>Ga0187892_10012363_pt1 | contig 10167 bp, 7 predicted proteins | sample MA1701073metaG_FD_139345 | JGI IMG/M metagenome (GOLD analysis project Ga0187892, IMG submission 139345) | Bio-ooze microbial communities from a basaltic lava cave in the Kipuka Kanohina Cave System on the Island of Hawaii, USA - MA170107-3 metaG ...
AAATTTCACTCTTACCTATTCAGGAGATAATGATACTCTTGTAGGAAATTGGACAATAGACAATGAGACAACAGGAACTCTAAGTTTTGAGAGCGCTGGTGCATATCAGCAAATTTATTTGTATATTCCAAGCCTTATTTACCAAATTTGGCTACAATTAAAGCGTTTTTTTAAATTATATTTCCGACACATATATCTAGGCTTTGTTATTTTTGTAGACTTGCTTTCCATATTTGGTGCATTGAAAGAAAAAATTACTATTATCGAAGCGATTATTTTAGGTCTTCCACTTCTATTTTTATACAGTGATCAGTTATCACGATTAATAACACGCATTCGAAAAGCTGGTCTTAGAAGAATTGGGGTATTAGAATTTCAAGCAGAACCTCAATTTACTTCAAGATCTGAGTATGAAGAATTCGTTCATACACTTTATCGTAGATTCGGTAATCAAACTTATCTTTATTTCTATTTAACGGGATTTTTTGTGCAAAAAACAAAATATCTACTAATAGAATTATCAAGGATAAAAGAACCGCTCAATATACAGGTATTCACAAACTTAGCAAGGAAATTCAATATACCAGATTGGAATATTAATCAAACATTACTAGCTCTTGCTCAAACTGGTTGTATTAAAATTGAGGATGGTCGTATAGAAATAACCGAATTTGGAAAAAGTTATCTTAAGTTTGAATCATCGCTAAGTACGTTCGAAACAAGATAAAAGCACTACACACAATAATTTACAAAACCTTTAGCATTAATGTTGGAAAGATAAAGAGGGATTCCGCCTTTAAAGTTTGAGTATTCCGAGATGAAGTGAAAATCATGAAAAATGGTAGCGGGGGGAGGATTTGAACCTCCGACCTTCGGGTTATGAGAGCAATTTTTAGAGTTGTATGGTTTTGTATGTAATTGTCCGCACTATATATAACTTCCTATTTTCACGATCTATTTTTGAATCCATTTAATACAGCTTGGTTTTATTTTGTACCTGTTTATATTCTCATTTGGTCACATATTGTCAATGTCTGTTAAAATTACTTTGACTTGTCCGTATCTTTTGGGGAAGATCAATACGAGCTAGTAAAAAGGAGAGTAGTACAGATGCCAAACTCGTCCATTGCATAGCTTGGCTGCGGGATGAAAAAGAACCGGAGAAGTCATTAGAAGTCGGTGAGCCGGGGGACGGCAGATCTCTTGCCGCCGCGTGGTTCAGGCCAACGCGCCGTGCTGTGCTCACCGCACACGGAATAGGAACAGTTGACCAGGCGATGGCAGCGAATAGATAATGCGACTCAAGGAGAGGAATCAGAACGTGAGGGTAGACACTATGGTTTGCTCTGGTAACCAAATTCCCCAGTGGCCGCAGTTGTGGGCCAAGACGAACTGGGACTGGACGAATCAAAATCGCGCGTATTGCCGCTATCATCCCCTGCTGTGCCATATGCTCGACGTTGCAGCGGTGGCTGGTCTCGTTTGGGACCACCATCTGACTTGCGGAATTCGTGACAGGCTGCGATGCGCGCTTGGTATTTCCGACGCGCGTGTTCATGTCGTGTTTCTGGCCGGTGCGCACGATCTTGGCAAAGCCAGCCCAAGCTTCCAGAAGAAAGTCCCAGAATTATCACAGAAATTGAGTCTTCAATTTTCAAATAATGACCGGAACCTTCCCCATGGGTTCATTAGTGCGTATCTCTTAAAAGAAGCTCTCGGTCAGTGCCCATCTTCCGCAATTTTGGCCCAGATTGCAGGCGGGCACCATGGTGTTTTTCCGCGCTCAATCGAACTCCAAATGGGCCGGGACACGCTCGGTGACAACCGTTGGGATACGGCCCGGCAGGGACTGCTCCATGAATTCGCCAACACCGTGGGTTTCGACCTGTACCAAGCGGCACAATCTATGAGTGAAATTACGGACCCTGCAGTCGTTCCCATACTCGCCGGGTTTATATCCGTTGTGGACTGGATTGGTTCGAATCAGGATTTCTTTCCTTGTATTGCCGAATGTAGAGCCCCGGTTGAAATCAGTGTGGCGGAATATTGGACGAATGCGCAAAACCAAGCGCAGAAAGCTCTTGAGAAGCTAGGTTGGCTGCCGGCCGTGGCTTTTACTGCTGAAGCTCGGTTCGAAGCTGTCTTTAGGGGTTACATCCCGAATATACTCCAGAAGACCGTTATCGACACTGTGTCCAAGCAGGCTTCTCCATATCTTCTGATTATCGAAGCACCCATGGGTCAAGGCAAAACCGAAGCTGCTCTCTATGCGTCGGACATGGCGATGTGTAGAGGTTTTGCGCGCGGCATGTATATCGCGATGCCGACCCAAGCTACCGGTAATGTGATGTTCAGGAGAGTTCTGGATGACTACCTGAAGCATCGCGGGCATCAGGGGAAGCTCAACCTGCAACTCGTGCATGGCGACGCCCTTCTTGCGCAAATGCCGGAAGTGAAAGAAGGTGAGGTCCCGGAGTTCAATCCCATTAACATCGGGGACGAGGGCGATGTGGAAGTTCAATCCTGGTTCACCGCCAAGAAACGGCCGCTTCTCGCGCCGTTCGGCGTCGGCACCATCGACCAAAGCCTGTTGAGCGTCCTTCAAACCAAGCACTGGTTCGTGAGGCTCTTCGGCTTGGCGGGCAAGGTGGTGGTCTTCGACGAAGTTCACGCCTACGATACCTACATGAGCACGATCCTCGAACGGCTTCTACATTGGCTGGCAGAGGTGGATTGCACCGTCATCTTGCTTTCTGCGACACTTCCCGAGGCCAAGCGAATAGCGCTCGCCAAAGCCTATTCCGGCCGGGACGATGCCGAGTACAAACGCTATCCGCGAATTACTCTGGCCAGGCCGCACCATTATCCAAACGCACAAGCAGATGAGGCGCCAGTCTGCGAAGAAGTCCCTATGAGCACCGCGAGCCACATCAATCTGTATTTTGCCAAGACCGATCTCCACTCATTGACCGAAACCCTTGCCACAATGCTGAAGCACGATGGCTGCGCCGCAGTCATCTGCAACACGGTTAACCGCTCCATCGAGATTTATAAGCACTTGAGAGATAATCTGAAGGACACCGAGTGCTCGCTCTTCCACGCCCGCACGCTCCAGAAGTGGCGGCGAGAACGAGAAGAGGAAGTCCTTCGAAAGTTCGGTAAAGGTGAGAAGCAGGCCGATGGTACCTATGCGAACCCGTACCGCCCGATGCGCGCCGTCTTGATTGCGACGCAGGTAATCGAACAGAGCTTGGATCTGGACTTCGATCTCATGGTTTCGGAGATTGCCCCCGTCGACTTGCTACTTCAGAGATGCGGCCGTTTGCACCGGCATCCGCGCCCGCGCCCGGCAGGTCTGGAGGCGGCGCAGCTCATCGTGCTCTGTGATGCCGAAGCCGCAAGCTCTCCGCCCGAGTCGTTCGGCAAGAGCATCGAGTTCGTTTACGACCGTTACGTCCTGTTGCGCACGTGGCTATCCCTGCGCCAGCGAAAGAATCTCGAATTACCGTCTGAAATAGAGGCGTTGGTGGACGCTGTGTATGGCGAGGAGGTTATGGATTACGGTGATAGCTGGAACACTGCCTTGAGAGAGGCGAAAGCGCAAATGGAACACAACCAAAAAGAATCCGAAAAGGCGGCAGACAAGCTTTTGGTCTGCCATCCCAAGTGTCCCAGCGACCTCATTGAGGAATTCAATAATCAACTGGCCGACGACGAAGACCCGCAGGTCCACAAGACCGTAAGGGCAGCGACGCGCGAGGGCGATCCTTCCATCACGGTCGTGATGCTGCCAGCAGCCACGATTCTTACAGCCGACCCTGACGCTTCTGAGGTCCGCGCGTTGCTCGACCGGTCGGCCAAACTGAGCCACAGGGGAATCTTCCAAACGTTACTTAACAAAGGTAACTCGCCCAAAGAATGGACTAAGTCTGCTCACCTTCGTCATGCCCGCCTGCTGCGGCTTGATGGGTCGAATCAGGGGCGTGTTGGGGATTACGTGTTGACAGTGGATGAAAAACTTGGGGTCGTAATCGAAAAGGACGGTGAAAACAATGGCTGAATTCAACTTGATCGACGAACCATGGATTCCGTGCATCGACGCTCATGGTCAGCGTGTCGAGTACGGCATCCGCGACACGCTCCTGAAGGCGCATGAGCTGAGCGAAATCTGTGACGACTCACCGCTGGTCACAGTGGCGATCCATCGCTTACTCCTGGCGATCTTGTATCGCGCCTATGATGGCCCTCGTGACTTTCAAACTTGGCAGGCATTGTATCGACAACGTAGCTTTGACCAATCCAAGGTGATTGAATATTTAGACAAACATAAGAGCAGATTCAATCTCGTAGATGACCATCATCCGTTTTACCAGATGGCTAATTTGAAGACGAAGACACCCGTCTCCATCACGCGTCTGGCAACGGAGTGCGCAAGCGGCAATAACGCAACCCTCTTTGATCATTCCGTCGATGAAGAAGAGGTCGATTGGCGGGCCGCCCAAGCTGCAAGATGGTTAGTCGGCTGCCAGGCATTTGCGTTGGGGTTTGGCAAGAGCGGCGATGCAACGATAAACAGTGCAAAAGAGACGCTGCCGTATTCGGCCGATGCGATAGCACTGCGCGGCATGAATATCTGGTTACAGGGCATGACTGCGTTTGATACGCTGACGATCAATCTTACTCCCACTAATGACAAATCTTCACCCCCCTGGGAGTTGGACGACAGTCACAAGCACAGAGACAAACTCGATATAAGAAAAGCACGAACGGAGATTTCGTCTTTTGGCATTGTCGATCGCTTTACTTGGCAGAGTCGTCTGGTGTGGCTCCTCCCAAAAGACGGGGTTTTCTCAAGGATGTACTTCACGCAAGGGAGATCAGCCGACAAGTCTCCGGGTGACCCAATGAAGGTCTATCGAACGTCCAAGGAAGAAGGAATTTCAGCCTTGCCGTTAAGCAGCGGCAAGGCCGCGTGGCGAGATGCCCATTCAATCCTCACAATTCCGGCACCCAAGAGCAAAGAACAAAGACCTGCGTGCTTCAATCATCTCGTACGAGCCCGTTCCGAAGGAGCTATTCCGCCAGTAAATAAGTTTGTTGCACAGGTCGTTGGCTTGGCGTCAGCACCGAAGAAGGCTGGAAAATTCCTTCTCTGGCGGCACGAGCGGATGCCGGTACCGGCAGCAATGCTCGTCGATGCCAACTTGATCGAGCGACTTGGCGGGCTATTACAAAGCGCCGAACAGGCGGCATCCGAACTCAACTCCAGGACGCGCAGGATAGCAAAGCTCTACCTTACGCCCGATGCGGAATCATCAGATGGACGTCAACCCGATAAGGACGAGGTCACCAAATTAGCGAACTCCATAGACCCGCGTCCTGCGTATTGGTCGCGATTGGAACAGCATTTTTTTAAGCTGTTGGAAAATCTACCTAAGGATTGGGACACTGCAAGCAACGACTGGAAGCCGGACGGCCAGCAGGCGGCGACCAATGCTTGGCGCGAGCATGTGAAAGGCGAGGCTTGGCAGGCTATCAAAGAAAGCATCCGCTCCCTTGGTACAACTGCCCGGGCCATTCAGGCCGTCGCGCGCGTCCGCACCGATTTCAATGATGACGACCTCATACCGCAACAGAAAACGGCAAAGACCAAAGGAAAAGCGAAAGGAGGCTAGAATAAATGAACCTTGACGAGAAACAGAAGAAGTTCATTGGCTACCTGCTCAACCTTACCAAGGAAGGCAACGAGGATCGAGACGTACTTGCCGACCTCAGAAGTGGCTTGGGCAAGGATCCAGGCAAGATGGGACGCGTTCACAAACACGTCGCGCCGTATCTACCTGAGAAAAATTACAACGACCGCTGGTACTACCTAGCCGCGACCCTCTTCGGGGCATTCCCCCTACATCGGAAAGGTCGTTCCTTGGGCACAGCATTTCGCCCACTGAAACAGAAGAGCGATAGCATGGAAGCCCGCTTCGTCGCGCTGCTCAACGCGCACCCCGACGATCTGGACGACCATCTCCGCCATGCCGTTAGTCTCTTGAAGGCTAACGAACAGCCGCTCGATTGGTTTCTGCTATTCGAAGATCTTCTTCAGTGGGATCACTCTGATGGACACGTCCAACTGCGGTGGGCACGCGACTTCTACAGAACTAACGACAGGAAAAGCGGTCCTGAAACCAATAAGAATGATAAATTGATAACCGAACAGGAGGTAGACAACCATGAATAATTCCGGTGTTAAAATCGAAGTTCACCTGATCCAGAACTTCGCTCCGTCCAACTTAAACCGCGACGACACTGGTCAGCCCAAAAGCGCCTATTTTGGAGGATTTCGTCGGGCTCGCATATCCAGCCAGTGTAGTAAGCGCAGTACACGTCAATTGTGGCTGAGAAATAGCTCTGCGTCTGCGGGTGTACGCACGAAACTGCTTAAGAAAGAACTTGCTTCACTGTTGGCATCGGAAGGGCGAACCGACGAGCAAATAGGCACGGTGCTCGATAAGTTTCTTACCAGTTTTTATTCAAAGATGGACAAAGAAAAAACTAGCGTGCTCCTTTTCATCAGTGGGCAGGAACTGGATGCATGCGCCACTGCCATAAACAATAACTGGGATGCTCTCATAAGCAATGGAGGACTTAGCAAGTCTCAGGAAAAGGAAATTACAGATATTATCAAGAAAGCCGAAATTTCCGCCGACATCGCTCTTTTCGGCCGCATGCTCGCCGAGCAGCCGGGCCGCAACACTGACGGCGCTTGCCAGGTTGCGCATCCCATTTCCACCCACAAGGTCGATATGGAGATGGATTTCTACACTGCCGTTGACGATCTGAACCCAGAGGAGGAAACCGGTGCGGGGATGATGGGTGTTGTCGGTTTCAACAGCGCCTGCTATTACCGCTATGCGATGGTGGATCGCGACCAGCTCGCCCGGAATCTCGCGCGCAAGACGGAACGTAAGAATGGCGAGTGGGTGCAAGAACTCGAATACAAAGACTACCAGGAGGCCGACACCGTCATCAAGGCATTCCTCGAAGCCATGGTCTACGCCATCCCCACCGGCAAACAGAACTCCTTCGCTGCACAGAACCTCCCCTCGTTCGGACTGTTCGTCAGACGACAAGGCGGCGTCCCCATCTCGCTAGCCAATGCCTTTGCCAAACCAGTTCGCCCCAGGAAAGATGACGATGATCTGGTAGGTCTGTCGGTGGCTGAGCTGACGAAGTATTGGGACAGGTTAAAGAAGTGTTATGGAGAGCAGGGCGTCCATGCAACTACGTGCTTCAATTTGGGGCTTGAAGATCGTCTAAACGGGCTCAAAGAATCCAACAAGGAAAGTGTCGAAGAGGCTATAAATTCGATCATGGAGATGGGGATAAAGTAATGAATCAAAAGTTCACTCTACTCTTTAGACTTGAAGGACCCATGCAATCGTGGGGCTTCCGCAGCCGCTTCGACTACCGCGACACGGCCCTGGAGCCGACCCGCAGCGGTGTGATCGGCCTCATCTGCGCGGCCATTGGCATCGCGCGCGGAGAAGACATCGCACGATTTGATGCAATTCGCATGGGTGTGCGCGTGGACAAGGAGGGTCGATCCGAGCGTGACTACCACACGGCGCGCGATGTCATTAAAGCTGATGGGAGCGGAACGGACACGGTCGTGTCTTATAGGGACTATCTGGCTGATGCGTCGTTCACCGTCGGGTTGGAGTCGGATAGTAAAGATCTGCTTGAGGAGATCGCCAAAGCATTGCGTAACCCAACGTGGACTTTGTTCTTAGGTCGAAAGGCGTTTCCCTTGGCTGTCCCCCCTCTTTTGCCCACCAATTGCCCCAAGGTCGGAACTTTAGAAGAATACCTCCTTTCAGGTCAATCCAAGAAGCGTGTTGTGCTTGAATCACCTGACGGTGAAAGAACCCAGCACGACTGGCCTCTCTGTTTCCGTGAACGGCGGTTCAAGCCACGATCAATCCAAATCAGGTTTGGAGGAGGAATGGCATGATGACCGCCGCAACATCTCCGCTTTTCCTCTCCCGCCTGCTCCTCAATCCGCGCTCGCGGCAAGTTATGAGCGAAATGGCACATCCTTATGAAATGCACCGCACACTGATGCGCGCCTTCCCAAAAACGACGGACGATACACACTCCAAAGCACGCGATGAATTCGGTGTACTTTTTCGTGCGGAAGTTGACGACCTACGGGGTGTAGTCACAGTCTATGTCCAGTCACGTATCGAACCCAACTGGTCGTTTCTCGATGGACTGAGTGATTACCTATGTACCGATACGGAGATACCCGAATATGAATATAAGGACATCATGCCAGCATATCGGAAGATTCAAAACGGACAGATACTCTCGTTTCGTTTGCGTGCCAATCCGACCAAACGGATCGCGAAACATGACGACACAATGAAGGGAAAACGAGTCGAGCTGAGACGCGAGGATGAACAAATAGACTGGTTGATTCGTAAAGGCCAGGAGATGGGAAAGGACGTGTCCGGAGGTTTCGATCTTCTCATGAAAAAAGTCAAGAATGTAAAAGGTGAGGAACGGCTTGTCCCATACGTCAAGGTGTGCTGCGAGGGAAAACAGACAGGACGCAAGAGGGATGCGGCGCGCGGTCACTCAACGACACACTTCGCTGTCCTCTTCGACGGCCTCTTGCGGGTCACGGACACAAATGCCTTTCTGGAGACTCTCGTCCGCGGCATCGGGACGGGCAAAGCCTTCGGTTTCGGCTTTCTCTCCGTTGCGCCGGTCAACACCTCGGGCTCGGAGGCTGCGATTTGAGAGTTAAAGACCTGCACATTTTGCCCAAGTTCAGTGACGGGTGGAGTTACCTCTATGTCGAGCATTGCCGCATCGACCAGGAAGCCCGGGCCATTGCTATCCATGACGAAGCCGGCAAGGTGCCCGTCCCCTGCGCCAATCTGGCTCTGCTTATGTTGGGGCCCGGCGTCTCAATCACCCACGCCGCCGTTTCGGTTCTGGCGGACCATGGGTGCCTTGTGGCCTGGTGTGGGGAAGAGGGAGTGCGGTTCTACGCGGCGGGCATGGGTGAGACTCGAAGCGCGGCGAACTTTCTGCATCAGGCGCGAATGTGGGCACATGCGGATTTCCGCATGCAGGTAGTGCACCACCTCTACCAGTTGCGGTTTCCCGAGAAATTCGATCCGGGGTTGACCCTCCGACAAATCCGGGGCATGGAAGGCGTCCGTGTCCGGGACGCCTACGCTAGAGCCGCTCGGGAGACCGGTGTTCCCTGGTCGGGCCGGAGTTACCGTCGGGACAAATGGAGCAATGCGGACCCTGTGAATCGGGCATTGTCGGCTGCCAACTCGTGCCTTTACGGCATCTGTCATGCCGCGATTGTGTCGGCTGGATTCTCGCCGACGCTTGGTTTTATCCATACAGGAAAGATGCTGTCATTCGTTTATGATGTCGCCGATCTCTACAAGGCAGAGGTTACAATCCCGGTGGCGTTTCATGCGGCAGCCGAAGAGAAAGACGGGTTAGAACGGCGGGTGCGCATGATGTGCCGCGACCAATTTGTAGCAACACGGATTCTGGAGAGGATTATTCCGGATGTCCAGACGGCGCTGATGTTGCCAAAGCGAGGGACGACCCGCGACAGTGGCGCTTTCGATCAGGATGCCGCCGCCCCTGGCTCATTGTGGGACCCTGTGGAGGAAGAAGTGGAAGGCGGGCGCATCCATCCGCTTGAAGTTGATGAAACGGAGGCCGATGATGGTAATCATGATTCTTGAACGTGTACCGACAGGATTGCGAGGAGAATTGACACGGTGGTTTCTGGAACCGAAGGCTGGTGTTTTCGTGGGACGGGTTTCGGCCATGGTTCGGGACCGACTCTGGGAAAAGGCTTGCGGACAGGCCAAGGAAGGCGGCTGTGTGATGATCCATACGAGCGACAATGAACAGGGATTTCGGATATGCAGTTGGGGGAAAACAGCGCGGTCGGTCGAAGACTTCGAAGGGCTTTTTCTCGTCCGGGTACCGTAAATACAGGCTTTTTTCAGTGTCGTCCCCACACGCGTGGGGGTGAACCGCATGGCTGGATTTTTGGCCTGACCCCTACATCGTCGTCCCCACACGCGTGGGGGTGAACCGGAGTCACCCCCACCCGCACCCTCCCCCCTC
>Ga0187892_10012364_pt1 | contig 10166 bp, 7 predicted proteins | sample MA1701073metaG_FD_139345 | JGI IMG/M metagenome (GOLD analysis project Ga0187892, IMG submission 139345) | Bio-ooze microbial communities from a basaltic lava cave in the Kipuka Kanohina Cave System on the Island of Hawaii, USA - MA170107-3 metaG ...
AAGCGGCCAGGGCCAAAACAACAGCGCCGTCAAAATCCACCGCGCCACCGGTAGATGCGACCGGACAACCCGTCCAGTCGATGCCGGGGCAGACGGATTCTTCCCCCCGCACCGATTGACCTGGGCTGCCGCTGCCTTCGCAGCGGGAGCCGCCCCGGCTATTCCATCCGGGGCGGTCCTCAATTCGACGTAAGCCGCGATTCGTTACGCCAACCGCCGACGGCGGGCCGCGGCGCCCACGCGGAGCATCACCATCGAAAGCAGCGTTAGAGAGGAAAGCAAACCTGTACTTCCGCCACCGCTGTTCGCGGAAGCGCTGCCAGCTCCGCTCAACGCACCTCTGGTGTTACCTGTGCCACCGGTACCGCCGGTACCATTCTCCGGCTGCAGGTTCGCGCACTGGTCTTCCTTGTTACCCTGCACGCTGTTGCCACCGCCAGCCGGTGGCGGCTGATTGCTCTTGCACTGAAGGTTCCCATCGATGACGTTGTCCGCGATCAACACACCGCCATTGTTCTCGAACGCCTGGACGTCAGCGTTCACCTCGTTGCGGAGGACTTCGAGCCGCGATCGATTCTTCTTGAGCTGGATGCTGCCGCCCACCGTGCCGTCCGAGATGATACTGCGGTCGCCGACGAGGTTGTCGAGCTGGATGCTGCCGTTCACGCTGGTTCCCTCCAGGTCGATGAAGTCGGCGTTTTCCGCCTGGACGCTTCCTTCGATGCGCACGGGGCCACGGGCGATCAGCGATCCGCCCGCGTACAAGTGAACGTTGCCCTTCACGATGGTGCCGTTCATGCGGCAGGGCGCAGCGATCAGGACGTTGCCGTCCACGGTGACGTTCCCCAGATCTGGCGGACAGTGCACGTCGTCGGCCAGCGATGAAAGCGGCATGGCCGCGACGAGCGCCAGCGCCGGAAAAAGAACTCGGTTGAATATCATGGTTGCAACTCCCCTGAGCGTTGGATGCGAACGACCTCTGCGTCTCCACCACTCGTTGCAACGCTCGTGCCGAAGCGCATCCCGTCTGCCGCCCCGCGCATTCCATCGGAAACAATGCCTTGCGAGGCGCCGCGACCATCGTTGGAAGATGAGCGTGGGATCCGCAGTCCGGAATCCGGACGCTGTGTCTATTCTTTGGACGGCACGAGGCCGTGGTCCTTCAATTTCTGATAGAGCGTGCTGCGCGCGATACCGAGCCGGCGCGCCGCCTGTTCGACTTTGCCCTGGACGCTCGCGAGCGCCCGCTCGATGTGCCGGCGCTCGAGTTCCAGGAGCGTCAGTGCAGCTTCGTCGTCTGGCGCCTGCGCAGCGTCGAAGCGCAGGTCGCGGCGCGTGATCGCCGCATTTTCGCCGAGCAGTACCGCACGCTCGATGACGTTGCGCAGTTCGCGCAGGTTGCCGGGCCAGCGATGCGCTGCCAGTGCTTCGAGCGCGTCTGGCGCGAACTCGCGTGGGCCTCGGCCAAGGTCACCGCTATGCGTGCCAGCATGGAATTCGCGAGCAGGATGACGTCGTCGCCGCGGTCGCGGAGCGCGGGCACCATCAGTGGCAGCGCGCTGATACGGAAATAGAGATCGCTGCGAAAGCGGCCTTCGCGCACCAGCTCGGACAGGTCCGCGTGCGTGGCGGCGATCAGCCGTATCTCGACATGGCGCTCTCGCACCGCCCCCAGGGCCCGAAAACGCTGTTCCTCCACCACCTTCAGCAGTTTCGACTGCACCAGTGGGTCCATGTCACCGATCTCGTCGAGGAACACCGAGCCGCCGTCTGCCAGCTCGAAGAGTCCTGGTTTACGCGCTGCTGCGCCCGTGAACGCGCCTTTCTCATGACCGAACAGCTCCGATTCCAGGAGCTCCCGTGAAAGGCCGGCGCAGTTCAGGTCCAGGAACGCTTCCTCGGCGCGCGGCCCGTGCCTGTGGAGCCAGGCTGCGAGCACGCCCTTGCCGGTTCCCGTTTCGCCCTGGATCAGTATCGGGCTTTCGACAGCACAGACTTTACGTGCCTGGCGCTCCAGTTCCCGGATGACCGGGCTGGAGCCGAGAAACGGATCGACGTGCGCACGATGCTCGCGCGCGGATCCCGCGAGCTGGCGGCGACGCGCGCGGCGTGCGGCGAGCAGGCGCTGCAGGATGAGTAACAGCGCAGGCAGTTCGATCGGCTTCGTCAGGAAGTGCTCGGCGCCTTCCTTCATGGCCTGGACAGCGAGGTCGATGGACCCATGCGCCGTCAGAACGATGACTGGGACATCCGGATCCAGCTCGCGAAGCCGCGGCAGCAACCCGAGCGCATCGCCATCGCTCAGCCTGAAGTCGAGGACCGCGGCATCGGGGCGCACCGTCGCGAACACATCCAGGGCCTGGCGGCAGCTGTCGGCTTCGTGCGGCTCGAAGCCCTGCGTCTCCAGGAAATCCCGTAGCCCGAAGCGCACCGCGGGTTCATCGTCGATCAAGAGGATGCGCTGGCGGCTCACGATGCCTCCGCATTCGGCGTGGAGAGGCGGGCGAGTGGCAGCCGGACTGTGAGCACGGCACCGCCATCCGCTCCGTTTGCCGCTTCCACGCGACCGCCGTGCTCGTGGACGATTCGTTGTACCAGTGCAAGGCCAAGGCCGGTGCCGCCGCTGCGGCGAGTGAAGAAGGGATCGAAAACGCGTGGCAGATCCGCGGAATCGAAGCCCGGTCCTCGATCGATGACGGAGCAGGAGATCCAGCCGGGTTCTGTCTCGCGCGCATCGATGACGACGGCCGTGCCGGCGGGCGCATGCTTCAGGGAGTTGTCGATCAGGTTCTGAAAGGCCTGCGACATGCGATCACAGTCCTGCTTCACGAGGCGCGTCTCATCCTGCACGCGGTTCTCAATCGCGATATGGGTCTCGCGAGCGAGCACCCCGCACGCTTCCACCGCGCCGTGCACCGCGGCGCGGAGCGGGAGCATCGTCATCTCGCGCGACGCGGGCTTTCCGTAGGACAACAGTTCCGACATCAGCTTTTGCAGACGACCGACCTCGCTGCGCAGCACGGCCAGGTATCGTTCATATCCGGCGGTACCCAGTCGCGCGCTCATCGCGTCGAGGGTGGAAGAAATTCCGAACAGCGGGTTGCGCACCTCGTGCGCCACGCCCGCGACCAGCGCGCCCATCGCCGACATCGTTTCACTGAGTCGCAGCTCCGCCTGCAGCGCTTCGCGCTCTTGCTCGGCCTGCTGACGAACCACGATTTCCCGGCGCAGATCTTCGACCGTACCACGCAACTTGCGCTCGGCTGCCTCGAGCCTGTCGCGCGATACCGTGGTCGCCTGCAGCTGCTCCACCATGCGGTTGTACTCGAGAGCGAGATCTCCGAACTCGTCGTTCGTGGCTGGTTCGATTCGCTGGCTCAGGTCGCCCGCAGCGACGGCCTTGGCACCCCGGTTGAGCTTCGCCAGGGCGGAGCGAATGAGAAACACGAGGGCGAGCCCAGTGATACCGCCGGCCAGTACGTAGGCGGGCATGAGGTACAGAGCGGCTTGTCGTACCTTCTCGACAGTGGCCTCGGCCTCCCGTCGCGGTTCTGCGAGGCCGCGCAGCGCGGCAACCTGGATCTGGTCATCAAGCAGGGAGTCCATCGCGGCTCGTTGGTCGATAAGCTGCTGGCGGGCAGCTTGCGTCGCGTCCTCGAGCGCGAGAACTTGGCGAATTGCCGCGGACAGCCTTCCAGCCAGTACCGACAGATGGCGGGCCTGCTGAGCTTCCTCGCGTGGCAGGCTGAAACCGAGGAGGTTGGTGAGCGTCCGCTCGATACCTCGCAGCTTTGCAATGATGGCGTCGCGCGCGCGTGCCGAGGGGAGGCGGTGATAGTTTGCGACCCATTGCGCGACTTCTGCCGTTTCGGCCTCGAGATCGGCGGTGGTTACCGCCGCGCCGAAGCCGTCAGGTCGTGCATGGCGTTGCGCAAAGAGCATCGGCTGCAGCCGAGCGTCTATGATGTAGTCGATCTCCTCCGTAAGGACTGCGATGGTTCGGTAGAACTCCTCCTGCTGGTCGGCGTTGCTCATCAGCATGAGTCCGACACGCCGGAACTCGCCGTGCATCTCCCCCAGCTTCCGTCCCAGGCTGCGCTGTTTACCTTCGGGCACCAGACGCACATAGGTCGCGTGGTAGCTATCGAAATCGCTCTCATCGTTTAGTGCCCAATCGCGGTACTCGGGGCGGCGAGTGGCGAGGTACTTGAGCACCGCCATGCCCTGGCCGTTGACGTTAAGTTCCATTTCGTAGGCGGCGGCGCTGATGGGCTCCTTGATGGATGCCAGGCGGTCGAGCGCCGCGGCCACGTCGCCCAGGCCGCGGAAGATGAACAGCATTGGCCGCGAGTCCTATACCGAGGATCAGCGACTGGCCGATAGCGATACGGTGGGTAACGCCGAAACGTTGGCGGGGAAGGCTCATTTTCGGCCCTCTCGGTGATTCCGGAAGCAACCCTGAGTTTCATCCTACAGCGGGAGCGGTGTACTTGCCGAATGGGAGGGAGGAGAAGGGTCGTAGGGCCCGTTGGCCCAATGTGATGCCGGTCACAAGAGGCGCATCACCGCGATCGGCACAACCCGCCGCCAATCTGCGACTCCGCGCACGCCAATACCGCGGACCGCGGCGCGGTGCGTGAATAATGTCACATCGGCTGCGCGGCGGCGGTTGCTAGCATTCGCGGGCAATGTCGCTCAAGTACAAGGTCAGCCTGCTGATTTCGCTGCTCTTCGTCGTTTCCGGCGTGGCCAGCGTACTGGTAAACCGTTTCCTGATTCTGCCGAGCTTCATGGAGCTGGAGCAGCAGCAGGCGCATCGCAACGTAGAGCGGGCAATCGAGGCCATCAGCCGAGACCTCGAAGTGATGAGCACCAACGTGACTGCATGGGCGTGGTGGGACGAGAGCCGCAGTTACATGCTCGGAGAGAACGACGAGTTCGTAGAGCGTGAGCTGAGCGCAGAGCCCGTATCGAGTGCCGAAGTCAGCTACATGGGCTTCTATCGCGACGACGGGACGCAGGTGATACATCGCGCTCCCGCCGCCGAAGGTGCGGCCCCCAAGAGGCTTGGCGCGTTGGCAGGGAACCTGCCGCCCAATTTTCCCCTGCTGCAGCATCCCGATCTGCGCGGCGATGCGAGGGGGATCGTCGATACGCCGATCGGCCCGATGCTGGTCGCCTCCCGGCCGATCCTGACTTCGAGTGGAGAGGGTCCCGCCGCGGGCGTTCTGATCTTCGGCAGACTGATCGACGCTGCAACCGTCAGGCGCATAGCCGGACAGTACAAACTCGACCTGTCTCTTTCACCTGCGGCACGCAGCGTATCCGTTCCCGATTTTCTCGTGCTCGAGGGTGCACGCACCGCGCCGCCGCGCACGGCCGTCGGCCTGACGCAGTCCGAAACGGTAGTGACGGGCGAAAGCACGCTAGCGGATGTCCTCGGCAGCCCGATCCTGACGCTTCGCGTGATGACGCCGCGAGCCATATCGGCCCGGGGCGAGCAGGCCTCCTTGGTGGCACTCGCAACACTGTGCGCGGTCGCCTTGATGGTGCTGGCAGTGCTGCTGGTACTCATACACGTAACTGTGCTGCGCCCGATCACCAAGTTGACGGCGCATGCCGTAGATGTCGGCAAGAACGATGCATTACACCGGCGTCTGAGGCTGGACCGGCAGGACGAGCTCGGCGTTCTCGCCACTGAATTCGACAGGATGACCGATCACCTGGTCGAAGCGCGCCGTCACCTGATTGACCAATCCTTCGTTTCCGGCCGCGCCGATATGGCGGCCGGGATTCTCCACAATCTCGGCAATGCCGTAACGCCCATCACGGTGCGGCTGAACACGCTGAGCGAGCGCATTCGCGCAGCACCGATCGAATACCTGGAAAAGGCGGTCGCCGAACTGGAACTCAGAAGCACCTCGGCGGCGCGCCAGGCAGATCTCGTGCGGTTCGTCCAGGTCGCGGGGCGAGAACTGGCGGGGCTCATGCGGGATACAGGCGAGGACGTCCGCAGCATCGGCGTCCAGGTGGAGCACGTTCAACAGATCCTGCGGGAGCAGGAGCGCTTCAGCCATGCGATCCGGCTATTTGAAGGTGTCGACATGGCGCAGGTCGTCCGCCAGGCGGCGGATGGACTCAGTCCGCAGTTGCAGCGAACCGCGCAAGTGGAGATTGCCCAGGCAGTCGGCGGGATAGGGCCCGTTCGCGGTCCGCGCGTCGAGATCCAGCAGATCGTCGGCAACCTGGTTCTGAATGCGGCGGAGTCGATCGCCGCTTGTCGGAGTACCGGGGGCCGGATCAGCGTGACGGCGCACGCGGTGGAAGGCGACGTGACCGCCAACGCGCACTTCGTCTTCCATGACAACGGTGCCGGCATTCGGCCCGAGCACATTGCGCGCATTTTCGATCGGCGCTTCTCCACGAAGAAACGCGGATCTGGAGTCGGCCTGCATTGGAGTGCGAACGCAGTTGCTGCCCTCGGCGGCCGGTTGTACGCGGAGAGCGATGGCGCGGGGCAGGGTGCGAGGTTGCACCTGATACTGCCACTCGCGCAGCCAGCGGAAGTCCTGATGCCACTGAAGGCTGCGGGGCAATAGTTCATGACTCCAGACGCCCCCATCCGCGTACTCGTCGTGGACGACGAGAGCCCGATTCGCGACGCCTATCTCGAGGTGCTTGACGTTCCACTCCAGGCACAGGTGAGCGAGGCGGAGCGGCTGCGCCGGCGGCTGTTTGATGTCGAGTCGCATTCGGCGGCTCCGGGTTTCGAAGTGCGGACGGCGGACCGTGCTGAAGCATCTGTCGATGTAGTGCGCGAGGCGCTGGAGAACGGCGCGGGGTTCGAAGTCGTCTTCATGGACATGCGTATGCCACCTGGACGGGATGGCGCCTGGGCGGCAGCGACCATCCGGGCGCTGGACCCGAACGTCGACATCGTCATCGTGACGGCGTACTCCGACGTGGACCCGCAGGAACTCTCTGCGCGCATCCCGCCGATGGACAGACTGTTCTACCTGCAGAAGCCTTTCCATGCCCACGAGGTGCGGCAACTCGCGATAGCGCTCGGCCGTAAATCCCGCGCCGAGGCGCGCATCCGGCGGCTTGCCTATTTCGACTCGCTCACAGGCCTTGCCAACCGCGACCGGGCGGGGGAGGAACTGTGCCTCGCGATCATGCGCTCGCAGGCACAGACGGAGCGCCTGTCCGTGCTGTTCATCGATCTCGACAACTTCGCACGCATCAACGATACCCTCGGTCACAGCGTCGGGGACGAAATCCTCAGGGCCACGGCCGATCGACTCCGCACCGTCGTGTGCGCCAGTTCGGAGGGGCGCGTCGCCGCACAGCTCGCGCGCATGGGTGGCGACGAGTTTCTCGTCATGCTCCCGGTCACCGCCGGGCTCGATGCGGCAGCGCTCGCGGCGCGAATCGCCAAGGCACTCGAGCCTCCGATCCGGATCGGCTCCCACGATCTCTTCGTCACCGCCAGCATGGGCATCGCCATGTTTCCCGACGATGGCCAGGACATCGAATCCCTGCTGCGCAATGCGGATCTGGCCATGTACTTTGCGAAGCGCACACGGGCGCGCACGTACGAGTACTACCACGCCTCGATGAACGCAACAGCGCTCAAGCGCATGACCGTGGAGAGTCAGCTGCGCGGTGCCATGTCACGCGGTGAGCTCAAGCTCGAGTACCAGCCGCAGATGAACCTGCGAACGGGAAGGATCGATGCGTTGGAAGCCCTGCTGCGCTGGAAGAACGCAGAGCTGGGCGAAGTGCCGCCACTGGAGTTCATAACTGTCGCTGAAGAGTTGGGCATGATCCACGAGCTGGGCGACTGGGTGTTACAGAGCGCCTGCCGCCAGGCAGTTCTCTGGGTGGAAGCGGGACTGCAGCTGACGCGCATCGCCGTCAACGTTTCCGCCGTGCAGCTCAGGCAGGAGGATTTCCCCGATCGCCTGGCCGCAGTCCTCGAGCGCACGGGCATCGACCCCTCCATGCTCGAGATCGAACTCACGGAAAGCTCGCTCATCGATGATATCGAGCGAGCGCGCGGCCTGATCGAGCGGATCAAGGCCCTGGGAGTGAGCATCGCCATCGACGACTTTGGTGTCGGTTACGCGAGCCTCAGCTACCTTAGCGGCCTGGCAGTCGATCGCCTCAAGATCGACAAGGCGTTCATCGCCGCCATTCACACCGACGAGCGCCAGCGAGCCATCACCGCCGCCATCATCGCGATGGCGCAAAGCATGCGGCTGCGAGTCACCGCCGAGGGCGTTGAAAGCCAGCCGCAACTCGCGGTGCTGCGGACCCAGCATTGCGACGACGTGCAGGGCTACCTCATCGCAACTCCGCTGCCGGCAGCAGAGGCGGCGGCGCGCCTGCTGCCGGCCATGCCCGCCCAGCGCGCTGCGGGGTAATGCACATGTCGCCCCGACAACTCGCAATCCTCGTCGCCATCGCCCTGGCCAGTGTTGGCGTGCTCGCCGATTACTTTCTGAAGCTCGCCAGCGACCAGCCTTCCAGCATGCGCTCTGTCTGGTTCTGGACGGGACTGGCCGTATATGCGGCCATGGCGGGAGGATGGGTGTACGTGATGCGGCACCTGTCGTTCTCCGAGATAGGCATCGTGTACTCGGTGGCCACTGTGCTGCTGCTGATGCTCGTGGGCACCCTCGTTCTCAGAGAGCCATTGCGTGCGCACGAAGTGTTCGGCGTCGCCATGGCAGTCGGTTCGCTGTTTCTACTCTCGAGGTTCGGCTAATGCACGCTTTGAGAGGGGCGAGCATCAGGGTTGCCCGCAGCCCGCACGGACTGGGTCTGTTCGCGGCCGTCGATATTCCAGCGGGTGCGACGATCCTTCTCTTTACGGGTGAGATCATCAACCTCGACGAGGTACTCTCGAGCGGACAGGACGAATGCTATCCGCTCCAGTTTGCTACCACCCTGTATCTCGACCTCGACGCGCGCAGCCGGATCGTCAATCACAGCTGTGTGCCCAACGCCGGACTGCGCAGCGACCGCGTGCTCGTCGCGTTACGCGATATCCGTTTCGGCGAAGAGATCTGTTACGACTATTCCACGACGATGAGCGAGCGGCGCTGGACAATGCAGTGCCGTTGCGCGCTGGCGGAGTGCCGAGGCATCGTGGGTGATTTCCACGATCTCCCGCCCAGCCTGAAGGAACACTACCTGCAGCTGGGGATCGTCCAGTCGTTCATCGTGGCCGAGTTCTGGCGCAACTTCGAGGACGACCTGGCGACAAGTACGAACTGGGGATTCAAGGGCGTGAAGTCCGCCTGAAACGGGACTGGAATACAGCGCCGCAGTAGCTGACGGCGTGTATCGGCATACGCTGACAGTCACACCACGTGAAAACGGTGAGTACTACCTCGGCGTGATCGTCGTGATGAGCATGGCCAACGGACCCGAGGCGCGGACATTCAATATTCCAGTCCTCGTCGGCGAAGCGGCCAGGGCCAAAACAACAGCGCCGTCAAAATCCACCGCGCCACCGGTAGATGCGACCGGACAACCCGTCCAGTCGATGCCGGGGCAGACGGATTCTTCCCCCCGCACCGATTGACCCCGACTGCCCGACTGCGGCAGTCTTCACCCCCGTGGCCCACGGGCCAGCCCTTCGCCGGGCACTTCAATCGCTGAAAACCTGCTGTTTTCAGCGCCCATGCGCTTCGTAGGCAACGTCCTACATTAATCCGGCGCCGAAGACGGCACTATTTTCAGTGCCCTATAAACGCCAGAACCCCCAGGGGGGCTCATGCGATCTCCAGAGCACGTGCGCAGATCCACGCGCACGAACGGCCGATCTGTTGACCCTACGGCCCCACTCGAGAACCGCCACCTGCTGAAGGCGTTGCAGGCCATGCGGGACGGTGACTTTTCCGTTCGCCTCCCGGGCGATCAGACGGGCATCGCCGGAAAAATTGCAGACACGTTCAACGAGATCGTGACAGCCAACCAGTTGCTCGCGCGCGAGCTGGAGCGGGTCGGTCAGGTCGTGGGTCGCGAGGGCAAGACGCGGCATCGCGTGTCCATTGGTGCCTTGCGTGGCGCATGGGCAGGAATGGAAGGCTCGGTCAACACTTTTATCGAAGACCTGCTCTGGCCGACGTCCGAAGTGACTCGCTCGATCGCAGCCG
>Ga0187892_10012365_pt1 | contig 10166 bp, 11 predicted proteins | sample MA1701073metaG_FD_139345 | JGI IMG/M metagenome (GOLD analysis project Ga0187892, IMG submission 139345) | Bio-ooze microbial communities from a basaltic lava cave in the Kipuka Kanohina Cave System on the Island of Hawaii, USA - MA170107-3 metaG ...
AGAATCATTTCCAATTATATTAAAACAAACCATGTTCATACATTCTGCAAGTGAAGGATTGACTTTTCCTGGCATAATTGAAGAGCCGGCGTGAACCGCAGGTATGCCAAGCTCAGAGAGACCAGCAACAGGACCAGAGGCCATTAATCTAATGTCGTTTGATATTCTGCCAAGCTCAACCGCCAAGTTTCTAAGCGCAGAGGATAGATTTGCAATAGCAAACTTGCTTTGCAAAGAATATTGCATGTCTTGCTGGGGTTTGAGTGGGAGTTTTGAAATTCGAGCAAGTTCTGATATTGCAATTTTTCTGTAACCTTTAGGTGTATTTGCACCTGTGCCTACAGCAGTACCGCCAAGTGCAATAAACTCCAGTTCTTTTTTTGCAGCAGCTATTGAATCACGTGCCTTTGCAACAGATGTAGAATATGCGGCAAATTCTCCTCCAAGGCTTACAGGAAGAGCATCCATGAGGTGAGTCCTCCCTATTTTCTGAAAACCAGAAAACTCTCTTGCTTTTTTGTGTAATGATTTTATTAAATCATCAAGAGCTGGTATGACTTGCTTTAGGTTAAACAAAATAGAAACATGCATTGCTGTTGGGAAGGTGTCGTTACTTGACTGCGACATGTTAACATGATCATTTGGATGAATTATTTCGTATTTTCCTTTTTTGTATCCCAAAATTTCTAGTGCAACATTAGCAATTACTTCATTTACATTCATGTTAAATGCAGTTCCTGCACCTGAGTTTATCGCTTCAATAACAAATTGGTCAAGAAACTTTCCTGACAAAATTTCATCACATGCCTTTACAATTGCAGTTCCTCGCTTTTTATCAAGTGCTTTGGTTTTCATGTTGGCAATTGTAGCTGATCTTTTGATCATGACAAATGCTATTGCAAGATAAAGATGAACTCTCTGATCAGTTACATGATATTGTTGAATCGCTCTAGCTGTAAAAGCTCCATAATATGCATCGGCAGGGATTTTTACTTCACCCAAAGAATCTTTGTATATCCTAAACTTCACAGCTAAGCTAGAATTAATTTTCCTAATATTCATTGTCTTTTGCAACGCTATTAGAATGGGCTCAAAAACTTTCAGAGATTTTAACAAATTTCCGAATTTCACACAATAAGTTAATATATTGTGAATAGTCGATCGGAGACGATGAACAAACGTTACAGTATACTGTCTATTGCTGCGGTTGCAGTGATAGCAGCAACGTTGTTCGGAAGCACGTATACCCAGTCACAAATGACTGGAAATTCATTGTCTATTTCAACGACAAATGAAGACTTAATGCAAAAAATTCGTGACATGGGCGGACTAGAGTTAGTTATGCCACAAGCATTTGCTGCTCTAGACTGCGCTAATTTGGAAGAAGGCAGAAATGTAGTTGAATTCAATCTGACAGGAGAAAGTGCTGACTTGCCTATCATGGGTCATACAGCAGAAAATCCAAAGACCTACAAGGCGATGACCTTTAGTGGTCAAGTCCCAGGACCAACACTCAGGGTTACACAAGGTGACATTGTCAAGATGACACTTTCAATACCAGAAGGTGAACTAACTCCACACGGTATGGACATGCATGCCTCACAAATGAATGCAGTTCCAGACTTTGGAGCTGTACAGCCAGGAACATCTAAGACATACTGTTACATTGCACAAGTGCCTGGTACCTTCAAGTACCACTGCTCTGGTGTCAATGTAGCTGCAATGGATCAACATGTTCTATCCGGCATGTACGGTATGACAATCGTTGACCCACTAGATGGATACAAGAAACTAATGGTAGAAAAAACCGCTGTTGAAGGTGGTCAAGTTGTGAAAGACAGAACGATGTATTCTGGAGATGCTCTAGAGTTTCAGTTGCAGTACAATCAGTTGTACTTGACCGAAGATGGCAACTATGACATGTCTGCAATGATGCAACATAAACAAACTCAAACCACAGTTAATGGCATGGCACTTGGTTACGTTCCAAATGAAGGCCATAACGAGTTAATTAAAGGAGACAAAAACAAAAATATCTTCTTTTTACAACCATGGAACTCTGCAGCTCTAAATCAGTACCAGTCCCAACTACTCTTCATTGAAGCTGGTCAACATGTAAGACTCTTTGTGGAAAACCAAGGCAACGAGCCAGTTTACTTCCACATTGTAGGAGAAATAATCGACAGAGTAGTTCAAGGCAACCGAGTACAGGCACAAGGAACTGAGACTTGGCTAATAGGCGGATCTCAGGGTGCCATTATGGACGTCGTTTTTGACGAACCGGGAGTATATGTAGCAGTCAATCATGACTATGCATCAATATTCTCAGGTGCAGCCTCCATATTCGTGGTAGGTGATCCATTCGGATTAAATGAACAACTAGGTACAAGTGTATCATCATATGCTGAGTTGATTGGCAATCCAACTGATGCAATTCCACCCAGTGGTATGAATAGCATGTCTCATCCAAAGCAAGTCTTGCATGGTCTATACACCGATGCACGTGCTGACGAAATAAAAGCTGAAAGAGGAATCTAAACCCCTTTTTTCCCTTTTTTGTTTTTAATACACACAATGATTATATTCTGTACATAGGAGTTCATCTTCATGAGTTTTAATCAATCAGTTCTGATTTGTGATCAAGTAGCACCTATTCTAAATGAGATCCTGCAAAAAAATGGTTTGAAAATAACATATGAACCTGAGATTACTCCAACTCAAATAAAAGAAACGATCTCAAATTTTGAAATTGTCATAGTACGAAGCAGAACCAAATTAACAGCAGAAATGATAGAAAAAGCAAACAAGTGCAAAATAATCGCGCGAGTAGGTGTTGGACTTGATAACATCGATGTGGATGTTGCAACGAAAAAAGGAATCAGAGTCATAAATGCTGTTGAAGGTGCAATGAATGCAGTGGCAGAGCTTGTTTTGGGATTGATGCTTTCGCTTGCCCGAGAAATTCCACGAGCAGATCGAGAAATAAGAAATGGTAACTGGTTAAAAAAAGAACTGATGGGAACAGAGCTTTCCGGCAAATACCTTGGAATTGTTGGTTTGGGGAATATAGGAAAAAAACTGGCTAAACATGCGAGAGCACTTAACATGAACATTATAGGATATGATGTAATTCCTATACCTGACGATTTTGCACGTGAGGTAGGTCTCATAAAGACAGATTTGGATACACTTCTTTCAAGTGCAGATTACATATCGTTTCATGTACCATTAACAAATGATACACATCACCTTGTAAACACGCAGCGGCTTGCAAAAATGAAAAAAACTGTCTATCTTATCAACACCTCTAGAGGAGAAATTATTGACGAAGAAGCATTATACAATGCACTAAAAGCAGAAAAAATTGCTGGCGCGGCTTTAGACGTTTTTGAAAAAGAGCCTGCTACGGGAAACAAACTTGCAAAACTTCCAAACGTAATTTGCACACCGCACATAGGTGCTCAGACAAAAGAAGCTCAGACTTTAGCTGCAAATGTTATAGCAGAAAAGATAATAATGATTCTCAGAGGCGTAATATAGAATTGATCCGAACAAAACCATTCCTGCCTCTACTAATTTTGCTTAGTTTTTCTCCATTTTCTGTGTTTGCCGAAGCTCAAACTATATCTGTTGACTTTGGAAAATTATACGATATTACTTACAATGCAAAAGACGTGACGGTCTTTGAAGTAGTACCTAATCCAGACGAGGTTGAGCTCATCTTTGAAGTAGATGTAACGAGCCCTATTGCTACGTTGGAATTAACGATTCCAAGAGAACTTCTTGATGCTACAGAAGATGGTGAAGACACTACCTTCTTTGTAATTGCAGATGGGGATCTTGTTACATTTTCAGAGAAGAAAGCAACAGATACCACTAGAACTCTTTTCATGCAGTTATCCCCTGGAACTTCAGAACTTGAAGTATTTGGAACACATCTTGTAGGCAAGACCTTTGAGAATGCACCACTTGAAGATAATACTAAAGAAGAAATTCCAGCAGAAGAAACTCCTCAGGAAGAACCAAGTACCTCAGAAGAACAACCTTCTAAGGAAGAAACGAAGCCTGTAGCAGAAGAAAAAACCACGGAAACTTCAACGGAAAAACCATCACAGATGACAGAGAAAGAAACTACACCACAAAACATGTTTGACTTTTCTATTTCAAATTGGTTCCCAATCGAGATAAGCAAAAGACAGATGACAGAATTTACGGTCGCTGGAGCCGTTTTTGTGGCTCTGGCCATTGTGATTGCAGCTGTCAAGGGATCAAGGAAACACAAAGAACTTTCATAAATTAAGTTCGTTGTAATTGATTTTCTAACAGAATATTAAGGGGAATTTGGTAGTGCCGAATATGATTAGCCATCAGGATCAAGTTTGGCTTAAAATGTGGCAAGAAAACTCACCAGAGCTAAGAGAAAAAGCAATAGAATGGAGAAAACAAAACGCCCTTACACGAATAGCAAAGCCAAGTAGAATCCAAAAAGCAAGAAGACTCGGATACAAAGCGAAACAAGGAATAGTTGTTGTGAGAATGCGAGTTGGCAGAGGCAACATGCGTAAAAAAAGACCTGTTGCAGGAAGACGACCAAAGCACCTTGGTGTTACAAGAATAAAGCCAGATGTAAGTATGCAACAAGTTGCAGAACGCAGAGTACTTGAGAGATTTCCAAACATGAAACTTCTTGGCTCATACTACCTTTACAAGGACGGCATGTATCTTTGGTATGAAGTGATTTTAGCTGATCCATCGCATCCAAGAATCTTTAAAGATAGAGAAATGCGTGGCAAAATTGTTGGCCTTAAGCAATAGAAATTGGACACAATTCAACTTTTAACAATCATAATAGTATCTGTTGTATTTTTACCTCCTGCATATGGAGCTATTTCAGAAAAAACAGGTCTGAAAAAAGATTTTACAATTGAAACAAGTGGATATGATTTTGAGGTAGAAACGGTGTCAAATTTTAACATACAAGATGTACAATTCAATAGAGATGACAAAAAACTAACGTTTAACGTCGATAGCGAGCTTGAGAACAACTTTGCAGAAATACAAATTCCGGTAAATTTGATAAATGGAAACCTGACAGTTTTTGTAAATGGCCACGAAATTTTTCCTGAGATTAGAAAAAATGATAAGATATCATTTATTGTATTGGAATTCGATGGAAATGGAACAAACACTCTAGAAATAATAGGGACTACTTATCTTCCAGAATTTTCAAGTGCTGCCTTAATTGTTATGGGTACAGCATTCACTATTATGGCACTTTCAAGAAAAGTTAGAAAATTCTAATAACCATTCGCAAAGTCCTCCCACATGTTGGCACGGGATGTAAGCTTGTTCATCTGGTAAAATATCCCACCCGCTATCCCTGCCTGATAAAACGCATAGAGGTATACTTGTGAGTCACTAGGATCACTATGTGAAAAGCTCAACGCTATCATAGAAAAGAAGACAAATGTTCCAACAAAGGTGAAAACCTTGCTTAGCAATCCTTCCATCCCAACGATTCTTTTTGTGGCAGCTCCCATTATTGTGATGCTAGAAACAATTAGGAATGTCAGGCCACCATTTGCTTCTATGAATTCGCTTGCCCATGGAATTAGGCCATCTTCTAGAATGGACTTTTGAGTAGATTGGACTCCACCATGCAGAGCAAATGTAACAGAAGAAAAAATAGCTCCCATTAAAAATAAGAACAAAAACATCTTCACCACAGCTCGCTTAACTGGGCTTCTTGTTTCGGATGGCCTCATTACGCGGTCCGTTATTTTAATGCCATAAAGAAGACCTATTGCAAAGGAAGGGCCAAACATTATGTTTATTATGATTGGGGATTCCTTAGTAATTTTTGCAATGTCTGGGCCAAATATCAAAATCATGATTATGGCAAGAGCTGCGGCTCCTGCAAATATGCTAATATCAAACCAGCTTCTATTGTGCCTAAGTTCGTATAGGTCTGTTCCCCACTCGTCCAATCTGATTTGGTTTTGAAAAAAAGCATTAAAGAAAAGGCCGAAAATGATTTTGCTTAATTTATCAATTCTCTTTACCTTTTATGGCTCAATCTCACTGAATAAAGCATGAAGGGCGGAAAACCGTTAATAGGCGTTGGAATTGCCATTCTTATTTCAGGAATAGTGTTTTCTCTTCAGGGGCAAGCTGTGGTTGGTCCAGAATCGTCCTTTATGTATTCTAACCCTGAATGGATAACATATGGTCAATGGATTGTAATTGTGGGAATCATAATTTCGGCTGTGGGAATAGCAATTTTAAAAAAATCTAGCTTACGACACCCAAAGTAATGGTGGTTCTTATCTTGTCTAGTTTGCGAATCTTTTTTGTTATGAGGTTATCCATCTGGGCTTCTGTATCAGTTTCTGCTTCTACCACAATATCATAATCTCCATATGTCACCATTGCATCTTTGATCCTGTCAATTTCCAAAAGTTTGGTCACAAGCTCGGTTTCAGAACCAAGTTCACATCCAATCAAAATGTATGCCTTTTCCATGTAGTATTACATCATTACGATCTTAAATCTTATTACGTTATCTCTAGTGTAAAACTCATCAAACAAACCATATTGCAATATCTTAGAATCCTGATCTTATGGGATCCTGTGGTTTTATTATTTCGCGTAAAAGTACCGTGGCATATGAACCTCTGGACAGTATAAAGCTAACTGTAGGCTCAGTTACAGAAAAATTGTCACATTTTATTACAGCTTGTCTAAATCCACCTTCGACACTTACCTCTTGCATTAGTTTTACAAAAAAGTCTTTGGTGTGGATTTGTTCTCTTTCAAGAGTTTTATAAATCTGATAATCGAATCTATTTTTTTTATAATATGAATAGCCTACAAGAGGTATTGCAAGTCTTTGCCCAGGATCATTTTCGAATCTGCCAAGTACATTTTTCTTATCATAACAAACGTCATTTTCTTTTGCCAAAAACAATTCCTCACCCTCCTCGAAAGCCAGACTTATAGAACAATTGAAGATATACGACTGGAAAGCTTGAACAAAAAACCTCCTTATAGAAAGTGGTATTGCCCGGATTGCCCTAAGAGGATCATTGTGGTGTACCATCTCCTCAAGCACAACTCTTTCTAGGTCCATCTGAGGTGGGATTTCATTCAAAGCTTTGTGATAGTTTGATTTGTCTTCAAGCATCTTCCTGATCTTCGTATTCTCAGGCAAGTCATATTCTGTACTAAAGGAAAGAAGAAGGTTTACAGCCTCCTCAAAATTATTTTGCAAAATAGCTTTTCCTATCATGTGCGATACTGGTCTCTTACTTCCAAATCTTTGGTAACCATAAAAGTTCAAAATCTTGTCATATTCATTAAAATCAGCAATTTTTGAAAACACCACATCTTCTATCTTGATTTCAAAATGATTTGCCACCATGTCTTTTTTTGTAAGAGGGTTTGCAACAAACCCAATTCTTTCAAGACTATACCTATTTGTAGAAAATTTATCAGTAAATTTAGATATGTTTGTAGAACAGACAAACTGTTCTGTTGTGGCATTTGCATCCTTTAGCCCAAGTGCTTTGAGCCTCAAGCCATGTACCATAGAGATTTCATCAAGGGCATGGTTTGTGTCAATTCCACGTTTCTTTAACTTATATACTGCATAACCATTAGTTTGAGAAATTTTTGATAATGTTTTTTGATCTAAAACTTCAGAAACAAAAAAACTATCAGGCGTTGACTTGATTCTACCACCTACTCCTTCAAACTTGGTACTGTATGCAAAAATACCAATATCAGAATCTATCTTGGGAACCACTTCTTACTTTATTGTGATTGTGATAAATTGGGATATTGTGACTTCATTGTATTGAGCTCCTACTAGCAACTTGTATGTTCCAGAAAGAGCAAATTCGCTTGCGGACAGAGAAAGAGATACAGTTTCAGGCTGATTTTCAACAGTTATTTTTTTGTCAACACCAGATACAATGATATCATTTGGTGCAGCAGTATTTGCGGTAGTTAAAGTAATCATCCCGTCTAGTTGCTCTTTTTGAGTTATTGTAAAAGACAACGTGCTGGTTTCGCCTTTATTCAAAATAATTTCCTTCGGTTCTAGATTTACCTCTATTGGTAATGGTGTACTTGATTCAAGTAAGCCAATATTATTTTCAACCCACTCTGTAAACCAAATTTTGTCACCATTAATTGTAAAATCAAGTGGCATTGATGTTCCACAATTTTCTAAACCTGTGCAGTCTCTCCAATTAGGATTTTGTGATGGAATCAGATATTCTACAAGCGAATTAGTTTTTGGATCAAAGACTGCTATGCTATTTGCAAAATGTTCATTAAACCATACTCTATCATTACTGTCAACCTTATTCCAGTAGGGATTTGAATTCGGATTCTTCATAATCCCTGTGGCATTGCCGTATACAGATTGTCGTGGAGTAGAAGTTACATATTTAGTAAATTTCTGTGTAGTTGAATCAAAACTAATGAAGAAATTTGTAGCAGCATCAGTAATCCATATGTTGTTTTGATGGTCGGAAGATATTCCATTGGGAGCGATTATGCCTACCGGGAGTTTGAATACGGTTCCAATGTTTGCCTGTCTGTCATAACTAACCAGAGCTCCTAATCCTTTTTGAGGAACCCATACTACGTACCATAATTTTCCATTACTATCAATTGTAGGTGATCCTGTTACGGTATTGTTTACTTCTGAGTTTATTATCGAATAGTTTAATTCATTGCCTAACTGGGTAGAATCAAAAGATGTTATTTTGTTGCCAAGTAAGTCGTTTACAAGAATATTCTTATTATCAATAACAAGTCTTTGTGGAAACGTTACAACGTTATTTGATACAGGATAACTAAAACTTGTATAGTTTTTCGTGACAATAGAAAACTTCCAAAGCACATCATGAGACTCGTCTGTAAACCAAATATTTTCATCCAACGCATAATCAATTCCCCACATCATGGATCTGACTCCTTTTGGCAACCTAGTGTTTTCATATTCGGTGAAAAGCTTTGAGAAGGGATCAAACTTTGCAAGCTTTCCTGTGTTTGACTCTGTAAACCAAACCATCCCAGAAGGATCTGTTGTTATGGCTAATGGTTGTGTACAGACTGTTGGAATCTTGAATTCTGTTATGTATCTGTTAGATTTTGAGGCGCCTGTTCCACAGTATGTTGTCCTTTCCTCATCAGAAAAATTATCGGCAGGTGTTCCAGTCATTGTAGCTCTGTTATCGCTTGTCTTAGGAAGATTACTGTTTAATGCAATTGCCAGAGTGGAAGTAAGTAATATTATTCCAAAAAAAGCAGAAACTAGAATTGCCTTTGATTTTTTCTTCACAAAAAGCAGACAAGGTTTCCTTGTTATATCTCATTCTACAAAAGTTTCAAGTTTTTTGTAACTTTATCAACTGTTATCTCCGGTGCAGGTCCTATTGAAATACAGGTAACCGTTCCTGGAGCAATTTGTGTGTGACCAGCGTCTGTTACCTCACTCCATGGAAGATCTAAAGATATGGCATGTTTTTTTACGGCTTCTAACTGTTCAAGACTTGATACTTTTACAACCACTTTCTCTTGACCGGAACTTTCCCACTCCTTATGCCAGTCTGGATGTGACTTTCGTACGTGTTCTGCACCCAAAACACAAGCATGTCCTACTTGAGCGGCAATTTTTCCTGTACTCATGTCAAGATCTTTTCTTACTACAACTACCTGCTTAATCGTATCCATGTTTATTTTAGAAAGAAATCAGAGTATGTTAAACTTTTGAATTGAAATAAATAATTGCATGAAAATGAAAAACTATGGATTATGATGTTGTAATTGCGGGCGGAAGCGTCTCTGGTCTTCTATGCGCAAGGGAAATTGCAAGCCATGGTCACAGTGTTTTGATTATAGAAGAAGATCCGGAGATTGGCACCCCTGAGCACTGCGGAGGTCTTGTAAGTATTTCTGGAATAGATGAACTTGGTGTCATGCCTACAAGGGGGACTATTAACAATAAGATAGAATCTGCAATGATAATCTCCCCTGCAGGTAGGAGTTTTTTGCTTGATGCAAGAGTTCAAAAAGTAGTAGTTTTGGATAGGCGAGATTTTGACAAACAGATTGCACATCAAGCGCAGAATAACGGTGCAGAAATTCATGTGAAA
>Ga0187892_10012366_pt1 | contig 10165 bp, 6 predicted proteins | sample MA1701073metaG_FD_139345 | JGI IMG/M metagenome (GOLD analysis project Ga0187892, IMG submission 139345) | Bio-ooze microbial communities from a basaltic lava cave in the Kipuka Kanohina Cave System on the Island of Hawaii, USA - MA170107-3 metaG ...
GAGGCGCGGCCGCGCCTCGAACCGCAGGTCTCGCGACCGAACTGACCCATCCGTCGTGCTCCCTCGACACTCTTTCTCTTGGGCCAGCGGGCCACGCATTCGATCGCCTCCGCCGGTCGTCCTCCCCGGCACGTTCGAGCGATTCCGTAAGTCATCTTTGATCAAACTCTTACGAAATCGATAGAGGCGCGGCCGCGCCACGAACCGCAGGTCTCGGGCGTCGCTCCGAGCTGAAGCGGAGGCCGATTCCCTCCGCGTGACGTGCTGTCGTTCGGCGGGCGACGTGTCTCGGCCGCTCCGGCAGACGTGATTTCGAAGGCGCAGGAACGCTCCGTGCGGGACCTTTCAGCCGCTCCCTATCCCACACGAAACCCCGAAGCGCCAAAAACTCGAAGGGTCGGCCACAGGTTTCCGACCGCCCCTCGGGAACTCGCAGGCGATCAGAGCTGCCAGAGGCCGTGTTGGATGCCGCCCTGGATGTAGATGGCGAACGTGCCGTGGCCGGGAATCAAGAGGGGCGGGTGGGCGATCTCGCCGCCGGCCGCCTCGGCCGCCTTCACCGCGGCCTCGATGTCTTTCACGAGGACGTAGGGCCGCACCACGGGCGTCTCGGACTCGTGCATCGGCGCGCGCACGCCGATTCGCCCGCCGCCAGCCAGCGCTGCCGTGCGGGCGTTGCCGAGCCCGGCCTCGGGCTTCTTGAACGTCACGCCGTGAAGCTTCTCCAGGGCGCCGCACGTCGCCTCCACGTTCGGGGTCACGATCTCGAGATAATGGACCTGCATGTCTTTTTTCTCCTGGGCGTCGAGCGCGGGCCGGTCCTGATGGATCATGGCATCGGTGGCGTTGAAGGCGCACACGACAAACGCGGATACGAGCCACGGGAGAACAGAACGGAACGTACGGGAAGTCATTATTGGCGTTTCTCCTCTGCGATCTGAATGAGGTTTCCGCAGGTGTCGTCGAGCACGGCCGTGATCACGATGCCGTGGTCGACGGGGGGCTGTAGAAAACGGACACCCGCGGATGACAGCCTCTCGTACTCCGCTCGCACGTCCACGACGGCAAACGAAGTCGCCGGGATGCCATCCTCGACGAGGGCGGCCTTGTACGGTTTTACCGCGGGATGGCTGTCCGGCTCGAGCAGCAGTTCCGTTCCGTTCGGCTCCTCGGGAGAGACCACCGTGAGCCAGGAGACGTCGCCGAGAGTTATCTCGGTCTTTTTCTTGAAGCCGAGCACCTCGGAATAGAAGCGCAGAGCCTTCCGCTGGTCATCGACGAAGACGCTCGTGACGTGGATCCTCATGGCTCGGTCTTACCTCTGGGAATCGGCCACCGCGTGACGATGGCCTTGAGCGGAGTGCCATCGAACCAGTGAAGCTTCGATCGGCCCTCGCGTTCCGTCAGCACCAACCCCACTTCTTCCAGCATGGCCAGGTGCTGCGAGATCGCCTGCCGTGATGAGTCGATTCCGTGGGCCATGATCAGTCGAGAGCAGATCTCGAAGAGAGTCTGACCGTCGCGTTTGCACAGCTCGTCCAAAATGATTCGTCGAGTCGGGTCGGCGAGTGCTCGGTAGAGGTCGGTCACGACGAGCGAGCCTGCAGCACGGCCGCATGATATGCAAGCCGCTACTTGCATGTCAAGGCTTGGATCGCGGTCATTCGGAACGGCCGCCCGCGACGGGAATTCCTGAGTCACTTTGCCGTCTTGCATCATTTAGGTCTTCGTGGTGACCCCCATGCGCGATCCTGACGAGACTTCCGGGCGCGGCGCTCCGCGCGACCCGCGTGCCGTTGCGAGCGCGACGGCGACGTGGGACGAACTCCTGGCGCACTCGCGCTTCGTGCGCGTGCTGGCGCGGGCGCTCGTGCGGGATGCATCGCTCGCCGCCGACGTCGCGCAGGCGACCTGGCTCGCGGCGGCCGAGCATCCGCCGCGCCAAGAGGAGCGCCTGGCCGGCTGGCTGCGGCGCGTGACCACGAACGTCGTCCGGCAGTGGGGCCGCGCCGATGCGGCACGCGTCCGCCGCGAAGGGGTCGTTTCGAAGCGCGAGGAGCTTCCGTCGTCCGAGACGGCCGCGGAGCACCTCGAGACGCAGAAGCGCGTCGTCCAAGCGGTGCAGGCGCTCGACGAGAAGTACCGCACCGTCGTCGTCCTGCGCTTCTACGAAAACCTGTCGCCGCGGGCGATCGCCGGGAGGCTCGCGCTCCCCGTCGCCACGGTGCGAACCCGACTTCAGAGGGCGATCACGATGCTCCAATGCGCGCTCGACGTTCGTTACGAAGGGAATCGCGAACGGTGGTTGCAGGCCGTCGCGCCCCTCGTTGCCGGAGGCTCTCTGCGGTTCGCCGTTGGCGGAGCGCTCGCCGTGGCGGCGTCGCTTCTCGCCGCCGTCGGAGTCTCGACGTTCTTGCGCGCGAACTTCGATTCGGTCAGTGTTCCCTCCCTTGCGCCCGTCCGCGTCGCGCCCGGCGATCCGGGACCTGGCTCCGCGGCGGTGCACCGTCTCTTGCCCGCCGTACCCATCGCGCTCCCGGCGGAAAGGGAGGACGAGAGACCGCGCAACGTCGCGAGCGGCCGGGTGGTCGATCCGATGGGACGCCCGCTCGCGGGCGCGAACGTCGCGCTCTATCGCGACTGGATCGATCGTGAGGACGGAAAGGCGCCGCTTCTGATCGAGCGGACCGGCGTCGATGGCCGATTCGCGTTCGCCGGTCTCGAGCCGAGCGACCACTGGGTCTTCGCGAGCCGGCCGGGATCGACGACGCAATCCCGGCGCGTCGAGCTCGGGTTCAACCGGCGCCGCGCGGTCGGGATCTCGCTCGTCCTGCACGAGGCGCGCCGCGTGCGCGGCGTCGTCCAGGACGACTTGGGCCACGGCGTCCCGCATGCGTGGGTCCTCGGCTTCGACGAGGCGCGCCTCGACGACGCCGGCAACGATTGGGACTGGCCGGAGACGGAGAGCGACGCCGAAGGCCGCTTCGATCTCGAAGGCCTCCCGCTTTCGCCGGTCTTCCTGAATGCGTTCGCCTCGGGATTCGCGCCCGCCCATGTCGGACCGTTCGATCTGGCCGACGGCGAGCGCGAGGTCGTGATCCGGCTCGCGGCGCAGCCGCGCGCGACGCTCGAGTTGATCGGCCTCGATTCCGAGGGACGGCCGGCGAAAGGCGCCCGTCTCGGGTTCACCTATCGCGGGGCCTCGTCCGCCCGAGAGGGCGACTTCCGGACGCCACGCCGCTTCCAGCGGTTTCTGATCCCCGATGACGGTCCGCTCGTGACCGATGGGTTTCCCGCAGGCAGCTACAAGTTCCGCGTCTGGGGCGGCGGCCACCGCTTCGAACCGTCGGCGGTCGAGGCCGTCCTCGAATCGGGCCGGCGGACGACGGTGACGTTTCAGGCCGAGGCAAGAGGCGCGACGCCGATCTTGCGCGGCGTGCTGCGCGACGTCGGCGGCGAGCCCTTGGGCGGAAAGAGCGTCGCGGCCGCGCGCCGCGATCTCGACCGGCCGGTCGTCGGGTCGACGAACGCGGACGGGAGCTTCGAAGTCCCGTCGCCCGTTCCCGCCGGAAGTCCCTTCGTCCTCTGGCTGCTCGACGAGGAGGTCGCCCTCGTCGCACCGGACGGAATGGGGGGGATCCTCGCCGCAACCGCGGATCCGCAGACAAGCCTCGGCCTCACCGCCGACCGGACGGCCTCGGTTTCGGGCCGCCTTCGCTTCGAGGATGGAACTCCAGCGCCGGGAGTCCTCGTGACCATGGAGGGCGTGGCGAGCGCGCGGCACGGATCGGTCGCGATCACCGGGAGCGACGTCGACGGCTCCTTCGCATTCCTCGGCATCGCGCCGCAGCCCCGGCCGGTCCGCCTCGCCGCGAAATGGGGTGCGGCATCGACGCCCTTCGACGGAAGCTGGGATCTCCCGGCGGGCGCCTCGGTCGAGGACCTCGAGTTCACCATCCCGCGCCTGGCATCGATCCGAGGACGCGTCGTCGATGCGGCCGGAAACGCGCTGGCCGGGCAATACGTCGCGATCCGGACTTCCTACGCGCCGATGACGGTGACCGGTCGGGACGGCGGCTTCCGGTTCGAGCGACTCGCCTCCGGGATTCACGAGCTGTGCGTGTCGGCGGCGGCGGAGGGGTGGCTCACCGGCCGCGGCACGCAGGTGGCGGTCGAGTCCGGCCAGCGGCTCGACGACGTCGAGATCGTGTTCGGCCAGTCGGCCGCGGAACCCGGCGCCATTCGCGGTCGCGTCCGATTCGGCGAGGGAACGCCAACCGGCCTTCTCGAAAGGCTCAGCGTCGAGTGCGTCAATTCGGGGTGTACCCGGGTTTCGTCGGGCCTGTCGAGCTTCACGTTCGCAGGGCTCGAGCCGGGTCTCTACACGCTCCGCGCGAGGTTCACCGTTCAACCGCTCCCGGGCGGCGAGCCGGTGACGACCGTCCGGCTCTCCGAGCCGGCGATGGTCGAGCCCGGTGGTCCCGAGATCGAGCTCGTGCTGCCCGATCCGGCGACGACCGCGACGATCGTCGTCCGCGTGGCGCCTCCGCCGGGAGAAGCGCTTCCGGCTTCGATCGACTGGATGCTCGCGGTCGATCCCGATCCGGACTCGGTTGCCGGGAGCTTCGGACTGTCCTCGCCGATCACGAACGGAGCCTTCTCCCTCCACGGACTGCCTCCGGGCCGGTATCGCATCGGCCTCGGATCCGTGGATTCGAAGCCGCGAGCGACTCGCGATTTCACGATCGTTGGTCGCGAGACCGTGGACCTCGGCACGATGACACTGACGCCGCTGCGCCGGGTGCGGGGCACGGTGACGGAGGCGCACGGCGCTCCGCTCGCAGGCGTCGTCATTAGCGCGACCTGCGATTTCTACGGCGGCCTCGGGGTGCGCGAATCGACCTTCTCCGTCGCTCGAGACGAGAATGCGACTCTCACCGCCGAGGACGGGCGCTTCGATCTCGCGGCCGGGGACGAGGAACTCGTGGCGTGGAAGCCGGGATTCGCGCCGCTCCGGTTCTCACCGAGAGACGTCGCCGACGATTCGAGCTCGGCTCCCGTCGCCGTCACGCTTCTGCCCGCCGGCCACCTCGAGATCGTGGGCATTCCGCGCGAGATCGAGAGCGAGCCGTGGTCGTGGACGCTCGAATCCCTCGAGCCGGAAGAAGCGCGGTTCGGGTATCCATCCGGGAGCGGCCAGACGACGGGTCCGCCGAGGGCATCGGTCGGCTCTTATCACCTGCCCGCGGGGCGCTATTCCGTTCGTCTTTGGAAATCGACCGGCCAGGGCGGCGTGGTGGATCCGCCGCCTCCGATGCCCCGCGCGTCATTCGCGTGGACGGTCGAAGTCCGGGCCGGCGCGACGACGTCGATCGACCTCGGCCGGGAGTGGTGAGCGGACGCCTCGCACGTCCCCGCGGCTCCGTTCCTCCCGAGTGCCACTCGGGACACCCCGGCCGGGTATCCGACGCCCGCTGACCCGTTCGGCCGCAGCAGCCGTCGTTCTCGTCGGGAGCGGAAGGAAATCCCATTCTCCGTCGCGCGAAAACGCGGCCAGCGTCGGACCTGCTTCGTCGCGGCGCAAGAGCCCCCGATGTGGGGGGATGACCGCCGTCGAGGAGGCAACATGAGAATCACGGGCTCACACCTGGCTGCCGTCGTGCTTGCTGTCACCGGGATGAGCGTTTTCGCCGAGACCCCGCCGGACGCCACCATTCCCCGCGTACCCGCTCCTCCCCCGAGCAGCGACCTCGTCAACCTGCCGGGCGACCCGCGGGCCGTGTCGGTGCCGATGCCGCCGAACCTCGACGAGTTCGTCAAGGACCCGGCGATGGCACGCGCCCTCGGCAAGGCGCTCTTCTGGGACATGCAGGTCGGGAGCGACGGCGTGCAAGCCTGTGCGACCTGCCACTTTCGCGCCGGCGCCGATCCGCGGTCGAAGAACCAGGTGAGCCCAGGGCTGAAGCGCATGCCCGACGCCGATCTCACGTACTCGACCGGCACGGGTCCGAACCACCAGCTCGAGGCCGCGGACTTTCCGCTGACGCGGCTCGCCGATCCGGGCGTTCGCGGCGCGCTCGATCCGCTGACCGACAGCAACGACGCCGTGGCCTCGCAAGGCATCCGTCACCCCCGCGAGGAATTCGACCCCCAGGGATTCGCCGTCGGCGGGCTCAATACCCGCCGGGTCGAGCCGCGGAACACCCCGTCCGTGATCAACGCCGTGTTCAACCATCGCCAGTTCTGGGACGGGCGCGCCGAGAACGTCTTCAACGGCGTCAATCATCTCGGCCAGCGCGATCCCGACGCCAAGCTCTATCGCGCCGACGATCCCCGGAACCCGGTCGAAGTGCGGGTCGAGCTGGTGAACGCGAGTCTCGCGTCGCAGGCGGTGGCTCCGATCCTGAGCGACCTCGAGATGGCCGTGCCGGGCCGCACGCGCCTCGACGTCGGCCGCGCGCTGGCCAGAGGCACGCGCGAAAAGGGAAAGAAGGTCGCGAAGGTCCGTCCTTTGGCCAAGCAAAAAGTGTCGCCGACCGACAGCGTGCTCGGCCCGTTCAGTCGCTGGCCCCAGAAGGGCCTCGTGTACAGCCGATACGACCAGATGATCAAGCTCGCCTTCCACGACAAGTGGTGGAAGTGCAAGAAGCTCATCCGCGTGAACGCGGACGGAACCACCACGCCGGTGTCGCGGAACGACGGGCAGTGCGACGACGAGAGCTGCGGCGAAAACGAGTACGCGCTCATCCAATACAACTTCTCGCTCTTCTTCGGAATCGCGATCCAGCTCTACGAGGCGACGCTCGTCGCCGACGACTCGCCGTGGGACCGATTCCGCCGCGAAAACCCCACCGCGGCCGACCCCGACTTGAACCCCTGGACCAACGAGAGCCCGAATCACGTCAGCCGCCTCGCCCTATTCGGCGCCCATCTCTTCAACGACCGGACTCGCGAGCCCGCCGGGCACGTCCGCTGTTCGAATTGCCACGAGCAGAACGAGCTGACGGACGCGTCCGTCCGCCGCGTCGCCGCCGCCGCGAACGGGCCGGTGCGCAATCGCGACGGCAACGTCATCGACAAGGGGTTCAACAACATCGGCGTCCGGCCCACCGACGACGACCTCGGGGTCGGCGCCGTCGACCCATTCGGCTCGCTCTCGTTCACGCGCCGGCGCTTCCCGGACGCGCCTCCCGCGACGTTCGACGGCGCGGCCGTGACCAAGGGTTTCGGCGTCGACGGCGCGTTCAAGGTCCCGTCGCTGCGCAACGTCGCGCTCACGGCGCCGTACTTCCACAACGGCGACGCGCTCACCTTGCACGAGGCGGTCGAGCTGTACGGCCGCGGCGGCAACGTGGCGCCGATCCACGCGCAGGACGGCACGCTCATCGAGCCGCTCGGGGTCACGTTCCTGTCGCCCGAAGAGATCGACGCGATCGTCGCCTTCCTGGAGGCGCTCACCGACGAGCGGGTCCTCTATCGGCGCGCCCCGTTCGATCACCCTCAGATCTTCGTGCCGAACGGGCATCCGGGGGACTCCGACTCGACGAACGACAGGGACGGCGACGGCCTCGCCGACGACGTGATGGTCGAAATCCCGGCGGTCGGGTCCGCGGGTGGCGATCCGATTCCGGGATTCCTCGAGGGCATCTTCGGACCGAACCGGTGATCCTCGGAATCGACGGCGAATCCGGCGGCGATCGCTGCGTCGGCGTAGCGCGGGGGTCGTCGAACGATCCGAGAAGCCTGGATCTCGAACGCGGATTCCTGCGACGCGGGATCGCGATTCCGCGTCGGGTTTCGCCGTCCCGCCGCCGGTCCGGGCCCGATTCCCTTCGAGTATCATCGTCGTCGATGTCGAACGCCCCTGCCACGTGCTGGACCGTGATACAAGGAGCGGCCGCGGGCCGAGCCGAGGACCGGGAGGACTTCGCGCGGCGGTACGAGCCGATCATCCGCGCGTACCTCGCCGCACGCTGGGCCGGCTCTCCGCTCGTGGCCGAGATCGACGACGCCCTGCAGGAGATCTTCGTCGACTGCTTCCGCGCGGGGGGCGTTCTCGAGCGAGCCGAGGTCGACAAGCCCGGGGGCTTCCGGTCGTTTCTCTACGGCGTGATCCGGATCGCCGCGCTGCGGGCGGAGAAAGGACGCACGCACCGCGACGCGCGCGCGTCGCCCACGTCGGTCGATCTGGCTGGAATCGCGGCGGACGAGACCACGATGTCGCGCATGTTCGATCGCGAGTGGGCTCGGGCGCAGGTGCGCTCCGCGATGCGGCTTCAGGAGCAGCGAGCGAAGCGCGACGGTCCGGAAGCGCTTCGGCGCGTCGAGCTCTTGCGGATCCGCTTCGTGGACGGGAAGCCGATTCGCGAGATCGCGGAGATGTGGGGGGTCGATCCGGCGCAGCTTCACCGAGACCAAACGCGAGGCCGACGCGAGTTCAAGAAGGCGCTCTTCGACGTGATCCGAGCCCAGAGTCCCGGCTCGGACGAACTCGTCGTGCTCGAGTGCGAGGAGCTCCTCGCGCGCTTGAGAGACGCCTAGCCGAGGCGGAAACGCTCGATGCTCCGAGACGACGCCCACCCGTACGACGCGATCCGCGACGACGACGTCGACGCCGGACTCCGCGTCGCGCTGACCCCGGCGGCGGAATCGTCTTCGCCGGACTCGTCCGGCGCGGCCGGCGGAGCCGAGAACCCACGGCCGCCGGACGAGCGTTATCGGATCGACGGCGAGATCGGACGCGGCGGCGTCGGCGTGGTCCTTCGCGGGCGCGACCTCGACTTCGGCCGCGACGTCGCCATGAAAGTGCTGCTCGAGCGGCACCGCTCGCGGCCCCGGGTCGTCGCGCGGTTCGTCGAAGAGGCGCGGATCGCCGCCCGGCTCCAGCACCGCGGCATCGTCCCAGTCCACGACTTCGGCGTGCTGGCCGACGGCCGTCCGTTCTTCACGATGCGGCTCATCGAGGGCGCCACGCTGGCCGCGCTGCTCGCGGCGCGCGCGAGCCCCGACGCCGATCGGCGCCGGTTCCTCGGGATCTTCGAGCAGGTCTGCCACGCCGTCGCCTACGCGCACGCGCGCGGCATCGTGCACCTCGACCTCAAGCCGGCGAACGTGATGGTCGGATCTTTCGGCGAGGTGCAGGTGATGGACTGGGGGCTGAGCCGCGTCCTCGCCGCCGACGACGCCTCGGCCGAGGGCTCCGTGATGGGGACGCCCGGCTACGTGTCGCCCGAGGCGGCTCGCGGCGAGGTGCGGTCGCTCGACGCCCGCGCGGACGTGTTCGGGCTCGGCGCCATGCTGTGCGAGATCCTGACCGGGGAGCCGCCCGTCGCCGGCGAGACGCCGCGCGAGACGATCCGCCTCGCGGCCGAAGGCGATCTGTCGCGCGCGCTCGATCGGCTTTCCGCCTGCGCCGTGGAGCCGGAGCTCGGCGCGCTCGCGGCCGCGTGCCTCGCGGCCAAGCCCGACGCGCGGCCCGCCCACGCGGGCGCCGTCGCCGGCGCGATCACCGCTTACGTCGAGTCGATCGAGGAGCGCGCGCAGGCCGCGCGGATCCTGGCGGCGGAGACGCGCGCCAAGGCGGAGCACGCCGTGCGGCAGCGGCGGCTCGCCGTCGCGCTCGCGGCGTCGGTGTGCCTCACCGCGGTGGTCGGGGGCACTGCGGCGTGGTGGCTCGAGCGCGAGGATCGGCGTCGCGCCGACGCGACCGCGACGGCGGTGAGCGCGGCGCTGGCGGACGCGGTCCGCTTCGAGGGCGAGGCCCGATCGAGCGCCGGCGCGAACGCGCTGGCCGCGTGGGACCGCGCCAAGGCCTCGGTCGAGCGCGCGACGTCGCTCCTCACCGCCGGCGACGCCGACTCCGCGCTCGCCGCGCGCGTCGGCGCCGTCGCCGCGCGCGTCGGCGAGGAGGCGGCGATCGCGCACGATCGCGCGCGCGAAGCCGAGCGCGACGCGGCCATGATCGCGCGGCTCGAGAGCGTTCGCGCGCCGGAGGAGAGGGACTTCGATCCGGCCGACAACGAACGGCTCGACGCCGAGTACGCCTCGGCGTTTCACGAGTACGGCATCGACGTCGACGCTCTCGGGCCCGCCGAGGCCGCGCGAGCCGTCGCGGGAAGCCGCATCGCGCTCGCGCTCGTCGGCGCGATCGACGACTGGGCCGAGC
>Ga0187892_10012367_pt1 | contig 10165 bp, 14 predicted proteins | sample MA1701073metaG_FD_139345 | JGI IMG/M metagenome (GOLD analysis project Ga0187892, IMG submission 139345) | Bio-ooze microbial communities from a basaltic lava cave in the Kipuka Kanohina Cave System on the Island of Hawaii, USA - MA170107-3 metaG ...
AAAAGACGGTTTGATCTTTGGGCATGATTGGCACAATTGGGCTGGCGTGCCAAAGGCTGTGCGAAGGTATTGTGACGACCAGAATACTAGTTTCACGGTAGTTGATAATTTCTGGATGTTGCGATCCAACATAGCCGGAATCAAACGTGCTTTTTTCGCACACGAGGAGATACTACATGCCTAGATCGCCATATCTCGCCAAAATACATGACGTGGACCCCTATGAAGGGTTTGACGCCACGCCGTATCCTGACGATCTGACTGGATGGGGCGGCAATGATCCGGTTTTCAGCATGTTGATCGACAAAGTTCAACCTCGTGTGATCGTAGAGGTCGGCACTTGGAAAGGTCAATCTGCTTTGAATATGGTGTCGCTAGCCAAGAAGTACCACGAGGACGTAACGGTGTTTTGTGTAGATACATGGCTAGGTAGTTCCGAGTTTTGGATGAAGCAACATAGTGCCAACCAGAAAATGTTGAATCTGAAGAATGGGTTTCCGAGTTTCTACTATCAGTTCTTGGCAAACGTCGTCAGGGCAAAAGCCGAAGACCATATAGTGCCCATCCCTCTACCATCAGCTATAGCTAAACGGGTGTTGGGGGATTTGAAGGGTGCCATAGACCTGATCTACATTGATGGGGACCACGCCGAAGACAGTGTTTACCAGGACATCAGTTTGTGGTATCCATTGCTGAGCGATAAAGGGATCATGTTCGGCCACGACCAGACTTGGAGAAGTGTTAGAAAAGCAGTCTGGAGATATTCCCACGAAATCGGAATCAAGAAGTATATTGTCATCAACGAGTTCTGGATCATGAGAGGTAGGACCAATTGGGCTTGATGTTTTTTCGATAGCTGTTAGGATGATGCCGGTTTCGAGGAGGATACTCTTCCTTTTCAGGAGAAGTCAACGATGGCTACCAAACTGAGCAAGCCTGTGACTCGTGAAGCGTCGATGAAGGATTTGAACGGTGCTAGCGGTGATGTTCTAGTCACTCTGGTTCCTTACGGCGTGACGCTCCGAGGCAAAGGCACCCGGCGTGAACTGACCCTCACCTGGGAGCAACTACAGAGAGCGGCTATGGCAGCACCGTCGCCCGCCATGCCCGCCAAGTTCATCTCCAACCCGCTGGGATGGCTGATCGAGACGCAGCAGGACGACAAGCCAGCCGATCCGCCTCCCTGTTCTGGCGGGGACGTACCGACGCCCGAACCGGCCACATCCGACCCGGTTGCAGCCGTGTAATTCCTGCGAATCCAGCAACGCAGTGACCGAATTGCAAGACCTCCAGAGTAAATAGGCTGAGTCTATTTACTTTGGAGGTCTGTTCATGGACGTTAGAAAGAATTTCTACGTGATTGCACCGGTCTTCAATCCGTGCAATTACAAATCGAGAATCGATCTGTATTTTCAGTTTGAAGAATACATGAAAGTGTGCGGCGTCAACCTAGTGACCGCCGAGCTAGCTTTTGGCGAAATGCCATTCCAAGTCACCAAGCCTGATAATCCGAATCACCTACAATTCCGTACCGATTCGGTTCTATGGCACAAGGAGAGGTTGATTAACCTCGCCGTTCAACGTCTACCGCTGAACTGGAAGTATGTGGCCTGGATCGATGCTGATATCAAGTTCCTCAACGAACGCTGGGTCGAGGACACTGTAGAAAGACTACAGTTTCATCCAGTCGTGCAGATGTGGGTGCAGGCACTAGACCTGTCGCCTACTCATGAAGTGTTGAAAATCCACGATGGCTATGCACACGCATACCACTGCGGCACAATGAACAAGCAGAGGTTCTACCAGAGCGGCTATCATTCTGGATTCGCCTGGGCCTGCACCAAGAAGGCATTCAATGATCTTGGGGGTTTGATAGATTACTCTATCTTGGGGTCGGCTGACCGTCAGATGGCGGACTGCCTGATCGGACAAGCCGACAACTGCATCTATACTAAGTATGCCCCTGGCTACTCCGACAAGCTAAGGCAGTACGGCAACGACTGTGATCGGTTCATCAAGGGAAATGTGGGCGTCGTTCCCGGTGCTATCATCCATTACTGGCATGGTAGCAAGAAGGACCGTGGTTACGGGTCAAGGTACAACATCCTGTATGACCACAAGTTTGATCCGGCGATGGACCTTGAGTTCGATCATCAGGGTCTATACAGATGGACGGATCGTTGCCCAAAACTGCACTACGCCGTCTACAAGTATTTCCTGTCGAGAAATGAAGATGGAATAGAAATCGATCAGTTCCCGCCTGCCCCAGCGAAAAAGTGATTGCAAGATTTGCGGTTCGCACTATAATAGGGTCATGAAACGTACATTGTTCGTTGTCATGGCTCTATTGTGTTTGGCACTCCTGACCAGTTGTGCCAAGCAGTCCAGTAATGTGGACTACAAGGCCACACCACACACCATGACGGTGAAGGGCCTGCCGCAAGACTTCGAGGTTCACACTTTTGAATATGACGGATGTGAGTATATAATGGTGTACGCTCAGGGTCGATGGAGCGTGTCCCATAAGGGAAACTGCAAGCATTGTACAGATCGCCCTCGTGAAGCTAAGGTCGGCCACGTTAAGTGGCCCCCAGGTCAGTGATGCGGGTGTAGCTCAGTGGTAGAGCGTCACGTTGCCAACGTGAATGTCGTGGGTTCGACACCCATCACCCGCTCTCGGTTCAGCAGTGAAAAGGGCCAGCGATTTTCGCTGGCCCTTTTCTTTTATCTGCCCCTTAGCTTGAGACGTTGTTCTATAGCGTGTCCACGTTGCAGGTGTTCCGTCAGGTTGAAGGAGCCATAGTTCCTTACCATCTTGATAGCTTCCTCGTTGGACTCAGTAGCCCCAGCCCCGGCCATTGCTGGTGCTTGAGCGGCTGGCTCGTCTCTGGTGTATCGGATGACGCTCTTGTACATGTCACGCATTTCCATGTACTTTGCTCGTAGGTCGTCGTGCTTCTTTTCTAGATTGGCGACGATCTTCTCGTATTCCTGGGTTCTCTTTTCGTAGATCATCAGAAGCTCACCGAACTGATCTCTGTCGCTTTCGGTGTCGGCCAACTGTCTGCGAAGCTCCATGATCTCTTGTTCCTTTTGGCCCAAGAGGTCTCGCTTCTCTACCAATTCTCTCTTCGCACCTTCGAGATCGGATTGGAGAGTTTGGGCTTTCCTGGTTAGTTCGGCTACGGCTTCCATGTCCGTCGTGCCCTTCCGACCTAGTTCGTCCAGTTTCCCTTGCATCTCGCCGACTGTTTCTTCGACCTTCTGGATGCGTTTCTCGTAACGAGTGATAAGGTGCTTCTTGTCTTCCATCAAGCCCTTGATGACCTGATCGAGTTGACCCACCTGTTTCGTCTGGAGCTTGGACCTGACCATAGCCTTACGGCCCGATGCGTAGTCTGATCCCATGCCCTGGAGTCTGCCTTCTAGTTCCTTAGTGATCCTGTCATGCTGAACCTGATAACGGTCTAGGATCGCATTCACGGACTGGATCAACCCTCCGAGTTGACCTTTGACATCCCCATATTCTTGCCCGATGTTCTGTGCTTCCCTGAGTCGCTTCATTTACTTACCTCCCGCTGCTTGTGCCCGCTTTTGCTTCCACTTCTCAAAGGCGGAAACCATAGACTGAACTTTCTCATCACCGCCGCCGAGGTCTCCCATTGGCGTGAGCTTATCAGCGGCTTTGCCGGTCTGTGCTGGCGAAGTACCACGGTGTTCGTCTGGTAGGTCTTTGTGAGCCAGTGGTGCGGCGGTATAGCTGCCAGCCTGGGCTAATTTTCCTGCTGCGTCAGCCACGGTCCTCTGTAGTTCGTCACGCATTGTGTCGAGTGCCGACTTGTACGCCTGGACCGCACCCCTTACTACGATTTGTGGGTCTGCTTCATCTGGCAGCATCTTTTCTTGAGCGGCCCCACCGCCTGCGGCGGGCATTTGTTGAGTAGGAGGAACGGCGTCCTGGCTCTCCTTCAACAACTTGTACATTCTGAAATAGTCCATAGATACCTCTCCCGTATTTATACCGTTGTTACTAATTGTTGGCCCAATGGTGAGGATATTTGCCAGCCGGTCTAGAAGGACCATAATTCAGCACGTTGCCAATTCTTCTGAATGAGGTATCAGTATCTAGATAACGTAGGAAATACCCTATGCGATTCTTGATATCGCTTTGCTTGGGGTCTTGAGGGTCTAGAGTCTGGTACTGGTCCTCCAGCCCATCTCTGAAAGCTAATAGTTGGTTGTTGTTCTGGATCAGTTGTTGTTTCTTGCTGTCGTCTTCGGGCAGTTTGGTGATCTGGACACGCTTCTGCATGATGGCGTCCCAGGTCTTCATAATGTCGTCTGGCAACCACTCGTGGGGGTCTTCTCGTGGGTTGAATCCACCGCCGCCCGGAACGTAGTGGTGCATGAAGTTTGGTTCGGCTCTCTGGACGTGTGGCTCTAGTTTGGAAAGCAAGTTAGTAATTTGCTTGATGCCGCTTAGAATCAATGATATAGATTTGGGGTCCGAGACCTCATACTGAGACAGCATTTGTTCTAGTTCTTGTAGTGACTGTTTGGCGGCTGTCACCTTGTCGGTGGGCGATTGGTGTTGTTTCCAATTCCAAAACGCCTTCCAGCCCGCACCTAGTCTGCTGAATAAGTTTCGCAACCCTTCAGTGTAGACATCGGCAGACTGATGCTCTTGCCATTCGAGGTATGTGTAGATTACTGCGTATGGGTCTACTCTAAGTTTGCCCATCCCCTCAGCTATCTCTTCTTTCAATACGTCTCGCCGCAAGTAGTCTGCAAAGTTGAGTTTTGTCTTGCTGCTCAGCATATGCTATCTAGCTTTTTGGTATTGATAAATGCCCTGCCTTGATATATAGTTTCATGAAGCTGAAGAACTTTACTGAATGGCTAGCCCTAAAAGAAGCCAAGAAAAAGTCTCACACATGCTGCGAATGTAGTAAGCATTGTCCTTGCGGCGAAGAGTGCAAATGCTGCGAGGAAGGTAGATGCTGCCCATGCTGCAAGTGCTGCGATAAAAAGGAAGAGTAACCATGTACTCCATCACCCAACTGACGAACGGCAAATGGTATTGTGAAGTCGTGATTCAGGATGGGACAGAACGATGGGAACATGATACTCGTGAAGAGGCCGTCCGTTCGGTTATCTCAGGGGCCAGAGTTTTGAACGGTTCCTACATCCGAGAAGACGACATCAGCTTTCACGTCCAACAGCCCAAAGTCCCCTGGGTTAGCAATGCAGGCGTCCCCATCTCCGACGCCGACGAGAATCTTTTGAGAGAGATTCGTCGTGGTGCCAAGAAGGTACTCGATTTTGACAACTACCTGCTCAAATATAGAATCACTCAGGAAGAAGCCGACCTGATTATCGACATCAGGGAAGGCAAGGCCAGAGTTATTAGGGGCTAGCTGTGAAACAATTCATCATAGAGACAGACTTGGGCCATGACCCGGATGATCTGTTCTGTATCTGCCATCTAGCCGAGATGGGCTTCCCGATCACTGCCATTGGTCTGGTCCCCGGTAGCCCTGAACAAGTCGCTTTGGCTTGCGGTCTACGAAAACATCTCGGTCTAGATTGCGAGATCGGCCAAGCCAAACCAACAACAAAACCAGAGCAGCTAGGTATCCATGCCACACTTTCAGAGCGACATGGCTGGGCCAAAGGCACGTCAGATGGCACTAATGCCGATGTATTCAAGCGTGCGTTGACCAAGAATCCAGAGGCCGATCTGTTGGTCATCGGACCAGCCCCAGGTCTCGGCGTCGTTGCCAAGCAATGCCGTGGCGAGATGTGCTTCCAAGGCGGTTTCCTGCCGTACTCACTATACCGACCCATGATATCCGTTCCGAAGATGGAGGGATATGAGGCGATCCCGACTTTCAATTTCAACGGGGATCGGAACGCTGTACTTGCTCTCCTCGACGCCCCGCTCAAGCTCCGTCGTTTTTGCGGCAAGAACGTCTGCCACAGCATTATCCTCACCAGGGACCAGTTGGAGTTTTTTGTACCACCACGGAATGTTGCTGGTGAGATTTACATAGAAGCGGTGACGATCTACTTGGAGAGGCACGAACAAAAGAAGATGCACGATCCAACTGCGTTGGTGTGTCATCTGCATCCTGAGATTGCTACATGGTTCCGGGGTCGCCCGGTCAAGGCTGGATCAGGATGGTCTACAAGCCCTGATCCAGATGGCGACTACATCCTGGCAGATGTAGATCGAGACCAGTTGTGGACACATCTATTGGAACGCACATAATGTCAACAGAACCATTCAAGGTGAAGGTGTGGACTCTTCATAGCCACTCTTCCCGTATTGAGAAGGCCGAGAAGACGTTACAAGGCACCGCCAACGAGGGCGGCGTTAGGTGGTGTGGGCCATTCACCTACGCCAACGCTGCTGGCTGGTGGTTGTATCCGCCTATCGACATCGATATTTGCTGGCGAGGCGGCAAAGACTTCGAGCATAGACTTCAGATGCCGTGGCCCAACGAGGAAGAGGCTTTGATCTCTAGTCTACTGCGTCCAGAGGACGATGCCGATATTTCAAAATTCTGTGTCGGCGGACGGACGAAGTTCACCTGGGGAGCGGTCGAGCCGGGCGTCGTTCAGATGTGGACTGGTTGCATCTTTGAAACGCCTCCGGGGTGGGGGTTGCATATTCGCAGCCCGATCAACTGTGGTGTCCAGCCATATCATATCATGGAGGGAATACTAGAAACGGACTGGATGCAGTATGACATCTGGACTAATCTAGTTTTTGATAGACAGGACGAGTGGATTGCTTTGCGAAGAGATCAGTGGCCTCCTCTAGCTCACCTTGTTCCTGTGAAGCGGGAGAGCTATAATGAAACCTGGGAGCTTGAGACCGAGCGATTGAACCGTGATACACCGGAAGCGAATCGTGTTTTCGAGTATTACGTCCAGTACAACATGAAGAAGTTCGGGCATGGCGGCAAGCAAGCTCTATCGGCAACCGATCCGAATTTGACGAAGGACTCGACTACATACATGAGGGAACGGAAGAAATTCTTGAAGTGTCCGTACTCTATAGAAGGGAGTGAACATGAATAGAAAGCGTGGCAGTTGATTTTTGCGGATGTCGTATAATGGCATTACCTCAGCCTTCCAAGTTGATGACGAGGGTTCGATTCCCTTCATCCGCTCTGCACATGTGCGGGGTTAGCCCCACTTTCCCGGCGAGCTTCCTGCTTGGCCCCATGCGGTTTCGACCGCTGGCTTTCCCCAAGTGTGCCCTCGACCGGGATACTTCTCTTGCAAAAAAAGAGAAAATGTGCGAACCTTGCACCGAACACAAGTGTCTAGCCTCTGAAACCCGCCCAGGTCGGTTACTACGCTAATTCCGAAGGGCCAGCGTGCTTAGGCGAAAAGAGCATGGGTCGGCGTAATGGTTCATGCTTCTGACACATTTGCGGGATTGGCCTAGCGGCAGGGCACGACGTTCCCAACGTCGCCAGACGGGTTCGACTCCCGTATCCCGCTCTATGGTAACTCTGACTAAAGACCAGGAATTTTTCATCCCTTGCGAGTACCTCGTCAAAAAGGGCGGCAACTACCAAGACTCTGAATTGGTTGAGGTATACAAAAAGGGAGACTCGAAAAAAGATGCCAACTGTGCATTCCAGGCGACATTCATCGCTACTGGAAAGCACGTTGGTGAACCGTAAAGGGGCGGCTCCCACCGCAAGGCGAAATTGTGAACTTGGTCAGGCCGGAAGGTGCAGCCATAAGCAATCTAACCTGTGCAGTGGATCAAGCCGCCCTGATTTTTATGATAAGCGTGCCAATGATGATCGTCGGCGGGTTGATGGTAGTAGAGGAAATGATCCGAGACTACCGTCCCAAATACCCTGCCTCGTTGGTCACGAAGATTGGGCTAGTTGCCGTCTTCGTTGGCATGTGCCTGTTTCTGATAGACTTCTAACCCAACAAGGTGATGTGATGTGCTGATTTGAAAGAGTTCCGAGTTCTGATGGACAAGTCTGTTCAATACTTTGCCGATCAGATGCTTGGAATTAGATGGGGTATCGTTACCGCTGGTCTACTCGACACGGTGCGAGTTCCCAAAGATGGACAACTGGTGCCAGTGAAACATCTGGCCCACACACGCCCAGATCAGGGGCGAATTCTGGTAACACCGTTCGACCTGACCACAATGGGCATGGTCGAGAAGGCATTGAAGCAAGCCGGATTCAACGCCTACACCTTCTCAAAGACGGCGATTGTAGTAGGAGTCCCTAAACCCAACTCGGAAGAGAAAGAGCGAGTCGTGGGCCACGTCAAGAGATTGACAGAAGAGGCCAAGGTCGCTATAAGGAATGTACGAAAAAAAGCCCGGCAGAAACTAGACCGGGACGATGACAAGGAGCTACAAAAGCTCACGGACAACTACATCGCCGAAGTGGATCGGCTGGCACAGAATAAAATTGATTCCATGAGGTAATGAATGCGTCCTGACATGAAGAAAGTGATCGTCAGCCGTCCTCGTGTCCACGGCTACGGCAAGGTCCAAAAGGCTTTCCGTCGCCCGAAGAACAACGAGGACGACGGCGGGCCGACCAAGGAGAGCATGAGGAAACCCTACGGCTGGGGCCGCAAGGACCAGACCGATCTCCTGGGACCGCTGATCCGCTTCCTGCACAGCAAGATCGACCAATACTGGCCCAAAGTGTGGAGCGAAATCTGCGAACACGCCGATCTACGCACCCTGATGGGCGATCACCTTCGCCGCCACGTCGAGATGGAAGTCGAACTACACGTCACCATTGACGAGGACGGCGTTCTCCGTGACGACCACGGCTACCCGCTCAACCGCTGGGGCTGGCGGAACAAGTTCTACGTCGATCCCAAGACCCAGCAGCTTCGCTACATCCCCAAGGAAGAGTCGAGCAAGTGGCGGCGTCAGATTCCCACGACCGTCTTCGAGATGGACGGCAAGCTCTTCCACAAGCACGACGACGGCTGCTGGTATCGGGTCCAGATGGCAACCTGGGACGGGATGACCTACATCACTGATGCCTTCATGCCGAAGGCCGATCTGGGAATCCGGCTGGGCTACGGATATAACTACTCGAACTACAGCACCCACAACCGCCTACAGCGGAAGTACGGCGTGGACCCGAAGACCAAGCTGACTTGGTACTGTGTCCGCAAGGAATCCGCCAACGGTAAGGAAATCAACAAGATCACCCGCAAGTACAGCTTGGCAGCATGAGCAAAGTCTGCGTATATCTGGTCAATGAGAATGAACACTATCTCCGCATGACGGCCATCAGCGTCGGAATGCTGAGGAAGAAAAACACGCACATACCTGTGCGTGTTTTTCTAATCCGAGACAAGTCCCGCAAGACTCTGAGCCGAGTCCCCTCCGTTGCCGCTCAGAGCTACGACGCATCCAAGACCGAACTCTTCATCAAATTCTGCAAACGGCTCAACGTCGAGGTTGTGGAAAAGCCGCCCGTAGATGAAATCTTCCACGTCAACAGGTCTTACTTCACTGAATGTACTGAGGACCAAATCCTGTTTATAGATGGAGACACTTTCATCTACAAGGATGTAGAAATCCTGTTTGATAGCTACCCGGAGTACGATCTAGTATCCATGAGCAGCGTTATGGACGACTGGCTCAAGGAGACGGCGTGGCCTGGACCGGAATACCTCAACTCCTCGATCATCCTGTTCAACAAGCGAGAGCCGCTGGAGCAGTATGCCGGGCGGCTGCTCACCGAGGTCCAGCAATTTGACTCCAAAACCGATGAAGTCTCGAAGTGGGTCAATCGGTTGGAGAGCGAGACGGTCACTCGGTTCCTCAAAGACGAAGTTATTTTCACCCTGATGGCTCACACTTTCAAATACCGCAATTTTGCATTGGAACATTGTACCTGCATCAATCGGCCAAACTGGTGGGCCTCGATTATTGCCCACACCTTCAGCCACTATTGGCAGGATGCTTTCGGGCTAGTTCGACACAACGACGCCGCCTTACTAGAAGGCAACCCTTTTGCCCAGGACCGAAGGAAACTCACGCTCACCGAGAAAAGCCAAGTTCAGGATGCGTTGTTCAAGAGGGAGATGAACATTGAACTCTGGCCTCTACTAGAACGCTTGTTCTGGGAGAATGAGGACAACCGGA
>Ga0187892_10012368_pt1 | contig 10165 bp, 11 predicted proteins | sample MA1701073metaG_FD_139345 | JGI IMG/M metagenome (GOLD analysis project Ga0187892, IMG submission 139345) | Bio-ooze microbial communities from a basaltic lava cave in the Kipuka Kanohina Cave System on the Island of Hawaii, USA - MA170107-3 metaG ...
CAGACGCCGATAGCCGGTGAGCGTGGTCAGCTCGTTGATCGCGCCCCAGGTCATGTGCACCGCGCAGAAGTCGGGCCAGGCCTTCGACACCATGGCGGTCGCCGCCGCCTCGAGCCGCTTGAACCACGGCTCCCGCCCGCGGGGTAGCTCGCGCTCCCCCACCGCCGAGCCGGCGGCCTCCAGGAAACGCCGCAGGGCCAGGCCGTGGAACGTCTCCTCGTAGAGCCAGCAGGCCAGGAAGGTGGCGACGTCCGGGTCGTCGATGGCGCGGGTGGCCAGCAGCGAGCGCAGGTAGACGATGGTGTGGCTCTCGATGTCCTGCATGAAGCGCAGGGAGCGGAGCGCCTCGGGGGGGACGCGGTGCCGCGGGACCTCGGCCCAGTCGATGGCGGCAAGGTCCACCGCCCTCGAGCGCCCGACGTACGTGTCGATGTCGAAAGCTGGCACCGCACGCCTCAAGTCATACGCCACTGACGATGGTATTTCAATGCCAATGCCCCCCTGACATCTGGTCCCATGCCCTGAACTACGGGCCGGTGGAGTGGACCGGATTTACGGATGAGCGGCGGGGGGATGGCCGGCGGAGCAGTGGGCCCGGACCAGCTCGGCCAGCCGACCGCCGCGGGGCACCGGGTCGAGCGGACCGACCACCGAGCGGTGGCGGATGACGCCGTCCCGGTCGACCAGGAAGATGCCCTGCTCCATGGCGGTCATGGCGTGGTGATGGAGCCGGCGGACGAAGTTCCGGTTCATGACGTCGAGCCAGGCGCCCCGGAGCTGGGGCCCGGTATCGCCATGCGTGAACGCATAGGAGAAGCTCACCACCGCGGAGCGGGTCGCCTCGAGCGCGCCCCGGTCGCCGAGCCCGTAGACGGCGAAGAGCCGCTTGTCGGGATCGCAGACGAAGGGGTAGGGGGTGGGGCTGTGACCGAAGAAGATGCGCGCGGACTGCAGCAGGTTGGGGCCGACCTGGATGATCTCGGCGTCGGCGGCCTGGAGCAGCTCGTACCCCTCGCGCATGCCGTCCATGTACACCCGGCAGAACGGGCAGGTGAAGCCGCGGGAAAACCAGACCACCACGTTGCGGCGCCCCCGGTAGGCGGCGAGCTCGACAGGCCCGCCCTGCACCGAAGTCAGACTGAAGAGCGGCGCCGGCTGGCCGACGGCCGGAGGCTCGGGAACGGACGCCACGGGCCCAAGATAGCACGCAGCCCCCGGGGGTGGCCCCCAGACTGATTCATTGACGGGACTGCCCCAGGCTCGCTACCCTCGCGGGTAACCGGTGAACACCATTACGATCGTGTACGACTTCGCGTTCCCGGACGGGGCCTCCAAGGCCTATACCGTCGAGCTGGACCGCGCCACCCTGTCCTACCGACACCCCGCGGCCGAGCAGCCGCCGGCCTGGGCTCGGCTCGAGAACAACCAGTGCGGCCACTGCCCGCTCAAGCCGGCCGAGCACCCCTATTGCCCGGTCGCCACCAACCTGGCGACCCTGGTGGAGTTCTTCAAGGACAAGGCCTCGGTGGCCGAGGCCACCGTCACTGTCACCACCGAGGAGCGGACCTACGTCAAGCAGCTCCCGCTGCAGCGGGGGATCTTCGGCATCTTCGGCCTCGTCATGGCCACCAGCTCGTGCCCCTACATGGACTTCCTCAAGCCGATGGCCCGCTTCCACCTGCCGTTCTCGACGGCGGAGGAGACCATCGTCCGCTCGGTCTCCATGTACCTCCTGCGCCAGTACTTCGTGGCCAAGCGGGGCGAGCAGCCCGATCTTGGTCTCGAGCACCTCGAGACGCACTACGAGAACATCCAGAAGGTGAACGACGGCATCCTGGAGCGCATCAAGGGCGTGGTCAAGAACGACGCCGACCTCAACGCCCTCATCATCCTCCAGGGCTTCGCCGACCTCCTCACGATGGCGATCTCGAAGGATCTCTCCAAGATCGAGCCTCTTTTCTTCCGTAAACCTTAGCGGTCAACGGGCAAGGGAGGCGGGGCGGGGGCCCTCCCGGGAGCACGCTGCGTTGCCGCACGCGTGGCCACCCGATCGAGCCACGAGACGGATCGCGTGTCGCTTCGCTTCTCCGCAGAAGACACGGCTCCCGGGAGGGCCCCCGCCCCGCCTCCCTCGCCCTTTCCGTTAGGCCTGGGGCCCAGAGCGGCTCATCTTCCGTCTTTGTCCAACACCTCCTTGATCTGGTCGAGCGGGATCGCGATCTTGACGCCCGCGCGCTCTTCCTGCAGCAGCATGGCCACGCGGGAGTCCCGCTCGCCCCAGCCGCGGTTGATCGCTTCGGTCAGCTCTTCCAGGGCCAGATTGGCCATTCTCATCGGCACGCCCAGCTCCCGGCCCAGCCCGACGGCCAGCGAGACGTCCTTGTGGCTCAGCCGCAGGCTGAAGGCGGGCGGATCGAAGACGCCGGGGAGGAACTGATCCGCGAGCCCGTCGAAGGTGCGCCGCCGGCCGCCCGCCCCCTGGCGCACCGCTTTCCAGAGCGTGAGCGCGTCCACCCCGCCCTTGACCCCCATCGTGAAGACCTCGGCCAGGGCGGTCTGCACCGCGTAGCCCGCGCAGTTGTGCACGAGCTTGGCCACCGAGCCCGCGCCGATCGGCCCCACGTAGTAGGGCTGATCCCCGATGGCGTCCAGCACCGGCTTGAAGCGGTCGTACACCTCGCGGTCGCCGCCGATCCACAGTGCGAGCTTCCGCGACTTGGCGCCCTTGGGCCCGCCGCTCACCGGCGCGTCCAGCACGTGAGCGCCCTTGTCCTTGAAGGCGGGGTAGAGCCGCCGCATCAGCGCGGGCGAGTTCGTGCTGAGATCGAAGTAGGCCGCGCCCTTCTTCATCCCGTGGATGAGGCCGTCCGGGCCGATCGCGACCTGTTCCACCTCCTTCGGCCCGGGGAGCGAGGTGAAGACCACCTCCACGCCCTCGGCCACCTGCCGCGGCGTGTCCTTCCACACCGCGCCCGCCTTGAGGTGCGCCGCGGCCGCCTCGCGCCGCACGTCGTTGACCTGCAGCTCGTGGCCGCCCGCCTGGAGATTGGACGCCATGCTGGCGCCCATGGTGCCCAGCCCGATGAACCCGACCTTCATGCCTTGGCCTCCTCGTGAGAGCGATCGTGCGCGTTCAAGTGGGTCTTCCGTGACAACGGGAAACGCGTAGAATCCTGCCACGGGAAAGGAGACTTGACCATGCCCAATGCGCCCTACCGCATCTACGCCGTGCGCTACGCCCACCGCAAGTGCACCACCTCGGAGGCGTTCTACGGCGACTACCACCAGGGCCCCATGACGATGGACTACTTCGTGTGGGCGCTGACCAACGGCACCGAGACGGTGGTGGTGGATCTCGGCTTCACGGAAGACGTGGGCACGCGGCGGGGCCGTCAGTTCCTGCGCTGCCCGGGCAAGGGCCTGGCCGAGATCGGGGTGGAGGCGGCCTCGGTGAAGCACGTGATCCTGAGCCACTTCCACTACGACCACGTCGGCAACTACGCGCTCTTCCCCAACGCCACCTTCTACGTGCAGGACTCCGAGATGGCGTTCTACACCGGCCGCAACGCGGCGCTGCCCGCCTTCCGCCACTCGGTCGAGGTCGAGGACGTCTGCGCGCTGATCCGCCTCAACTACGACAAGCGCATGCAGTTCGTGGACGGCTCCCGCGAGATCGTGCCCGGCATCGCGGTGCACCACGTGGGCGGCCACACCGCGGGCATGCAGATCGTCTCGGTGGCGCACGCGCGCGGCCAGGCGGTGGTGGCCTCCGACGCCTCGCACTACTACCGCAACTTCGAGGAGCGCATCCCGTTCAACACGCTTCAGGACCTGCCGCGGATGTACGCGGCGTTCGACAAGATTCGCGCCCTGGCGTCGTCGGAGGATCTCGTGCTACCCGGCCACGACCCCCTCGTGCTCGAGCGGCTCAAGAAGGTGGGCGACGGGATCGTGGAGATGTAGACCACCCCTCACCCTGCCCTCTCCCCTGAGGGGAGAGGGATAGTACCCCTCAGGGCGTAGGCGTGGGTGAACTCGGCGCCGAAGAGCACGATCTGGGCCGAGTAGTAGACCCAGGCGAGGATGAGGATGACCCAGCTCGCCGCGCCGTAGGCGGCGCCGATCTCGCTGGTGCCGAGGTAGAGGCCGATCGCCAGCTTGCCGACGAAGAAGAGCGCCGCGGTGACACCCGCGCCCAGCCACACCTCGCGCCACCGGATCGGCGCGTCCGGCAGCAGCTTGAAGATCATCGCGAACAGCAGCGTGTGCACCAGCATGGACCCGAGGAAGTCGGCCAGCTCCAGCATGGGAGCGAGCGCGGGCACCCAGCCCCGCCCGTAGCGGCCGAAGGCGGCGACCGCGGCGCTCAGCACCAGCGAGACGCTCAGCAGGAAGCCGGTGCCGAGCACGGCGGCGAAGGACAGGAACCGCGCCTGGATCATCTCCCAGATCCCGGTCTGCGCCTGCGGCGGCACGTCCCAGATCTTGTTCAGCGCCGACTGGAGCTGGCTGAACGCGCTCGTCGAGCCGAAGAGCAGCACCAGGAGCCCGATGAGGGTGGCGCGCCCGCCCCCGCCCTGGCGGCCGGCGCTCTCGATCAGCGCCTGGATCGCGGTGGCGCCTTCTTCTCCGACCAGGCCGCGGATCTGCTCGACGATCTCGCCCTGGGCCGCGTCCTGGCCGAACACCGCGCCGGCCACCGCGATCACGATGACCAGAATGGGGGCGAGCGAGAAGACGGTGTAGTAGGAGAGCGCGGCCCCGAGGGTCAGGCAGTCGTCGGCATACCACCTGAGCGCCGCCCGCTTGATCAGCTCCCAGACCATTCTCATGGTCGAGGGCAGAGCAAGGCGCGTGCCGTCAGATCGGGCAGACGAGGTGACCGAGGCGCTCGGTCAGCTTCGGGTTCTCCCGGTAGTCCACCGGCACGTCCACGATCGAGGGCCCGGGCCAGGCGAGCGCCTCCGCCAGCACCGGAGCCAGGCCCCGCGCCGATTCCACCCGGAAGCCCTTGGCGCCGAAGGCCTGGGCCAGCGTCACGAAGTCCGGGTTGGTGAACTCCACGCCCGACTCCCGGCCGAGGCGCGTCTGCTGCTTCCACTGGATGAGGTTGTAGCCCCCGTCGCGGAAGATCACGTTGACGATGGCCAGGCCCAGGCGCTTGGCGGTCTCGAGCTCCTGGAGGTTCATGAGGAAGCCGCCGTCGCCGCTCACCGCCACCACCTTGCGTTCCGGATGCACGAGCTTGGCCGCCACCGCCGCGGGCAGCGCGATGCCCATCGCGGCGAGGCCGTTCGAGATCAGCACGCTATTCGGCTCGTAGGCCGGGAAGGTGCGCGCGATCCACAGCTTGTGGCTGCCCACGTCCGAGATCAGGATGTCCTCGCGCCCCATCGCCGCGCGCAGATCGCGCAGGATGCGCTGCGGCTTGATCGGGAACCCGTCGTCGTCCGCGCCCTCCGCGAGCTGCTCCAGGATGTAGCCCCGCAGCGCGCGGTAGGGCGCGGGGTCCTTCTGCCCTTTCACGAGGCCGTTGAGCAGCTCGAGGGCCTCGCGCACGTCCGCCACCACCTCGACGGTGGGCTGGTAGTGTCCGTCCACCTCGGCGGGGGTGAAGTCGATGTGGATGATGTGCTTCTTGCGCTCCGGGTTCCAGAACTTGGGCGCGTACTCGACCAGGTCGTAGCCCACCGCGATGATCAGGTCCGCCTTCTCGAAGCCGCAGGAGACGTAGTCGCGCGCCTGCAGCCCGGCGGTGAGCAGCGCGAGGGGGTCGTCGTAGGGCATGCAGCCCTTGGCCATGAAGGTGTTGACCACCGGAATGCCGTGGGCCCGTGACAGCTCGCGGAGCTCCTTGGACGCGCCCCCGCGGATCACCCCGTTGCCCGCGAAGATGAGCGGGAACGACGCGGCCTCGATGAGGCGCGCGGCCGACTGGAGCGCCGGACGGTCCGGGGATGGGCGCCGCGGCCGCTCGGTCGAGAGCGGCTCGCCCTCCGCCGGCTCCTCCGCCACGTCCTCGGGCACCTCGACGTGGCAGGCGCCCGGCTTCTCGGCTTCGGCCACCTTGAAGGCCTTGCGGATCACTTCGGGGATGACCACCGGCATCTCGACGCGCGCGTTCCACTTGGTCAGGGGGCGCATGAGCTCGACGATGTCCAGGTACTGGTGCGACTCCTTGTGGACGCGGTCGCGGCCCGCCTGACCGGTGATGGCCACCAGGGGCGCGTGGTCGAGGTTGGCGTCGGCCACCCCGGTGGCGAGGTTGGTGGCGCCGGGGCCCAGCGTGGCGAGACAGACGCCCGCGCGCCCGGTGAGCCGGCCGTAGGCATCGGCCATGAACGCGGCGCCCTGCTCGTGTCGGGTGGGGATGAAGCGCACGCTCGAGTCGGCCAGGGAGTCCACGATGTCGAGGATCTCCTCGCCGGGGACCCCGAACACGTAGCGGACCCCTTCGCTCTCGAGACACCGGGCGATCAGCGCGGATGCTTTCAACGGCCGCCTCCTGCGCGTCAGTCTACGCCCCCGAGCGTGACGCGGCCAGGAGAGCATCGCTTGCCGCGCCTCCCCCGTGGGCGCACGATGATCGAAAGGAGGAGGCCATGAGCGTTCAATCCGTCAATCCAACGACCGGGGAAGTCATCGAGACGCTCCAGGAGGCGTCCGACGCGCAGATCGAGCAGGCCCTGGCCGGGACTCACGCCGCCTTCCTCGAGTGGCGTACCCGGCCCTTCGCCGATCGGGCCCGGCTGATGCGCGCCGCCGCGCAGGAGCTCCGGGCGCGCAAGGCGGAATACGCCATGGCCATGACCCGCGAGATGGGCAAGCCCATCACCCAGGCCGAGGCGGAGGTCGAGAAGTGCGCGGGCACCTGCGACTACTATGCCGAGCACGCGGAGGCGTTCCTGGCCGAGCAGCCCAGGGAGACCGACGCGGCCCGGAGCTACGTCCGCTTCGACCCGCTCGGGGTGGTGCTGGCGGTGATGCCCTGGAACTTCCCGTTCTGGCAGGTCTTCCGCTTCGCGGCGCCGGCCCTCATGGCGGGCAACGCGGGTATCCTCAAGCACGCCTCCAATGTCCCGCGCTGCGCGCTGCTGATCGAGGAGGTCTTCCGCCGCGCGGGCTTCCCCGAGGGGCTCTTCCGCTCGGTGCTGACCGGCGCGGCGGGCGTGAAGGCGATGCTCGCGGACCCACGCATCGTCGCGGCCACGCTCACCGGCAGCGAGCGCGCGGGCATGGCGGTCGCCGAGCAGGCGGGGCGGATGCTCAAGAAGACGGTGCTGGAGCTGGGCGGCAGCGATCCCTTCATCGTGCTGGCCGACGCCGACGTCGACACGGCGGCCCGCGCGGCGGCGGACGCACGGCTGATCAACAGCGGCCAGAGCTGCATCGCGGCGAAGCGGTTCATCGTGGTCGAGCCGGTGGCGGAGCGGTTCCTCGAGCGGTTCAGGTCGCAGCTGGCCGCGCGCCGCATGGGCGATCCGATGTCCCGGGAAACCGAGGTTGGCCCCCAGGCCCGCGTGGACCTCCGGGACCAGCTCCATGAGCAAGTCGCGGAGTCCATCAAGCGCGGCGCCCGATCGATGCTGGGGGGCGAGGTGCCCGCCGGGAAGGGCGCCTTCTACCCGCCGACGCTCCTCGCCGCGGTGGACAAGGGCATGCCCGCCTTCGACGAGGAGACCTTCGGCCCAGTGGCCGCGGTGATCACCGCCAAGGACGTGACCGACGCGATCCGCCTGGCCAACGACTCGCCCTACGGCCTGGGCGCCGCGCTGTGGACCGGCGATCGCGCCCGCGCCGAGCGCCTCGCGGTGCAGATCGAGGCCGGCGCGGTCTTCGTCAACGGGGTCGTGAAGTCCGACCCGCGCCTGCCCTTCGGCGGCATCAAGCGCTCGGGCTATGGGCGCGAGCTCTCCGAGTACGGGATCCGGGAGTTCGTGAATATCAAGTCGGTGTGGATCGGGTAGTCGGCGCCCGGATGAACCGGGCGGGCTATCCGGTCGGAGCTACCCGGTAGGAGTTACCACCGGTTAGCTTCTCTGTTGAAATGCGGGGGCCCAGAAATGGCCCCCGCACTCCCCCAGTCCGCGGACGGCCCGTGCCCGGCGGACGCGCGCCGGGGCTCCGGCTTCTAGCCCGCGTCCACATCCCTTCTCACTCGCCGTCCAGGGCCTCGGGCATCCTGCGAAGCAGCCGCCCGTGAAAATACGCGACGGCGCCGACCATCGCGGCCGCGCCCAGGAGATGCCCGGCGAGGAAGATCGCGGGGGTCAGTGCCTGGCCGAGCCACTGCGAGAGCAGGTACACCATCGCGAGGAAGACCACCGCGAGGCAGCAGCCGAGGACGAAGATCAGCGCGAGCACCCGTTCCTCGCGCTCGGCGAGCGCGAGGAGCCCTGCGACAAGAAGCCCGAAGGCCATGAAGCCGGCGAGGTGCAGGGCCGTATAGGCCGCCACCAGACCCGCGGTCGGAGTCACCGCGGCCGCGTAGCGCACGCCCTCGAAGACCGCGGCGCCCAGCAGCGCGGGGGTTCGCAGGGGCACGCCCGCGGCCAGATCCACGATGAAGAACCACAGCATGACGATCGCGGCCCCGATGAGCCCCACCGTGATGCCCTCTCGCAGCGCGTGCGTGGGCGCCGCCGCGTCACGCGCGGGCTCGTCCGATACCGCATGGTCGGTCGTGTCCTCCCGACCAATCCAGAGTGCACGTTTGGGACCAGCGGGCCGTGTTCCTCGCGGAGCCCCCAGCCGGAAGAAACTACGCGGCACTTGTTACCGGAGCCGCAGGCCGCTTTCGCGCGCACGCCCCGATCGGTCTTGTTCTTCACGCGTTTGGTCGGTGGCATACCGCTTGCTCCCCTCCTCGTGCGAAGCGATCACGAAGCGCACAGGAGGACTTCCATGGCGCGAAAGTCGAAGACGACCGAGGAGCCGCGCATCGGGCGAAAGGATCTCCAGGATCCGGATCGCGACGTGCGCAGCCCACGGAAGGGCACCATCGAGCGCGACGCGGAGCGCAGTGACCGGGATGCCGGTGCGGGGCGGCCCGTGCAGCTGGACGAGGAAGGGCCCTCGCGTCCGGCCGACTCCGACTCTCCGAGGCCGGCCGACGACCGGTCGGTACCGAAGTAGCCGTAGCAGTACCGTTCAATCCCACAACCCGTTTCAAGGAGGAAGCAACCATGCGGTACGGCAAGACGATGACGACGGCGACGATCCTCACCGCGCTCCTCGCGGCGGCTCCACTCACCGCGAGCGCGCAGAGCAAGATGGAAGAGACCAAGGACAAGGCCCGGACCATGACCCAGGACGCCAAGACCGCGGTCAGCGATTCCTGGATCACCTCCAAGACCAAGATCGCCCTCTTCTCGGATGAGCGCGTGAAGGGCACCCAGGTCAGCGTCGACACCATGAAGGGTGGCGTCGTGCACCTGCGCGGCAAGGTCGACTCCGCCGAGGCCAAGGCGGCGGCCGCCGAGATCGCCAAGGGGATCGAGGGCGTGCAGTCGGTGAAGAACGACCTCCAGGTCGTGGCCCCGGGGGCCCGGAAGATGGTGGACGCCAAGGACGAGGACATTGACAAGGCGGTCGAGGCGCGTCTCAAGAAGGACGCGCAGCTGAAGAACGTCGACGTCCGTCTCGACGCCGGCGTGGTGACCCTGACCGGTGAGGTGCCGAGCATCGTCGCGTCGGCCAGAGCCTCCGAGATGGCCCGCAGCGTGGCCGGCGTGAAGTCGGTCAAGAACGAGCTGACCGTCCGGCAGGCCGGCAAGTAGGAACCTCACGAAACCGCGGGCGCCTGTCGGGCGACCGGGCGGAGCGGTGATGGCCAAGCCGAGAGCGAAGGGCGACCGCAAGATCAAGACGGTGATGGGCGAGTACAAGCGGGGCACGCTCCGCTCGTCCTCGGGAGGGAAGGTTCGCAAGCGCAAGCAGGCCGTCGCCATCGCGCTGAGCGAGGCTCGTCAGGCGGGAGCCCGCATCCCGCGTCGACGGCGGCGGACATCCCGGGCCCGCTGACGCGGCCGGGAACACCCGGCGCGAGCGCGCCGGACAGAAAGGAGTCACGACGACATGGGCACCATGGAGAAGCAGGGCCAGCAGGGCGGTCAGCGTCAGCCCGGCCAGCCCGGTCACGATCGAGACAAGGACCGTCAGGGCC
>Ga0187892_10012369_pt1 | contig 10164 bp, 6 predicted proteins | sample MA1701073metaG_FD_139345 | JGI IMG/M metagenome (GOLD analysis project Ga0187892, IMG submission 139345) | Bio-ooze microbial communities from a basaltic lava cave in the Kipuka Kanohina Cave System on the Island of Hawaii, USA - MA170107-3 metaG ...
CCCGACAACGGGCTCTCCTTCTACTACCAGTTCTTCCACCACAGCTTCTCGAAGGGCCGCAAGGCCCTCTTCATGCTCAAGCCCGACCTCCTCATCCCCGACGAGGACGTGACGATGGACATGGTCAAGCGCGCCCTCGTGATCGCGGGCACCCCCAAGCGCGTGGTCGAGCAGCTGGTGGCCCTGCGCGAGGAGACGGGCCCCTTCGGGACCCTGCTGATGGGTGGGCACGACTGGGATCAGCCCGCCCTGTGGCGCCGCTCGATGGAGCTCCTGGCAACCCAGGTGATGCCGGAGTTCTCGAGGCACGCCGGCGCCGTCCGCCCGTGAAGGTCGCGACCTGGCGGGGCGGCAGCCGCTTCACCCTCGACGAGGCGCCGGATCCCGTGGCGGGGCCGGGGCAGGTGGTGGTCGACGTGGCCGCGGCCGGCATCTGCGGCACCGACGTGCACGCGACCCAGGGCCTCTTCCCGTGGACGCCGCCCATGATCATGGGCCACGAGTACTCGGGCGTGGTGCGCGAGGTCGGCCGTGGCGTCAACCGACGACTGATCGGGCGGGCCGTCGCCTGCGAGCCGAGCTTCGGGTGCGGCAGCTGCCTTCACTGCCGGAACGGTCGCATCAGCCAGTGCGCGAAGGCCACGCGCGTGGGCGGCTTCGCCGAGCGTGCCGCGCTGCCGCTCGACTGCGTACACCCGCTGCCGAAGGGACTCGACCCGGTCACCGCCGCGCTCGCCGAGCCCGCGGCCTGCTGCCTCTCCGGCCTCGAGATGTTCAAGATGCCGCGTAACGCCACCGTGGTGGTGATGGGCGGCGGCATCATGGGGCTCCTCACGATGGCGATCGCCCGCCGGCGGGGCGCCGCGCGCCTGATCCTCTCCGATCCGCTCGAGGAGCGGCGGCAGATCGCGAGCAAGCTCGGCGCCCGCGTGGTGGTCGATCCCACCCGCGAGAGCCTCCACGATCGCGTGATGGACCTGACCGGGGGGCGCGGCGCGGAGGTGGTCTGCGAGGCGGTGGGCAAGCCGGAGCTGGTGGGCGAGGCCTTCGCCATGGTGAAGCCGACCGGGGTGCTGCAGCTGGTCGGGGTCAATCCCAAGGGCAGCCGCATGCCGATCGATCTCTTCGACATCCACTTCCGCGAGATCCGCGTCCACGGCGCCTACGGCCGCGGCACCGCCTTCCGTCGCGCCTTAGCACTGCTGCCGAAGCTCGGCGTGAAGCGCTTGATCGGTGCGACGTTCCCGCTCGCCCGGATCGAGGAAGCCTTCGCCCACGCCACCGCCGGCCGCGGGGCGAAGACGGTCATCAGGCCGGGCGCCGCGTAGCGCCGGTGGCGGAGCACCCCGCGCGGATCACCGCGCTCGACGCGCTTCGCGGGGTGGGTGTGCTCGGCATCCTCCCGGTGCACATGCAGTCCTTCGCGATGGTCGTGGCGGCCCGGATCAACCCGTCCGTCTCCGGCGACCTCGACGGCCTGAATGGCTGGATCTGGCAGGCGACCGCCGTCCTGGCCGACGGGAAGTTCATCTCGATCTTCGCGATGCTGTTCGGGGCCGGCCTGCTGCTGCTCTCCGGCCGCGGGGGGGCCGGGGCGGCGGGGGTGGAGTCGCTCCACCGCCGTCGCATGGCCCTGCTCCTGGGCCTGGGGCTCCTGCACGCCTATCTCCTGTGGTACGGAGACATGCTCGTCACCTTCGCGCTCTGTGGCGCGGTGGTGTTCGGGTTCCGCGCGCTTCCCCCGCGCCGGCTGCTCGCCGATGGTGCCCTGGCCCTCGCGTGCGCGTCGGTGATCGCGCTGGGGGTGGGCGCCTCGCTTCCGTGGTGGCCGGCGGACACGAAGGCCCGGTTCCTTCAGGTCTGGGCGCCGTCCCCGGAGATGGTCGACCGCGAGATCGCCGCGTATCAGGGCGACTGGCGCGAGCAGATGACGCATCGCGCCCCGGAGGCGTTCCAGGTGCAGACGTCACAGCTGGTGCTGCGCGGTTTCTGGCAGACCACCGGCCTGATGCTGGTGGGCATGGGGCTGTTCAAGCTCGGTGTCCTGACCGGGACCAGATCGGTGCGCTTCTATGCGGCGTTGACCGGCTTCGGGTTCGGGGTCGGCCTGCCGATCGCGTGGTACAGCGCCGAGCGTGGCCGGGCGCTGCACTGGGACCTCGCCGACTTCATGCTGGTTCGAAGCCAGCTCGAGTACTGGAGCGACCTGGCGGTGGGCCTCGGCTGGATCGGGCTGGTGATGCTCCTGTGTCGCGCCGGGTGGCGGGCCGGGGCGGTCGCCGCGGTCGGCCGGACCGCGCTCAGCAACTACCTGCTCCAGACCGTCATCTGCACCACGATCTTCTATGGGCACGGCCTCGGACTCTTCGGCCGCGTGGACCGGGTGGGCCAGCTCCTGATCGTGCTCGGGATCTGGGTCGGCCAGCTTGCCTGGTCGGCCTGGTGGACCCGCCGCTTCGCGGTCGGCCCGCTCGAGTGGATGTGGCGCTCGGCCGCCCGGGGAACGCTGCTGCCCTCCCGCTAGCGACCGCGGCCGCCCGTTGACCGGGACCTCTCCCGCGCCGTATCGTGGCTCGATGAATTGTCCGCGGTGTCACGCCGAGAACCGCCCGGACCGGCGCTTCTGCGGCGAGTGTGGGCTCCCGTTCACGTCGCGCTGCCTCGCGTGCGGCTTCTCGAACGAGGCCTCCGAGCGCTTCTGCGGCGGCTGCGGCACCCCGCTGGCGCTTCCCGCGCCGGGCGAGCCGCGATTCGGGCCGCCCGAGTCCTACACCCCGAAGCACCTGGCCGCGCGCATCCTCGACTCGAAGGCGGCCCTCGAGGGCGAGCGGAAGCTGGTGACCGTGCTCTTCGCCGATCTCCAGAGCTCGATGGAGCTGCTCGCCGATCGCGACCCGGAGGAGGCGCGCAAGGTCCTCGATCCGGTGCTGCAGCTCATGATGACCGCGGTGCATCGCTACGAGGGCACCGTCAACCAGGTGATGGGTGACGGCATCATGGCGCTCTTCGGCGCCCCGCTCGCCCACGAGGATCACGCGACGCGCGGCTGCTACGCGGCGCTGCAGATGCAGCAGTCGATCAAGCGCTACGCCGAGGAGGTCCGGCAGTCGCTCGGGGTCGCGGTGAGGATCCGGGTCGGCCTGAACTCGGGTGAGGTCATCGTCCGGACGATCCGCAGCGACCTGCGGATGGACTACACCGCGGTCGGGCAGACGACCCACCTGGCCTCGCGCATGGAGCAGCTCGCGGATCCGGGCCGCATCCTCCTCACCCCCGGCACGCTGGCTCTGGCCGAGGGCTTCATCCTGACGAGGCCCCTCGGTCCCACGCCGGTGAAGGGCCTGGCCGGGACGGTCGAGATCCACGAGCTGACCGGCGCCGGCCCCGCGCGATCCCGGCTGCGGGCGGCCGCGACGCGCGGGCTCACCAGATTCGTGGGGCGCACCACGGAGATGGCCCAGCTCGTCGACGCGATGCAGCGCGTCCGCGGCGGGCACGGGCAGCTCGTCGCGATCCTCGGGGAGGCCGGGGTCGGAAAGTCGCGCCTCTGCCACGAGTTCACCCGCTTGCCGGACGCGCGGCAATGGCTGGTGCTCGAGACCGGGGCGGTGTCGTACGGCAAGGGGACGAGCTATTCGCCGGTGGTCGACCTCCTCAAACAGTACTTCCGGATCGAGAGCCGCGACGACCACCCGAGGATCCGGGAGAAGGTCGCCGAGAAGCTCATGTCGCTCGACCCCGCGCTCGCGCGGTACCACGCCGCGCTGCTCTGGTTCCTCGAGGTGCCGAGCGACGACCCGCAGTGGGTCGGCCTGGATCCCACCCAGCGCCGGCGGCGGGCGCTGGACGGGGTGCGGATCGTGCTCGTGCGCGAGAGCGCGCGGCAGCCGGTGGTGCTCGTGTGCGAGGATCTCCACTGGATCGACACCGAGACGCAGACGTTTCTCGACGAGGTGGCGGCGGGTCTCTCGACCGCGCCCCTGCTGTTGCTGGTCACCTACCGGCCCGAGTATCGGCACGGCTGGGCCAACCTGCCGTCCTGTACCCAGTTCCGGATGGAGGCCCTGCCGCCGGACACGACCGACGAGCTCCTCGAGACGCTCCTGGGGCCGGACCGGGGTCTCCGTCCCCTCAAGCGCCTCCTGGTCAAGCTGACGGATCGCAACCCGTTCTTCCTCGAGGAGACGGTCCGGAGCTTGACCGAGGTCGGAATCCTCGAGGGCGAGCCCGGCGCGTACCGGCAGGCCCGGAAGATCGAAGCCCTCCAGATCCCGCCGACCGTGCAGGCGATCCTCGCCGCCCGGATCGACCGGCTGCCGGACGGCGCGAAGCGGCTGCTCCAGTCGGCCGCGGTGGTGGGCATGGACGTCCCGCTGGTCCTCCTCCAGGAGACCGTGGACGAGGGCGACGCGGACCTCTCGAGCCACCTCGCGGCGCTCCAGGACGGCGAGTTCGTCTACGAGGCCCGGCTCTTCCCGGATTTCGAGTACACGTTTCGCCACGTGCTGACCCACGACGTCGCCTACGGCAGTCTCTCGCACGCCCGGCGCCGCGTCCTGCACGCCCGCATCGCGGGCGCCATCGAGCGGCTCCAGCCGAAGCGGGTGATCGAGGACGTCGATCGCCTCGCGCACCACACGTTTCGGGGCGAGGTCTGGGACGACGCGGTCCGGTACTCGCGACAGGCCGGCAACAAGGCGCAGCAGCGCTCGGCGCATCGCGAGGCGGTCGCGTGGCTCGGGCAGGCGCTGACCGCGCTCACCCACCTGCCCACCGACCCGGAGCGGCTGGGGCAGGCGGTCGATCTCCGGCTCGAGCTGCGGGGGTCCCTGTACGCGATCGGCGAGCTGGAGCGGATGCGCGAGTGTCTTCGCGAGGCCGAAAGCCTGGCCGATCAGCTGGACGACCCGCGTCGCCGGGGCTGGGTGTCCATGCACCTGGGCGAGTACGGCCGGCAGATCGGCAACTTCCGCGAGGCGTCCGGCTTGATCCAGCGCGCCCGGGAGATCGCGGAAGCCGTCGACGATCTTCCGCTCCGGCTGGCCGCGGACCAGTATCTCGGCATGGCCATGCACGCGCTGGGCGACTACCGACGCGCGGTCGAGCACGAGCGCCGGGCCGCGGAGTTCCCGAGGGAAGAGCCCGCGCCGGGAGGTTTCGGCCCGACCCAGGCCGGCTCGCCGGCCGGGTTCCGGGCCGTCTCGCTGGGCTGGCTCGCCCGGTGTCTGTCCGAGATGGGCGAGTTCGACGAAGGGATCGAGCTGGGCCTCGAGGCGGTCCGCCTCGCGGAGGAGATCGACCGTCCGTACACGCTCGTCTCCGCGTGCTGGGGTCTGGGCTACCTCCACGGGGTCCGGGGAGATCTCGACGCGGCCACCCAGCTGCTCCAGCGCGCGCTGACCTCGGCGCGCGACGCCGGGCTGACCCGTCTCCTGCCCCAAGTGATGCGAGCCCTGGGGTCGGCGTACGCGCTGATGGGGCGGGTGAGCGAGGGGACCGCCTTGCTGGAGCAGGCCCTACTGCTCGCCGAATCGATCCACCTGCGGGTCGCGGAGTCGAGCTCGCTCGTGCTGCTCGGCGAAGCCCACCTGCTCGCCGGCCGGATCGACGACGCCCTGATCGCGGGCACCCACGCGCTCGAGATGGCGCGCGGGCGGGGGCAGCGAGGTGACGAGGCGGGGGCGTTGCACCTGTTGGCGGACGTCGCGGTCCACCGCAACCCCGGCGATCCCGACGGCGTCGAGCGACACCTTGGCCCCGCCTCCCGGCTCGCCGAGGAGCTCTCGATGCGGCCGCTCGTGGCCCGCTGCCACCTCACGCGGGCCCGGTTCTACCGGCGCGTCGGAGACCGGGGCCAGGCCGGCCGCGAGCAGCAGGCCGCGGGTGCGCGGTTCCGTCAGATGGGGATGCGCTTCTGGCTCGCCCGCGCGGAAGCCGAAGGCGCGGAGTGAGCCGCTAGCGTCGCCGGCCCCGCCACAGGTAGATGATCACGATCACCAGGATGATGATGATGATCCAGCAGGCGACCGGGGGCAGGGCGAATGCCCCGCCCGCGTACGCGGGGCCGGGCATGACGATGGCGAGTAGGGCCAGCAGGGCCGCGACGATCTTCCCGATTCTCATGATGTGACTCCTTCCCGTGGTCACTGCTTCGGCGCCGAGATCCCGTAGGCCTTCAGCTTCCGGTACAGATGGCTGCGCTCGATGCCGAGGCGCTCGGCGGTGCGCGTCATGTTCCACTCGTTGGAGCGCAGCTCGCTCAGGATGAAGGCGCGCTCGAACGCCTCGCGCGCCTCCTTGAGGGTGCGCTCGCGCTGGCCGTCGTCGGAGGCCGGCTCCGCGTCCCGGGGGCGCAGCGGCGGCGGGAGGCTCTCGGGGCCGATCACGTCACGCGGGCTCATGATGACGAGCCGCTCGACCATGTTGCGCAGCTCGCGGACGTTGCCGGGCCAGTCGTACGACAGGAAGTAGGCGAGGGCCTCGACCGAGATGGTCTTGGGCCGCTTGCCGTTCTCCGCCGAGAAGAGCGAGATGAAGTGGGCCACCAGGAGGGGCAGGTCCTCCTTGCGCTGGCGCAGCGGCGGCACCTCGATCGGGATGACGTTCAACCGGTAGTAGAGATCCTCCCGGAAGGCCCCCGAGGCGAGCAGCTCGGGCAGGTTCTGGTTGGAAGCGGCCAGCACCCGCACATCCACCCGGAGCGTGTCCTTGCCGCCCACTCGCTCGAAGGCCTGCTCCTCCAGGACCCGCAGCACCTTGGCCTGGGTCTTGAGGCTCATGTCGCCGATCTCGTCGAGGAAGAGGGTGCCCTGGTCCGCGAGCTCGAACTTCCCCCGGCGCCGCGCCACCGCCCCGGTGAAGGCGCCGCGCTCGTGACCGAACAGCTCGGACTCGATCAGCTCCTCGGGGATGGCCGCGCAGTTGACCTCGACGAAGGGGCCCTCGCGCCGCGCGGACAGCGCGTGCACCGCGCGGGCCACCAGCTCCTTGCCGGAGCCGTTCTCACCCTGGATGAGCACCCGGCCGCTCGAGGGTGCCGCGACCGCGATCTGCTGGCGCAGGTGCTCGATCAGCGGGCTCTGGCCGACGATCTCCTGGCCCCGCTCGAGCTGGGCGCGCAGGTTGCGGTTCTCGCGCTCGAGCCGGGTGTGCTCCAGGGCCCGGGTGGCGATCAGGAGCGTCTTCTCGAGCGAGAGCGGCTTCTCGATGAAGTCGTAGGCGCCGAGCTTGGTGGCCTTGACCGCGGTCTCGATGGTGCCGTGGCCGGAGATCATCACCACCGCGAGCTCCGGCCGCAGCCGCTTCACCTCGGCCAGGGTGTCGAGGCCATCGATGCCCGGCATCCAGATGTCGAGGAAGATGATGTCGGGGGTGTCGTCCTGCAGGCGCGCGAGGGCCTGCTCGCCCGAGCCCACCGCGGTGACCCGATACCCCTCGTCCTCCAGGACGCCTCGGAGGGTCGTCTGGATCGCCCGCTCGTCGTCCACGATCAGGATGTGCTCGCCGGGCATGGGTCGGCTCACGCCTGCACGGGCGCGGCCACCGGCCGGCCCGCGGGCAGCTCGATCACGAAGCGGCTGCCGTGCGGCGCGTTGTCTTCCACCCGGATCGTCCCGCCGTGGTCGGACACGATCTGGTGGACGATCGGCAGCCCGAGCCCCATGCCGGTGGCCTTGGTGGAGAAGTAGGGCATGAAGAGGCGCTCGCGGTCCTCGGCGGTGATACCCGGCCCGTCGTCGGTGACCACGATGCGGGCCCGGTACGACTCCGGCAGCCACGCGGTCTGAACGCAGACCTCGCCGGCGCCGCCCACCGCCTCCACCGCGTTGTCCACCAGGTTGAGGACCGCCCGCTTGATCTGGTCCGGATCCACCTCGATCGGCGGCAGGTCCGGCGAGAAGGCGGAGCGGATGGCCAGGCTCGGGTGCGACTCGCGGTAGAGCACCACCACGCCCTCGAGCAGCCGCGCCAGGTCGGTGGGCTTGGGGGTCAGCGCGGGCATGCGGGCGAAGCGCGAGAACTCGTCCACGAGCTGCCGGAGCCCCTCCACCTCCTGGATGATGGTGGCGGTGGCTTCCTCGAGCAGCCGCTTCTCGTCCGGGCTCCGGTCGGTGGCGAGCCGGCGGCGGAGCCGCTGGGCCGAGAGCTGGATGGGGGTGAGCGGGTTCTTGATCTCGTGCGCGATGCGCTGGGCGACCTCGCGCCAGGCGGCCAGGCGCTGCGCCTTCAGGAGCTCGGTGAGATCGTCGAACGCCAGCACCATGCCCAGGTAGGCTCCGTCGGGCCCGCGCAGCGCGGTGGCGGAGGCGAGCAGGGCCACCGCCTGGCCGCCGCGCCGGAGATGCACCTCGCGGTCCAGCGAGCCCTCGCGCCCGCGGCCCATGCGCTGGATCAGCGCGTCGATCTCCGCATATTCCGGCGAGCGGAACACCCGCGCGACGGGCAGCCCCTGGATCTGGGCCGCGGTGAGGCCGAGCAGGCGCTCGGCGGAGCCGTTGATGGTGGTGACGCGCCCGTGCTCGTCGAGCGACACCACGCCGGTGGCCACCGCTTCCAGCACGGTCTCGGTGTAGCGGCGGCGATCCTCCACTTCCCCGTGCTTGGCCTGCAGGTCCTTGTAGGTCTCCTCGAGCTTCGACTGGGAGGCGGCGAGGTCCCCGGTCATCCGGTTGAAGGAGTCGACGAGGATGCCGATCTCGTCGTCGGCCCGGACCGTGACCTTGTAGTTGAGGTTGCCCGCCGCGACTTCTCGAGTCCCTTCGGCGAGCATCTGGATGGGTTCGGTGATGCCGCGGGCCAGGTAGAGGCCGAACCAGGTCGCGGAGAAGACGATGATCAGGGTCATGAGCAGGAAGAGCAGGATGTAGATGCCCTTGATCGGGTTCTTGAGCAGGCGGAGCTGCTTGTACTCCTGGAAGGCCTGGCTGATATTGCGCAGCCGCGCCTCGAGACGCTGGGGCACGTGGATCGCCACCACGATCGCGGCGGGCACCGCCTGGTCGCCCTCGCGCACCGGCACCATCGCCTGGATCATGTCGCCGTTGTCCAGCTCGTGGACGGTGGTGATCTCCTGGCCCGCGAGCGCCTGCCGCACGTGCTCGTTGTTGGCCTCGCGGGTGGGCACCGCGGCGAGCACCGGGTTCTTGACGTGCACCAGCTCCTGCCCGTCGCGGTTGAAGATGGTGACCGCGGCGACGCCGAGCCGCTCCTGCTGCTCGGTCAGGTAGCCGGCCAGCGCCTCGCGCTTGCTCTCGGCGAGGAGCCCGTCGCGCTCGATCACGCGGCCCATGTAACGCCCGTGGCGCAGCGCGGTGGTCTCGAGGCTCTGGTAGTAGGTCTGCGCCACCTCCATGGCCTGGTCGAGCGGCTTCTCGACCTGCGGCTTGAACCAGCCCTCGATGGAGGTGGTGATGAAGTTGGAGGCGATGAGGAAGATCAGGATGCCGGGCACCAGGGCCAGGGCCAGGAAGGTGAGGACGAGCTTGGCCTTGAACTTGGAGCCGATGATCTTCTGCCGCCGCTCGAAGGAGAGCTTGACGAGGTTGCGGAAGAGCAGCACCAGCAGCAGCAGGAAGACGATCAGGTTGAGGTTGAAGAGGAAGAAGACGATGAGGTTGGAGGCGAACGGGATCTGGGGCGCGCGGATGCCCACCTCGAAGACGGTCGCCACCACGAGGAGGACGAGGATCCCGGTGATGATGAGCAGGTTCCGCTTGCGTTTCTCCTGCTCGGCCCCGGGCGAAGGCCGGGCCGCGGGCGGCATCACTGGCTCCGCACCGGGGTGAGGAGGCTCGACTGCACCCACGGGGTCTCCTCGGCCTCGCCGGTCATCCGCGCGAACCAGGAGTTGACGCCGCCCAGCGAGACGTCGGAGCGCACCCGCACGTAGTAGAGCTCCTGCTTGTCCAGCGCGGCCACCGGCGCCAGCTGGCCGACCCGCAGCTCGGAGATCACGCGCTGGGCCTCGCGCAGGTCCTTGGTGAGCAGCGATTCCCGCTGCTCGCCCTTGACCGGCGCGACCTTGTACTCCTTGGTGAGCACGTTGTAGGTGAGCTGGCGCTCGACCGTCCGCGCCTGCAGCCGACGGTCCACGCCCATCCGGGTGTGCTGCCAGAGCTCGACGTAGTACCGCACGTGGGCCGCGATGCCGGTGTGGATGCTCTC
>Ga0187892_10012370_pt1 | contig 10164 bp, 15 predicted proteins | sample MA1701073metaG_FD_139345 | JGI IMG/M metagenome (GOLD analysis project Ga0187892, IMG submission 139345) | Bio-ooze microbial communities from a basaltic lava cave in the Kipuka Kanohina Cave System on the Island of Hawaii, USA - MA170107-3 metaG ...
CGCACCGTGCCCGGCCACCGCCTCTGTGGTGGTGCGAATGATGTCTATCTGATGTTCAGTGAGGCGCATGGCACCGAGGCATCCCGGACTGTTTGCATGACGCTATTGTCTTCTTTTGGCAGGCGCCGTGACATTGCTGCGATTTACCCCGGCTGGATCTCGCCGCCGGCGCCGCGCGGCTGGGCGCGGAGGCTGCCGAAAATGGCGGGCGTCAGGATATATGGAAAGAATTGGAATCCGACCCCAACTTCCCACGGCTGCAAGGCGGTGGAACAAGGCGATCGAAATTGTGGTGGATCAGCTCAATGCGTGTCTGCAGAGATGATCCGGGGCACTTGCAAATCGGCGTTCATGTGTCTACAATGTAGATACATTAAAGGAGGCGATCTAACTATGGAAGCCGTCATTCGCAAATGGGGTAACAGCCCCGCTCTACGTCTGCCGACCACGGTCTTGAGGGAGGCAGGCTATCAACTCGAGCAGAAGGTTGATCTGATTGTCTCGCGTGGCCGCATCATCATTCAGCCATCTGAAAAGGTTGAATATGACCTGGACGCTCTCATCAGCGGCATCAATGCAGCTAATGCTCATGAAGAGGTCAGCTTCGGTTCGCCTGTTGGCAAAGAGGCGCTCTGATGCCCCGTGGTTACGTGCCTGACACCGGTGAAGTGGTGTGGCTTGAATTTGACCCCCAGGCGGGGCATGAGCAGGCAGGCCACCGGCCTGCGCTGGTCATCAGCCCGGCAAGCTACAACGGTGAAACCGGATTGATGGTGTGTTGCCCGATGTCGACCAAGATCAAGGGGCACCCATTCGAAGTGGTCACCAAGGTCGATGGTGTGGATTGCGCGGTGCTTTCGGATCAAGTGAAGTCCCTCGACTGGAAAGTCCGGCGCGCCAAAAAGAAAGCTACCGTCAGCGATGATGTGATGCTGCATGTCAGAGCCAAGATGAAGGCCTTGTTGCAGATTTCATAATGACTGACGATACAGCTTTGGAGGAATTTTGGCGCAAAGCCAAGGATGCTGCGCGTCGAGCTGACTTGGCACAGAAGCCGCAGGGGCGTCCGAAGCAGGCCTCAATAAGTCGCACAGACATTCTGCAGGCAACGCCTCCATTGGGACCAGAGGCCAGCAAGGTCACTGTTGTAGATCGTCGGGCCGGTCAGCCTGACTGAAAAGCGTCGTGCTGTGACGGCCTTGGCGATCTCGACCACCTGCGGGTCGTAGAAGTACACGCCGGCGACCGCGTAGCTGCTCTTCGGTGCCCGGGGCTTTTCCTCGATGCTGCTGGCCTTGCCGGCGTCATCGAAGGCGACCACGCCGTAGCGCTCGGGGTCGTGCACATGGTAGGCGAACACGCCGGCGACCAGGGCCTGATGTTCGGCTACGCCTGCGACGAAACGCCCGAGCTCATGCCCGCGCCGATCCACTACGCGCACCGCCCCTGGTCGAGCGCCAGGGCCAACTGCGCCGTGACGGCCGCCTGCCCTTCCTGCGCCCGGACGCCAGGAGCCAGGTGACCATGCGCTTCCTGACCGCCGTTCACAACTTCTCCAGATTCAGCGGCGCGTGCGTGTCGCAGCTTCAAGTACCACCAGGTGTCGCGCTTGCGCACCCTGCACGGCCGCCAGGGGAACGCCTTGGTCCAGAGTGACGAATCGCCCCTGATTTTCCACAGCCAGGGCCAGCAGGTAAGCGTCGGTCACGTGGCGGCCTGTGAGCAGCCGGGGCCAGTGGATGCGCCCTGGCGTCAGCAAACTGACGGAGTCAGTCCAAAAGTGGTGCGCCGGGTGCTGGGCGGCTTCCGCCAGGCGTGTGGCAATTTCGGCTGCGGGTGCGTGATTGGGGTAGGCAGGCTGGGACAAGATGCGAATGCAGCCGTTTTGCGTCAGTGGGCACGAGGCCCACCCCTCGTCCAGATGCCGGCCCAGCCACTCTGTGGCCGCGTCATGGTGCATGTGTCCGGCGTCGAGCAAGGCAATCAGTACATTCACATCCAGCAGTGCGACCATCAAACGCCCTCGGCCTCGCGCAATGCATTGACCTGGTCATTGCTGGTCAATGTCCCCCGGGCTGGCAGCGGGCGGAAGCCAGCCACGGTGGTGCGCCGCCCATCTTCGCGGGCAGTCAGTGCAAGACGCGCCAGCCTGGAGATCACCTCGCCGGCGGTCGTGTGCTCGCGCCGGGCCATTTCTTTGGCGGCAATCAAGATGTCGTCAGCAATATCGATGGTAGTACGCATGGTTTCCCCGAATCACTTGATAATCTGATGCATTGATTCTACCGCATCACCTCATCAGTTTGTTATCTGCCCCGTCACACCCAACACCCCGCGCACAGCAGACGCCAACCCCGCATCGCGCAGCGCCAGTTCCATCGTGGCCTGCACATAACCCTCCTTGCTGCCGCAGTCGTAGCGCGTGCCGCGGTAGCGGTAGGCATGCACCATTTCCTGGCCCAGCAGGCCCGCGATGCCATCGGTCAACTGAATCTCTCCGCCGGCCCCGCGCGGTTGGGCGCGAATGCTGTCAAAAATGGCGGGCGTCAGCACATAGCGCCCGGCCACGGCCAGCGTGGAAGGCGCCACCTCGGGCGCCGGCTTTTCCACCATGGCCCGCACTGGCGCCAGCTGTTCGGCCGATCCTTGCACATCCACAATGCCGTAGCGGCGCGTGTGCTCGCGCGGCACATCCTGCACGGCCAGCACCGTGCCGGGCGCGCTGTGGTACTGCTGCACCATCTGCTGCAGCACGGGCGGCTCGCCCACCATCAAGTCATCGGCCAGCAGCACGGCAAACGGCTCGCTGCCCACCAGGCGCTCGGCGCACAGCACGGCGTGGCCCAGCCCCAGCGCCTTGGGCTGTCGCACATACACGCAGTGCATGTCGTCGGGCTTGATGGAACGCACCACCTCCAGCATGGCCTGCTTGTTGGTGGCCTCGAGCTCGGCCTCCAGCTCGTACGCTGTGTCAAAGTGGTCTTCAATCGCGCGCTTGTTGCGCCCGGTGACGAAGATCATTTGCCGAATGCCCGCGGCATAGGCTTCTTCCACCGCGTACTGGATCAGCGGCTTGTCCACCACCGGCAGCATCTCTTTGGGGATGGCCTTGGTGGCGGGCAAAAAGCGGGTGCCCATGCCCGCCACGGGGAAGACGGCTTTGGTAATCAGGGAATTGGTCATTGTTGTAGCTGTTGGAATCGGTTGAGGAATGTCATGACTGCGCATAACCACGAGGGTTGCCCTGCTGCCAGCGCCAGGCGTCGGCGCACATGTCGGCCAAGGAATGCGTGGCACGCCAGCCAAGCGCACTGGCGGCCCATGAGGGGTCGGCATAACACTGCGCAACGTCCCCCGCACGGCGCGGGGCAAACTGGTAGGGCACAGGCCGGCCACTGGCCTGCTCAAAGGCACGCACGACATCGAGCACGCTGTGGCCCTGACCGGTACCCAAGTTGACGGTAAAGCTTTCACCCTTGCCGAGGAGCGCCTGCACCGCCGCCACATGGCCCTGGGCCAAGTCTTGCACATGGATGTAGTCGCGCACGCCAGTGCCGTCGGGCGTGGCGTAGTCGTTGCCATACACATTGAGGCAGGGCCGCTGACCCACTGCTACCTGCGTCACGTAGGGCATTAGGTTGTTGGGGATGCCGCTGGGGTCTTCGCCGATCAGGCCGCTGGGGTGAGCCCCCACGGGGTTGAAGTAGCGCAGCACCCCCGTGCGCCACGCCGGGTTGGCAGTGCGCATGGCGGACAGCATGTCTTCGCATAGTAGCTTGGTGTGCCCATAGGGGTTGGTATGGCTGCGCGGAAAATCTTCGGTAATGGGCACGGTGACCGGGTCGCCGTACACCGTGGCACTGCTTGAGAACACCAGCGTGCGGCAAGGGGTGGCCTCCATAGCCTGGAGCAGGCCGACCATGCCCCCTACGTTGTTGCGGTAGTACTTGAGCGGCTGCGCCACGCTTTCCCCCACGGCCTTGAAGCCGGCAAAGTGCACCACTGCTGCGACGGCATGGCGCTGCAGCACAGCCTGCACAAAAGCCGTGTCGGCCACGTTGCCGCGCTCGCACACCACCGGCTGGCCAGCGATGCGCTCCAGGCGTGCCAGCACGGCCGGGTGACTGTTGGAAAAGTCATCCAGAATGACCGGGTGGTAGCCTGCCTCGATCAGGGCCACCCAGGTGTGGCTGCCGATGTAGCCGGCGCCGCCGGTAAGAAGAATGCTATGAGGATTGAGGGTCATGAATGGTGGGGTGTTTCGAAGTGGATTGCCGCGCTGCGCTCGCAATGACGGGAGGAGGCGAGTTTGAACCGCAGCGAGTTGATGCACTCTTGCAGCTGACGCACTTCGGCCTGCTGGGGCAGGGGAGCAGGAATGGATGGGATCACGCCGATTTCTCAAGAAGTAAGACGGTATTGCTGTAACCGACTATTCGGTTTATCGGCAATGGTTGGCTCGATCAGGCCTTTGGCCAACAGGGTGCGGATAACCTTGTTCAGCTGCCCCGACACTTCTTTTTGCCCTAGCGCGGCAGAGATGTCGCGTTTTCCCATGGGTGCCATGGCAAGTAGCCGCAACACCCGGGCTTCCATTGGTAAAGCAGACTCTGGCTGTGACTCTGGCTGTGACTCTGGCTGTGACTCTGGCTGCTTTTGCGCAAAGGTCACCATCACACCGCCGGTAAATTCTTTGATCTCGAAATCGATCTCGGGGTAATCCTGCAGTGCCTCGCGAATGCGGATGAAGCCACTGCCATATTTTTCTATCGCGTTGATGAGGTAAAAACCCTCAGCCACCAGCTTGTTGCGCAGGCTGGAGCGGTAATTGTCGGCCTGGATGTCGGCAATACTGATGCCGCCGTAAAAGGTGCCAGGGCTGAAGAGGGTGATCTTGTCGTCAAAAATTTTGATCTGGATGTCGCTGGGGTCTGTGTAGCTACGGTGAACGACGGCATTGAGCAGCGCCTCACGTAGCGCGGGCAGGGGGTAGGCAAAGCGTTCCTTGCGCTGGATGCTGCCGTCAAATTCAAAGGCGACGCTGATGTGCGAGACGATGAATGTCATTGACTGCTCGACAACTTCGAACAGTGTGTCGGTGAATTGCCGGTCGTCAATGATCATGCTCGGTGTTTTGAAGCGACCGATGTGGATGTGGTGGCGCAGGGGCTGCGCCGCAAACAAAAGCATGGCGGCCCAAGTCGGCCGGCCGCTGACGATGTAGTTGAGCTTTTCCAGGGCCGCCAGTGGCGTGCCGGCTTCGAGTGCAAAGCGCCCGCTGGCGTTGACGCGCTGAATGAATCGCTCGACTTTGGCGGGCGACAACTCGGCCAGGCTGGCCTGCGGCGCGGGGTGTGCGTCCCAGGAGATTTGCAGCGACTGAAGGTACAGGTCGGCAATTTCGTTCAGGGCCAGTGCGTGATTGGAGCTGGCAATGCGCTTGTAGTAACGGCCTCGGGTGCTGACGGGCTTGACCGGAAACTCGGCCACCTGGATGGACACTACGGTTTTCCCGTTTAACGAGTGGGCAACAAGATCAGGAATGAGCGACGGGCTCGTGGCCGACTTGATTTGGCCAAGCCATTCGTTGAGAGTTTCCTTGCCCAGCGTGACACCCTGGACGACGCCCGCATCGGTTACCCCAACCAGCACGGTGCCGCCCTGCGTGTTGGCAAAGGCCACCAGGGATTCGATGCTGGCTTTGTCAAACGAGGCCTTGAATTCCAGCGTTTGCGATTCGCCAGCTGCGATGCTTTCAAGAAGGTCAGCGGGCGTCATGGTTGAGTTGGACGAACGGGGGCCAGGATGGGGCAGGTGCTAATACGCATTGCGATGCACAAAGCCCTTGAACACCGTGAGCAGGATGATCTTCAAGTCCAGCCACAGCGACAGGTTTTCGATGTAATGCAGGTCGTATTCCACGCGTTTTTGCATCTTGTCCAGCGTATCGGTTTCGCCGCGAAAACCGTTGATCTGCGCCCAGCCGGTAATGCCGGGCTTGACCTTGTGGCGCAACATGTAGCCTGGCACCAGCTCCTTGTAGTGCTCGTTGTGCACCAGCGCGTGCGGCCGGGGGCCGACGATGGACATGCGGCCCTGCAGCACGTTGATGAACTGCGGCAACTCGTCCAGGCTGGTGCGCCGCAAGAATGCGCCCAACGGGGTGATGCGCGCATCGTTCTTGCGCGCCTGGGTCACCTGGAAATCCTTCTCCTGATGCACCACCATGCTGCGAAACTTGTAGACCCAGATTTCCTCGCCGTTCCAGCCATGGCGGCGCTGCTTGTACAGCACCGGTCCCTTGGACGTGAGCTTGATGGCCAGCGCAATCGCCAGCATGAGAGGGCTGATCAGCAGCAAAATCAAAGCGCCCAACAGGTAGTCCTGCACGGCCTTCAGCAGCCGGGTATTGCCCGTGATGGGGGACGCCGACAGATCCAGCATGGGAATGCCCACCACCTCGCTAATGCCGTGGTTGATGAGCTTGAGCGCAAACAAATCGGGCACCAGCCGGATATTGGCCGTGCTGTGGCGCAGCGCCTCCAGCGCGGTGCGAATGCCCGGCTCGTCGCTCAGAGGCAGGCACAGCCACACTTCATCCACCGGCCGCTGGCCCCGCTGCGCTGCCATAAACGGCGCGAGCTCATCGGGCGGCAGCGTAGCCACCACGCGCAGGCCGCTCCAGGCCGACTGCGCCAGCGCATCCTGCATGCTCTGGCTGGCCCGGCCTTGGCCGACCAGCACGACCGTTTTGAAGTTGTAGCCCTGCACGCGCAGCCAGCGCAAGCCTGAATACACAGCCATGCGCTGCAGGCACAGCACCGCCAGTGTGCTCAGGGCCCAGTTGCTGAACCAGACCCGCGAAAACTCGGACGACGACTTGGTGAAAAACAGCCAGACCAAGATCATCAGCATCGCCCCCAGCCAGCCCAGCACCACCGAGCGCAGCATGACGCCCAGCTCATTCACGCGCCAGGATCGGTAAATGCTGCTTGAGAACGCCAGCAGCATCAGCGAGGCGGCGAGGATCACCAACTCGTAGCGCGTCGGCATGTCAGCTTGCGCAGCCGTACCCTCGTACAACAGGTAGACCGCCATGCCGCAGCCCCAGATGATCAGCGCGTCCAGCGCCATGGCCACATAGCGAACGGCAGGCGAAGACAACCTTAACGGCGAGCGCAGCATATAGCCCCCAGGTTGATCAAGCCCACACCGGCCAGCGCACCGGCCATGTCAATGCCCACATCGAGCCAGCGCGGGTGCCGGTCGATCGCAAAAAACTGCAGCCCCTCGGTCAGCAGCGCCAGCCCCAGCGCGGCCAGCACAATGCGCGCCACCGGCCAGGCCAGCGGGCGCGCGGCCAGCACCATGGCCATGCCGGCAAACAAAACAAAATGCGCAAGTGAAGACACCCATGACGGTGCATGCAGGTCCTGCACAGCGCCGCTGCGCCAGGCCTCCGGCATCTGGGTGCCCACCAGCAGCGCCAGCAACTGCAGGCCAATCAAGGCCCGCGAAACTCGGTCTGTCATAGAAAAACCCCCTGTTCAACCATTTTTGTTGTTACCCATCAAGAAAGACTCAAACCTCTGCAGCACCGCCTCGCGGTTCATGTGCTGCGCGGCATGGGCTCGGCCTGCTGCGCCCAGCTGCGCGCGCCACACGGCATCGGCCGCCAGCGCCAGCACCGCGTCGGCCATGGCGCGCGGGTTTTCTGGCGGCACCACTAGGCCGCAGCCCTGCACCACCTGCGCAAGCTCCGTGCCCGGGCGGGCCGTGGCCACCACCGGCCGGGCGCTGGCCAGCATGCCCGTGAGCTTGCTGGGCATCACCAAATCGGCCGCATCGGCGCGCTGCGGCAGCAAATGAATGTCGGCCAGGGCCAGCAGCTCGTTCAGCCGCTCCATCGGCTGCAAATCCAGAAAATGCACATTGGGCAAACCCGCGCAGCGCTGCACCAGCTCAGCCCGGCCAGCGCCGTTGCCACAAAACACAAAAACCATAGCAGGCTGCGCAGGTGCAGCCTGGGCCAGGCACAGTTTTGCCGCATCAGCCAGCAGCTCCAGCCCCTGCTTGGCGCCCATGTTCCCCGAATAAAGCGCCACCACCGCAGCGGGCGCAATGCCCAGCAAGGTGCGGAAATGGTTCACCCCATGGCGACCCACCGCCTCGTCATTGCGAGCGCCGTCCCCGTCATGGCCCTCCCCATCCCCGTCATTGCGAGCGCAGCGCGGCAATCCATGCCCCCCAGGCGTAATCGCCGAAATATCCACCCAGTTGGGAAAAGCCACCAGCCGCCCAGCGTCAACCCCCTTGGCCTGCGCCCGCGCCAGCATGCGCTGCGAGATGGTCGACACCACGTCAAAGCGGCGCATCAGCCAGCGCTCACCCGCCAGCACCGCACGCTTGAGCCATGGGCCCTTCAACAAGCCCAGGTCAAACGCCGCATCCACTTCATAGTCTTGTATGTGCAGCCAGGCCCGCGCCCCCGCCAGCCGCGCCACGCCCCAGGCCGTGGGCGCGCACAACAGCGCCGGCTCCACCACCCACACCACATCGGGCCGCCACAGCAGTTGCCGCAGCATCACCGGCAGGCTGCTCAGCGCAAAGCTGGCCAGAGCAACCGCTTGGCCCCGCCCGGGCGCGACGGCACCCACAGCGGGCAGCGCCACACCTCCACGCCCTGCCAGCGCTCGCGCCGCCAGGCCCGGGCCGAATAACCCGCGCCCACCGCCCAATCGGGGTAATAAGGCGGCGCAGTGACCACACGCACTTCGTGTTCGCGCGCCGCCAGCCAGGCCGCCATTTCGCCCGTGTACTTGCCGATACCCGTGAGTTCGGGCGCGAAATTGATGCCGTAAAGAAGGATTTTCAGAGAATTAACCGAATTGACACGCTACAAAAACAGTAGTTGGTTACGCCCATTCGGAAAGGGCTGGAGGCATTTTTTATGCCTGAATGCATGGATTGCCGCGCTGCGCTCGCAATGACGAGGCGCTAACCATCACCTGCATCACTTTGACTCGACCAAGCCAGCCAGAATGCGCGCCAACACTTGGTTGCCCTCGGGCGTTGGGTGAATGCCGTCCTTGTAATAGTCAGTGCGCCAGCGAGCATCGCCAGTCAACGGCACCACCTTGCGGGCCCCCGCCGAAGCCAGCAAAGCCCGGCCGGCCGCAAAGTGGGCTTGAGCCAGGGCAGGGTCCTGAGTCTCTGGCCGGTCTGGGTACAACACAAACACCGCCTTGTCGCCATGCACGGCCAGAAAGGCGTTTAACTCCGCCGCCAGATCGCCCGGCGGCACCTGCAACCCGGCAGGCACCGAGCCACACTTTTCAAACGCGTACACATACTTGTTGAACAAATACCACAGCGCCACCGCAGGCCGCGCTTTAGGGTGTGTTGCCTCGCAAGCCCAGGAAGAGGCTTCACCAAAATCGCCGGTGTTCAGCACAAACAGCACCCGATCCACCTGCGCAGGCACCTGTGGGTTTTGCCGCAACCAGGCCAACTCATTGCGCAATGCCCAACTGCCCGCAGAGATGGGCCAAACTGCCCCCTCCCCTGCGTGCTGTTGCAGGCGCGCCTGCAGCGCCGGTCCCAAGCGGTCTGGCTCGCGATAACCATTGCCGCCAAACACCACGCTGTCACCCACCAGCAACACATTCAGCGCCGCGCCTGGCTTGAACTCTGGCGCACCCATGTGCAAGCTGTTGAACTCCCACCGGTTCCGATTCAGAAAGCTGCCTTGCTGGCTGGCCGCCGGGATGTATCCAATTTGGGCATTGGCCTCGTACAAAGGGAAGTCCACCATGCCCAAGGCCCTAACCAACACCTCGGCAGACAGCAAAGCACCAGCCACCAGCAACAGCCAACTGCCAGGTTGGAAAGGCCGCCTTTTGTTATTCATGTTCTAAACCTTGAGCATTTCTTCCGTCCGTGCAATTGCCCATGCCCGTGATTTCAGGCGCGAAATTGATACCGTAGAGGAGGATTTTCAGAAAACTAACCGAATTGAAATGCTGCAAAAACAATAGCTACTGTTTAATTGCATTAGTAGCTATATTTAAATATCATCCTGCTTATTCAACACAGGCGGGAGGTGGTCATGGCTCGGGTGGCGGCGAAGGTGACATGCAGCGATCAGGACCGCAGAGAGCTGGA
>Ga0187892_10012371_pt1 | contig 10164 bp, 7 predicted proteins | sample MA1701073metaG_FD_139345 | JGI IMG/M metagenome (GOLD analysis project Ga0187892, IMG submission 139345) | Bio-ooze microbial communities from a basaltic lava cave in the Kipuka Kanohina Cave System on the Island of Hawaii, USA - MA170107-3 metaG ...
GGCTCAGCCTTGGCCATGAACGGGGTGGACGCGCACTGGCTTGTGCTCGGGGAGGCCAGCCCGCGGCCGTTCTACGTGCCTCGCCCGGCTACTGACCCTCTTTTGACGTACAGCGCGGGCGGCTCTCTGCCGGTTGGCTTTTACCAGGTGGTTTATACTCTGGTCGACGCCTATGGCCGCGAGGGGCCGGCGACTTTGCCCCAGGTGCTCGAGCTCACCGCGCCCGGCACTTTGACTGTGTCCGACGTGGACCAGCCGGTCGGCTACACCCCGGTGGTGTACATGACCCACGCGAATGGTGACGTCTTCTTCGAGGTCCCCTTGACCATCATCGCGGGTGTTGGGACCATTTCGGTGATGCAGCCCACGGGGCGGCGATGCCCGACGCTACTGATGGACAACATGCCCTGCGGCACTATCGTCCGGTCTAACAACGGCCGGCTGTTTACCGCGTCGGGCAACGTGCTATACTACTCAGAACCGTACTCTTTGAGCCATAACCCGCTCAAGGGGTTCATCCCGTTCGCGGCCCCGATCACTATGGTCGAGCCCTGCGGGAATGGTCTGTACGTGGCAGCGGGCCAGACCTACTGGCTTGGTGGAGACATCGCCTCAGCGGGGTTGTCCACTGTGTTGCCCTACGGCGCAGTTGCCGGCGCGGCGTCTGGAACGGAGACAGACACCAACGTGTGGTGGATGAGCACACGCGGCATCGTGTTGGGAAATGAGAACGGCCAGGTCAAGAACATCCAGGAGGCAGAGGTAGCTGTCAATCCGGGCCAGGCTGGGGCGGCGTTGTTCCGTGAGCAGGACGGCGTGCGCCAATTGATCGCTTCTGTGTTCGGCGCCCGATCTACCGTCGCGGCTGCTGGCACGTGGATGGAGGCAGAAATCGGCCGGAAGGAGACGATACTATGAATGACAAACTGCGAGTAGGTTTCAAGTACGACATTCGCGTTTTCCGGCCTGATGGGACGGAAGACGAGAGTCAGCGCGAGATCGGGGTGCACAACCTTGCCCCGACCGAAGGGCTGAATCACATCCTCGATGTCGTGTTCAAGAACGGCGCCAACTTCGCTACCTGGTACATCGGATTGTTCTCGGGGAACTACACCCCCGTCGCCGGTGATACTATGGCTACTTTTCCAGGCGCTGCGACGGAGATCACGGCTCAGTATGACGAATCGACCCGGCAGGAGTGGGTTGAGGGCGTCATTGCTAGCGGCGCACTGGATAACGTCGGCACTGAGGCTGTGTTTACCTTCAACGCTGATGTCACAGTACGTGGTGGCTTTATGGGCTCTTCGAGTGCTAAGGGCGCAACCACTGGTATCTTGATCTCGGCGGTGAAGTTTGCTTCCCCCAAAGCCATGACCGACGGTGCGACACTAACTGTAACCGCCGGTTTCACTCTCATCTCTGCATAAGGAGACATCCACATGAAGGCTTCTACTGGACTTCGTAACTACATGCTTGACAACGCGTCCTTCAAGGATGCGCTGGACGACGGCGTCATGCGCCTTTACGCCGGCACCGTGCCCGCCACCGCTGACGCTTCTGTCGGCGCTGCGACGCTGCTGTGTGAGATCACTGACAACGATCAGGGCTTGGGCGCGGGTCAAGGCATCGACTTCGAAACGAACGCCGTTGACGGCGTACTGACCAAGGAAACTTCCCAGATTTGGTCGGGCACGAACGTCGATGGCGGCACCGCGACATTCTTCCGCGTGGAAACTCAGGCGGACGACGGCTCGATGTCAACCACGAACCCGCGTGTTCAGGGTACGATCAGCACCGCCGGCGCCGACCTGAACTTGTCGGATCCTGATCTGGTCGACACGGAGTTGCAGACGATCGACTACTTCAGCATCGCTATCCCCACTCTGTAATAGGGGGTAAGCATGGCCTACGAAGTATACCCGATCCCTGGGGATTGGGTATTCGACGATCCCCAGGCTATCGGAACCGGTGAGTTCGTAGGGAATACTATTGTCTATACGTCCGACGATGGTCCTTTTGACTCGTCTCTGTTCGCCGGCGCGTATGTCCCGTGGAGCTTCACGTCTTTCGCTGCCGTCAAGGTAAACTACACCAACAGCATTAACCTCGACGACGCGGGCATCAACGTTGTATTGGTGCTAAACGGCAATAGGTGGGCGACATTCGGGATTAGGGACAACAGCGCCGGCGCGCACGAAATTGAGCTTCTATTTCCGGCGGACTTTACCGATATTGGCTCCGCAGATGAGCCCCATGTATTTTCTATAACTATCCAGGGTTTTGTTGCTCCTCCAACGCCGTTCACAGTCACTATTACAGAGGTCCAAGTGGATGGTGTTATCGACCCCGGTGCCCCCGAGACTTTCTGGACGGGTAAGGTGGGCGTACGGGAGTTTTTACCGTGACAAACCGCCTCGAGAAGCTCGTCGAGCTGGAATGGAGTCCCGGTAATCCTGGGTCTCCTGCGTTCCCCGGTCAGCCCGCGCTGCCGGCGCGCACTGCGTATGTGTCGGAGATAGTCTGTGCGCCGCGCCCTGGCGGCGGCTCTGCTCCTGGCATGCCGGGCTACGTGGCCGGGCGCGTAGCTCGCGATGAAGACGGCACCCCGTACTGGCTGCCGACAGGCAGGCCAGGACAGACTGCTTTTCGTCTGACTCCCGGCCAGCCCGTGACTGGCAGCGGTTTTGCCGGCGGCCCTCCCGCGTTCGTGTGTACGACGCAGTTAGTCCCAATACATATTCCGGCGCAGCCTTTCTTGCCGCCCACGCCGGCTGTTCCTTATTCTCCCGCGCAGTGGTTTGAGGACTATAATGCCGGCTGGAATGCTGGCGGGTATTCTAAGGCCTTTCTAGAAGCCGACGGCAAGTTCAACTTCAAGGCGCGCGCGAACGCGTCGGGTATCGCCGTCGGCCTGAATCAGTCCCCCGCGCGAACTGTGTCTTACGTAGATATGCCGCACGCGTGGCATTTCTCTAACGGCGTAGCACGTATGGTCGAGCTCGGGGTCGAGGTCTCTTCGTACGGCGCTTACGCAGCCGATCAGGTGTTCTCCATTAGCCGACGCCGCGGCGGTTTGATTGAGTACTTGGTGGATGGCGTTGTTGAGTTCGAAAGTGCGACACCGAGTTTCGGTGATGTGCACGCTGATGTGTCGTTGTACTTGGCCTTTGACTACGTCGAGGACCCGGAATTCGTTTCTGTGGCCGACGCCGAACTGTTCTTCGAGCCTATGAGCGCGTATGGTACGGAAGGCGAAGTGGCCTCGGGGGTGATGTCCTTCGAGCACATGGAGATCGAGGTCGCTGTGGGTAGCGTTGCGCGGCTTATGTTTGAGCCCATGGTGATGTTCGCGGGCGAAGGCACCGGCGCCGACGCCGTCGGCGCTATGTCGTTCGAAGATATGACCGCGGAAGCTTGGGGCTTCGGGTTGGGCCTGCCGCCGGATTTCTCGCTGGCGTTCATGTTCATCGAGCCGATGCAAGTTGGGGCATACGGGCACACCGCGGTTGGCTCGGAACTAGAATTTGAACCGCTCGCTGCTTTGGGCGTAGCGGGGTATGCTACTTATGGTCAAGGCGAAGTGTCGTTCGAGCCCGTTTTCCATGGCGGCGGCTCAGCTTATGAAGGTAATAACAACGCGACGATCTATGAGATTATGTTGAACCTCGACGAGCAGTTGCCGCTGATCGATATCTTAGTGGTGATGAACTCTACCATCACGGTAGACGATAACATCGTTGTTGTGATCGTCGAGCACGCCGAAATGATCTCGGAGATTGAAGTAACTGATACCTGGCTTACAACTGCGCAGCTGCAGGCGATCATGAACACGATTATCAGCGCGGGGATGGTCGTGGCGGACAGTACCGGCGCTGAGGTCTGGGTGGTTAACCATGCGACCGGCGGCAGCACGCGCTATGAGAATTACGATTTCAACTCGTACGCCAAGATCGGCGACCAGTACTACGGCGCTAAGAACGATGGCGTGTACGTCCTTGAGGGCGACGACGATGAAGGCAGCCCAATCCGTGCGAGCGTTAGCTACGGTAAGCGCGATTTCTTCACTCCCAAACTTAAGCGCCTGAGTAACGCCTACTTCGGCGTGTCGGGCTCGGGCCGTTTGTTCGTGAAGGTGATCTTGCCTGACGGTACGTCGCATGTGTATGCCACGCGCCAGGCGCAGAGTGATCTGGCCGTGCGTCGCGCGGACCTGGGTAAAGGCCTGCGCGCGAACTACTTCGAGCTCGAGCTCTATAATGAGGAGGGCGGCGACTTCGAGCTTAGCACCGTTGAGTTCGTGTCGGCGACTATCGAGCGGAGGATTTAATGCAGCGCCAGTACCCGAAGATCTGGGGGCTTGGTAACCCGGGCGTGGCACGTGGTGCACACCGCACACTTGGCCTTCCGTTTCAAACGAAGTCTACTCCTGGCGCCATCGCTCAAACCCAGGGCCTGTTCTCCGCTATTCATCTAGAAGAAGGCGAGTTCGACGGCTGGTATTCCCCCAGCTCGCCGGATTTCGCTCCTACATTTATTCGCGGCACCCCGCGGCCTAAGATCCGCTTCAAGAAGCGCGGCGTGCTTGAAGACGCGGCCGGTGTGACTCGTTTCTCTCTAGGCTTGTCTGCTTCCGGCGACGGCTGGGCCTGGATTACGCAGAACGTAGAAGTATCTATGGGCGTCCTCACCGTGGAATTCCACAGGACAATGAATGGCGGCCGTACTAGCCGGGAGCAGTTTCAGCATGCCCAGGCAACGCCGCTCGAGAATGTGGGTATTGCGAACCTGTTTATACCGACCTGGTGGCTCTCCCCCGGTATTCTTATCCACTTTCCAATATTTCTGGCTGAGGATATCAATCGACAGAAGCCGCAGACACGGCTGTACTTCAGAGAAGACGGTGACTGGTTTTTCGCGGATTTTGCTATGCCGGTCCTCGAGGAGAACAAAGACTACACGTTCGGCTCGATAAATACGCCCCTCCCTGGTGTATGGGTCTTTACCACCGCACAATTTAATGCTTTGCCTGATCTCTATGTAACATTTGATTCTGGAGAGAACTGGGGTAGCTTTGCTATGGATGAAACGAATTTCTTTCCGGACCTCGATATGCCTGTGCCCGACTGGCCTGATGAGGCGGCAGCCCCTGGTGGCACGCCGGATGAAAAGCGCGCAAACTTCATAAATCAGACAGAAGTTCAGGCCATCACTGGTTTCTCGCATCCCGGCACCGGTATGTTGTCTTTGCGCCGCATTCTTGTAGCTACCTTCTACCCTATTTCGTACCCAGGTACTTGGCAAACTGCAGTCACGCTTTTTGATTACGTCAACGGCGTAGTAGAAGACCAGTGGATCTATGACGACGCGCCCGCGGAGGATTCTAGGTTTGTAACCCCCGTCGGTGAAAACAGCTGGATTACGTACAAAGCCCACTTCGACGGCAGCCCGGAGGTCCCCGACGCGGATTTCGAGTTACAGGACTTCGAGCTGACTACGGACTCTGGCGGCTCGTTCACAGACATTTCTGGCGACCTGGAACCGGGGGTCCGTTCTATCGACCCGATTGTAGGCGCGGCCCGCCCGGACGAAGACCCTATTATCTTCCCGAAGATCTACTACGTAGTGCGAACGGCGGGGCAAGACCGCGAGCTTTGGGCTAGTTCAGACTTATTCGCTACCCCCTCGGACCGGCAAAGTCTGGTTGCCCCCGCCTCAGCCGTGCTATACAATCACGATTACAATATGGTAGCCTGGATTGGCCAGCCCTGGCGCGACGCTGCGCCTTGTGACCCTAGCGTCCCGTGGAGCCTGGATTCTCGGGTGACCGCCCCCGAGTGGTGGTTTGATGGACTAACACCCTGATTTAGGAGAAGAAATGGCTGTAGCGGATGTTGTTCAGCAGATCATCGATAACGCGATTGCGGTCGCTGAGGACCAAAGCGACACCGCGACGGACTTCGCGGGGCAGGCCATTACCACCGCTCAGAGCGGTGCGACCATGGGCAGCACGGGGTTTTCGTTCACTCCGAATCCCGGCGCTCTCGGCGTTCTCATCCCGGAGAGCGCACCGTCGGAGGGCTCGATCCCGTTGTTTCAGAGTCTGTACGACCAGATCAAGAATGACTTGGTGGCTGAGTTCGTATCGTTTTTCGCTACCTACTTTCCGAATGAGTGCACCTACCTAGAGAGGGCTGAACAATGGCTGTGCGACACGATCACGAACGGCGGGACGGGGATCCCGGCCGCAGTGGAGGACCAGATTTGGCAGAGAGACCGCTCGCGCGTGTTGCAAGAATCGCAGCGAGTGGAAGACGAGCTCTTGACGCAATGGTCGAGCAGGGGTTACGCGCTGCCACCGGGCGCGGCGGTGTGGGGTGCGTACCGTGTCAACGCCGACGCGCAAAACAAAATCAGCCAGGCGTCAAGGGACGTGGCGGCCAAGCAGGCAGAGATCGAGATCGAGAACATCCGGTTCGCAGTGCAGCAAGCAATCCAACTGCGGGTCCAAGCGGTGCAGGCCGCGTCTACGTACATCAACGCCTTGGCTCGAGCGGCGGACGTGGGCACACAGTTCTCCCAGTCGGCGGTGAACGCCCAAGCCGCGCTGATCAGCGCAGCGACCGGGTTCTACAACGCGCGCGTGAGGGTTGAGGAGATCAAGTACAATGTGCGGGAGCGCAACGCTGTACTCGATATGGAAGCGCAGCGCACCGACGTGCTGGCGTTTATGCAGCGCGCGGGTAATGCGTCAAACGCTGCGAGCGCCGCGGCGTCGGCAGCCGGAGCAATGGGAGCGGCGGCGCTTAACGCTCTGCACAGCCAAGCGACAATATCGAGCATTGAGAACGTTGAAGGGGGTGGATCATGACCGTAAAGAGCAACATGAGCAAGCAGTTCGCTGTTAAGAGCGCACTTCGCCTGGAGAACGGCGGCGGGCGCTCGACTATCCAGCAACTTCGCATGCGCGGACAGGATATTGATGACTATGTCGATACTGGCCGGCAGCCCGGCCCGGCGCCTGCGTACGTCTCGCCGTTGCCCGACGCTGAGACCCCCGCCAGTTTGCCGGCCGATACTCCGATGGAGCAGGAAGAGCCGGGTCTGCTCGACCGCTTACGCAACATGTTCGATTTCGCCGCGGGCGGCGCTTACACTACCCGCGGCCCTAACCCGCTGCTCCGGCGCAACCCAGACGGCAGCCTGGGTACCCCCGTGAACAGCCCCGGCGTATCTCAGCGCTGGATGGATCTGTTGCGCGGAGCGCCTCGTGGTGGATACGAGAGCCAGCGGCTAACCGCTGCGTATGACCCAAGACTGACCAGGACCGTTGGCATCCGTGCGGCTGACGGATATCGCATGAAGCGCCCGCTTCGCGGGGACACTACGATGCCGGAGGAAGACATGGAGATGGCGCGCGGCGGTGTACATACTGGTCCGGGCCGTGTGACCGGTCCCGGCGGTCCGCGCGAAGACAAAGTGCCCGCGATGTACTCCGACGGTGAGTACGTGCTCCCGGCTAAGACCGTAGACGCTTTGGGCGGTCCGGACGCGCTCGATGAGCTCGTACAAGAGACTAACGACGGCCGCAAGCCGCTCGGCGCGGACCAGCGCTCGAAGCTGCGCATGCAGACCGGCGGTATGGACGATGAGGACTTGCTGAATCCGTATAACCGTCCCCGTACTGCGCTGCCGCTCAATCCTAGGCTGCAGCAGACTAGCGCTGGTTTGACGGCCAATCCGCAGATTCTGGGGCCCCGCCCCGCTCCCGCCCGGGACTATCTCGATCCGCGGGACTACCGCGCTATGGCTCCGGCCCCCGCTCCTGCATCGTCTTTCGCCGCGGCTCAGTCCCCGGCGCCGCGTACGGCCGCGCAGATCGAAGACAGCCTGTATCAGCAATCTGGTGGCCGCGGCTTGCGTGACTTGTCGGAGAATGCCGGCGCGCTGGCTGACTACAACATCCTACAGCAGACCCGTGGTAATAACATCCGGGTTGCACAACAACCTAACGGCGTGCTGGAGTTCACTGGCGCGAATGTCGGCGGGCCTGGTTATCAGCCGCCCACTCAGGGGCTGGGGACTGCGGAAGACGCCGCCCGGGACGCGGCACTGCTGGATCGGTCGATTCAAGCGCGCCTCGCCAGCGGCGCCCGTGAAGACTTAGAACTCGCTAACCAGCTCGCGGTGACGCCAGAGCAGCGCGCTGCTGTTAATGCCGCATACGGCGAACGCGACAGGATGAACGAGCTTCGCGCTGCGTCGCCGCGCAGGGCCGAGAAGCTGCTGCGCGATCGGGCCACTAGCCTGGAGGCGGAGACCCGTCGGGCCGACCTAGCTGAGCGTCGGTCGGCGTCGCTTCGTGCTGCCGGCATTCAAGAACGCGAACTTGCGCAGCGCGGCGACATTGCCGCTAGCGAAGCGCAGGACCGCGCGGAACAACGGCAAATTGACCGTGAGAAAAACGCTGTTGCTTTGTACGAAACCCAGGCTCGCGCGAGCACTACCCTGGCCAATGCGAACGAGGAGCGGCGGGCGAAAGCCGCTGAGCGTCTGGATAAGCAAATTGCTACTCGTCTCGTTGATCCCGCTACTGGCAAGCCGGATCCGGCCCAGCTCGATTCGTTTAAGGAGTGGCTTGCTACGGCGGACCAAGCGCAGGACGGTTTTACCGTGCGCCGTAATGGCAGGGGCGTGGTGGTTGACTCGGTATTCGATCTCGAGCCCGCGGAACAAGAGCGCGCTATCGCGGCGCTGCTGCCTCAATGGCGCGCGCACCAGGCCCTCAACCTGCAGACCGGCCGTGGGCTGATCGGGAGGCTGTCCGGGAAGCCTACTACTACGCGCTATGACCCGGTTGCCGACGTGAGTGACCCGGAGTTCCGGGACATCCTGTTCACAGGCCCTAGTGCTTACTTGCGGAGCAAGATTGGCACGGCCATCTTACCGCGGTGGCTGTACAACCCGTCGCTCGTTAGAACTCTTTCCGGTCGACGCGGTTATGTTAGCGACATCGCCGGTAAAGACGCTGCAACGCGTGAGGAAATCCGCAAACAGCGCGAACGTCTCCGTCGGCAATAAGGAGCCACTGTGCCCCTTGACCTGACTAACCCACGCGACGTTCCCCGCCGCCCGCTGGACCTTACCTCGCCCCTGCGCTCTGAGACTATCGAAGAGCGTGAGGCGCGGTTATTTCCCGAGGCTGACGACTTCACTCGGGGCTTAATTTCGTCTGTCTCCGGACTGACTGCTGGCTCATACGCCGCTGAGGCACTGGAAGCTGAGCAGGAAGGCGATCGAGCGCGAATGCAGGAGCGCCTGGGCCGTATGCGCGGTGCGCAGGTGCGAGCCGCTAGGCTCAAGCCTCGTGTCTCGAGTCTCCGAGATATCGGCGGCCCTGGGGATGCGATCGACTTCGCCCAACAGGCTCTTGGGCAGGCCATACCCAGTATGGCAGCGCCCGTCATCAGCGGTCTGGCTGGTGCGGGGCTAGGCGCCCTGGCTGGTGGACCGCCAGGGGCTCTGGTCGGTGGCCTCACTAGCGCGTTCGTACCCAGCTATAAAATGGAACGCGCCGAGCAGATCGCCACCCAGTACGCGGATCCCGTCCAGGCCGCGCGCCCGGCCAAGGAGCGCGATCTAGCCGCTTCGGCCAAAGGGGCTGTGGCGGGCTTCACGGAGGCCCTGGTGCCGGCCGGCTTGGCTAGGGTGCCCGGGATCAGGGCGCTGACTAGAAGCCTCGCCAGGACCGTCGTGGGCGAGTCTGTGACCGAAGCTGCGCAGGACGTCACTGGCCAGGTCGCCAGCCGCGCCTTGAACCCTCAAGTCCAATACGAGCCATGGCAAACCCTGGACGCAGCCGCCATGGGCGCCATTGGTGGTGGCGGGGCGTATATCACTCTCCAGGCCGCCCCGACCAAAGCTCTGGATCTGATCAGGGCTGGGCAGAAGAATGCGGGGAATACGACCGCTTTTCTCCGCAGAGCTTTCCCCGGCGCCCGCGGCGCCCCGGACCAGGTGGCTGCCGGCAAACTCATTGAGGGCGACGCGGATCTCGATCTGTTCAATGAGGACCCCGTCCAGTTCGGTGAGAACCTGGGCAAGGCCGCCGCCGACCGCGCCCGATGGGCGGGGGCTATGATCGACAAGATGGTGGCTGACAAGACC
>Ga0187892_10012373_pt1 | contig 10162 bp, 9 predicted proteins | sample MA1701073metaG_FD_139345 | JGI IMG/M metagenome (GOLD analysis project Ga0187892, IMG submission 139345) | Bio-ooze microbial communities from a basaltic lava cave in the Kipuka Kanohina Cave System on the Island of Hawaii, USA - MA170107-3 metaG ...
CATCCACGGCATCGAGACCTTCGTGCCGCGCATGATCGCGCAGAAGCAGTCCGCGCACATCGTCAACACGGCGTCGATGGCCGGGCTGATCGCCTCCCAGGGACTCGGCGTGTACAACACCACCAAGTACGCGGTGGTCGGGCTCTCGGAGACGCTCCAGAAGGATCTGCGGCCGTACCAGATCGGCGTCTCGGTGCTCTGTCCCATGGGCGTCGCCACGGCCATCCGCGACAGCGAGCGGACCCGTCCGGCGCATCTCAAGAACTCGGACGCCCGCCGGGGACGCGAGATTCCGCTGATCGGCCGCACGCTCTCGCCGGAGCACGTCGCCGACCGCGTGCTGCGCGCGATCCACGACAACCGGCTCTACGTGATCACCCACGAGGAGGGCCGCGAGGCGCTGCGCCGCCGGTTCGAGCGCATGGACCGCGCCATCGAGGAGTGCACATGAACTTCGCGCCGATCGACGGCTGGGGGAAGCTCCCGGACGGGTGGCATTTCGTCGAGGTCGCCGGCGTGGCGGTCGACTCGGGCGATCGCGTGTTCTGCTTCACGCGCGGCGACCATCCGGTCATCGTCTTCGACCGCGATGGCTGCTTCCTGCGCTCCTGGGGCGAGGGTCAGGTGCGGCGCGCCCATGCCGTGACGATCGATGCCGACGATATGGTCTGGCTCACCGACGACCTGCATCACACCGTGCGGAAGTTCACCGCGGACGGCCAGCTGCTGCTGACCGTCGGCGATCCCGACACGCCGGCCGCCCTGCAGGGCGGCCAGCCGTTCAACCGCCCCACGCACGTGGCCATCTGTCCGCGGACGGGCTTCCTGTTCATCTCCGACGGGTACGGCAACTCCCGCGTGCACAAGTACGCGCCGGATGGCCGCCACGTGATGTCCTGGGGGGAGCCCGGCACGGACCCGAGCCAGTTCAACCTCCCGCACAACCTCGTGACCGATGCCGATGGCCTGGTCTACGTCGCCGACCGGGAGAACCACCGCGTGCAGATCTTCGATGGCGAGGGGCGCTACCAGGGCCAGTGGAATCACCTGCACCGCCCGTGCGGGCTCTTCTCCGAGCGGCGCCAGGGCGAGCTCTTCTTCGTCGGCGAGCTCGGCGCCGCCCTGGACGTGAGCGCCCGCACGCCCAATCTCGGGCCGCGCGTGAGCGTGCTCGATCACAAGGGCCAGCGCGTGTGCCGGTTCGGCGGCCTGTTCGCCGGGGAGAAGCCCGGCGAGTTCATCGCCCCCCACGCGCTCGTGACCGACTCGCGCGGCGACCTCTACGTGGCCGAGGTCTCGTACACCGTGCGCGGCCAGCACGAGACCCCCCCGCGCGAGGTCCGCTCCCTGCAGAAGTTCCGCCGAACCGAATAGAGTTCCCCTCTCCCCTCCGGGGAGAGGGCCAGGGTGAGGGGCGGGGGCTACACCTCCTCCGGAAGCGGAAAGAAGCGCCCCGTTGCGCGCGCCACGACCTCCCGGCGCTCGAAATCTTCCAGGCTACCCTCGACCTCGACGTACTTCTCGCCGTCGCGGACGGCGCGCCCGCGGCCGAGCAGGGGTCGCTCGACGGGCGTGGGCTTCACGTAGCGGACCGAGAGCTCACCGGTGACGTGGATGCGCCCGGTGTGGTGAACGGCCGCGGCGGCCAGCACCTCGTCGAGGTACGCCGCCACGATCCCGCCGTGCGCCGCGCCCGGCGGTCCCTCGAAGCGGAGCGGGATGACGATCGGCGAGAGCACCTGGCCGTCCGCCCCGTAACACCGCACCCGGAGCCCGATCTCGTGATTCGGCCCGCAGCCGAAGCATTCGTGGAACCGTATGCCGGGTCCGCTGTATCTCAACTCCTGGAGTCCGTCGAACAGGGAGGCGAGGGCGGGCGGCAGCGAGGAGACCGGAGTCATCGTGAGGGACACTATAGCCGCGCGGCCGGGCGACGTTCAATCGCCCGGGCCGCCGGCCGCGCCGGGGCTTTGCAATCGCCACCGAGCATCCCTATACTCCCTGAGGCCGACCCGGGAGCACACATTCCACCGACAGGAGATCCGTCATGGCCTTGACCGTCAAGGTGCTGCAGGATGGCCCGCTCATGGTGAAGGGCGAGTGCGAGGTGCAGGACGCCCAGGGTAACCCGATCCCGGGCAAGGGCGGCGATACGATCTATCTCTGCCGTTGCGGCCAGTCCGCGAGCAAGCCCTTCTGCGACGGCTCGCACAAGCGCGTCGGCTTCAAGTCGTAGCCTCGCGGCCCGGCTTCACCATCCGCTCCGGGCGCACCAACCGGTCGAAGTCCGCGTCGCTGACGTGGCCCAGCTGAAGGGCCGCCTCGCGGAGCGTCTTCCCCGTCTCGTGCGCCTTCTTCGCGATCTCGGCCGCCTTGTCGTAGCCGATGTGCGGCGCCAGCGCGGTCACCAGCATCAGCGAGTTCTCCAGATGGTGGCGGATGCGGTCATGGCGCGGCTCGATGCCGACCACGCAGTGCTCGCGGAACGAGTCGCCCGCGTCCGCCAGCAACCGGATCGACTGCAACAGGTTGTGGCAGATGAGCGGCTTGTAGACGTTCAGCTCGAAGTTGCCCGAGGCGCCCCCGATCCCGATGGCCACGTCGTTGGCCAGCACCTGCGTGCAGACCATCGTCATGGCTTCCGACTGGGTCGGGTTCACCTTGCCGGGCATGATGCTCGACCCCGGCTCGTTCTCCGGGATCCGGAGCTCGCCGAGGCCGGCGCGGGGCCCCGAGGCCAGCCAGCGGATGTCGTTGGCGATCTTCATGAGGGCGGCCGCCAGTGTCTTCAGCGCCCCGCCGGCCGCCACCGCGGCCTCGTGAGAACCGAGCGCCTGGAACTTGTTCGGCGCGCTCGTGAAAGGCAGCCCCGTGAGCCGCTCGAGCTCGGCAGCCACCCGCTCGCCGAACCCCTCCGGCGCGTTGAGCCCGGTGCCGACCGCGGTCCCGCCGATGGCGAGCTGGTGCAGTCCCGGCAGCGCCGCGCGCAGCCCGGCCAGCGCCTGGTCCAGCATGGCCGCATAGCCGGAGAACTCCTGGCCGAGGGTCATCGGCGTCGCATCCTGCAGGTGCGTCCGCCCGATCTTGACGATGTGGTCGAACTCGCGCGCCTTGGCCGCGAGCGCGTCGCGCAATGCCTCGACCGCCGGCAGCAGCCGCCGGGCGATCTGCTCCGCGGCGGCCACGTGGATCGCGGTCGGGAACACGTCGTTGGACGACTGCGAGCGGTTCACGTCGTCGTTCGGATGCACCGGCTTCTTGGATCCGAGGCGCCCGCCCAGGATCTCGATGGCGCGGTTCGCGATGACTTCGTTGGCGTTCATGTTGGTCTGCGTACCGCTGCCCGTCTGCCAGATCACCAGCGGAAAGTGCTCGTCGAGCCCGCCGGCCATCACCTCGTCGGCGGCCTGGATGATGGCGCCCGCGCGTTCCGCGTCCAGCAGCCCCAGATCGCGGTTCACGACGGCGCAGGCCTTCTTGATCAGCCCCAGGGCGCGGAGCATCTCGCGCGGGAACCGCTCGCTGCCGATCTTGAAGTGCTGCAGCGACCGCTGCGTCTGCGCCCCCCAGTAGCGATCGGCGGGCACCTCGATGGCGCCCATGCTGTCCGTCTCCGTCCGCGTGCTCATCCGGTTCGCGCCTCCCCTCGTTCGCGTAGCATAGCACCGCCGCTGCACGGGATCGCGGCCACGTCAGTACGGGATCAGCGGAGTCCTCGCCACATGAGCCATCCGCCGGCCAGCAGCGCCACCGCGCCGACCGCGCCGACGAAGACGCCGCTGTGCGCCTCGCCGAGGAGCCCGCAGACCAGCGGACCCAGGAAGATCGCCGCGTCCACGCCGACGCGGTAGAGCCCGGTTCGCCACGCCAGGACGGCGAGCGCCGTGTGCTCGCGGATGATGCCGAGCGGCAGCATCCAGCCGGCCATCCCGAACCCGAAGAACGCGCAGCCGACCATGAAGAACGGGAGCGAGCCCAGCCCGATGCCCCAGGTCCCGAGCCCCATGGCGGCCGCCACCAGTCCGAGGACCGATACCCGTCCGATGCGATCGGCCAGCCACCCGACGGGCAGCAGCGCGAACAGGTCGACGAGCTGCGCGATGACCAGCATCTGGGACACGCCCGCCCGGTCCAGCTGAAACTCGCGCGCGCCGCGCAGCGGGATGATGAACTGGCTGACCGAGGACCAGGACAGGGCGATCACGGTTCCGACCCCGAACATGACCCAGACGATCGACGGGGTGCGCGCGGGGTACGGGCGCGGGGTCGAGCCCGCCGCGGAGGGGGAGTCCCCTTGACGATGCGGCTTGTCGAACCGACGGCGGTACGCCGATACCATCGCGAGCGGCACCACCAGCGGCAACGACGCGACCCAGAGCGAGAGCCCCCAGCCCCATCCGCCCGGCAGCATGCCCACGACGCCGAGCCCACCGAGGATCCCGAGCATGCCGGCGAACTCGAACGTGTTCAGGCGCACCGACGGCGCCCTACCGCGAGCGTCGTCCTGGAGAATGGCGGTGAGTCCGGCGACCGTCGTGAACGTGTGCGCGAGCCCCATCAGGATGCGGCCGAGCACCAGGACCTCGAAGGACGTGGCCCAGCCCACCACGGCCACCCCGACCAGCAACGTGGCCGGCGCCGCGGCGAGCGTGGCGCCCAGCCAGCGCCCGGCCAGCGCGCCTGTGGGCACGTCCGCGAGCATGCGCGCGAAGCCGAAGGCGCCGGCCACGACTCCGAGCTGCCAGTCCGCCAGCGCCGAGGCGCGGCCGATCTCGGGCAGGAGCGGATTGAAGGCGCCGAGACAGAAGCAGTTGCAGAACATCAGCATCGCGAGCAGCGTGGTGCCGCTCAGCCGCCTCACGGCCAGATCGGTCGACAATGGTCGGGGTTGGTCGGACGGACTGCTAGTCGGCCCGCCAGGGACGGTCGGGCCACCAGGGATAGAACGGCGGCATGTCCCGGCTCGGCTGGAGCGTGAAGCGCGCCGGTCGCTTCTCGAGAAACGACGTGACGCCTTCGTGGGCGTCGGCGGACCGGCCCGTCCAGTCCATGCAGCGCGAGTCGAGGCGGTGCGCCGCCATCGGATGGTCGGCGCCGAGCAGCTTCCAGAGGAGCTGGCGGGCGAGGGCGACCGACACCGCCGACGTGTTCCGGGCGATCTCGAGCGCGAGCTCGCGGGTCGTCGGCAGCAGCTGCTCGGGCGGCACCACGCGGCTCACCAGCCCCGCGGCCAGCGCCTCCTCGGGTCCGAACACGCGCCCGGTGTAGACCCACTCGGCCGCGCGGCTGATCCCGACCAGGCGCGGCAGGAACCAGGTGCTGCACGCCTCGGGCACCACGCCCCGCCGCGCGAACACGAAGCCCAGGCGCGCCGCCGTCGACGCGATCCGCACGTCCATCGGCAGCGTCATCGTGATGCCGAAGCCGACGGCGGGCCCGTTGATCGCCGCGATCACGGGCTTCTTCATGTCGAAGATGCGCAGCGTGACGAGGCCGCCGCCGTCGCGATGCTCGCCCGGCGCCTCGCGGCGGCCGCGCGCGACGTTATCGAAGGTCGTGCCGCCCGCGGAGAGATCGGCCCCCGCACAGAACGCGCGGCCGGCGCCGGTGACGATCACGACCCGGACGGCGTCATCGGCATCCGCGCGGTCGAAGGCCTCCAGCAACTCGGCGATGGTCGTGGAGGTGACGGCGTTGAGCTTGTCCGGTCGGTTCAGCGTGAGCGTGCAGAGGCCGTCCGCCGCGTCGTAGCCGAGGTGCTGGAAGCCCACCGCTCAGCCGGAGACGGGGCCGCCGGGCAGATCGATGGAGCCCGCGTCCTCGGCCTCGCTCTGCTTGAGCTTGCGGTAGATGGTCTTCGGATCGACCCCCAGGAGCTTGGCCGCGGCCTTCTGATTGCCGTTGGTGAGCCGCAGCGTCTCGTCGATCAGCCGCTGCTCGACCTCCGCGAGCGGCGTGCCCGCGCGGATCTTGAACACGCCCTCGACTCCCCCGCCTGCCGCCGGCTGATCGGCCGTGCCGGCGCGCACCAGGACGACGGGGCGATCGGTGATGTTCTCGGGCAGATCGGTGAGCTCGACGTGGGCGCCGCGGGCCAGCACCACCGCGCGCTCGATCACGTTCTCGAGCTCGCGGACGTTCCCCGGCCACGAATAGCCCTCGAGGCAGCGCTGCGCGTCGTCGCTCAGTCCCTGCAGCCGCCGGTTGTTCTTGGCGGCGTAGATGCCGAGGAAATGCTGCGCGAGCACCGGGATGTCTTCCCGGCGGTCCCGGAGCGGCGGCACGTTGACCGTGATGACGTTCAGCCGGTAGAAGAGGTCTTCCCGGAAGCGCTTCTCCCTCACCAGCGTGACCAGGTCCTGATTGCTGGCGGTGACGATGCGCACGTCGACCCGGATCGTGCGCGTCCCGCCGACCCGCTCGAACTCACCTTCCTGGAGGACGCGCAGGATCTTCGGCTGGGTCACCGGCGACAGGTCCGCCACCTCGTCGAGGAACAGCGTCCCCCCGTCGGCCAGCTCGAAGCGGCCCTCCTTGCGCCCGGCGGCGCCGGTGAAGGCGCCCTTCTCGTAGCCGAAGAGCTCGGACTCCAGCAGCGTCTCGGGCAGGGCGGCGCAGTTCACCGCCACGAAGGCCCCCTCGCGTCGCGACGAGCGCTGGTGGATCGCCTGCGCCACGAGCTCCTTGCCCGTCCCGCTCTCGCCGTGGATCATGACGGTCGCGGAGCTGTCGGCGACCTGGTCGACGAGCGTCATCATCTTCCGGAAGGCGGGGCTCACACCGATGACGTCACCCTGGCTCAGCAGCGCGTCCAGGCGCTGCTGCAGCGCGCGGTTCTGCGCGATCAGCGCGCGCCGCTCCAGCGCCTGCCGCACCACCTTGATGAGCTGCACGCGCTGGAACGGCTTGGTGAGAAAGTCCGTGGCGCCGTCCTTCATCGCGCGCACGGCTTCCTCGACGGTACCGAAGGCCGTGAGCATGATGAAATCCACCTCGGGCGCGACCGCCTTGGCCTCTTTCAGCAGCTCGAGGCCCGTGAGCCCCGGCATCTTGAGGTCGGACAGCACCAGATCGACGCCGCCCGCCTGGAGGCGCTCGAGCGCCGCGTGGCCGTCGGGGGCCGCCACCACCTCGAAGCCCTCGCGCGTGAGCGCGCGCTCCAGACTCTGCCGGACCGCCGGGTCGTCGTCCGCGACGAGGAGCCTGGCCGCCGGCATCTCGTTGTCAGGCATCGCCGGCTCGCTCGAGCGGCAGCGCCACGGTGAAAGTGGCGCCCGCCCCCGGGGTGCTGGTCCAGCGGATCTTGCCGCCGTGCTCCTCGACGATCTGCCGCGTGATCGACAGCCCGAGCCCGGTGCCTTGCGGCTTCGTCGTGAAGAACTGCTCGAACAGACGGCGGCCCACTTCCGGTGGGATGCCGGGTCCCGTGTCGCGGACCTCGATCTCGACGATGCGGTCGAGACGGCGCGTGGTGATGGTCAGCGTGCCGCCCTGGTACAGCGCCTCGATCCCATTCTTGATCAGATTGAGGACGGCCTGGCGCAGGAGCGATCGGTCGATCTCGACCGGCGGCACCGAGGGATCCGTCTGGACCGCGAGCGTGATGCCCTGCCGCGTGGCCAGTGGCCGCATGAAGTCGGCGACGGCCCCGACCATGTCGTTGATCGAATCCTCCTCGAACTGCGGCTTGGGGAACCGGGCCCAGGCCAGGTATTCCTCCGTCAACGCGTCCAGCGCCGCGACTTGATCGCGGATGGCACCCACCAGGCTCGCCGCTTCGCCCTTCTCGAGCTCCGGCCGCTCGTGAATGATGTCGCCCAGGAGCTCGGCGTTCAGCTCGATCGCGGCGATCGGGTTACGCACCTCGTGCGCCACTTTCAACGAGAGCCGACCGACGGTCGCCATGCGCTCGGCCTCGACCAGCTTGTCCTGCGCCGCCTGCAGCCGCGTGAGCGTCCCGGTGAGCTGGTCGTTGAGCCGCTCGACCTCGTCGCGGGCCCGACGCTCGCGGTCGGCGACGTGGCCGAGCGCGTACGCGGGCAACCCGACCAGCAGCATCACCATGCTGACCGCCTTCCAGCCCGCCCACGGCGGCACCAGCGCGGAGGCGGCGGCATACAGCAGCCCGGCCACGATCGCGACCAGCAGCCCCATCCAGGGACCGAAGTAGTACGCGTTGACGGCGACGAGCGGGAAGAACAGCAGGTAGAAGAGGCTGTTGACGCCTCCGGTCAGATAGAGCAGGGCGAAGAGCAGGAGCAGGTCGATGCAGAGCGCCGCGCTGAAGATCATGCGCGTGGCCCGGGGGTTCACCGTCACCAGGCCGAAGATGCCGAGCTTGTACGCGGCGAACCACATCACGAGCGCGTACACGTCGAGCGCGGGCTGAGCGGGGGCGAGGCCGATGGTGGCGAGGCCGCCCACCATCACCACGGCCAGGAGCACGGCGAACACACGCTCGTCGCGCTCCAGCAGCCGGAGCACCGCATCCCACGATCTACGGGCAGGTGTCGCCATCAGCAGTGGGCTCGGAGGGGGCTCGGTCCCCTCCGCGAAACCTCCTCGCGAAACCAGGATTACGCGGGCGCGGCCCGCGCGACGGTCAACACTATAGCGCAGCCGCCCGCCCTAGCGAACTCGAAGGGGGGTTCCGCCCCCCTTCCGGTTGGCTGGCTAGTCAGCCGCCGGGCGCAGCGCGAGCTCCGGGGTGGGCCTGGACTGCGTCTCTTGGCGGCGGAGGAGCGGCAGCGCCAGCAGCGGCACCAGTCCCAGGACTCCCACCGTGATCAGCAGCCGTCCGAGATTGCTGTAGTCCTGCTGGGTGACCGCGAAGAAGGTATTCAGGCAGCTCGTGAACAGCTCGCTGGCCGCAAGCGCCAGGTTCATCAGCGAGGCCATGATGGCGAACATCGTGGCTTCGGCCCCCTTCGGCGCGGTCTTCGCGATGAGCGCCAGCATCGGCACCATGCTGAGCTGGGCCAGCGGCGCCGCGATGGTCGTGTCGATGAACGCGAAGGTCCGCGGGCTCAGCCCGACCCACTCGTTGGCGCCGTAGAACAGGCCGATGGTGGGCAGGTACAGCAGCGATCCCACGATGGTGACCCAGAACAGGGTAAAGCTCACCGGGTGCCGCGTGATGGCTTTGCGGAACACGATGAGGCCGACCAGGCTCAACACCGAGCTGACCTGAGCCAGCAGGCCGAGAAACTGCTGGTCGAAGCCCAGCCGGTCGATGGCCCAGTAGCTGTACCCCTGCCCCGCGCCCGGCGTGGCGCGGAACAGGAAGATCGCGAAGGCGGCGACGGCGACCGCGCGCGAGATCCCGACACGCCCCAGGAGCATGACGATCAGCGCGCCCGAGATCACGAGGATCAGCTCCTGGGCGAAGGGCACTTGGAACGTCTCCAGCAGCACCCCGAACGCGGCGTATCCGAGCCCCACCATCAGCACGAGCCGCGCCTTGCCGCCGCCGAGCGGTCCATCGTCACCGGCCCCGGCCCGCGCCGCGCGCCTGCGCGGCTCCGCCCGCACGAACAGCGCGCAGGCGGCCACCAGGGCCGGCAGGACCATCGCGACGGCGAAGACTCCACGCGGGCCGATGGCGCCCGAGAGCCAGCCGCTCAGGTATCCGACGCTGATGCTGCCCGTGAGCAGCGCCATCCGGCCGAGGGCCTGGACCTGGGCGATCTCCTCGTCGCTGCGCGCGACCTCCACGCTGAGCGCATCGGCCACCACGTCCTGCACCATGAACCCGACGGTCACCACCACCAGTGCCGCCAGCAACGTCGCCTTCGAGTTCACCGCGGTGGCCAGCCAGGCGTAGCCGGCGAACGAGCAGAGCGCGCCGAGCAGCAGGTACGACTTGCGCCGGCTCCCGAGGATCGGATGGATGTCGGAGGCGACGCCGGCGACCATCTTGGTGCTCCACGGCAGCGCCACCCAGAACGCGATGCCCGCCGCCTCGGCCGGCGTGATGCCGAGGGCCTCTTTCTCGAAGAACAGGAGCGCGATGGCGCTGATGCCGCTGGCGCCGTAGCAAAAATACGTGGCCAGGACGGGGAGGTAGGCGGCGCGAAAGGCCCCGAACACGCGCTGCAGCAGCGCGGTCACCCCGCCCATTGCCCCGGGCCGCTCGTCGCGCTGATCCTGCATGAGGTCCTAG
>Ga0187892_10012375_pt1 | contig 10161 bp, 11 predicted proteins | sample MA1701073metaG_FD_139345 | JGI IMG/M metagenome (GOLD analysis project Ga0187892, IMG submission 139345) | Bio-ooze microbial communities from a basaltic lava cave in the Kipuka Kanohina Cave System on the Island of Hawaii, USA - MA170107-3 metaG ...
CGCAGAAGCCTTGATCGCGTCGGCAATTTCAATTGACCCAACGGGCGTGCCATTAACCGTCAGCGTTAGTGCGGGCTCGTTGGCAAAACGGCCGATAAAAACTTCATCGTCTTTAATTTTGCCTCTTACGCCGAGACCCGTTGTTGATTCAAACTCCCTAACGTCGAGAAGCGGGATATTTCGCTTTTCCGCCTCCGATGTGATCGCATTGGCAAGCGGGTGTTCACTGTGGCGTTCGAGCGAGGCGGCGAGTTGAAGAATATCGTTTTCTGTAATTTGCGTTGAGCCCTTACTTACCTGCGGGCTACTGACACGAACAACAGTCGGCTTGCCTTCCGTCAACGTTCCGGTCTTATCGACGACAATTGCGTTGATCTTTTCGAGCGTTTCGAGCGCCTCGGCTTTTTTTATGAGGACTCCATTTTTCGCTCCGTGCCCGGTGCCGACCATGATCGACATCGGTGTTGCGAGTCCAAGCGCACATGGGCAGGCAATGATCAAAACTGAAACCGCCGCAACTACTGCCGAAGCAAAACTGCCGAGCACGAGCCAGACGATAAACGCAATTATCGCGACGATCATTACTGCCGGAACAAAATACGCTGAGACAACATCGGCAAGACGTTGAATCGGCGCGCGGCTGCGTTGAGCCTCACCGACCATTTTCACTATCTGAGCGAGGAGAGTTTTACTGCCGACTTTTGTCGCGCGCATTGTGAACGAGCGGTTGCCGTTTATCGTGCCGCCGATGACTTTGTCTCCCGAATGTTTTTGGACCGGCATCGATTCGCCGGTGACCATCGATTCGTCAATTGATGTTTCGCCGTCGATGATCTCGCCGTCGGTCGGAACTTTCTCGTTTGCTTTCACACGCAACGTTTGTCCGACATGAACGTGTTTTAAATCAATAACTTCTTCGCTGCCGTCGTCGTGAATCACCGTTGCCGTTTCGGGCGCGAGCCGTAGCAGTTCCTTGATCGCACTCGAAGTTTGCGAACGCGCACGCAGTTCCAAAACTTGGCCGAGTAAAACTAACGTTGTTATCACCGCTGCCGATTCAAAGTAAGCCGGAACGAGTCCCGAATGCGAGTCGATCATCGTCGTGGGAAAAAGCTGCGGTAAAAACAGCGCCGCTAGACTCAAGAAGTAAGCTGCTCCGGTGCCGATCGCGATGAGCGTGAACATATTCGGGCTGACATTTTTTATCGAAGCCCATGCTCGCTGAAAGAACGGCCAGCCGCCCCACAGGACAACCGGTGTTGCTAAAACAAATTGACTCCATATTGAAAAACGCGAAGCTCGTCCATGCGGCCACGACGGGAAAAGCGCATTGAGATCGACAAACATTTCCGCCATCGCGAGCACAAAGATCGGAAGCGTGAGAATCACACAAACAACAAATCGCCGTTTCATGTCGATGTATTCGGAGTCTGGCGCGTCGTCAAGGGTGATCTCTTTCGGTTCGAGAGCCATGCCGCAGATCGGGCAGCTCCCAGGACCGATCTGAACGATCTCAGGATGCATTGGACAAGTGAATTCCGAATCAAAACCACCCGCTCCCGCAACTGGTTCTGACAAGAAGTTTTTCGGGTCGGCAGCGAACTTATCGCGACAGCCCGTCATGCAGAAGTAATAGATTTTACCGTCGTGCTCGTAGTTTGCGGCGGCGGTTTCGGCCGTGACAAGCATCTTGCAGACGGGATCGACGTGCGTCGCGATCTCCGTTTCGTCCTCTTTTTTCCGACCGATCGTAACAGGCTGCATAGAAATACCTTACCGCACACCCGCAGTTTTATGGAAATCTGGCCTACATAGCCATTTTATTTAATTGACGGTCTTGTACGGCTGTCACCTTAACCGAAAAGGCAATCCCGAGATAAAAGGGAACGCAAAGCCGAGAGGCCTGAGTTTACAGGCTCGTCCGGCTGCCGAAGTGAGGTCACATGCGAAAGTTTCACATTTTAAGTTTAGTTCTTTTGGCTGCGTTCGCAGTCATTACACCGGCTCAGAACACAAATAAAAATCAAGGCCCGACGGCAGTTCGTCTCGCAAATGCAGAGAGCATCGAAGAGCTTTTTCGTCCGCGTCGTGTCGAAAATGTCGCAGCGATCAATGTAAAGGCTGTCGAGCGCGTCGCGTTTGAGATGCTGAACAAGAAACGGGTCGAAAAGGGTCTCACTCCGCTTGTTTGGAGCGATGATCTCGAAGCCGTCGCACGCCAGCATTCGCAGAACATGGCGGAATTTCAGTTCTTTAGCCATCGCGGTCTCGACAACAAGCTTGTCAGCGATCGCGCTGACCAAGCGGGCGTCGGACGCTGGCGAGCGATCGGTGAGAACATTGCATTTAATCGCGGTTACGATGATCCGGTCGGCAAGGCTGTCGAATTGTGGCTCGATTCGCCTTCGCACAGACGCAATCTGCTCAGCAACACGTGGAAGGAATCGGCCGTCGGTGTCGCCGTTGCAGAAGACGGTTCGTATTATTTCACGCAAATTTTTTTGGCGAGAAAATAAACCATCCGAACAAACTGAAAACAAAAGATATGATTCCGAGTTGCTCCAATTAGCAATTCGGAATTTTTATTTTATGCTTAAGTCGTGTCGTCAAGCTTTTCACTGCCGTCTTTCGCCAAGATAAATTGGCTGCTGCGCATTCTCGGCAAGCGTGAAGACGGTTTTCACGAGCTTTTTACGGTCTATCAGACGATCTCGATGCATGACACGATCAGCTTCGAGGAATCGGATTCGCTCGAACTCACATGCGACGATCCGAAGATACGTCTTGACAGCGGCAATCTTATTTTGAAGGCCGCTCAGCGTCTAAACGAAAGATTTAGTTGCCGACGTGGTGCAAAGATTCATCTCGAAAAGCGTATCGCTTCGCCCGGAGGGCTCGGCGGCGGCTCGTCGAACGCAGCGATCACTCTTGTCGGCCTGTCTAGGCTTTGGGGTCTCGATGACGCGGATCTTCATTATATTGCTGAGGACTTGGGATCGGACGTGCCATTTTTTCTTTATGGCGGAACCGCGATCGGAACCGGTCACGGCGAGATGGTCGAGCCGGTGAGTGATCTGACGGCGGAGAATATGCTCGTTGTAACGCCTGCAATAAGTGTTTTGACTCGCGATGCTTTTTCCGCGCTTCACGCTGACTTCTTGACAAGACGAGAGCGAGAAAGTAGGCTTACAGTTTGCCGAAATGAGGTTAAGTCATTAGATTTACAGCATTCGGCGTTGACAAACGATTTTGAGCAGAGCGTTTTCGCTGCTTATCCTGAGATCAGAAGAGTTAAAGAAACTCTGTTCGAACTCGGTGCGGCAAACGCCGCGATGAGCGGCAGCGGGGCGAGCGTTTTTGCAATATTTGACAAACAAGAGACACGGCAAGCTGCACAAGATGCCCTCGACGAGTATCGAGATTGGCGAAAGTTTGCCGTATCAACCGTTTCGCGTGACGTTTACGCGAAAGCACTCTTTGTGTGAGGTTGTTTCCGTTTTTCTTCGATTTCTAATTGGGGCGTAGCCAAGTGGTAAGGCACCGGTCTTTGGATCCGGCATTCGTAGGTTCGAATCCTCCCGCCCCAGCCAGATGTGAATTCGATAACGGTCAGCTTCATTTAAGTTGGCCGTTTTTATTTAGACGATGAGCGTTGAGTGTCAGTAGGCGCGCACGTAAGTAAGGGCTCTTGAATGGCAATGTTGAGCCCTTACTTACGTGCGCGCCTACTGACACAAAGTTAAAGATGAGCGTCACTGGAAAAATCAAAGTCTTCTCGGGCAATGCGCATCCGGCGCTTGCGACTGAGATCTGTGCCGAGATCGGCTGCGAACTTGGAAAGGCGAGCACCGAGCGTTTTTCGGACGGCGAATTTAATTTTCAGATACTTGAGAATGTTCGCGGTCACGATGTTTTTATCGTGCAGCCGACGTGTCCGCCATCGGATCGGCATCTGATGGAGCTGTTGATAATGATCGACACGTTTGTCAGGGCTTCGGCTGAGCGAGTTACGGCCGTGATCCCATATTTCGGTTATGCGCGCTCGGATAAAAAAGATCGTCCGCGTGTGCCGATCGCGGCGAAGCTGGTCGCGAATTTGATAACTAAAGCCGGTGCGCATCGCGTTTTGACGGTCGATTTGCATTCTTCGCAGATCGGTGGTTTTTTTGACATACCGGTCGATCACCTTTATGCGGCGCCGATCGTGGTTGATTATTTTAAGACGAATCCGATCGAGAATTTGATCGTCGTCGCACCGGACACCGGCGGAGCCGAGCGTGCGAGAGCTTATGCAAAACGCCTCGACGCCGGCCTCGCTCTTTGCGACAAACGCCGCGAGCGCGCTAACGAAGCCGATGTTATGAATATCGTCGGCGACGTCAAAGGCAAAAATTGTCTGATCATCGACGATATGTGCGACACCGGCGGGACGATCTGCAAAGTCGCCGAGGCGTTGCACAACGCCGGTGCGAATGAAGTTTACGCGTGCTTTACGCACGGCGTGTTGTCGGGCAAAGCGGTTGATAATATCACCGGTTCGCATTTGAAAAAAATAATCGTGACGAACACGATTCCGATACACGACAACGGAAAGCCGCTAATTGACGGCGGCAAGATCGAAGTTTTGAGCGTCGCCGGTTTGCTTGCGACTGCGATCAAATCGATTCACGACGAGACGAGCGTTTCGTCATTATTTATTTAGCGGTGGTCGGTGATCTGTGGTCAGTGGCCAGAAAGAGAGATTTGAAAAAGGAGTTAGTCTCGGTCGCGTCGTGGTTTTACTGATCACTGACAACTGACCACTGACAACTGTAAGAGTATGGCAGAGAAGATAATTGTAAAAGCTGAAAAGCGTGAGGACCGCGGCAAGAATGTCGCGCGGCGTTTGCGTGCCGATGGCAAGATTCCCGTTATTGTTTACGGCGGCGGCACTGAGAGCCTTGCGGCGACGGCGGCATTGGCTGATCTCGCTGCGATCTTGCGCACCGACGCCGGCGTTAACACGGTGTTCTCACTCGACATCGCGGGTGACGTTAACGACGTGATCATTCAAGATCGGCAGATCGATGCTGTCAAAGGACGGCTGATCCACGCCGATCTTCGAAGATTTGCGAAGGGCGAAAAGATCGAAATGACCGTGCCGATCCATCTCACCGGACATCCGGTCGGTTTGGATGAGGAAGGCGCGATCCTTTCGCAGGCGATGCGCGAGATCAAGGTTTTGTGCGAGCCGGCAAATACGCCGGACTCGATCGATGCCGATGTTTCGGAGATGGCAGCCGGCCATTCGCTGCACGTTTCCGACCTGAAAGTCGGCGAAGGCATCGAAATTGTCGATTCGGCCGAGGCGGTCGTGGCGTCGATCATTATCGTTAAGGAAGTCGTGCTCGAGCCGCAGATCGTCGATGAAGGAGCCGAGCCTATTGTTGAAGGCGAGGAGCCACCTGCTGCCGAGCCCGAAGCCGAAGGCGGCGAGTAAGTTTGCGACGTGGACAGTTGGCTGATCGTCGGGCTTGGTAATCCGGGCCCAGAATACGCAAAGACGAGGCACAACCTCGGCTTTATGCTCGTCGATGTGCTCGCTGAACGCTTGCAAACGTTGATAAAACGCAACGAATGTCGATCGTTGATCGGTCAGAGCGTTATTGAAAATCAAAAGGTCGAGCTCGCAAAGCCGCAGACGTTTATGAATCTGAGCGGCGAGGCGGTGAGTTGTTTGCTCGCGAAAGACGAGCGTTCGATTGAAAAGCTGATCGTGATCTCTGACGACTTGGCCTTGCCTTTTGGGACGATTCGAATTCGACCGCGAGGGACGCACGGCGGGCAAAACGGTTTGCGATCGATCATCGACTGTTTGGGAACGCAAGATTTTATTCGCTTGCGTATCGGCATCAGTCGTGAACATCCGGTCGCGGATGCGAAAAGATTTGTGCTCGATAATTTTGCGAAAGGCGATCTCGAGCAAGTTGAAAAGATACTGGAGCAGTCGGCTGACGCGGTCGAGACGATCATAAAAGATGGCGTCGAAGCAGCGATGGCGAAATTTAATTAGTTTGTAATTTCAAATTTGAGATTTGAAATTGGAGATTTAAAACATGGCAAATAGGACATACGAAGTAATGTACATAATCGACCCGGAAACGCCGGGCGATAAGATCGAAAAGCTCAACGACGCGGTCGGCAAGCTTATCGAAAAAGAAGGCGGCACTATCGTTCGGATGGATGACATAGGCATGAAGAATCTTGCCTATCCGATCCAAAAGAAAGAGACGGGGCATTATGTCCTATTTGAGATCGAAGGCTCCGGCCAGGAGATCGCCGAGCTCGAACGCCGTATGCGCGTTAACGATATGATAATGCGTTACATCACGGTTCGCGTTGACGAAGATCGCAAGACTGCGACCAAACTTCGCGATAAGCGCGAAGCCCGCGCCGCAAAACGCGCGTCGTTCCGTCCATCGACAGAGAATCAACAAACATCGGAGGCAGTTGACGCTTAGTTAACTGACAACTGACTTATGGCAGAAAAAGATATGGAAATAATGGATGTCAAGGACATGCGACTTGACGAAGAGGTCATCGGCGATCGTCCGCGACGCTATCAACGCAAACGTCCACGACAGGTCGTTCCCGACTACGTCGATTGGAAGGATGTTGATTTTTTGCTCGGGTTCATCCCCGAACGCGGAAAGATCTTACCGCGCCGCATATCGCAAATTTCGGCACGCGATCAGCGTCGCGTTTCAAAGGCGATCAAACGCGCTCGCTCGATGGCGATGCTGCCGTTCGTCGCAGACTAACACAGATGTCAGTTGCCAGTTGGCAGTGGTCAGTAAAAACATCTGACAACTGACCACCGACCACTGACCACTTTTTGAAAAATATGGCACACACAACAGTTTTATTACGCGAAGATATTGACACCGTCGGCGGACGCGGCGAGATCGTCAGAGTGCGCGCAGGTTACGCTCGCAACTTTTTGCTGCCGCAGGGAATTGCGACGCTTGCGACAAAAGGCAACGTCAAACAGATCGAGCAGGAACGCTCCGCACTTTTGAAAAAAGCCGCGATCGAAAAAGCAACTGCCGAGGCACAACGCGAACAGATGGAGAGTATTTCTCTTACGTTTGAACGCAAGGCCGGCGATCACGGAACGCTCTTCGGTTCGATCACTTCGATGGACATCGCCGAGGCTTTGCAGGCAAAGGGCTACGAGATCGACCGACGCAAAATTGCCCTTCGTCAACCGATCAAGGAAACCGGCGAATACACCGTCAATGTCAAACTGCACCGCGAAGTCTCGCTTCCCGTCACCGTGACCGTCACAGCCGAAGGCGGCGAGATCGCAGAAGAAAAGCCCGAAAAGAAAGGCCGAAAAGCAAAGTCAAAGAAAGATGATGACGCGGAAGCGGCTGCTCCGTCAGAAGAAACTGCGACCGTTGCAGAGGAAGCGGTATCAGCGGAAGAACCGGCTGCTTAGAATCGATTTTTCGCAAAGCTAACTAAAAAATTACACGAATCGATCAAAAATCGGTTCGTGTTTTTTTGTGCCCTTTCGTGGTTTCTCTTTTGTTTGTTTGCGGTTAGAGACATTCGCAAACCGTCTTTAGACAACGCGAAATTTTGCATTTAAAATACTCCTACTTCACAACATTTTTTCATGGCGACTGCTGGCACAGATAATCGACGAGATCAATATCTCGAAAAACCACTGCCTTCGAGCGAAGACAGCGAACGCGTCATTCTCGGCGCGATCTTGCTCGACAACGCGCTGATGGCGCACGCTCTCGAACATCTCAAAGCGGAAGATTTTTACTCACCGCTTAACCGCCGCGTGTTCGCCGCGATGATCGCTCTTTTTGAAAAACAAAAAACGATCGATCCGATCCTCATCGGCGAAGAACTAAAAAAAGAAGGTTCGCTCGACGCGATCGGCGGCACGACGACGATCACAAATCTTACATTCGGCCTGCCGCATTTTTCCGACATCGCCGAATACATCAATGTCGTTCGCGACAAGTCCGTCGTCAGAAATCTCATCCGTGCCTGCAACGCGATCACCAGCGAAGCCCTTTCCGAGGAACAAGACGCGGCGTTCGTTCTCGACAGCGCCGAGCAACAGATATTTGCGATCGCCGAAGGCCGCACAAAGGAAAGTTTCTCGCCGATCGCACCTGTCGCCGACCATGTTTTTGAAACGATCAAGGCACGCTCTGAGGGCGAAAGCACCGGAATTACAGGCCTTACGACCGGTTACAGCGAGATCGACAATTACACTTCGGGTTTGCAGCGAACCGATCTCGTGATCGTCGCCGGTCGTCCGTCGATGGGCAAAACGGCGCTTTGTTTGAACATCGCGCAGAACGCGGCGATGCGTGCCAATGCTGTCGTCGCGCTCTTCTCACTCGAAATGTCGAAGGAGCAACTCGTCACGCGCATGCTTGCAAGCGAGGCGCACATCAACGCTCATCGCTTTCGCACCGGTCATCTGATGTCGAACGAGTGGGAGAAACTCGCCGGTGCAGTCACGACTTTGTCGAAGGCGAAAATATTTATCGACGACACGCCGGCCATCTCGGCGCTCGAGATTCGAGCCAAAGCCCGCCGTCTCGCTGCCGAACAAAAAGCGCTCGATCTGATCGTCGTCGATTATCTTCAGTTGATGGGCAGCGGCTCGCGTCGCAACGAAAATCGTCAACAAGAAGTCTCGCAGATCTCACGAGAACTTAAGTCGCTCGCAAAGGAACTCGACGTTCCGGTGCTCGCGTTGTCCCAGCTTTCGCGTGCACCTGAGGCGCGCAATCCGCCAAAGCCATTGATGTCGGACCTTCGCGAATCCGGCTCGATCGAGCAGGACGCCGATGTCGTGGCGTTTATTTTTCGCGAAGATTATTACAAGGAAACCGACGAGAACAAAGGCATGGCCGAGCTGATCATCGCCAAGCAACGCAACGGCCCGACCGGCACTGTGAAGCTCGCTTTCCTGCGCGAGTTCACGCGGTTTGAGAATTATTTCGAGGGCTAACCACATCTCCCCTCCTTACCAAGGAGGGGTGGACGCCGCTTTGGGCGGACGGGGTGGTTTTTAGATGGCGAAGAGTGGTGCCTTCGATTCATATCGGGTGTTAACTAAACAAAAAACCACCCCGTCAGTTCCGATAAAAAACATCGGAACTGCCACCCCTCCTTCGTAAGGAGGGGAGCTTTTAGGAGCATATTATGAGCGAAGATCTAAGTTACCCGATCGGCAAATTCGACGCCGCAAATTATCCCAACCGCAGCAAAAATTTACAAACAATTAAAGACTCGCACGCTGATGTTGCCGCAGCGGTCGCCGATCTTAGCGAAGAGCAGCTCGACACGCCGTATCGCGACGGCGGCTGGACCGTTCGGCAGACGGTGCATCACATAGCCGACAGTCACGCGAATTGTCTCATTCGCTTTAAGCTCGCGCTGACTGAGGACGAAACGCCGACGATCCGTCCGTATTACGAAGACCGCTGGGCCGAGCTTGGCGATAATAAGCTGCCGATCGATGTCTCGTTGCAGATGATCGACGCTCTGCATACACGTTGGGCGGCGGTACTCGACTCGATGACCGACGCCGATTTCGAGCGTGAATTTATTCATCCCGAAACCGGACGCTGGAAACTCGAAGCCGCACTTGCTCTCTACGCCTGGCACTCAAAACATCACACCGCACACATCACGCGGCTTCGCGAGCGAATGAACTGGTAAAAGTTTTTTTGCCCGCGAATTACACGAATTATCACGAATAAAATAGAATAAGGTGAATTTCTCGTATTTCTTATTCGCTTGATTCGCGTCATTCGCGGGCAAAATTTCTTTATGGCTGACGGAGAAAGACTCATCTCTCTCGACGTGTTTCGCGGAATGACGATCGCTGGGATGGTGCTCGTCAACAATCCCGGCGGCTCGCCTGTCTATTGGCCGCTCGAACACGCCGAGTGGCACGGGCTGACGCCGACCGACTGGATCTTTCCGTTCTTTTTGTTCATCGTCGGAGTGTCGATCTCGATCGCTTTGGGTAAAAGGAAGGGCAGCGATGAGCGTGCGATAGAGCGTGGCGTTTACGGCAAGATCATTTCCCGCTCGCTGCTCATCTATCTTTGCGGAGCGGCGATGTCGATCATTCCGTTC
>Ga0187892_10012376_pt1 | contig 10160 bp, 7 predicted proteins | sample MA1701073metaG_FD_139345 | JGI IMG/M metagenome (GOLD analysis project Ga0187892, IMG submission 139345) | Bio-ooze microbial communities from a basaltic lava cave in the Kipuka Kanohina Cave System on the Island of Hawaii, USA - MA170107-3 metaG ...
CGCGCGATGCTTCGGCGCGGTCGGGGCTACCGCGATCACGAGTACCTCCTGCTCAAAGTCCAGAAGGCCACCGCGACGCGCCGTCTCCGTCAAACCGCATGAACACCGGCCCCGCTACAGATTCTGGTGAAGAGCGCTTTTTCCAACGGAGGGTGCACATGAAACTGCTCAGGCGAGGCATCACGGGGTGGCTGGTCGGAGGCGCCGTCGGCATCGCGCTCACGGGTGGCGCTGCCACTGCGCAGGACGTCATCAAGATCGGGCTGCTGGCCACGCTGGAGGGCCCGTTCGCGGCGGGCGGCCAGGACGGCATGCGCGGGGCCGAGCTGGCGGTCAAGCAGCGCAACGGCATGGTCGCCGGCAAGAAGATCGAGATCCTGAAGGCCTCGTCGGATGCCAAGCCCGACGTGGCGGTGAACGCGACGCGCAAGCTCGTCGAGCAGGACAAGGTGCAGATCATGGTCGGCCCCCTCTCGGGGTCGGAGGGCATCGCGGTCAAGGACTACTCGAAGACGCAGCCCAACATCACGTTCATCAACGGATCGTCGGGCGCGCAGGCCACGACGCTGGTCAACCCCTCGCCGAACTTCTTCCGCTTCAACACCGAGGGCGCGCAGTGGATGGCGGGGCTGGGCAGCTACGCCTTCAAGGACAAGGGCTACAAGAAGATGATGGTCATCGCCGAGGACTACGCCTTCCCGTACTCCCAGGTCCAGGGTTTCATGACGGAGTACTGCAAGGCCGGGGGAAAGGTACCGGTGAAGACGTGGGTGCCGCTCGGCTCGAAGGACTACTCGTCGGTCATCGCCAAGATCCCACCGGAGATCGACGCGCTCCTGGTGGTGCTCGGCGGCGCGGACGCCGTCAACTTCCTCACCCAGTACGAGCAGGCCGGCGGCAACAAGCCGATGGTCGGCGGCTCGATCACGGTCGACCAGACGGTGCTGAACTTCAAGGGCAAGCGCCGCGAGTCGCTGCTCGGCACCGCCTCGGCCGGGCCCATCGCCGACTCGTACGAGGGCGCCGACTGGAAGAAGTTCGTGGCCGACTACAAGGCGAACTACAAGGACGGCTTCCCCAGCCCCTCGCTCTTCGCCTATGTCTACTACAGCAACATGAAGGCGGCGCTCGACGGGCTGGAGACGGTGAAAGGTGATTTGTCGGGCGGCCAGGCGAAGTACCGTGAGGCGCTGAAGACCCTCAAGCTGAAGACGCCCACGGGCGAGGTCACGCTCGACGAGAACCGCCAGGCGATCGGGACCACGTTCGTGACCGAGGTCGCCAAGGCGCCGGACGGCAGTTTCTACAACAGGGTGGTCAAGGTCATTCCCAACGTCGATCAGCGTCTCGGCATGAGCAAGGCCGAGTTCGACAAGGTCGGGCTCGGGTCGCGCGACGTGCCCAACTGCCCGTAACGGCACGCGTGGCGAGCGAGACACATGGCCGCCCTGCCCTCTCCGCCTCAGGGAGGAGAGGGAACGGGGGGCCGATCGCCTCGGGTGACGCCCTCCGGCTCGAGGGCGTCACCCGCACCTTCGGCGCGCTGCGCGCCGTCGACGGCGTGTCGCTCACGGTCGCGGCCGGCGAGCGACGCGCCATCATCGGCGCCAACGGCGCCGGCAAGACGACGCTGTTCAACGTGATCACGGGCGACTTCCCCGCCACCGCCGGGCGGGTCCTGTTCTTCGGCGAGGACGTGACCACGGCGCCGGTCCACCACCGGATCCGTCAGGGCCTGCGCCGCACGTATCAATCCTCGCTCCTGTTCCGGGAGCTGTCGGTGCACGACAACCTGTTCCTCGCGGTCCGCGGCGTCTCGCGCGGCCGCTTCGGCTTCCTGCGCGCGCCGGCCTCGCACCGCTCGCGCGTGGCGGCCCGCGACCTGCTCGAGCGCGTGCGCCTGACCCACCTGGCCGAGCAGCCCGTGTCGGCGCTCGCGCACGGCCAGCAGCGGCAGCTCGAGATCGGCATGGCGCTGGCGGGCGCGCCGCGCCTGATCCTCTTCGACGAGCCCGCGGCGGGCCTGTCGCCGGCGGAGCGGCGCGAGCTGGTGGGACTGCTCGGCGCGCTGCCCTCGCACATGGGCTTCATCCTGATCGAGCACGATCTCGAGATCGCGCTCCGCGTCTCCGAGCGCGTGACGGTGCTCCACGAGGGCCACGTGTTCAAGGAAGGCACGCCGGGCGAGATCGAGGGCGACGCCGAGGTCCAGGCCATCTACATGGGAGCGCCGCGGTGAAGCGCTGGTGGACCGCGTCGCGCGAGCGCCGGCCACCGGCGGGTCCGATCCTCGCCATCGAGGGGCTCGACGTCTACTACGGCCGGGCGCATGCGCTGCAGGACGTGTCGCTCACGCTCGAGCGCGGCGTGATCGCGGTCGTGGGCCGCAACGGCATGGGCAAGACGACCCTGTGCAACGCGGTCACCGGGCTGGTGCCCGCCTCCGGCAGCGTGCGGCTGGCCGGCGAGGAGATCCTCGGCCTGCCGCCGAACGCGATCACCGAGCGCGGCGTCGGGTACGTGCCGCAGGGGCGGCGGCTCTGGCCGTCGCTGTCGGTGGACGAGCACCTGCGGCTGGTGGCGCGCGGCAACCGCGGCGTCTGGACGGTGGAGCGCATCTACCAGATGTTCCCGCGACTGGCCGAGCGCAGGTCGAACGGCGGCGCCGAGCTGTCGGGTGGCGAGCAGCAGATGCTCACGATCTCGCGCGCGCTCCTCCTCAACCCGAGGCTGCTCGTGATGGACGAGCCGACGGAAGGGCTGGCGCCGGTCATCGTGCAGCAGGTCGACGCGATGCTGAAACGCCTGGCCGCCGACGGGGAGATCTCGGTCCTGCTCGTGGAGCAGAACCTCGGCGTCGCCATCGAGGTCGCGGACACGATCGCGGTCATGGTCAACGGCCGCATCGCGCGCGCGATGCCCGCGGCGGAGCTGGCCGCCGACCGCGACCTCCAGCAGCGCCTGCTCGGAGTGAAGGTCGGCGGCGACGAGGAGCCGGTCGACGAGACGCTGTCCACCTCGAGCGGGCCCGAGACCCAGGAGCTCCGCGTGGTCACCGTCAAGCGATCGGGCGACGAGGAGCCGGTGGCCCCGACGGGGCCGGCGGAGGCGCGGATGGTGCGCGGCTTCACGCGCTGGAACACCGCCGATCCGGCGACGCGGCCGCGCGACCGCCTGCTGGACGGCCGGGCGGAGACGCCCGCCGGCGCGCCCTCGCTCGACCAGGCGGCCACCGCGCTGGCGGCGAGCGGCCGCGACGGGCGCGTGATGGAGCTGCCGGTGGCCACCACCATCGGCCGCGCCGCGTACGTGGCCGGCACGTTCGACACGAAAGGTCGCGAGCTCTTCTTCCTGAACAGCTGCCTGGAGAAGCTCGGGCTCCGCACCGTGACCGTCGATCTCGCGACCTCCGGCAAGCCGTCGCCCGCGATGGTGCACCCGCGCGAGGTGGCGCGGCATCATCCGAGCGGCGAGCGGGCCGTCTTCACCGGCGACCGCGGCTCCTCCGTGACCGCGATGGCACTCGCGTTCGAGCACTTCATCGCGAAGCGTCGCGACGTGGGCGGGCTCATCTCGGCGGGCGGATCGGGCGGGACCGCGCTCGCCACTCCCGCGATGCGTCGGCTGCCGATCGGCGTCCCCAAGCTGATGGTGTCGAGCGTGGCCTCCGGAGACGTGAAGCCCTACGTCGGGCCGTCGGACATCTGCATGATGTACTCGGTGACCGACGTGTCGGGCCTCAACCGGATCTCGGAGAAGGTGCTCGGCAACGCCGCCCACGCGCTGGCCGGCATGATCGCGTATGGCCGCCGCCCCGATGCCGCGTCGGCGGCGAAGCCGGCGATCGGGCTCACGATGTTCGGCGTGACCACCCCGTGTGTCCAGGCCGTCACCAGGCAGCTCGAGGAGCGCTACGACTGCCTGGTGTTCCACGCCACCGGGACCGGCGGCCAGTCGATGGAGAAGCTCGTCGACTCGGGGCTGCTGGCCGGCGTCGTGGACGTGACGACCACCGAGATCGCCGACGAGCTCGTGGGCGGCGTGCTGTCGGCCGGCCCGACGCGGCTCGAGGCGGTGATCCGGACGCGCGTTCCCTACGTGGGCTCCTGCGGCGCCCTCGACATGGTCAACTTCTGGGCGATGGACACGGTGCCGCCCGCGTTCGCCGGCCGCCGGCTCCACCGCCACAACCAGAACGTCACGCTCATGCGCACCACGCCGGAGGAGTGCGCGGCGATCGGCCGGTTCATCGCGGACAAGCTCAACCGGATGGAGGGGCCGGTTCGCTTCCTGATCCCGGACGGCGGCGTGTCGCTCCTCGACGCTCCGGGCGCGCCGTTCTGGGATCCGGCCGCCGACCGCGCGCTGTTCGAGTCGATCGCCACCGGCTTCCGCGCGGGGTCGCAGCGCAAGCTCATCCGGCTGCCGCACAACCTCAACGATCAGCCCTTCGCCGATGCGCTGACCGCGAGCTTCCTGGAGATCGCGGGGGGGCAGCCATCCGCGCGGGTCGCGGCCGGACGGTGAGCCTCGTGCCGCGCGTTCCGCGCAAGCAGATCCTCGAGCGGTTTCACGAGATGATCCGCCGCCGCGAGCCGATCATCGGCGGCGGCGCGGGGACCGGCCTCTCCGCGAAGTGCGAGGACGCCGGCGGCATCGACCTGATCGTGATCTACAACTCGGGGCGCTACCGGATGGCCGGTCGGGGGTCGCTCGCGGGCCTGCTGGCCTACGGCAACGCCAACGAGATCGTGCTCGAGATGGCGCGCGAGGTGCTGCCCGTGGTGAAGCGCGCCCCGGTGCTGGCCGGCGTCAACGGCACGGACCCGTTCCTGATGACCGAGCCGTACCTGCGCGCCTTGACCGACCTGGGGTTCTCCGGGATCCAGAACTTCCCGACGGTGGGGCTCATCGACGGCAGGTTCCGGACGAACCTCGAGGAGACGGGCATGGGCTACGGCCTGGAGGTGGAGCTGATCCGGGCGGCGCGGGCGCTCGATCTGCTCACGACGCCCTATGTCTTCTCCGAGGAGAACGCGGCTGACATGGCGCGCGCGGGGGCGGACATCGTGGTCTGCCATCTGGGCCTGACGGCGGGCGGCTCGATCGGCGCCGAGACGGCGCTCACGCTCGAGGACTGCGTCCCGCGGATCAGCAGCTGGGCGCGCGCGGCGCGCGAGGTGAACGAGAGTATCATCGTGCTGTGTCACGGCGGCCCGATCGCCAGGCCGGAGGACGCGGAGCACATCCTGGCCCGCTGCCTCGACTGCCACGGCTTCTACGGCGCCTCGAGCATGGAGCGACTGCCGGTGGAAGACGCGTTGACCGAGACCACCCGCCGGTTCAAGGCGATCCGACGGAAGTGAGGCACGAAAGCAATCCCTCCCTCACCCTGGCCCTCTCCCTCCCGAGGAGGGAGAGGGGATCTTCGGACGCATCTTGTCCGCGGACACCGGGGGGCATGGAGCAAAGGAGGACACGGCCATGACCGGCGGCCAATTCGGAGGCTTCATCCTGGGTCTGATCGTGGTCGCGATCGTCGTCGCGATCATCGTGTGGCTGCTCAACTGGCTGTACCTGCGATCCTCGAAGGAGCGCGCGTTCGTGCGCACGGGGTTCGGCGGCCAGAAGGTGGTGATGAACGGCGGGGCGCTGGTGCTGCCGATCGTGCACGCCGTGATTCCCGTGAACATGAACACGCTGCGCCTGGAGGTGTCGCGCGGCCGTGACAAGGCGCTGATCACCAAGGACCGGATGCGCGTGGATGTGGTGGCCGAGTTCTACGTGCGCGTCCAGGCCGGGGCGGCCGCGATCGCCTCCGCCGCCCAGACGCTCGGCCAGCGCACCATGCAGCCCGAGACGCTCAAGGAGCTCGTGGAAGGCAAGTTCGTGGACGCCCTCCGCACGGTGGCGGCGGAGATGACGATGGAGGAGCTCCACGAGAAGCGCGGCGAGTACGTCAAGCGGGTCCGCGCGGTGGTGGCGGCCGACCTCCTGCAGAACGGGCTCGAGCTCGAGACCGTGTCGCTGACCCAGCTCGACCAGACGGCGATGGAATACTTCAACCCGTCGAACGCGTTCGACGCCGAGGGTTTGACGCGGCTCACCGAGCAGATCGAGCGGCGCAAGAAGCTCCGCAACGACATCGAGCAGGACACGATGATCCAGATCCGCAACAAGAACCTCGATACCGAGAAGCAAGCGCTGGAGATCGACCGCGAGCTCGAGTACGCACGCCTGGACCAGGAGCGCGAGCTCGAGGTGCAGCGGGCGGCCCAGCGCGCCGACGTCGCGCGCGAGCGGGCGGCCAAGGACCAAGAAGCGGAGCGGGCCCAGATCGGCGCCCGCGAGGCCATCGAGCGCGCGCGGCTGGTCTCCGAGCGCGCGATCGAGGAGGAGCGCATCGCGAAGGAGCGCGAGGTCGAGCAATCCGAGATCGCGCGGCGCAAGGCAATCGAGCTGGCCGAGCAGGAGCGGGCCATCGCGATCGCGGAGCAGTCGAAGGCCCAGTCGCTGGCGCAGGCGGCGGCCGATCAGGCGCGCGCCTTGGCCGTGGCCGAGGAGGAGCGCGTCTTCACGGTCCGGGAGACGGAGATGGCCGAGCGCCGCAAGCGCATCGATCTCATCGCGGCCGCGCAGGAAGCCGAGCGCGAGGCGCTCGGCCTGAAGGTCGCGGCGGAGACCGAGCGGATGGCGGCCGGCGACCGCGGGGCGGCCGTCCGGGCGCAGGCCGAGGCCGAGGCCGACGCGGAGAAGATCCGCGCCATCGCGGCGCGGATCCGCCACGAGGTCGAGGCCGAGGGGACGCGGCTGATGAACGAGGCCCAGAACCTGCTCACCCCTGAGGCGCGCATGTCGGCAATGCGGATCCGGCTCATCGACAAGCTCGAGGGCATCATCCGCGAGTCCGTGAAGCCCCTGGAGCGCATCGAGGGGATCAAGATCCTGCACGTCGACGGCCTCGGCGGGGGCAGCGGCCGCGGCGGTGGCATGGAGAGCGGCAGCTTCGCCGACAGCGTGGTCAACTCGGCCCTGCGCTTCCGCGCTCAGGCGCCGCTGGTCGACCAGCTGCTGCGCGAGATCGGCGTCGACGCCGGCGACGTGGGCAAGATCGCGCGAGGGCTGATGGATCGTGGCGACCCGCGCGCGCTCGCCGACCGCGAGGGCAGCGAGAGCTCGCTTCCCTGAGCGCGCCACGCCTGAGATCGGACGATGATCAAGGTCTACACGTCCAGCGTCATCGACGCGCCGGCCGATACGCTCTGGGCGATCGTCCGCGACTTCAACGGGCTCCCGCGGTGGACCCCGTTCGTCGCGGACTCGCGCATCGAGGCGGGCCTCCCCGCCGACCAGATCGGCTGTATCCGTAACTTCCGGCTGAAGGACGGCGGCGTCATCCGCGAACAACTCCTGACGCTCTCCGACTACGACTACCAGTGCACCTACTCCATCCTCGACAGCCCGCTGGGCGTCGAGAACTACGTGGCCACCCTCAAGCTCACTCCGGTCACCGACGGCAACCGCACCTTCGCCGAATGGTGGGCCGAGTTCGATTGTCCGCCGGAGCGCGAGAAGGAGCTCGCCGAGAGCATCGGCCAGGGCGTCTTCCAGACCGCCCTCAGCCACCTCAAGGGCCTGGTCCGACGCTAAGCACGTGCCGTATGGAGGAGCTCCATTCCCTCGCCCCCTGCGGGGGCGAGGGCCAGGGTGAGGGGGGAGCGTTCACGAAGCGCCCAATCACAAACTGTAAGAATGCAAGGGTCTGACCCCATGATCCGGGTCGTGCGGTCCACGGTGATCGAGGCGCCGATCGAGCGCGTGTGGGCGGTGCTGCGGGACTTCAACAGCCACACCGCGTGGCATCCGGCGGTGGCGGAATCCGAGATCGAGAACGCGGAGCCCGCGGATCAGGTGGGATGCGTGCGGAGCTTCCGGCTCGAGGACGGCCATCACATCCGGGAGCAGCTCCTGGCGCTCTCCGACCGCGAGCACGTGTCGACGTACTGCATCCTGGAGGCTACGCTCCCGATGCAGCGGTACGTCGCCACGCTGCAGCTGAAGCCGGTGACCGATGGTGACGGCACCTTCTGGCACTGGCAGTCCACCTTCGACGTCCCGCGCGGTCGCGAGCGCGAGTTCGCGGACCTGGTCGGCGCGGGCGTCTACGAGCGCGGCTTCGAGGGGCTGCGCGGGTACCTGCGACGCCCGGGCCGGAGCAGCCGGCCGGACTCAGCCGCGCGGCGCAGCCTGCCGCCGACGCCGGGCCGCGAGGTGCGCGGCGTCGTGGTCACGCGGCACGGCGGGCCGGAGGTGCTGCGGTACGAGACACTGCCGACGAGGGCTCCGGGTCCGGGAGAGGTCCGCGTCCGGCACACGGCCATCGGCGTCAACTACATCGACGTCTACGTGCGCCAAGGTCTCTACCCGATGCTCCGGCCGCCGGCGCCGCTCGGCATGGAAGCGGCCGGCGCCATCGTGGAGCTCGGTCCGGGGGTGGCGCACCTCCTGCCGGGTGATCGGGTCGCGTACGCCTGTCCGCCGCCTGGCGCCTATGTGACCGAGCGGACGCTGGCCGCCGAGTCGCTGGTCCTCCTTCCCGACGACGTGGATGACGAGACGGCCGCCGCCTCGATGCTGAAGGGCATGACCGCCGAGTACCTGCTCCATCGCACGCATCGGGTGGCGCCCGGTGACGCCGTGCTGGTCCACGCCGCCGCCGGCGGTGTGGGCTCCTTCCTGTGTCCGTGGGCGAAGTCGCTGGGGGCGCGCGTGATCGGCACCGTCTCCAGCGAGGACAAGGCCAGGGTCGCGCGCGCGTCCGGCTGCGACGTGGTCATCGTCGTCGCGCGCGACCATCGCTTCGCCGACGCCGTGAAGGACGCCACCGGCGGGCGCGGGGCCGACGTGATCTACGACGGGCTCGGGCAGGAGGCGGTCGAGGAAAACCTGGACACGCTGGCCCTCTGCGGGCACTGGATCAGCTTCGGCCAGGCGACGGGTCCGCTCGCCCCGATCGACCCCGCGCGGCTTAGCGAGAAGTCGGCGACGCTGAGCCGCCCGGTGCTGTTCCACTACACGGCCTCTCGCGAGGCCTTAGGCGAGATCGCCGAGCGCACGTTCGAGGCGTTGCGCCGCGGCGTGATCCGCGCCGAGGTACGCCACCGCTATCCGCTCGCCGACGCCGCCGCCGCCCACCGCGAGCTCGAGGCGCGGCGGACGGTCGGGCCGATCGTCCTGCTCCCGTAGCCCTACAGATCGCCGAGCCCGTACTCTTCCCACCGCGCGCGCACGCGCGCTTCGTCGTCGGCGGCCGGGCGCACCGTGGGCGGGAAGCGCTCGTTCCCCCATTCGGGCTGCCGGTCGAACTTCCATGAGCGGGTGGCGTCGATGAGGACGCGGTTCCACAGCCCCGTGCCGAGCCGGCTCACGTCGCGATCGCGGAGTGGCGTGCTGGGGTCGATCGGGGAGCCGAAGATGCCCGGGAAGATCACGATGCCGTCCTCGCCGGCGTTCACGCGGTGGGCGAAGGCCCAGTCGACCTGCTCGTACGACGACGGATCGATGTCGTCCTCGACGACCGTCACGTGCTTGTACCGGTACTGGGCGGCGGCGTTGCCCCATAGCGCGGCCGCGATCTGCTTGGGCTGGCCCTGATACGCCTTCTTGATCTGGACGATGATGTTCACGCCGTTGGTGATCGGCGGGACGAACACATCGGTGATCCCGGGGATGCCGGCCGCGGTCAGGATGTTCCACGCGATGGCCGCGCGCTGCACGGAGGACATCACGCTGTTCTCGCTGTACGAGCCCGGCAGCGTGCCTTCGAGACAGCCGCGGAAGATCGGATCCCGGCGGTGCGTGATGCAGGTGATCTGCATGGTCGGCCGCGGCGTCGGCACGTCGGAGACGTAGCCCGTGAACTCGCCGAACGGCCCCTCCAGCTCGTACGTGCTCGGATCGTCGCTGATGAACCCCTCGATCACGAGCTCGGCCGTCGCCGGCACCTCGAGGTCCACCGTCTCGCAGCGCACCAGCTCCGCCGGCTCGCCGCGATAGGCGCCCATGACGTCCCACTCGCAGACGCCGATCGGGATCGGCGAGCCGGCCAGGAACGGCATGATCGGATCCCAGCCCACCACGCACGCCACCGGCATCCGCTC
>Ga0187892_10012377_pt1 | contig 10159 bp, 8 predicted proteins | sample MA1701073metaG_FD_139345 | JGI IMG/M metagenome (GOLD analysis project Ga0187892, IMG submission 139345) | Bio-ooze microbial communities from a basaltic lava cave in the Kipuka Kanohina Cave System on the Island of Hawaii, USA - MA170107-3 metaG ...
GCGGACGGACGGGATCGTCAAGAAGACCTCGCAGCAGATCACCAAGGGCGCGGAGAAGGACGTGGACAAGGCGCGCGCGATCTACGAGTGGATCGTGGAGAACACCTTCCGCGACCCCAAGGTGCGGGGCTGCGGCGTGGGCGACATCCGCGCGATGCTGGAGACCGGGAACCTGGGCGGCAAGTGCGCCGATCTCAACGCGCTGTTCGTCGGCCTCACCCGCGCGGCGGGCATTCCCGCCCGCGATCTGTACGGCGTGCGTGCGGCGGACTCCGCCGAGTTCAAGAGCCTGGGCAAGTCCGGCGATATCACCAAGGCGCAGCACTGCCGCGCCGAGTTCTACCTGACCAGCCACGGCTGGGTGCCGGTGGATCCGGCGGACGTTCGCAAGGTCATCCTGGAAGAGCGGGGCGGCGTCGCGCTCAGCGACCCGACGGCCCAGAAGGCGCGGGCGAAGCTCTTCGGCCAGTGGGAAATGAACTGGCTCGGCTACAACTACGCGCACGACCTCAAGCTGCTCAACTCCCGGGAAGACGCGGTCACCTACTTCATGTATCCGCAGGCCGAAACCGCCGAGGCGCGCAAGGACAGCCTGGATCCGGATAGCTTCAAGTACAAGATCACCGCGCGCGAGCTCGGGATCTAACCCGCGCGCGACTCCGTTCCGCGGTCTCCGACGCCCCCGCGTCCCGGCGGGGGCGTCGTGCGTTCCCCGCTCCCGCGTTCACCCATCATTTACCCCGGCGTCATCATGCCGTAACCCCCGCCGCGCACACTCCGCCCATGACACGAACGAGCGCGGGCGTGGGGGTGGAGCCGATGGCGAGTGGCAGCCGGCGAGGCAGTCCAGAGAAGCCGAGCCCCCCCAAGGGAGCGCGGGTGCTCGTGGTGGAGGACGAGGCGGACGTCGCCGAGATGATCCGCTACAACCTCGGCAAGGAAGGCTACGACGTCCGCCTGGCCCCGAACGGCACCGACGCCCTCCGGCAGGTCAAGGAGGCCCGCCCCGACGTGATCCTGCTCGACATCATGGTGCCGCACTTTAACGGGTGGGAGATCTGCCGGCGCCTCAAGCAGGACCGGGAGAGCGCCGCCATCCCGGTGATCATGGTGACCGGGCGCGTGGAAGAGGGCGACAAGGTGCTCGGCTTCGAGATGGGCGCCGACGACTACGTGACCAAGCCCTTCTCGCCGCGGGAGCTCCTGGCCCGCGTGCGCGCAGTGAGCCGGCGCGGACGACTGAACGATCCCAGCGCGAGCCAGGTGCTCCGGGCCGGCGACCTCGAGATCGACCGGCAGCGCTTCGAGGTCAAGATGAAGGGCCGCCTGGTGGAGCTGACGCGCAAGGAGTTCGATCTGCTCGCCGGCCTGGTCCGCTCCCCTGGCCGTGTCTTCGGGCGCGAGGAGTTGCTCGATATGGTGTGGGGTCAGGATGGCTTCGTCGAGCCCCGGACGGTGGACGTGCACGTGGCCCGGTTGCGCGCGAAGTTCACCGCGGCGAGGACTTCCGTACCGGGCATCGAGACCGTGCGCGGGGTGGGTTACCGGTTCAGGGAGCCCGGCGGGAACGCGTTGTAACAGAAACGTAACGTCACAGTTACGCAGACGAAACACTGGCAGCGGATGATCCCGACCACAAAGGGAAAAGGAGAACATGGATGAGGAAGCGCGAACTTGCTGGGCTGACGCTTGTTGCGATTGCGTTGTCGGTGACGGTCGCGGTCGCCTCTGGGCCTCCGAAGCTGGACCCGGCTCTGCACTCGTACAAGGCGGTGAGTGGGGTCAGCGGGAACATCTCGAGTATCGGCTCGGACACCCTGAACAACCTGATGACGCTTTGGGCGGAAAGCTTCAACAAGTTCTATCCGAACGCCAAGATCCAGATCGAGGGCAAGGGGTCGTCCACCGCACCGCCGGCGCTGATCTCCGGCACGGCCCAGCTCGGTCCGATGTCGCGCGAGATGAAGGGCACCGAGATCGACAGCTTCGAGAAGAAGTATGGCTACAAGCCCACGCCGATCCGCAGCTCGGTCGACGCGCTGGCGGTTTTCGTGAATAAGGACAATCCGCTCAAGTGCATGACGATGGCCCAGGTCGACGCGGTGTTCTCCAAGTCCCGCCGCTGGGGCTACAAGGAGGACGTCAAGACCTGGGGGCAGCTCGGTCTCACCGGCGAGTGGGCGGCCAAGCCCATCAGCCTCTTCGGCCGCAACTCGGCCTCCGGGACCTACGGATTCTTCAAGGAGCACTCCTTGAAGAACGGGGACTTCAAGGATGAGGTCAAGGAACAGCCGGGGTCGGCATCGGTGGTCCAGGGCGTGACGGTCGATCGCTTCGCAATGGGATACAGCGGTATCGGCTACGCCACGGCCGGGGTGCGCGCCGTGCCGCTCGCCGCCAAGGAAGGGGCGAAGTGCTACGAGGCCGATCCGGACAATGCCTACGCGGGCACCTATCCGCTCTCGCGCTTCCTGTACGTCTACGTCAACCGGGCACCGGGTAAGGCTCTCGAGCCGCTCACCCGTGAGTTCGTCAAGCTCGTGCTGTCCAAGGAGGGGCAGGAGGTCGTCATCAAGGACGGTTACTTCCCGATTCCCGCCACGATCGCGAAGGAAGAGCTGGGCAAGGTCCAGTAGGTGGCAATCGGTCCAGACGTACTTCGCGCGGGCGGGCCGGCGGTACCGGCCCGCCCGCTGGATGTTTCTCCGGCGCGGACGGCCCGCCGGATCGTGGCGGACCGCTGGGCGTCACGCCTGGTGGTGGTCGGCGGGATCGTCATCATCGCCTCCATCCTCGCCATCCTCTTTGTCATCGCCGCCGAGGTGTACCCGTTGTTCAAGGTCCCCACCGCCGAGCTGGTCGGGCCCCCGATCGGAGGCTCCGCGGGCGGCGCGGTGGCGGCGGGCCCCCTGGGTGTCGACGAGTACCGAGAGGTTGCCAGCCAGGTGCTCTCGGGTGGCGTGCTTCAGTTGACGGATCTCAAGCGTGGGAGCGTCCTCACGGCCGTACCGATCAAAGGCCTCGACGGCGCCACGGTGACTCGGGTCACCGACACCGGCGCCGGCAAGTACCTGGTCGGAACCTCCAAGTACCTGATCGGGACTTCCGACGGCCGGGTCATTCCCCTCGAGATCAAGTTCGACGTGACCTACAACGACGGCAAGCGCGAGGTCGTCGCGCAGCCCAGCTTCGGGGCCCCGTCTCTGCTCGACCCGGGGCGGAAGCGGCCGATCCTGGACATGGCGAGCACCGCGTCGGAGTCCGGCCCGGTAACGGTGGCCCGGGTGGGCCCGAGCGACATGGTCCTCCAGACGGTGACTGAGACCAAGGCCCTCGTCGGGGCAGCGCGCCGTGAGGAGTCGCTCACGGCCCTTCCTCTATCGATCGAGGGCGAGATCACCGCGCTCGGCCTGGACCGACGAGCGGAAGACTTGTTCATCGGTACGTCCGGCGGGCAGCTGGTGCGGTACGATCTCCGGGAGAGGGCCAGTCCGAAGGTGGCGGAAGCCGTCACCGTAAGCCCAGGAGTGGCGGTGACCGCGCTGACATTCCTGCTCGGGGACCGGACGCTGCTGGTCGGCGATCAGGCCGGTGGAGTCTCCTCGTGGCAGGTGCTCTGGCCCCACGGACGGCTCACGCGGATCTACCAGTTCCAGGGCCACCAGGGCCCGGTGATCGCGATCAGCGGATCGGGGCGCGACAAGGGCTTCGTCACGGCCGACGCGGCGGGCGGGCTCCATGTTCACTACGGCACGTCAGGCAAGACGTTGCTCTCGATGCGCGAGGGCGGAGGTCGGATCCAGTCGGTCGTCTTCGCCCCGAAGGCCGACGCGGTGCTCACCGCCGACGCGCGGGGCGCGATCTCCCAGTGGAAGGTGAACAATCCCCACCCCGAGATCACGCTCCAGACTGTGTTCGGGAAGGTATGGTACGAGGGTTACGGCGAGCCTGCCTACGTGTGGCAGTCCACCGGCGGCACGGACGACTTCGAGGCCAAGTTCAGCCTGACGCCCCTGATCTATGGCACGCTCAAAGGCACGTTCTACGCCCTGCTCATCGCCATTCCCGTGGCCTTGCTGGCGGCGGTCTACGTCAGTGAGTTCATGCACCCGAACCTGAAGGCCTATATCAAGCCGGTGGTGGAGATCATGGCCGCCCTGCCCAGCGTCGTACTGGGTTTCCTGGCCGGGCTCTGGCTTGCCCCCATGGTGGAGAAGGTGGTACCCGGCCTCTTCCTGATGCCATTGGTCCAGGGGATCTTCATCGTGGGCGCGCTGCTGCTGTGGCGGCTCTTCCCCGCCGGTATCCGGACCCGGCTACGCACGGGCAGCGAGGTTCTTCTGCTGTTGCCGGTTGTCGTGCTGGGGATGTGGGTGTCGTTCCAGCTGGGCGGCATGGTCGAGTGGGCGCTCCTCGATGGCAACTATCGGGGCTGGCTGCTGTCGGCCGTGGGCCTCACGTATGATCAGCGGAACTCCCTGGTCGTCGGCATCGCGATGGGCTTCGCGGTCATCCCGATCATCTTCACGATCGCCGAGGACTCGCTTTCCAATGTGCCCCAGCACCTGCGGGCGGGGTCCCTGGCCCTCGGGGCCAATCGCTGGCAGACCGCGCTGCGCATCGTCCTGCCGACGGCCAGCCCGGGGATCTTCTCGGCCATCATGATCGGCTTCGGGCGGGCGGTGGGGGAGACCATGATCGTCCTGATGGCGACCGGCAACACCCCGGTCATGGACTGGAGCATCTTCAACGGGTTCCGTGCATTGTCGGCCAATATCGCGGTGGAGCTGCCCGAGGCGCCCGAGCAGGGGACGCTGTTCCGGGTACTGTTCCTGGCCGCCTTCCTCCTCTTCTGCCTCACCTTCGCAGTGAACACGGTGGCCGAGCTGGTGCGCCTCAGGCTCCGGCGGAAGTACCAGTACCTATGAGCAAGCTCTGGAAGAGCGGCGAGCCGTTCATCTGGCTCACGGGAGGTGCGCTGGCCGTTGCGCTCCTGATGGTGGCGGGGCTGGTCGGGCTGATCCTCTACAGCGGGCTCGGCTTCTTCTGGCCGAGCGACGTCTTGCGGGCGACCCTCACCGACGGCACGGCCATGGCCGGGCAGATCGCCGATCGGGAGCCGGTGCCGGGGCGAGCGGGCGAGTACCGGATCAAGATGAAGGTGGGCAACCGCGACATCTACGGTGCCGACTTCAGGTGGGTGGACGAGAGCCAGATCACCAAGCGGGAGTACCCCCCCGACATCGCGTTGATCGAGCGGACGGAGTGGGGCGCGCTGATCGGAACCATCAAGGAGGTGCGGGATGGCGGCCGCGCCCTCGCCAGCGGGGCCGAGGCCTGGGCGGAGGTCCAGCGGCGCCTTCCGGAGGTGACGCGCATCCGGCGTGAGATCCGGCGAATCGAGACGCGAGAGATCGGTGGGATCAACTACCAGCAAGAGCAGGTCCGGCTCGGGCTCAGGGGGCTCGAGCTCAAGGGGATCACCTCCGGGGCGGAGGTCGAGGCCCAGCAGGCCAAGCTGGCGCCGCTGCAGGAGCGATACAAGGTCCAGGAAGCGCGTCTGACCGCGCTCCGGAAGAGCCAGACGGCGGTGATCCTGGTCCAGGCCGACGGTGGTAAGGAGAAGGAGTGGCCGCTGGCCCTGATCGTGGACGTGCGCTTTCCCAACACCATGGGAGTGGCCACGAAGAGCGTCTACTACGCCGGACGGATATGGGAGTTCGTCTCCGACGAGCCCCGGGAGTCCAACACGGAGGGCGGGGTGTTCCCGGCCATCTTCGGCACCGTCATGATGGTCGTGATCATGAGCATCCTGGTCACGCCCCTCGGGGTGCTCGCCGCGTTCTACCTGCGGGAGTATGCGCGCCAGGGTCTGTTCGTGAGCGCGGTGCGCATCGCGGTCAACAACCTGGCCGGCGTGCCGTCCATCGTGTTCGGGGTGTTCGGGGTGGGCTTCTTCATTTACTTCGTCGGTGGCTCCATCGACCGGCTCTTCTATTCGGAGGCCCTTCCGACGCCGACCTACGGAACCGGGGGCATCCTCTGGGCGTCCCTCACGCTGGCGCTCCTCACGGTGCCGGTGGTCATCGTTGCCACCGAGGAGGGCCTGGCCGCGATCCCGCGTGGAACGCGGGAAGCCTCGCTGGCGCTCTCGGCCACGAAGCTCGAGACGACCCTCCGCGTGGTGCTGCCCGCGGTCATGCCGTCCATTCTGACCGGGCTCATCCTGGCCATGGCCCGGGCCGCGGGCGAGGTCGCCCCGCTCATGATCACTGGCGTCGTGAAGCTGGCCCCATCCCTGCCGCTGGACGGGTACTGGCCGTTCCTCCATCTCGATCGGAAGTTCATGCATCTGGGCTTCCACATCTACGACGTCGGTTTTCAGTCTCCCAACGTGGACGCGGCACGGCCAATGGTGTTCGCGACCACGATGCTCCTGCTCCTGATCGTCGTGCTGCTGAATATCTTCGCAATCAGCATGCGGAACCGGCTCCGTCGCAGATATGCGACGTCCGCCGTCTAGCCCCCTCTCACGGAGGAGAACATGGCCGTACCTGGACCTGTTAGGATCGGGCAGAACCTGAACCCCGGCGCGACGGAGACGCCCATCATGGAGATGCCCATGGTGGAGATCGAGAAGGTCTCGCTCTGGTACGGCGAGAAGCAGGCGCTCAAGGAGATCTCCATGTCGGTCCCCAAGCACCGGGTGACCGCGTATATCGGTCCGTCCGGCTGCGGCAAGTCCACGTTGCTCCGGTGCTTGAACCGGATGAATGACCTCGTAGACGGCGTGAAGATGACCGGGAGCATCCGGATCGGCGGAACCGACATCTCCGACCCCGCCCTCGACGTCACGGAGCTCAGAAAGCGGGTTGGGATGGTGTTCCAGAAGTCAAACCCGTTCCCGAAGTCGATCTTCGAGAACGTGGCGTACGGCCCGCGGATCCTGGGCGTTCGGAACCGGAGCGATCTCGAGGGAATGGTGGAGCGGAGCCTTCGAGGTGCGGCCCTCTGGGACGAGGTGCACGACCGCCTGCAGGACAGCGCGCTCGGCCTCTCGGGAGGCCAGCAGCAGCGGCTGTGCATCGCGCGCGCGATCGCGGTGGAGCCCGACGTGATGCTCATGGACGAGCCGTGCTCGGCCCTCGATCCCATCGCGACGGCCAAGATCGAGGAGCTGATGCTGGAGTTGAAGAACAGCTACACGATCGTCATCGTCACCCACAACATGCAGCAGGCGGCCCGGGTATCGGACTACACCGGGTTCATGCTCCTGGGTGAGCTGATCGAGGTCGGGGTCACCCGCCAGCTCTTCACCAATCCGCGGGAGAAGCAGACCGAGGACTACATCACCGGGCGGTTCGGATAAGGCGAGGGAGGACGCGATGACACGGCACTTCCACGAGGAGCTGGACGCCCTCAAGCAGACCCTGCTCGCGATGGGCGGGCTGGTCGAGGACCAGATCCGGCGGGCCATGCGCGCCCTGCTCGAGCGTGACGATGTCCTCGCCCAGGATGTGATCGACCGGGACCGGCAGGTGAACACCTACGACGTCGAGGTGGACGAGCAGTGTGTGAACCTGCTCGCGCTCAACCAGCCCGCGGCGGGCGACCTGCGCTTCATCACCACCGCGATGAAGATCGTGACCGATCTGGAGCGCATCGGCGACCAGGCGGTGAACATCGCGCAGCGGGCGCTCGAGCTGAACCGGGAGCCCCAGCTCAAGCCCTACATCGACCTGCCGCGCATGGCCGACAGGGCGCAGCGCATGGTCAAGGAGAGCCTGGACGCCTTCGTGGCCGGCGACACCGCCCTGGCCCGGCAGGTGTGCGCTGAGGACGCCGAGGTGGACGCCCTCAAGGAGCAGATCTTCCGGGAGCTCCTGACCTTCATGATGGAGGACCCCCGGACGGTCTCGCGCGCGATCCGGGTGATCCTGATCTCACGGTTCATGGAGCGGGTGGCCGACCACGCCACCAATATCGCGGAGATGGTGATCTACCTGGTCGAAGGAAAGATGGTCCGGCATACGCTGGCCTGAATGGGGCGCCGTGTATACTGCTGATGTGAGTCCGGATCGGCACTACCACCTTCAGTCCGAGGACGCCAACCGGCGGATCGACGCGCTGCTCGAGCAGCTCCGGGTGCCGGAAGCGACGTGGCCTCTCTACGCGGACCTGCTCACCACCGCGCTCAAGATGTACGAGGACGGCGCGGGGGTCGCCGACCTCCGCATCGCCAACGCGGCGTTCAAGGAGATCCGTTACGGCTTCAAGGTCTTCGCGCCGTGGCGCAACGTGCCGAAGATCACCGTGTTCGGCTCGGCCCGGACCCCGCGCGCCCACCCGGTCTCCGAGGCGGCCTACGCGTTCAGCAAGCGGATCACCGGCGCGGGGTGGATGGTGATCACCGGGGCGGGCGGCGGCGTGATGAGCTCGGCCCAGGAAGGGGCGAGCGGCGAGCGCTCGTTCGGCCTCAATATCCGGCTGCCGTTCGAGCAGGAAGCCAATCCCTGGATCGCGGACGACCCGAAGCTGGTCTCGTTCAAGTACTTCTTCACCCGCAAGCTCTTCCTGGTGCGCGAGGCCCACGCCATGGCCTTCCTGCCCGGCGGGTTCGGCACCGCGGACGAGGCGTTCGAGGCGCTGACGTTGATCCAGACCGGGAAGTCGCCGGTGCTGCCGCTCGTGATGCTGGACGAGCCGGGCGGGACCTACTGGAAAACCTTCGACGAGTTCATCCGGCGGGAGATGGTGGGGCGCGGCACGGTGTCGCCGAACGACCCCGAGCTCTATCGGGTGACCGACGACGTGGAGAAGGCGGCCGCGGAGGTCGAGGGCTTCTACAAGCTCTATCACTCGCAGCGCTACGTCCGCGACGCCCTCGTGCTCCGGATCCGCCGGCCGGTGTCCCCGGCGGCGCTCGCCGATCTCAATGTGCGCTTCTCGGACATCCTGACCGCGCCCGCCGAGCAGTCGAAGGGGCCGATCCCGGGGGAAGGGGACGAGCTGCCCGACCTGCCGAGGCTGGTGCTGCCCTTCAACCGCTCCGGGTTCGCCCGCCTCCGCAGCCTGCTGGACTTCGTGAACGCCAGCTAGCCCTCTCCCTCTCCCCTCTGGGGAGAGGGCAGGGTGAGGGGCGATTACTCCGCCTCGTCCCGCTCCTCGGTGGTCTGGCAGGCGGTGCACACCCAGGTGCGCAGGAGGGTCACCCGCTTGGGATCGCGCCTCAGCGTCCACGGCATCAGCTTCTTCGCGCCGCATCGGGGACACGTCTCGGTCGGCTGACCCGGCTGCACCTCGTGCGGGAGCCACGGGATCTTGGGCTTCATGCGCGGGATCATACGCGAAGCTCGGAGACTGGGGGGCGCTAATTCCCGCGGAGCTTCTTTCTTCCGTAACTCGCTAGAAGCAACGTGCTCGGCTCCGGGACCGGCTCAAGAGAGGTGATCTCCCCGCGTACGACAGCCGTTGGCCCCTCAAGATCCACGAATGCAAGCGCCCACCCCGCCCCCGAAGCAAAGCGAGACAGGTCGGGGGGAACTACGGGCAAAGCGTCATTGTCAAAGGCCGTCTTGGTGAGATCTCTAAGGCCAATATCAAGAAGGTTTAGCGGTATCCCCGCCACACTGGGCCCCGTCCCATTCCTATAAACGGACCCCAAGTCGCCAATACACCGTAGCCGTCTTCGGGCAACGATATGGCGTTGAAAACCCTAATGCTGCTGCCATTGCCCGCAAAAGTAGCCGTAAAGGCCCCGACTTTAACACCAAGCGAGGTTAGCGGTAAGTAGAGTCCAACCTCAGGATTTGTCGGGATCGTGTCTGCCAACGTGGATTGAAAAGTGTAGAAACCCGACAAGGTTTGGGTTGTATTGAACGTTCCGGTCAAGACCGGGGCCACAGAGGTCACATTCCCCGTAAAGAGGAACGTAATCGGAGTGGCCACCGCTACTGAGGGGATCGCCAGGAAAGCCGGAAGAAGGAGAGACCGAACTATTCGCCGGACCATCCACCTGTCCTCCCGGATCCCTTTTACTGGAGTTGACCCGGTTTCGTGGATATCCCATGGTTGGGGCAGAAAGGAAGGTCCACGATGCCGAAGAGCCATCGGCCGTACACGCCGGAGTTCCGGCAGCGGATCGTCGAACTGATCCGTA
>Ga0187892_10012378_pt1 | contig 10158 bp, 9 predicted proteins | sample MA1701073metaG_FD_139345 | JGI IMG/M metagenome (GOLD analysis project Ga0187892, IMG submission 139345) | Bio-ooze microbial communities from a basaltic lava cave in the Kipuka Kanohina Cave System on the Island of Hawaii, USA - MA170107-3 metaG ...
CGGATACCATCAGGACTACTGCTTCGGTCTCGCTCGAAAAAACTGACGCGGGGTTTACAATTACGTCTGTCCATCTCGACCTTAAGGCTAAGGTGCCTGGGGCGGATAAGGAGACGTTCGAGAAGGCCGCTGGTAACGCGAAGAAGGGCTGCCCTGTATCCAGGGTGCTCAACGCCGAAATTACTCTTGACGCAGCGCTCGAAAGCTGAGTCGAACTTAACTGAACGCACACGGCGGAATTCGTTCTTCCAGGTTGGATAACTTAGTCCGTGTCAGGCACGTTTCCAGCTTCCAGTCAGAGGACGCGCATCTTCGAGTCCGGAATGTGGAAATCCAACCTCCTTTTTGACCTATATTAGGAGCAATCCGAGTTGTCAGAGAAACTTATTTCACCACAATTTCATCGGTACATGTACAAATGCAAGGTTTGGGGTCGCACTGGCACGTACAACAACATTTTCCCTTAGGGCAACAGTTCCCGCTAGAGTTTGCTGTCTTTTCATCCGGGGCAAAAATTACGGTTTTCACCGCCACCTGACCCGGTTTCAGATTGTTGACGATCCTCCTCTCATTCTGTGATAGCGGTACTACAAAGGTCGGAGATGTTTGAATCACATCTCGTTGTTGTCCCTCGGATTTTCTCTCAGCCGTCACACTCCAAACGGCAAGTAATACTGCCAACGCAAAGAAGAAGTACAAGATTCTCATTTTATGTTACCTCCTCCGCTCAGGTTTTTATTTTCATCCCACCTCCCAAGTTTTATCGTCGAGAACGCGGTTAATCCGTTATTCAATCCTTCGGCATGTCATTTCACCTCCTGATGTTATCCGTTAGTCGTAGAATGAGTATCTATGTTCGGGAAAGATGTATAAGCTGGAAAATAGACGACATTGAAAAGGATTACGAACGCTTCTCTCTTAGGAAACTCCACAGGCAAGAAAAAACTCAGTCTCCATATGAAGACGGTTTAGAACGGGTCCCCGAATTTGCATTACCCCTGTGCAACAGTTATTTCAGTGTATTTCAAAATAAGGTCAAAAGTCAAGCGATGAGCTTGGGAAGATATTTATATGCTTGGATATCCTTGTGTGGCAAGTGTAGGGGATTTAACAAACCCTAAGTGTTGATTAAAGTGGTGGCGGGCGATGGGGGGACTCGAACCCCCGGCTTCAGGGTTCTGGGGGATTCAACGGTTGTCCATATCAATAAAGTGCAGCTGCGGGCAACTGCAATAGGCTCATATCTCCGCACTTATCTGAGATGGTATCTCCTTCCCCATTGTGCGAAGTCTAGGATACGAACTTTAGATTTGACAGCCGGACGCGCTTTACGTGCTCCTGACCCTTCACTTCGTGAAAATCCACATCGTGACTATTGCCGAATTATAAATGCACTTGGTCTACTGTGGAATGGTTTAAGGTTTTTGAACGATTCAGGGTTTCAGAAGGATGCTCATTAAACATTTCGTAATAACTTCTCGCAAAGCGGCTCAAGTGGTAAAATTTCCACTTATAAGCCACAGAAGTAACCGTACATCCGGATTCCGCTCGCAAAAGCTCTTTTCTTGCATGATGTAAACGTAAATATTTCAAAAAGGTTTTGGGAGTCAGACCGTATAGTTCCTTAAAACCAAGATGAAGAGTCCGCTCCGTCGCTCCCACTTCCTCGCAAATATCCAATATCGACATCAGATTATTCTTGTTTTCCAATATATATTGTCTCGCTCGTTTGGCGGCACGATGTCGTTCAACTCTCGTAGGGCGGCTATCTGAAGGAGCTGAATTGCACAGAACGGACCTTATTATTTCCTCTTCGATCTTATTGGCAAAATTAATATCTTGGAGATTCTGATCCGATGATATTGCCAAATTGATTGTGCTCTTCCATAGATCCACAAGCTCTCTGCGGGAGGACTCATCTTTAATTTTCAACCTGTTATTACATGTATTGACGGCGTCGAGATCATTTCCGAGGAGTGCAATCGAATAGCGGTTGATCAAGTCTTTGTCGATCGACAGCACCAACATGTCATGGGGACATTTTGATAAAAAATCGATCTCGTCTCCGTCACGCAGTATGACTAATTCTGTAGTGTATAACGGATAGTTGTGAAAAACGGGGGAAGCGGTTTCGCTCTTGGAGACTGCGAATACAACAGATTTTTCAGGGATATCCCCTGCTATAAATATGCCGGGCGACCAAGTTACCATGCCAATTTGAAGAGACCGCGTGTGAGCTGCCTGTATCATCCCTTCGAATCTCCCACGAGTAACATGGAAGTATTCCTGCCTCCATTTGGTCCCGTGAGCCGACATTTCGTCAGGGTCGTTGAAGGTATATGAAAATTTCAGTCCAGCAGGAAAGAGTTCCGGTCGATTTTCTCTTTGTTTATGTAATGCTGCATCTTGCAGTTTTCGGCTAGACATCGTACGCTCACCCATGTTACAAACTTAAATATCATACCATGAAGGTAGACGATATTTTTCCTAAAAAACCGGTAAACACTTATGAGTCTAATTTTGAAACGCATCATAAAAATAAAATTGGCACTTTTGGCAGTTTTTATTGCAGGCTTTACGGTCTCTGACGGCACAATATCGGAGTCTTTGGCACAGTCCTCAGCTGATGCGGCCGGACAAGAGTCTCTTGCTGAAATAAACAGGAGGCTCAACAACCCTGTATCATCGATATGGAGTCTGAACTTCCAGAATAACTTCAACTTCCTCGATGGATTTCCTTCTGATAAGACACGGTTTTTTTACAACATGAATTTTCAGCCCGTGATACCACTCCCTCTAACAAGAGACTGGAATTTGATCAATCGACCGGTCATTCCGGTGATATTGGGAAAACCTGTATTTAACCCCGAGACAGGATTTCACGGGAGGTCGGGCCTGGGTGATATTGCAATGGTAAATCTTCTGTCCCCTTCCAGCGAAGGCCGCTTCATTTGGGGCATAGGTCCTACATGGATATTCCCTACCGCCACGAAACAGAACCTCGGTCAGCAAAAGTGGCAGCTAGGCCCCGCCGCAGTCGGGCTTTATCTTTCAGAGACATGGGTTGCGGGTTTATTCCCTCAGCAATGGTGGTCAATAGGCGGGAAAGATAACAGGCCCGATACGAGTCAGATGAGCCTTCAGTATTTCCTTTGGCGCTTACTTCCCAATGCGTGGCAGGTGGGACTCGGATCTCCGATAATAAACATTAACTGGAAGGCTGACGACGATGATGAGGTTAATCTTCCCGTAGGGCTTGGCGTGGGTAAAACGGTCAGGGTAGGTAAATTGCCGGTTAAGGTGCAGCTCCAGGGACAATACAGCGTCGTACATGAGGACACATTGGGTCAAAGATGGCTTATCCAGCTGACGCTAACTCCCGTCATACCAAATCTGATAAGGAATCCTATATTTTGAGGGTATAAAAATAGAAGTACGAAATAGGCATTATAACATTCTCTGGGTTAAAATCTGTATATGAAAAAGAGCAAATTACCAAATGTACTAGCCTGATTTCAATTCAGGAGGAGGTAAAAGATGCGAAGAGAAAGAAGCATTTATCAAACCTTGATATTTATTCCCGTTACATTTGTGATTTCTCTTTTGATACTCCATGACAGTTCCATAATTTCTTTTTCTCAGGCGGCGGAGTCATCCGCTGAGAAGAAAAATGTCCCTGAGCCTGTAGCAGTTCAACCTGAAGCCAATAGTTTGTTGAATAAGATGGGAGAATTTCTCGCGAATAAGAAAAGTTTCAGCTTTCATGTGGAAATTATGTTTGACGACATGCTTCCTTCCGGTCAGAAAATACAATTTTCCGCAGCTCAGGACGTATCCGTGAAAAGACCGGACAAGGTATACACCAAATATGCGAGCGATGTCGAATCCAGGGAATTCTGGTACGACGGGAAGAGCTTTACCCTATTGGATAGAAATAAAAATTTATATTCGACTGCCGAGGCCGAACCAACTATAGACGGTACTCTTGAGGAAATTATGAGCAAATACGGCTATACCCCGGCCCTTAGCGATTTCCTATATAGCGATCCTTACAAAACACTCATGGAAAATGTACTCTCCGGTTTTTATGTCGGTCCGGGAGACGTGAACGGAACGGAGTGTTATCCTCTGGCTTTCCTCGAAAAATATATAGACTGGCAGATATGGGTAGAGGCAGGGGATAAACCGCTAATCCGAAAGGTTGTCATTACATATAAAACGGTCCCCGAGTCTCCGCAGTATATAGCGGTGTTCTCGGATTGGAAATTTAATAAATCGTTACCCGATTCCCTCTTTGAGCCCGTGCTTCCCTCCGGAGCTAAAGAGATAAATATGATGGTGTTGAATAACGTCAGTATAAAGGGAGAACAGTGATGTTAAGACAGTCTTCTTTTAAAAATCGCCCTAAAGCATTTATGGGTAATTTGATTATTTTTCTATCCGCATTTATCGCATTGGCTTCGTTTACGGATATTGCGCTCGCCAGGTTCGGGGGCGGCGGATTTAACAGAGGAAGTTTCAACCGCGGGTTCTCTGGAAGGAGCTTCGGCGACGGATTCTCCGGAAGCAGAGGCTTCGGAAGCATAAACAGCTCCGACCATAGTTTCGGCGGTGCACACAACTGGAACGGAAGCATGGAGAATTCCGATAGAGCCGGCAATTTCACTGCCAACCGACAGAGCTTTCAATCGAGCGATTATAGCGGCTCCATGAGCCAGCGTCAGCAGCAGAGACAGAGCAGCATCCAGAGCACGACGGGTGAGAACCAGCAAAACAGACAGGACTGGAGCAGCCAGAATCAGCAGAACAGGCAGGATACTTGGAATAATACCTACAACAACCACTGGAACAATTACTGGTATGGGGGTGACTACTATCATGGCTGGTCAGGGTATTATTCCGGCTTAGCCGTAGGTGCTGCAGCGGGTGTTGTGGTGGGTGCCGCGATTGCAAGCGTGCCCCCAAGCTCGACAACTGTTTACGTGCAGGGAAAGCCGTTTTATTACTCCGGCGGCGTATATTACATGCCCCAGGGCTCACAGTACGTGGTTGTCCCTCCGCCCATGGGTGCGGTTATAGATACACTCCCCTCCACTTGCTCTACTATCTATTCCGGTGAGACCGCGTATTACGATTGTGGGGGAGCTTATTACTCGCAGGTCAGTCAGGGCTACCAGGTCGTGAGCCCTCCGATCGGTGCGACTGTAAACACACTTCCGAACGGTGCGGTTTCGGAAACGGTGAACGGAGTTACCTATTATTCCTTCGGAGGAGCGTATTTTCAGCCTTATTACAGCGGTGGGAGCGTTATTTACAAGATAGTCCAGAACCCGAATCAGTGATTGAACGGAGGCTTTATGAAGAGCAGATCAGTACTTTTTGTATTACTCTCATGTTTGTTTTTGCTTGCGGGCTGCGCCAGGCCCCAGGGGGATACCCCGGAGCAAAAAAGAGAATACGTTCTCAATATGGCGGATGAAACTCTGGCCGAGCTTTACGCGAATAACCCCGAAGCCAGGTCATTGGTCGAAAGGGCGGTGGGCTACGGGGTATTTAGTGATATAAACACACAATTGCTATATTTCGGCACGGGAAACGGGTATGGAGTTGTTACTGACAATTCGGACGGATTCAAAACGTACATGAGAATGGGCGAAGCCAGCGCCGGGCTGGGCGTTGCGCTCACCGACTTCCGCGAGGTAATAATTTTTAACGATGAAAGCGTATACAGCAATTTTGTAACTGAAGGATGGAGTTTTGGGGCACAAGGAGAGGCGGCGGCAAAATACCAGGGCACGGGAGGGGCGGCAACAGGCCAGGTTCCTCTGGATTCGGCGGTCCTGGTTTATCAGATCACGGAATCCGGGATCGCGTTAAGGGCGAATTTTAGTGCGTCAAAGTATTGGCTCGACAGCGATTTGAACACGTACTGAAGAACGCAAAAAATTCTGGTCTGAGAGTTTGTGCGTTCGGAAAAACAAAAAAGGAGATATGACGTGAATAAATCGGTAGCTGTTATTTTGGCAGGGTTGTTTATGATTTTGACTTTCGCCGTGCCCGATATGGCAAATGCTGAAAAGCTCGGCAAGGAAGGTTCATGGGAACCGCCGGCTGTGAAACGAGTGCAATAGTTGTTATGGGGATCAGCAAACGAGTATCTTGATAAAATACAATACAGAATAGGAGGAAATACATGAAGAAACTCATCAATAACCTCGCATTACTCGTGGTATGTCTCGTGCTGGCACTGCCCGGCTTAGCCGCGGCGGAGAAAGACTTGCCCGATATTACCGAAGCCGAAGCTATAGCGAAGGAAGCCTTCATATACGGCTACCCGATGGTGGAGAACTACAAGACCATGTATCAATACGCCGTCGACAAAGACAACACTAATTACAAAGCCCCGTTCAATCAGATTGATAATATGGCCAGAGTAGCCACCCCCAAGGACACGACCGTTATCACCCCAAACAGCGACACTCCTTACTCGCTTTTCTGGGCTGACCTGCGGGGGGAGCCTCTCGTTCTGGGTGTTCCGGAAATCGAAAAAAATCGTTATTACGCGCTGCAGTTCATTGACCTCTATACATATAACTTCGCCTACGTCGGCACTGCTGCGACCGGAAACGGCGAGGGCAAGTTCCTCTTGGCCGGCCCCAACTGGAAGGGCGAAAAACCCGAAGGTGTAAAAGAGGTGATCAGGTCGGATACCGATTTCGCCTTCGTTTTATACCGCACCCAGCTGTTCGACCCCGCGGACATAGAGAACGTTAAGAAAATTCAGTCAGAGTACACTCTGGAACCTCTGAGTAAATTTTTAGGCAAAGAACCCCCTCCCGCTCCAGCCAGGGCGGATTTCCCGCCCTATAACCCTAAAGAGGCCGAGTCTCTCGGGTTCTTCAATTACCTCAACTTCCTCCTCCAGTTCTGCCCGCCCGTGCCTGAAGACAAGGAAGCCCGGGCTAAGTTCGCAAGGATCGGAATCGTGCCCGGAGAACCCTTTAATACTGAGAGCCTCTCCCCGGATATGAAAAAGGTGCTCGAAGCCGGCATGGCGGAAGGCATGAAATCTATAGACGAGAAGGCGGCGACCGAGAAATCGGCAGCAAACCTTTTCGGCACGCGCAAGTTCACAAAGAACAATTATCTCAACCGCGCAGTCGGGGCGAAGCTGGGTATCTACGGGAACTCGAAGGAGGAAGCGTTTTACTTCACCTTGCGGAACGATTCGAAAGGCAATCCCCTCAACGGCGCCGATAATCGCTACACGTTAACATTCGAGAAGGGTAAGCTTCCCCCTGTTCACGCTTTTTGGTCGGTAACGATGTATAACGGCAAAACCCAGTTACTGATTGAGAATCCTATTGACCGGTATTTGATCAACTCGTCTATGCTGCCCGATTTGAAACGGAACGACGACGGCAGTCTGACGATCTATATACAGAAGGACTCGCCCGGGAAGGATAAGGAATCCAACTGGCTGCCTGCTCCGGACGGACCGATATACATGGTATTGCGGTGCTATTGGCCTGAGGAAGCTATACTCGACGGGCAGTGGAAGCTTCCGGCAGTGGAACGAGTGCAATAGGTGTTTTACGGTGTCAGTTTGGCTATAAAAAACCGAAAAAGAATAGAGTGTATTAAATAAAAACGAGGTGGAAATAACAATGAAAATATTAACACGAATAGCAACGGGACTTACTTTGAATTTTACAATCCTGCTGATCGGCGCGGCCTGCGTCGTGCTGTCACTGCCCCAGGTGGCGGCAGCGGATGTCACGGAAGCGGAACTGGAGTCGATCTCGATCCCCGACAAGGTCGACACATCGATCGGCACGCTCGAATTCTTCGATGGTGTTCCCAAGGAAAACACCATCGGGCCGGTCTATGACAATCTTGATCGCATGCGCGCGCTCGACGTTTATCTCGACAACATCGGCGCCGTGTCGGTCTACAGCCTTCTCGACGGATTTGCAAAAGAGGGCGCCGGCGCGCCGAACAAGGTCGCGTTCTTCCCACAGCTGTTGGATTCGGCGACCATCATGGTGACCGCCAACACCTCGACGCTCTACGCGTGGTCCGGCACCGACCTGGCGAACGACGGGCCGACAGTCATCGAAGTACCGCCCGGGATGCTCGGCTTTCTCGACGATGCCTGGCAGAGATTCGTCGGCAATATCGGCATCACCGGTCCGGACAAGGGCAAGGGCGGCAAGTACCTCGTGCTTCCCCCGGGCTATTCGGGCGACGTGCCCGACGGGTATTTCCTGCTGAAGCCCCCGACCAACAGGAACTTCCTGTTCCTGCGCGGCTCGATCAAGGACGGCCTCAAGCCGGCGGTCGAGAACATCACCTCGGGCGTCAAGATTTACCCGCTGAAAGACGCTGCCAACCCGGCGCCGACTGAATTCGTCGACATGTCCGGGAAAGCCTTCAACACCGTTTTCCCGAACGACCTGAAATACTTCGAGATCCTCGACGCGATCATCCAGCGTGAGCCGATCGACGCGATCGGACCCGAAACGCGCGGTGAGATCGCTTCGATCGGGATCGTCAAGGGTCAGAAGTTCGAGCCCGACGACCGGATGAAGAAGCTGTTGACCGAAGCGGGCACGCTCGGCAACGCAACCGCGCGCGTTATCACCGCCTATCCGCGCATCGGCGGGGTCCAGATCTATCCCGACAGTTCCTGGATAAGGGGATTTGCAGACAAGAATACCTCGTTCGAGGCGGATGGGGCCATGAAGCTCAGTGCGAGGGTTCTGTTCTACTTCAATGCCGGCGGCGTTACGCCGGCCATGGCGGTGACGAAAGCCGGTGCCGGGTCCGACTACGCCCTGGCCAGTCTCGATGCCGACAAGAAGCCGCTTGACGGGTCCAAGACCTATAGGCTGCATCTGCCGCCGAACGTGCCGGTGAACGATTTCTGGGCCGTCACGATGTACGATACCCAAACCCGGTCGCAACTCCAGACGAGCCAGAAATTCCCGACTGTCGGCAGCCTGACCGAGGGAATGGAGAAAAACGCGGACGGGTCCTACGATATCTATTTTGCTCCGAATGCGCCGGAAGGCAAGGAGGGCAACTGGCTTCAGACCGTTCCCGACAAGAGCTGGTTCCTGCTCCTGCGGATGTACGGGCCATTGGAGCCCTGGATCGACAAGACCTGGCGACCGAGCGAAATTGAGCTGGTGCAGTGAGCGGAGGAAATATGTCGCTGGCTAAATCAATTTTGTTTTCGACCAGTCTCATAATTGTATCGGTGACGCTGTACTTCCAGAACGAGTCGCCCGGCGCGGACAAGCAGACGAACTGGCTGCCGGCGCCGAAGGGCGATTTTCTCCTGATGCTGCGGATGTACTGGCCGAAGGAGGATGATCCTTCGATCCTTAACGGAACCTGGACGCCGCCGACTGTGGAAAAGGTGAAACAGTTGCTAAGGGGATCAGCAAACGAGTATCTTGATAAAACACAATACAGAGTAGGAGGAAATACATGAAGCAACTCATCAGTAACCTCGCATTACTCGTGGTATGTCTCGTGCTGGCACTGCCTCAATTGGCAGCAGGGCAGACGACTCCCGGGATCCCGCAGTCGGTCACCACGCCGGACAAGGTCGAGACACGGATAGGCACGCTCGAGTACCGGGACGGCATACCGAGCGCGGAAACCGCCCAGAAGGTGTACGACACCCTGGACTTCACCCGCGCCTTGAACGCGTTCAACAACAGCTTCCGCGGCGCCTCGGCGCTCGCGCTGGTCAAGGGCTTCCGCAGCATCGGCGCCGAGGACAATACCGGCGTCGTCATATTCTCCGAGCTGATGGACTCGAGCTCGCTGTTCCTGACCGGCAACGCCGACACCGTCTACTATCTCGCGACCCTCGACCTCACGAACGGCCCGATGGTGATCGAGCAGCCGTCGGGGGGGCTCGGCACCGTCAACGACATGTGGTTCCAGTGGGTCATCGACATCGGCCGTCCCGGACCCGACCGGGGCTTGGGCGGCAAGTACCTGATCGTCGGGCCCGGCTACGACGGCCCGCTGCCGGAGGGCGGCTACTTCGTCGCGCATGCCAGGACCAACCACGTGCTCTATGCGGTGCGCGCCTTCATCGAGAACGGCAACGACCCGGCACCGGCGGTCGCCAACATCAAG
>Ga0187892_10012379_pt1 | contig 10158 bp, 10 predicted proteins | sample MA1701073metaG_FD_139345 | JGI IMG/M metagenome (GOLD analysis project Ga0187892, IMG submission 139345) | Bio-ooze microbial communities from a basaltic lava cave in the Kipuka Kanohina Cave System on the Island of Hawaii, USA - MA170107-3 metaG ...
TCTTGAACTCTCAGACATGAAGACATCACTCCTTACATTCCTAAACGCGGTGTGGGCTACATATGACACTGTTCAGAACCTAAAGTATGGTGATGCTGACATGATATCAGATCAAGATCTTATACTTGCCAAGTTTGAAGTTATTCTTGGAAGACTAGATCGTCAGATCCAGATGTCAGAAAACATCATGCAAGTAGTAGCTACAGGAATTAATGTCATTCAGGCCGAAGTTTCCAATAAACTCGCAGCTCTAATAGTGTGGTTTACTGTAGCTGGAACTGCTGTATTGGTACCTAACACACTTGCAACTATTTTCGGTTTATATCCAAGTACTGAAGAAAATATTCACTGGATGCTACCTACTTTAGGTATATCTACTGTGCTTGCTGCTGTTATTACATACAAGTACACAAAACGGTGGAGAGTCAAATCATTTAGCATGAAAAGATTTAGAAACATAAAGAAAAAATTGCACCACGATTAATCTCTTTTTAAAATCTCTTTTTGAGAATTAACCTTATTTCCAAGGTAGAAGATAGATTGCACCATAAAGTGTAAGTACTGAAGTAATTCCCATGGCGACAAACCATAATGTGCCTTTTCTCATGTTTTGCGATATTTTTCCAATCATAATAAACTTACACTTTACTTGAATTAAGACTATCACTAAATGACTTGATTGAATCAGTTAAGATTAATACTGGATAGGAAAGGATCCGTCCTTGGTGGCCCTTGTAGTACAGTGGCCAGTATAGGGGACTGTGGATCCCCGGACAGGGGTTCGATTCCCCTCAAGGGCCCTCACTCTTGTGTCTAATACCCTCGGGTCTACTCCATACATTATGCAAGAGTTACAGTTTCGTGACTATGATAAAAGAATGAAAGGAGTATTTGCAAAAGCAGAAAGAACACTCAGCCCACCATTTGGATTATTTTCAACCCATTTAGAAATCTAATGAGAGCCACTTGAAGAAGCTGTTATTTGCACAATCACCATGACAGAAACTTCATAAGATATTTAACCACTAAGTATTACATCAATCAAGAATGGTCACAGAGAAAAAAGCAACTATTACTTACGTTCAATTAATCAAAGAAGATCTTGTGATTATACGTTTAGTTCCAAATGATGGCATTATGCCAGATTATATGGCAGGTCAATTCACTACTCTCGGTATTCCAGTAATATCTGAAAACTATAAGATTGTTCGCAGAGCATATTCAATTGCATCTCATCCAGAAAATAAAAAATATATTGAATTATACATAAGATGGGTTAGAAAACCATTACCTGGTCGTGTTACAACCCAGTTATTCTATGCAAGTGAAGGAGATCAGGTATCTTTTGTAAAACCAGTAGGAAATGCTTTAACAATTAATGAAATACTGCCTGATGGTAGTAAAGATAATAGAAGAATTGTTTGCTTGGGTGGTGGTACTGGGCTTGCACCTTTTGTAAGTTTTGCGCAACACCTTCATGCAGTGGGGGATAAAAGAGAGATTGTTATTTTACACGGTGCTAGTTATGTAGATGAACTTGGTTATAGAGAACTCTTGACCAATTTAGAGACAGAAAGTATTGATAGAGGAAAAGACAAGTGGAACTTTAGATATAGAGCTTCTGTAAGCAGACCAGAAGAATGGTTTAACAGATCATGGAATGGGCAGACAGGTAGAGTAGAAACCTTTTTGAGATCAAAAGATGGCGAACCTTCACCACTAGAGAAGCTCGTTGGAGAAAAAATTACAAAAGATAATACAATGTTCTACATCTGTGGTTGGCAAGGAACAATAGATGGTTGTATGAATTATCTTGCTCCAAAAGGTTTTGTAACTATGCATGATAAACGTAAAGATGAAAGCTTCGAAGTAAAATACGAATCATACGGTTAATCATTAAAATTTTTTTAAAAAAGTGAGAAAAAATAATTTTAGTTTTTTAATTTATCGCATTATTCACTTTTTTAGATTATTACTCATTTTTTAACATGAATTGTTAGGGTTTCTTTTGCATATTCAATTCATGTTCTTTTTCACTATTTTCGCCAAATTTTTTGGCAATAAATTTGGCTTTTCAGCCTTTTCTTAGTATGAATTGCATTATGGCTTCTTTGGAGTATTCGATTCCATGTTCCTCAGTAGAATGTTTACTGAATTCCGCGATTACCTTTGCAGTATCGTCCCCTTTGGCAATAAAATCGCACTCAAAACCATAATCTCTACATACAAGTGTCGGCATCACCCTAGGTAAAAAACTGGTAACATATATTTTGTTTCATTGCTTTTACAAGCGATCAATGTAAAGATATTTTTGACTTCCTTGTAGATCGACACTTCAAATGTATGCTAAAATTCAAAAATGGCATCAATGTCCTTTTCTGTTTGGGAAATCAAGAAATTTGCTTGTGGTTTCAAGCAGTTACGGATTATCTTGTTCTGATGCTTTCTTTGAATTGTTCACAGGTATAGAAACAATGCTTTCTACAACGGCCTTTGTTAACTCTTCAATGATTTTGATTTTTTTCTCATCAGTTTCTCCTAGCATTTGTAATGCTTTCTCTAACTCTTGTCTTCTTAACGAGTCTACGCTAGCAAATACATCCTTAACTAAGGGTTCTGGGTCAAGTCGTTTCATCGTTGCCTCGATAATTGGAACTTCTTTACTAATCATTTTTTCTACAGCAAGAACCTCCTCCTTTCTAGCTCTCAAATTTCTTTCCTCCATCTCAGCAATTTGATCTCTAAACATTAATTTAGTTCCAGGAAGCGTAGAGACTTTCTCATCAACCGCTCTGGGATCTGATATATCCAATATCATTGTCCCTTTCGTTTTACTTTCCATAACTATTCTTATTTTGTCATAAGTAATTATGAAATAATCTGCCGTAGTTGCAACAAAGATTATGTCAAATTTATCGAATCCTAATAAAACATCTTGAAATGTTATTGGTTTTCCACCCAATATTTTAGAAAAACCAGTGGATCGTTCAATGGTCATGCTGGAAATATCAAATGCATATCCTTTTTTATTGAGAGATCTGGCAACCATGGCTGCTGTTTCTCCTGTACCTATGAGTAGAACGCGCTTCTTTCCATCTAAACCCGCGTATGCTTCTGCAATTTTGACAGCAACGTCACCGATTGATGTTACACCTTTACTAATTCCAGTAGAATCTCTGATACGAGTTGCAATTCGTATAGAACTATCAAACAATTTATTCAATATTCTGCCAGATGCATTAGATTGTTTTGCACTTGAAATTGCGGCATTTATTTTTTCAAGGATTTCTTCGCTTCCTACAACTATTGATTCCAAACCACATGCAAGTCTTAACAGACGAAGGTAAACGTCAGTATTCTCATACACCTCAAGAATTTGGTCAAAGTGATCAACATCATATTCTTCTAGTCCTGCTAGTGATATCCAAGTTTCTACGATTTTACGTATAACTAGGTTTTTTCCTTCACTTCTCCTCGCATCTGGTGCTTCTCCACTTTCCAGATTATTTACAATAAATATTTCAACCCTGCTAGTAGTCTGAAGGATTACACATTCTGAAACACCAGAAATTTTCTTAAAAGATTCACATGCAGCTGTGATATCTTTGAATGCAAATCTTTCTAACTTGTGAATTGGAATATTTTTGAAAGTAACTTTAAAATTAATGATTTTAAATTTATTTTCACTCACTTGGCATCACTGTTATTCTCGAAGTTTGCCTCTTCCACCCTTTGCTGTACGGAAAACATTCATGCCAAAGTAATAATTTTGATATAATGAATCCAAATACTTGAGATCTTGTTCAGCTCTGGTGATATCATCCGCGATCGCATGAGGATCATTTTTTAGTCGATCGAGTTTTCGTTTGGTTTCCTCTACAAGCTCAGTTATTCCATATTCATAATCAGATTTCCCACCGAATTCGGGACTGAGCACATGATCAGGCATGTATAACGGAGTCTGATCTGTTGGAATCTCTACCTTTCTTGAAATCTCTTCTTCCTCTTCTTCTGTAAGTACACGTCTTGGTGGAACTAAGTCTTTTTTATGATAGAAAAATTCTGGTTCCCCCATCTCTCGTCTAAATATCCGTTCTTGACTATGTTTATCAGTAAACGATGCACCTGCTGCTTTTGCAGCTGCTACTACCTTTGCCGCTTCTTCATATTCTTTTTGTGCTTCTGCTTCTGCCGCCGCCTTTGCTGCCGCCGCCTTTGCTGCCGCCGCCTTTGCTGCCGCATCTGCTAATTCTGCTGCTTCCGCTGCTGTAAACCCTAGTTTCTTTTTGGATGGTTTCCGCGGATTTTCATCAGACAATGTATTACATCATTTGGGCTTAAATTTTAAGCTTTTACAATATGGTTTGAGTCTGAATCAGAACCTAAGATAACACACTAATCATTACAGGTAATACGCGTGTTCACATATTCACCGCCTTTGATCAAAAGGTTATTTTCTAGCGATTCTGAATAGCGAAGCTTTTTAAATAAATTTAGACAAAATTACAATATGTCACTTCTTTTAAAAGATCGAGTATACACCGTGGAATCCTCAACCACAAAAAGGGGTGTTTATCCACTACATGGTTACAAGCTTGGTCTTTATCGCCTGCCAATCAAACTAGATGAGCCGGCAGAGATGAAATCAATTGTAGAGGGACTCAAAAAGACTTTCACAATGGATACCTTTGCTGACAGAGTTTATGCAACATACACATGGACTGAGGAAAATATGCCTGATCGTGAGGCAAGAGGATACGAAAAGGTTGATCTCACAGTCACAGTTGAAATCGTAACAGGTGAAGTACTTGACATGATTTACCAAATCTTTCCAATTGAAAAGTTTGGCGACCCACAATGGGTAAAGGATTATCGCAAAAAAGCAGACTATTATGCAAAAATGATAATTGACACAATTCTACGAAACACCATTTTAGCAGATAAGATGATTGGATACTATGTAAAGACAGAAAAACTAGGGCAGGATGCAGCTGTCGAAAAACTAGAAGAGCTCACACCACTTGCAAAAATTGTACCAGACGCAAAACCAAAACCAAAGGTTGAAGAACCACAAGAGACAGTAGTAGCACAAGATACAGGTGGGCCACTAACTGGTCCAAAACCAGGACCTATTGATGTGGAATACAAATCACATATGCGTCCAAGTGCACCATATACTGTTCCAGCAAACAAGGTTGTCATAAAGACATGGGGAAAAGGAACGAATAACGGAAGATTGGGCATTTGGGGGGAAACCGTGTCAGTTGATTTTGATATTTGTGTAGCAGACGGCGCATGTGTTGATGCATGTCCTGTAAACGTTTTTGAGTGGTTTGATACTCCTGGCCACCCGGCATCTGCGAAAAAGCCGCTTATGGCAAGAGAACCAGATTGCATATTTTGTCTTGCATGTGAAAACGTCTGTCCACCTGTAGCGATAAAGATCTTCAAAAAATAAAAGGTCAGCCCTTTTACTTTAAAATATGCCGAATTTACTTGATTCCATCTCTTCTTTAATGGCAAGTTTGACCTTCAAATTTTTCTTGGCAACCTTTTCTGTAAGCCATGTAAGAAACTTCTTCTCAAGACCTTTACCCTTAATTTTATCAAAAGCAGGACCCATCTGATCTGATAATTTCTGTACGAGTGACTTGTTCACACAGACAACATAAAAATGCCAGCCAAACGCAAATTCGGAATCTGTAACAATAAAGTCGTTTTCACCATGTACCAGCTGTTCTAAGCTTCTTAAGGTAGATACAATCTCTTTACTCGTGTTTTCATAATCTGTAGCAGAGACATTGATGTTTATTCTTTCATCCAACAATAGCATTTAGAATTTTTACAATAAAAACTTGACTCGCTATGAGTAGGATTAACTACGTTTCTCTAAGAGATATTCTACATCTATATTAAAAAATGTCCGAAGTATGTTCATGTAGTTCTTTATGGGTTGCGGAATTTCATTTCCGCAGGCAACGCCCAAGTTTTTTGCATTTATCCATATGATAAGCGACTGCAATATGGTTAGAAAACGATCGTTTCCGGCTTCCGGTGAACCAATTGCTTTGGTATACCTTTCAGCAAACTCCCACGCAGTTACAAAATCTATGCAATCAGTTCCAAATACTGCTAGAAGCTGCTCCTTTAGATCACCCGCGTTTTTAAAAGGAACTACATTGAGTATATAGGGAAAGTCTACCTTTTCTGGTAGAAATCTTGGCAATGGACCCCAAATTGTTATTATCCTACATCCCTTTTTTAGTCGTGAAAATTTTTCTGCCATACATTCAATAACCTGTTGATCTGAGAACCAAAATAATACAACAGTTGCGTCGCTAATATCGCACTGTGTTATGTCTTGACAATGTAAAATACCATTTGTTAGTTTTTTTTCTTTAAGCAGGTTTTTTGCAGAAGCAATTTTTTCTATATCATTATCTATTCCAACTGCTTTTTGTGCACCAAATTCTTCTAGAGCTATAGCAACTCCTCTCCCATTTCCACAACCAAGATGATAAAAAACATCTTCTTTGGTTAGGGCAGCGAATCGAAATATGTCCCTAAAAGCATGATCAGGAAGTTGCACTGCCTGTCCTGTGATAATTGACTGTGGAAGTGATGCAAGATATTCTTCTATTTTCACAATTGATCATGTAAGTAATCTAAATTTATTCCCTTATTCTTTCAAGCGTAGACACTGCCTGCCATAATGTGACCCTCACATAGGATGGCATGTTTGGATCCTGCGTTATGTCATCTAGTAAGCTTATGGCATTTGCGGCACGCATAGAAACAGAATATTCTTCTTTTTTGAGTTCTATTGCTAAATCTGTTATACTTTTCTTAATGTTTTTTGGAGTAGAAGGATTGGATGCTATTTCCTCAAGGGTGACAATGGCTTGATTGAGAGTTTCTGTGTTCTCAGATTTTTTATCGACCATTGTACCATCAAGGCTACCTAATTAGCATGATTTTATAAAGTTTGCATTAGAGTTCCAGAAATATGTTATCTGATTCAACTACTACTTTGTATGAATTCAAATCCTTTATCTTTGCTGGAAATGCAACAAGCTTGCCTGTCTTACAATCCCACTTTGCACCGTGCCAGTCGCATGTCACAACAGTGCTCTCAAGCTTTCCTTCCACAAGACTTGCCCCAGCATGGGTACAGGTATCATCCATAGCATAATAGCTGCCATCCACATTCATTACAAGAATATCCTTTCCATCTGCAGTAACCTTTTGCATCTTACCAACAGGAATATCAGAAGTTTTAGCAACTATTATTTTTCCCATAGAATTTTTTTGATTACCCGTCTTAATAGTTTTTAGATTCTGCGCACAAGAAAACAGGCATTGGTTGCAATATGGCCTAACTTGCAAATCTTACAGTGTTTTCTAATTTTCCAAGACCATCTATTTCCATTTCTATCTTATCTCCATCTTTCAAATAAACTGCATCTGGTTTATTGAACATGACTCCAGCAGGAGTTCCTGTAGATATTATATCGCCTTTTTCTAATGTCATGACTTTACTTAACATGGAAATAATTGTCGGTATTTTCAAAAACATGTTTGATGTGGAAGAGTTCTGTCTGATTGTGCCATTTACCTTTGTCACCATTTTGAGATTCTGCGGATCAGTTATTTCGTCTGCGGTGGTAATCCAAGGACCACAGGGAGCAAAGGCATCAAATCCCTTTGCGCGTGTAAACTGTTTATCCTTTACTTGTATGTCGCGTGCAGTAGCATCATTTAGGATCATATAGCCAAAAACTACATCTTTTGCTTCTTGATCAGTTATGTTTTTACATTCCTTTCCTATAATCACTGCAAGCTCTATCTCATAATCTAGTTTAGTTACAAATGAAGGACAAACTATATCCGCGGTAGGCCCATTAAGCGTAGTTTTTGGTTTTATCATTATGACCGGTTCATCAGGAGGAATCAAGTTTTGTTCCACCGCATGATCCTTGTAGTTAAAAGCAAGGCAAATTATCTTAGAAGGGTTTGGAATAGGTGCAAGGATTTTGAAACTGGAAATCTTTTGATGGTAATTAAGTTTAGATATATCACACTTCACTTGATCGTACCACCCATCGAAAAGAAAATCCTTAATGTTTTGTGGTATTGGAATACCTGTCTGTTGCGTAATCTCTTCTTTTGTTATTACACTATCTCCATTGACAAAACCATATGTTTCCATGTTTAATTCTAACAATCTTGCAATTTTCATTTTCCTTCACTTATGGGTGTAGATTGCTTGAATTGCAGAATCTTTTCTGCAATATCCAAATCTAACGAACTGAATTTCTACCCCCTCATTTAATTCTAAGTAGCGGTTTTCAGTAAAAGCTTGCAGAATATCAAGACTATTCTCATTAAATTTATCATTCACATAAAGTGCCTTTGGTATCAGAATGTTTATCTTCACAACGCTTTTTTGAGGTACCCATTGGATTTTAGGAAATTCTGCTTTAGAATCATCACCAGAATATTCCCCCTCAATATCAGATCCGGTTTTTGTTATTTTGACATTATAAAGTTCAATCAGTCTTATCTGATCACCAACCCGTAGAGTTCTTGCATCTTCACCAGAAATGTAAAAAGTTCCATCAAGTTCCATCTTTCGTTTACCCAGATCTTTTTGGGGATGATTTTGAATCTCAATTGATGCTAGCTTGTTATTTTTTACTGTCAACTTTACAGGTTCTGTAACCATAAATAGCCTTATGCTTGTTGCGTCAACTATCTTTCTGTTAAACGATTCTAGAGTATCAAATGGGGCAAGCGTATCCGATTTTGTAAAACCTAAGGAAAGGACAAACTTTCTAATTGCCTCTGGAACAATTCCTCTTCTACGTAAAGCCTCAAGTGTTGGTAGCCTTGGATCGTCATAACCAGATACTTGGCCATTATCGACTAATGGTTTTAGTATTCTTTTTGAGACAGGCATGCCTTCAAATTCTAGTCTAGAAAACTCGAGCATCTTTGGTTTTCTCATATGTAATTTATCTAAAATAGCATAATAGAGCTCATTTCTAAGCTCATATTCCTTTGTTCTAAAGGCGTGTGTTACACCATCGATACTATCTTCTATTGCTACTGCAAAATCATAGTTAGGCCAAACTCTGTATTTGCTCATAAGTAGTGGATGAGTACCTTCTATTATTCTAAACAGGGCAGGATCCCGCATCACTGTATTTTCCGATTGCATGTCGCCACAAAATCTAACTATGGCCTCTCCCGGTTTGTATTTTTCAAACATGTCATGCCATCTCTTGATGTTTTGGGTTAAATCTCCAGAACGACACTTACACGATTTCATTTCTCTTCTGTCTTTGCTTATTGTTTCTTGATTGCAAGTACAGACATATGCGTAGTTTGATTCAATCATTTGCATGCCTTTTTTGTAAATCAGTTCTATATCGTCTGACGTATTTTTTACACGATCATATTTTACTCCAAGCCAATCAAGCCCAACCTTAATGGCAGCATAATATTCAAGCCTCTCATTTTCTGGATTTGTGTCATCAAATCTCAATATCATTTTACCACCATACATCTTTGCATATTCTTCGTCTATTATTGCAGCTTTTGCGTGACCAATATGGGGATAGCCATTTGGTTCTGGCGGAAATCTTGTTACTACCTTACTATGCTCTGCTCCTTCAAGTGGGGGGAGACCAGTTCTTTCATGCTTTGGCTTAACAAGGAGTAATTCCGGAAAATGGCCTTCAAGCTCTACTTTTTGCTGTGCTATAGAAAGCTTGTTTACCTCAGAGACAACAGCTGATACTAGCGGAATTATCTCCTTTGTTTTGCTTCTAAGATCTGGTCTAGAACCAAGTATTTTTGATATAACGGTGTCATTTCGTGTCTTACCTTCATGCTCAGAAGCATTCTGTAAAGCTATTCCACGTATAGCCTTTCTTAGTTCGTCATCCAATTACAAACTCCTCTTGATTACAAAATCCAGTAATGATAGAAGATCTTTTCTTGATGAAGTAGAATAAGTAGAGAGCGACTTTCTTGCTGCATTAGAGTATTGCATTGCCTTTTTCCTAACAATAGTTTCTATTCCCATAGAGCGAATTGTCTTTACTGCAAGCTCAAGATCTTCTTTGGAAACTGAGGAATTACCAAATGCATTCA
>Ga0187892_10012380_pt1 | contig 10158 bp, 7 predicted proteins | sample MA1701073metaG_FD_139345 | JGI IMG/M metagenome (GOLD analysis project Ga0187892, IMG submission 139345) | Bio-ooze microbial communities from a basaltic lava cave in the Kipuka Kanohina Cave System on the Island of Hawaii, USA - MA170107-3 metaG ...
CTCCTGATCGGCGTCTCCTTCGTCCCCGCGCGCCTCTTGCGCGACGTTCCCGCCCGCTGGCTCGAGCCCCCTTCCGGCGCCACCGGGCCGCCCGGTCCCGACCTCGACGCGCGCCGGGTCGCCGCCTTCCTCGACGCGTCGCGCCGCGCGGCGGCGCCGCCTCCCGCGCTGCTCGGCCCGGCGCGGGCCGCCGTCGTCGTTGAGGCGGCGCCCGGGCGCGAGCACAGCTGGACCGTCGCGCTCGGCGCCGGGAGCGGGATGGTCGCCGGCGCGGCCGTGGTGCACGGCGACCTCCTGGTGGGCGTGATCGGGCGCGTCGCGGAGCGCGAGGCCGAGGTCCTCCCCTCGGACCACCGCTCCTTCCGCGTGCTCGCCGGCTGCGCGGGCGCCCAGGCGCCGGAGGACGCGTTCCTGGTGCTGGGCGCGGGGCGCGGGCGGGCCGAGGCCCGCTTCCCGTCGCGCCTCGTCGCGCTCCGCCCCGGGGCGGACGTGACGACGCGCGACCATGAGCTCGTGCCGGGCGGGCTCCGCGTCGGCGCGCTCGAGACCGCGCCCCCCACGACCGAGGCCGGCGTGCGGCTCCACCCGTCCTGGCCGCTCCTCTTCCACGTGGCGGTCGTGCGTCCCTCCGGCTCCCGGCCGGTCCCGCCCGCGCTTCCGGGCCGCACGCCGGCAACGCTGGGCGCGCGGGGAGACGCGAGCGCGCTCCGCGGGAGCCGCACGCTCCGCACGGCCGCACCCGTCGCCGACGGGACGGCCGTGGTCGCCGGCGGACGGCTCGCCGGGCTCGCCCGCGCGGGGCGCTGCGTGCTCGTCTCCGATCTCCGCTTCCGCGCGCGCGTGGCGCTGCTCCGGGTCGGAGCGGGGGGGCGCCTCGTGATCGCGGGGCTGGCCGAGGCGCGCGGGGACGGGAGCCGCGGCGGCGCGCCGGTTCTCCGGCTGGAGGACGTGCGGGCCGCGCCGGGCGACCTCCTCGTGACCGCGCCGGGCCCGCTCCCGGCCGGGCTCCTCCTCGGGCGGGTGACCGCCGAGGGGCCGGTGCTCGAGCCCGGGCCGCCGGGCGGCGCGTGCGAAGCGCAGGACGCGAGGTGAGCACGGGGCTCCGGAGGGCGGGCGCCGTCCTCCTCGCCGTCCCGGTCGCCGTGCTCGCGCCCGCGCCGATGGACGGCACCGCGACCGTCGGCGCGCTCGCGGCGCTCGCGCTCCGTGGACCCGCGGCCTACGCCGGGTGCGCCGCGCTCGGGCTCCTGCGCGGGCTCACGAGCGTCGTCCCCCCGCCGCTCGCGGTGACGGGCCTCGTCGCGTGCGCCCTCTTCGTGCGCGAGGCGCGGCGCCGCGCCCTCCTCGAGGGGCCCGCCACCCGGGCGCTGCTCGCGTTCGTCTACGTGCTCGGCGTCGGGTGCGCCGACGCGCTCTCGGCGGGCGCCGACGCGCCGCGGGCGCTCGCTCGCGCGGCGGGCGCGCTCCTCTTGCGCGCGCTCATCGCTGCCCTTGTCGTCCCACCCGTCGCGGCTATCCTGGTCCGCCGTCGTCGGCGGTAGGCTCTTCCTCCTCCGGCCTCCAGCTTCGAGCTTCCAGCTTCCAGCCTCCTCCATGTTCGAGCGGCGGGTCCTGATCCTCTTCACCGCGGGAGCGCTCGCGCTCGGCGCGGTGACAGCGCGTCTCGTCTGGCTCCAGCTCCTCCACGTCGAAGCCTGGGAGCGGGAGGGGAAGAAGGTGCGCACCCGCCGCGACCCCCTCCCGTTCCTCCGGGGCCGGATCCTGGACCGGAAGGGCGAGCTGCTCGCGGCCGACGAGGTGGCCTACGACCTCGTGCTGGTCCCCGAGCAACGCGAGCCCGGCTCGCTCGTGGACGCCGTGGCGCGGGCGGCCACCGGGGCGCGGCTCCGCTCGCTCCCGGACCCGGATGCGCGCTTCCTCGCGCTCACGGGCGCGGAGCTCGAGGCGGCCGCCGCTTCGGGGCCGCGCGCGCGGCAGCTCCTCGAGGCCTGCGCGAGCCGCGTGGTCGGTCTGCCGGGAGGCGCGAACCTCATCCAGCGGTCCGGGCCGCCGCTGGGCGCGAACCTCCGCGTCGAGACGCTTCGCCTCGGAGCCGGGGCCGACGCGCGCGTGGCGGCCGACCGGGATCAGGTGCTGCGGGCCGCGCTCGCGGTCCCGACGCGCGAGGTCCTCGACCGTCCCGAGCTCCGGCTGGCCGAGGCGGAGCCCGGGCTCGCCCGCGCGAGGAAGGGACGCCCCGCTCCTTCGACCGAGGAGCGCCTCGCCGCGCTCCGCGTCGAGGCTGCCGCGCTCGCGGCGCTGGCCCGCGCGCTCGGAGAGGACCCGGGGACGCTGGCGGACCGGATCGACGGCGCGATGCGCGAGGCGGAGGCACGGGCCGAGCTGGCGCTCCGCGGGCTCACGGGGACCCTGGGGCTGGGGCGCGAGGAGCGCCAGCGGGCCCGCGTCGTGCGCCGGAACGCGCGCTCGCGACCGCAGCTCCTCGCTCGGGGGATCGGGCACGCGGCGGTGGCCGAGCTCGCCCTGGCCGAGACCGGCGGGCGGCTCCCCGGGCTCCAGGTCCGGTCGCGCACGGAGCGGCGGGCGCAGCGCGACGCGCTCCGGTTCGCGCCCCATGTGATCGGGTGGCTCGGAGTGCCACCCGAGAGCGGGCTCGCGGACGACACGGACGCGGGGGACCTCGAGGAGGAGATCCGGGAACTGCTCGACGAGCTCGAACCGGACGCCGGCATGCTGGAGGAAATCGATCGGCTGCGGGCCGCGTGGCGCCGGGTCTACCGCCCGGGCGAGCCGCGGGGCCTGGCCGGCGCGGAGCGGGCCTTCGAGGAGCGTCTCCGGGGCAGCTGGGGCTGGGAGCAGGTCGAGCGCGATCGGGGCGGGCGCGAGCTGGAGCTCCTGGACCGGCAGGATCCGGCGCCGGGCCAGGACGTGACGCTCACCATAGACGCCGCGCTCCAGCAGCACGCGGAGGAGCTCCTGGACGGATCGCCGAGCGGGCGCGGCGCGCTGGTCGCGCTCGACCCCTGGACCGGGGACGTGCTGGCGCTCGCCACCGCGCCCCGCTTCGCGCTCTCGGAGCTCCGCTCCCGCTACCAGGAGCTGGAGCAGGACCCGGCCCGGCCGCTCTTCAACCGCGCGATCCAGAACCACATCGTGCCCCCGCCGGGCTCGGTCTTCAAAGTCGTGACCGCGATCGCGGGGCTGGAGGAGGGCGTGCTCGACCCCGACGAGCACGTTCCCTGCCAGGGGTACCTGAACCGCCCCGGCCGGTTCCAGTGCAAGAACCACGCGCCCGGCCTCTCCTACGAGCTGCGCGGAGCGCTCGCGAAATCGTGCAACGTCTACTTCTACCGGCTGGGCGAGCGGCTGGGGCAGGAGCGGCTGACGCGCTGGGCGCGGACCTTCGGCTTCGGGGAGCGGGCCGGGATCGGGCTCGTTGGGGAGGAGCCGGGCGCGGTCGAGGTGAAGGGGGAAGAGTGGGACGCGAACCAGGGGCGGCTGGCGGGGATCGGCCAGTTCCCGGTGCAGAGCACGCCGCTCCAGGTGGCGGCGATGATGGCGGCGGTGGCGACCGAGGGCCGGCGGCCACGGCCGCGCCTCCTCCACCGCGCGGGCGGGGAGAGCCGGGAGCCGGAGCCGCCCGTGGCGATCCAGGCGGGTGCGGAGACGTGGCGTCGCGTGCGGGAGGGGCTCCGCGCGGTCGTCGAGGAGGGCTCGGCCGCGCGACTCGGGCTCAAGCGCCTGAAGGTGGCCGGCAAGACCGGCACGCCGCAGACGACGGGACGGCCCGGGGCGCTCGATCACGCCTGGTTCGCGGGCTATGCGCCCGCGGACCGGCCGGTCGTGGCCTTCGCGGTGTTCGTCGAGAGCACGGTCGGCCACGGAGGCGAGGCCGCGGCCCCGGTCGCGGAGGCGTTTCTCACGCGCTTCTTCGAGAGCCGGCGGGAGTAGGAAAAGGTGCCACTCTTCATTTCCGCGGCGGAAATGAAGAGTGGCACCTTTTCTCACCCCCCGAAGCGGTAGCCGACGCCGCGCACGGTCTGCACGAGGTCCTGGAGCGCGGGGATCTTCTTCCGGAGCGCGCGGATGTGCACGTCGATGTTGCGGTCGATGATGAAGGCGTCCGGCCCGGAAGCGTGGTCCAGGAGCTGGTTCCGCGTGAACACCCGCGCGGGGTTGGCGGCCAGGTAGCGCAGGAGCCGGAACTGCGTGAGGGTCACGGGAATCGGCTCGTCCTTCCAGTAGACCGTGTGCGCCACCGAGTCGATCAGCAGGTCCCCGACGCGGATCCGCCCCTCGGCGCCATCCTTGAGCGGGCCGCGCCGGAGCACCGCGCGGATCCGCGCCACCAGCTCGGCGGGACTGAAGGGCTTCGTGAGGTAGTCGTCGGCGCCCACCGAGAGGCCCAGCACGATGTCGGCTTCCTCCCCCTTGGCGGTGAGCATCACGATCGGGATCTCGCGGGTGTCCGGCGTGGAGCGGAGCGCGCGGCAGACCCCGATGCCGTCGACCCCCGGGAGCATCAGGTCGAGCACGATCAGGTCGGGTCGGCTCTCCCGGGCGATCTTCAGCCCGGCCTCGCCCTCGGCCGCGCCCAGGAACTGGAAGCCCGCCCGCTGGAAGTGGTACTCGAGCAGGTCCCTGAGGTCCTTCTCATCGTCGATCACCAAGAGCTTCGGTTTGGGCATGCGAACGTATTAGGCTGACGCCATGAAGAGCCCGTGAACTCCAGGTGAATTCCCGGTGGTTTCGGCGCGAGCGGGGCCCGGCCCGTGCCGGTCCGGCGCGCGGTCCCATATACTCCACACCACAATGACCGGGTCGCGCATCTTCCTCAAGATCGCCGCCTCGGGCCTCGGCCTCCTGCTCCTCGGGCTCGGCGTCCCCGCCTTCCTGATGGAGCGCGAGCTCAAGGGAGCCTTCCTCGGGCAGGTGGAAGGGGAGCTGGCCCAGGAGGCCCGGCGGACCGCCGTCGTGATCCGCCCGATGATCGAGAGCGGCGACCCCCGTGGCGCGGAACGGCTGCTCCGTGAGCTGGCCCGGTCGAGCGGCACCCGCTACACGATCATCGGGGAGGACGGGGTCGTGCTGGCGGACTCCCACCACGACCACGCCTCGATGGAGAACCACGGTAACCGGCCCGAGGTCCGGATGGCGCTGCTCGCGGGGCAGGGTCGGTCGGAGCGCCCGAGCGCCACCACGGGGCGCGAGGAGATGTACGTGGCCGTGGCCGAGCGCCTCGGCGGTCACCCGGTCGTGATCCGCGCCTCGGAGGCTCTCTCCGACGTGAACACGCCCTTCCTCCGCGCCCGCCGCTGGGTGCTGGGAGCCGGCGTGACCACGGTGGCGCTGGGCGTGGGGCTCGGGCTCTGGATGGCGCGGCGGCTCGCGACCCCGATCCGCGAGATGCAGGCGATGGCCGGCGCGGTCGCGCGGGGGGAGCGGGGCGCGCGGCTCCGCTCCACGCGCCACGATGAGCTGGGGGAGCTGGCGAGGTCGCTGGACCACCTCGCCGAGGAGCTCGAGGCCCGGGTCGAGGCCATGAGCCGGGACCGCGAGCGCGCGCTCGCGATGCTCTCGGCCATGGCCGAGGGCATCGTGGCGCTGGACGGCGCCGGCCGCGTGACCTCCGTCAACCGCGCGGCCGAGGAGCTGTTCGGCGTCCGCGGCGCGGACGTGCTCGGGCGCCGCCTCGCAGAGGCGATCCGCGCGGCCGAGCTGCTCGACCTGGCCGAGGAGGTGCTTCGCGACCGGACGCCGTCCGAACGGGAGGCGCGCCTCGGCGAGCGCGTGCTGCAGCTCACCGGCTCGCCCATGGGGGGGCCGTCGGGCGGCGCGGTGCTGCTCGCCCACGACCTCACCGAGGTCCGTCGCCTGGAGGAGGTCCGCCGCGACTTCGTGGCCAACTTCTCGCATGAGATCCGCACGCCGCTCTCCGCGATCCTCGGCTACGTGGAGACCCTGCTCCACGCCGCGCCCGAGGACCCCGCGCAGCGCGACGAGTTCCTCCAGAAGATCCAGAAGAACGCGCACCGCCTCCGGGAGCTGGCCTCGGATGTGCTCACGCTCTCCCGGGTCGAGGCGCGCCCGGACCTGACCGACCGCTCCAGCGTGGACATCGGCGAGGTGGCGAACCTCTCGCTCGAGGCGTGGCGGGAGCGGGCGGAGGCGAAGGGGCTCCGCCTCGAGAACGAGATGGACCACGGGCCGTTCCTCGTGCTGGGGGACCGCGGCCTCCTGCTGACGGCGCTGGACAACCTGCTCCAGAACGCGATCACCTACACGCCCTCCGGCGGCCGCGTCGTGCTCTCGGTGCGCCGCCAGGGAGACCGCGTCCGGGCGGCCGTCCGCGACACCGGGATCGGCATCCCCTCCGCCTACCTGCCGCGCATCTTCGAGCGCTTCTTCCGCGTGGACCGCGGGCGGTCCCGCGAGGTGGGGGGGACGGGGCTCGGACTCGCGATCGTGAAGCACGTGGCGCTCAACCATGGAGGGTCCGTGGTCGCCACGAGCGAGGAAGGGCGCGGCACGGAGGTCGCGCTCGAGCTGCCGGTCGCGGACCGGGGCCTGGAGAGGGTGGCATGAGGATCTACCTGGTCCGCCATGGTCCGGCGGGGCAGCACGGGTCGACTCCGGGTCCCGACCGGGAGCGCCCGCTCACCCGGAAGGGGGTGCGGCGGACCCAGGCCGCGTTCGCGGGACTCCGGCGCTCCGGAGTCCGCCTCGACAGCATCTTCTCGAGCCCGTACCGGCGCGCGCGGGAGACCGCCGAGCTTCTGGTGCGCGAGCTCCGCTTCGAGGGGGAGGTGGTCGAGTCCCCCGCGCTCGTCCCGGACGCGCCGCCGGGAAAGGTGCTGGAAGCGCTCCGGTCCGGGCCGGAGGGCGGGCGGGTGGCGCTGGTGGGGCACGAGCCCCATCTCTCCCATTGCCTGGCGCTTCTGGTCGGCGGGAACGCCGGCGCGCTCGAGATGGGAAAGGCGGGCGTGGCCAGCGTGCTGGTGGCCGAATGGAAGCGCAATCCGCCCGGCGCGCTCCGCTGGCTGGCGACCGCGCGTATCCTGCGTCGCTTGAGTTAGGCTGTTGCCCGAGTCACCGGTTGAAAGTCGAAAGTCGAAAGTCGAAAGTTGAAAGCCGGAAGTTGAAAGCCGGAAGCTCAGTTCCTTTCCTCTCCGGCTTTCAACTCACAGCTTCTGAGTTCCGACCCGTACCTGACACCCTGAGCCCTCCCTGGGCTACGATCTTCCGGAGGCACCCTTGGCCCGCCACTTCCAACGCGAGCTGGACGACCTGAAGGCGAAGCTGCTCCACATCGGCGCGCTGGTGGAGGAGGCGCTCGACCACGCGCTCTCGGCCCTGCACCGGCTCGACCCGGTGACGGCGCGCGAGGTGGTCGAGGGGGACCGCCGGATCGACGCGTTCGAGGTGGAGGTCGAGGAGGAGTGCCTGAAGCTGATCGCCCTCTACCAACCGGTGGCCAGCGACCTCCGCTTCCTGACCGCGATCCTGAAGATCAACAACGACCTCGAGCGCGTGGGCGACCACGCCAAGAACATCGCCGAGCGGGTCGTGAAGCTGGCCGAGCACGCGCGGATCGAGGGCGCGCCGAGCCTCAACCGGATCGGCACCCAGGCGCGGAAGATGGTCCGGGAGAGCCTGGACGCGATGGTGCGCGGCGACGTCGATCTGGCCAAGCAGGTGTGCGCCGAGGACGACATCGTGGACGACCTCAACCGCGAGATCTTCGGCTACCTGACCCGCCGGATGCAGGAGGAGCCGTCGCTGGTGGTCCCCGCCGTGATGCTGCTCGGCGCGGCCAAGGACCTGGAACGCGTGGCGGATCTTGCGACCAACGTGGCCGAGGACGTGGTCTACATGGTCGAGGGGGACATCATCCGCCACAACCGCTACCGCTCGCGCGCCGCGCGCCCCGCGAAGCCTCCGGCGTAGCGAGAGGGGCAGGCCGGGGCGATGCTCGGCTGGGGGGGGCGGGAGCCCGACGGAGCGACGTCGTACCGGGGCCTGCCGCTCGCGACCACGGGGGTCGCGGTGCTGCTCGCCGCGGTGGGCTTCCTCTTCCTCTGGAGCGCGACCTGGCGGGCGGACCGCGAGGCGCACGCGCCCGATCCGTGGATGCAGCTCGCGTGGATCGGGCTCGCCGCCCTGGCGGCGGCGGTGCTCGCGCGGATCGACTACCGGCGGCTCCAGTCCTGGGCAACGCTGGCCTGGGTCGGGGCGATCCTCCTGCTCGCGCTCACCGCGGTGGCGGGGATCCAGAAGAACGGTGCGCGGCGCTGGCTGGGGATCGGCGGGTTCACGCTGCAGCCGACCGAGCTGGCCAAGGTCGCGACCGTGCTGGCGCTGGCGCGCCTTCTCGCGCTCCGGCCGCCGGTGCGGCGGCTCGGAGAGCTCGCGTTCCCGCTCGCGATCGCCGGGCTGCCGGCGGCATTCCTGCTCCAGCAGCCCGACCTCGGGTCGGCGCTCCTCTTCGCGCCGGTCCCGTTCGCGCTGCTCTTCGTCGCGGGCGCGCGCCGGCGGGTGCTGGCGACGGGCGCCGCCCTGCTGCTGCTCGCTCCGGTGGCGGCCTGGGTCATGGCTCCGGCGTCGCTCCAGCGGAAGATGCTCCGCCCGTACCAGCTCGAGCGGCTCACGACGTGGTGGAGCCGCGACCCGGGACGGAACCTGTCGTCGGGCTACCAGCTCTGGAACGCCGAGATCGCGGTCGGCTCGGGCGGGCTCCTCGGCAAGGGAATGATGCGCGGGCCGCAGAACGTTCACGGCTTCCTGCCGGCGAAGTCCACCGACTTCGTGTTCAGCGTAATCGGGGAGGAGGGCGGCTTCGTCGGGTGCGCGCTCTTCCTCGGCGGCTTCGCCGCGCTGGCCGGCCTCTATCTGTTCGCGGGCGCGCGCACGCGCGAGCCGTTCGGGCGGTATCTCTGCGTGGGGGCGGCGACGCTGCTCCTCAGCCAGGTGTTCCTGAACACGGGGGTGGCGACCGGTCTCCTGCCGACGACGGGGGTGCCGCTCCCGTTCGTCTCGATCGGCGGGACCGGGGCGCTCGCGCAGGGGGCGCTGCTCGGGCTGGTCCTCGCCGTGGGCCGGCGGCGCGGCTACGTGCTCGGCCACGAGCATCCGCCGCAGGTGATCGGAGAGATGAGAGACGAAGGGGGTTGAGGCTCCATATGAGGGGGTGCGGGGGACGCGCTCATTCCCCTGAAGTGCCAACCCGCCTATAATCGTGCCCATGAGTCGTCCACTCCGTTCAAGCAGAAGCTCTATTACGGAGGGTGTCCATGGCTCGAGCGAGACTGCCTCGCTCTTCTCGCAGGGTTCGGGCTTCCGCATGCCGGTGGACAGACTCCCAATCTGAAGATCTATCGTGACGACCTGGGAATCGGGCACGTCTACGCAGACAACAACGAGGCCGTCTTCTATGGGATTGGCCGCCTGCATGCCCGAGACAAGCCGCTCACGACGATGATTGGGCTGACATGGGGGGTGGGCCGGTTGGCCGAGACGCTGGGAGACGTCCCGCGCACCACGCCACCACCCAATGGATGGCCGATCGAGCTATTCGCAAAGCGAGACCTGAAGGTCAGGACCTACAGGATCCCCGAGAGGGCTCAGGTGCTCTTCAATCGGTATTCAACGGGTCTACCCCAGAGGACCAGGACCTGGCCCGACTGCTCAAAGCCTATGTGCAGGGTCTCAAGGACGAGCTGACACCAAGTCGCATAGCCCGTCTGGTGACGTTCTATACGCAACCGCATCCAGATTGGCCGTACGACGCGACTTTTCGGCTCGACGCCGGACAATATCAGAAGCTGTTCGAGCGGACTCCGGCCTGCTGGGAGCCACTTGCGATGATGCTCTTCGCCCTCGGTGGAGTCGGGCTGGCCCATCCCGCGGATCCCATGAACACGCAGCTCATCTACTTCGGCTCGAATTCCTGGGGCGTGTCCAATCATGGATCTGCTGATGGCCGGGTCTACGTGCAGCAAGAGGCGCATGGCGGTATCTCAGGTTTTCATGTTCTTCGTTCAGACCTCCTGACATTGCTGAGACGTTTTCGCGAGCCAATAGTTGTGAGCGATGGAAAACAACCGATCGCCGAGACATTACGCGTCCGCGATCGGAGAAATGTCTCAGGGCATTCCGAGA
>Ga0187892_10012381_pt1 | contig 10156 bp, 9 predicted proteins | sample MA1701073metaG_FD_139345 | JGI IMG/M metagenome (GOLD analysis project Ga0187892, IMG submission 139345) | Bio-ooze microbial communities from a basaltic lava cave in the Kipuka Kanohina Cave System on the Island of Hawaii, USA - MA170107-3 metaG ...
GGCGACATCCCGCTGCTCGGGAACCTGTTCCGCTACCGCAACACGAATCGGATCAAGCGCAACCTCATGGTGTTCTTGAAACCGACGATCCTGCGCGACCCCGGCCTCGAGTCCTCGATTTCGAGCGAGAAGTACAACTTTATCCGCGCCGAGCAGCTCGAGATGCGCGACAAGCGCGAGATCATGGCGCGACCCGAGAACTACCCGGTGCTGCCCGAGTGGCACCCGCCGATGCCGCTGCCGATCGAGCCGGGCTCGCGCGAATGACCGCGACACGGCCCGCGCGCCCGAGCTTCGCGTTCGCGAAGCGGCACGGCGCGACGCTGGTCGAGTGGCGCGAGGGAACGGCGCGGGTCGCGCACCGGCCGGGTATCCGGATCGAGACGCTCGCGGAGCTCCGGCGCTACCTCGACGCGCCGCTCGAGCTCGAGCCGCTCGAGCCCGCGCGCTACGACGCGCTGCTGCGCGAGCTCTACGAGCAGGGCGGCGCCGACGCGCGCGCGGTGGTCGAGGCGTTCGACGAGCGCGCCGACCTCGCGGCGATCGCGGAGGCGCTGCCTGAACCCGAGGACCTCATGGAGGCCGACGACGACGCGGTCATCGTGCGGCTCATCAACGCGCTCCTGACCGAGGCGGTCAAGGAGAACGCGTCGGACATCCACATCGAGCCGTACGAGAACCGCCTCGTCGTGCGGTTCCGCGTCGACGGCGTGCTGCGCGAGGTGCTGGCGCCGCAGAAGGCCATCGCGGCACCGGTGGTCTCGCGCATCAAGGTCATGGCGAAGCTCGACATCGCCGAGAAGCGCCTGCCGCAGGACGGCCGCATCTCGCTGCGCATCGCGGGGCGCCCGGTCGACGTGCGCGTCTCGACGATCCCCGCCGGCCACGGCGAGCGCGTCGTGCTGCGCCTGCTCGACAAGCAGGCCGGCCGGCTCGAGCTCGGCAAGCTCGGCATGGATCCGCGCACGCAGCGCGAGCTCGAGTACCTCGTCGCGCGCCCGCACGGCATCCTGCTGGTGACGGGTCCGACCGGCAGCGGCAAGACCACGACGCTCTACGCGGCGCTGCTGAAGCTCGACTCGGCGACGCGCAACATCCTGACGGTCGAGGATCCGATCGAGTACTACATCGACGGCGTCGGCCAGACCCAGGTCAACACCAAGGTCGACATGACGTTTGCGCGCGGGCTGCGCGCGATCCTGCGCCAGGACCCCGACGTCGTGATGGTCGGCGAAATCCGCGACCTCGAGACCGCCGAGATCGCGGTGCAGGCCTCGCTGACCGGCCATCTCGTGCTCTCGACGCTGCACACGAACTCCGCAGTCGGCGCGGTCGCGCGGCTGCGCGACATGGGCGTCGAACCGTTTCTCCTCGCGTCATCGCTGATCGGCGTGCTCGCGCAGCGGCTCGTGCGCGTGCTCGACCCCGCGACGCGCGAGGCCTACCCGGCCACGCCGACCGAGCTCGCGGCGTTCGGCCGCGACGCCAACGAGCGCGTGACGCTCTACCGCCCCGGCCCGAACGCGATCGGCAAGAACGCCGGCTACAAAGGCCGCACCGGCATCTACGAGCTGGTGCCGCTCGACGACACGCTGCGGCGCATGATCCACGACGGCGCTTCCGAAGCCGAGATCGAGCTTCACGCGCGCGCGCGCTCGCCCTCGATCACCGCCGACGGCTGGGCCAAGTGCGTCGCCGGCGTCACCAGCGTCGACGAGGTGCTGCGGGTCACGCGGGAGGATTGACGCCGGCCGTGCTTCGAAACAGATCCGTCAGCTGCCGCGGTAATTCTGTTTCAAAGGCTCGGCACAGGTTGGCGCGCACTGCCGTTTGGATGGACGGACTCGAGTTCGTGACACTAGACGAGAAGCCTAGATGCGCATGAGCGGCATAGTTCGGGCGGCCGGCATCGACGACGCAAACCGCACGGTCGGGCCCATTGCGAACTAGTCGAATTCGCTCGCAAAGCGCGACCGCGACGCCTGCCAGAGCCCGATTTGGATCTCGGGCTTGAAGCGGAGCCCACGCTTCCCGCTCGACGATGGCAGCGTCGCAGTACTGCGTCCGGAACACGGACACCTGTCCGGCGCGGAGCTTTGATCTGCTGAACGCCGCGTTGCTGAGTTCGCCGCCCAGCCACAGCTCGGGCGAATAGAGCAGATAGCCGAGCGATTCGTCATCGACGACGACACCGGGCGAATCTGGGCATTGGCGTTCGTCTTCTTCCGGGCACACGCGCGACGGAGCCTGGCTATCCGGCAACGAGAGCTCGAAAGCGCTCCATTCCCGGCGAAGCTGCGGTCAGTTGCAGGTCTTCCCCCGGTTCAAATTCCGCTTCGCCACGAAACGCATAGCTAAAGAGACCGTCGCCATAGAGCGAGCCAATAATGGTCCTTCCCTCTATCCGCCACGTCAGCAGCAGTTCGCCGTCCTCGGCAACCGAAAGGCGCGGCAGCGGCAAGCGATGGCCGAACAAGAGCATCGCCTTCGCCAAGTCCCGGGTTGCCGCGTTGAGGCGCGCGATGGCGTCGTGGTCACCGGACCGCAGCGTCCGGACGAGCAGCTGCCCTAGGTGACCAAGCAGTTGTTGCCGCTCGACCAACAACGGCGGACTCGTCGGTCCCGCTGCGGCTGGAACGGCGGCTCCAAGAGGCCTACTCGGCGCAGTCCTGCGCTGCGAAGACGCTTCGTCGAACACCAGCTCGGCGGTAACACTCATTCTGCAGCTCCCGCAATCGCAATGCGATCGCCGAATGATTCCTGGAGTCGCGTGGTGGTCAGCGAGAAGAACAGCGAACTGAGTAGCGCATGCGCCTGATCGAACCAAGGTAGTGAATCGGCCGGAGTGCCGAACGGCTCACCCGCGACCGTCTCGACCGACAAATCTGCAACGTAGGCCGGGAAGCCTCTTGACCTGCCTGGAATCATGTTGACGACTGCCCTGCTACCGGGCATCGCGTCCACCGGAAACGTCGTTTGCGTGCTGATGTGAACGTCGCCGTGCTTGGTCGAGAACCGCGAGACCACCTGCGAGTCGACACCGCTGCCTGCTCGCAGTGAATTCCCCAAGAAGTCTGCGTCGCTTGAGTACCCATGCTTCTCGGTAAAGGCATTCAAGTATCGGAGACGCAGGCGGACTACCGATGCTGGATCTGGAAGCGGCCAGCATTTCTCAAGGATCTGAACGCAATCCGCAACAAAGGCGCGGAAAGTGCTCCAACCCTGGTAGGGCGGGACGGCATTGCAGACCAAGACACCCGGGCCCAACTGCATGAGGGGCCACTGATCCGGCGACCGTCGAAAGCGCACCGTCGGTTTGCCAGCGAGAAGCTCAATAGCGACGCCGAACGGAACTGTAGATTCAACCGTCGCCAAACCACGCTCACTTGCCTCAGATTGCACGCGAGGCGACAGCCCAGCGAACGCAGGGTCCACAGCAGCGTTGGGTACCACTTCCAGAGCAATCGTCTGCCAAAAAACCTCGGCGATCAGTTCTACGAGCGGCGCATCTGTGTAGACGAACTCAGACACAGTGTGGCGACTCTGGGGTAGGCGATCGAGCCCTGAACCTAACACATACACTCACCTCTGACTGACGCCCGCGCGCAAAGTTCGCCGGGCAGCTGGCACTCAAGTCTTAGGGCAGCCCTGAGCAGCGCGAATCCGACCGCGGATGCGGCCTTGACGCGCCGGAACTACTCGCGCGCGACGACGGGATCATTCAGCGAAGCGAGGTATTCGGCCGCGCGGCCGAGCGCGCGCGACACCGGCCGCAGCACGATCTCGTCGCCGCGACGAATCACCTCGACGCAGTCGCAATCGAGCCGGATCCCGTCCGGGAGCCGGATCGCCTGCGCTTCGTCCCAGCGGAACACGTGTACAACGTTCATGGACGTGCCTCGAAAAGTCCCCTGCACGTTCCAACCCCGCGCCTGCACTATCCGCCGGAACCGTGACGGTTTCAACCGGCGCGCGGCCAATGTCGAGGGTCAGTTCAGCCACGGTTGGGGCCGCCAGGCTCGGGTAAGCTTCCGCGCTGGCGACGGGAGACAGGCATGACGCAGGCGGAAGCGGGGGCGGCGACGGCGCCGCAGGGCGAGTTCCGGCGCTCGCTCGGGTTGCTCGACGCGACCATGATCGTCGCGGGCTCGATGATCGGCTCGGGCATCTTCATCGTCAGCGCCGACGTCGTGCGCACCGTCGGCTCGTCCGGCTGGCTGATCGCGACCTGGCTCATCGCCGGCGTCATGACCGTGATCGGCGCGCTCGCCTACGGCGAGCTTTCCGGCATGTATCCGCGCGCCGGCGGCCAGTACGTCTACCTGCGCGAGGCCTACAACCGCCTCATCGCGTTCCTCTACGGCTGGGCGTTCTTCGCGGTGATCCAGACCGGAACCATCGCCGCGGTGGGCGTCGCGTTCGCGAAGTTCGCGGCGTATCTCTTCCCGGCGCTGTCCGACCAGAACGTGCTCTGGGAGACCTCGCTCGGCGCGGAGCGGACCTTCAGGCTCAATGCGGCGCAGCTCGTCTCGATCGCGGTGATCGTGCTGCTCACCGCCATCAACGCGCGCGGCGTCAACCACGGCAAGATCATCCAGACCACGTTCACGCTCGCGAAGATCGGCGCGCTCGCGGCGCTGGTCGTGTTCGGCTTCCTGCTCGCGTCCGACGGCGACGTCTGGCGCGCGAACTGGACCGATGCGTGGCACGGGCCGACGGTCGAAGGCGTCGCGATCACCGGCGCCGCGATCCTGCCGCTCGTCGCGATCGCGATGGTCGGGCCGCTGTTCTCGTCCGACGCCTGGAACAACGTCACCTTCATCGCGGGCGAGGTCAAGAACCCGAAGCGCAACATCGGGCTCGCGCTGTTCCTCGGCACCGCGATGGTCTGCGGCCTCTACGTGCTGACCAACATCATGTACACGGCGAGTCTGCCGCTCGACGCGATCGCGAACGCCGAAGCCGACCGCGTCGGCGTCGTTGCCGCGCAGGCGATCTTCGGCGACACCGGCACGCTGATCATCGCGATCCTCATCATGATCTCGACCTTCGGCTGCGCGAACGGCCTGATCCTCGCCGGTGCACGCGTCTACTACACGATGGCGCAGGACGGGCTGTTCTTCCGCCGCGTCGGCTCGCTCAACGGTGCGGGCGTGCCGGCGTGGGGGCTGTGGACGCAGGCGGTCTGGGCCTCGATCCTCTGCCTCTCGGGGCGCTACGGCGACCTGCTCGACTACGTCGTGTTCGCGGTGCTGATCTTCTACATCCTGACGATCGCGGGGATCTTCGTGCTGCGTCGCCGGCTGCCCGACGCCGAACGACCGTACCGCGCGTTCGGGTATCCGCTGCTGCCGGCGCTGTACGTCGTGCTCGCGCTCGCGATCTGCGTCGCGCTGCTCGTCTACAAACCGACGTACAGCTGGCCGGGCCTCATCATCGTGCTGCTCGGGATCCCGCTGTTCTACTGGCTCGAGCGCAGCGCGCGGGCGGCACCCGCGCCCGGCTGACGCGTGGCCGCTTTCGAATACCGCGCGCTCGACGCGGACGGCCGCACGCAGCGCGGCGTGCTGCAGGCCGACACCGCGCGCGCCGCGCGCGGCGTGTTGCGCGAGCGCGGGCTCGTTCCGGTCGAGGTCGATCCGGTCCGCGAGGGCGCCTCGAGCGCCGACGTTTCCTCGTACTTCCGCCGCGGGCTCGGACGCGCCGAGCTCGCGCTCCTCTCGCGCCAGCTCGCGACGCTGGTCGGCGCGGGGCTGCCGATCGACGAGGCGCTCGCGGCGCTCGCCGAGCAGTCCGAGCGCGCGCGCTCGCGCGCGTTGGTCGTGCAGCTGCGCTCGCGCGTCATGGAGGGTGCGTCGCTCGCCGCCGCGCTCGCCGAGTTCCCGGACAGCTTCCCGGCGCTCTTCCGCGCGACCGTCGCAGCCGGCGAGTCGTCCGGCCGGCTCGGCGACGCGCTCGCGCGCCTCGCCGACTACACCGAGAGCCGCGACGCGCTGACCCGCACGCTGTTCGTCGCGCTCGCGTACCCGCTGCTGCTCACCGTCGTCGCGCTCGCGATCGTGACGGGGCTCCTCGTCTACGTCGTGCCGCAGGTCGTCTCGGTGTTCGAGAACCTCGGACAGGAGCTGCCGTTCGTGACCCGCGCGCTGATTGCGATCGCGGCGTTCGTGCAGGACTACGGCGTCGCGACGCTGCTGCTCGCGGTGCTTGCGGCGCTCGCGCTGCGCTTGCTGCTGCGCCGGGTCGAGTTTCGGCTCGGCTTCGATCGCGCGGTGCTGAAGCTGCCGGTCGTCGGCCGCCTGGTGCGCGCGACCAACACCGCGCGCGCGGCGCGCACACTCGCCACGCTGACCGCGAGCGGCGTCGGCTTGCTCGAGGCGATGCAGCTCGCGGCCGGCACGGTCCGCAACCGTGTCATGCACGAGGCGCTCAAGCGCGCCGCGGCGCGCGTGCGCGAGGGCACTGCGCTCGCTCGCGCGCTCGCGGAATCGGGCTACTTCCCCCCGGTCGCGGTGCGGCTCGTCGCGAGCGGCGAGAAGAGCGGCAAGCTCGACGCGATGCTCGAGCAGGCCGCGGCACAGCAGGCGCGCGAGGTCGAAGCTTCGCTCGCTGTGGTCGCGGCGGTGCTCGGACCGGGCGTGATCGTGCTGGTCGGCGGGCTCGTGCTGTTCATCGTGCTCGCGATCCTGCTGCCGATCTTCGAGCTCAATACGCTGATACGTTGAGGGCTGAGGGCCGGGCTGCGTAGGCCGGACTTGCGCAGCAAGGCCGGCGCTCATGCCGGCCATCGCTGCGCGATGTCCGGCCTACAATTCCGGCTAGCCCAAACCCCGCATCTCCGCATGATCCGCTTCGAATCCGTCACCAAACGCTACCCGTCGGGCCAGGAAGCGCTGCGCGAGGTCACGTTCGCGATCGCGGCCGGCGAGTTCGTGTTCCTGACGGGACATTCGGGCGCCGGCAAGAGCACGGTGCTGAAGCTCGTCTCCCTTTCCGAGCGTGCCACGCGCGGCGCGGTGCTGTTCGGCGAGCGCAATCTCGCGAAGGTGTCGGCGCGCGGGATCCCGGCGATCCGGCGCCAGGTCGGCCAGGTGTTCCAGGACCATCGCCTGCTGATGGATCGCACCGTGTTCGACAACGTCGCGCTGCCGCTCGTGATCGCGGCGGTACCTCGCGCCGAGCTCGAGAAACGCGTCCGCTCGGCGCTCGAGAAGGTGGCGCTCGCGGCGCGCGAGCGCTCGCGGCCGGTCGAGCTCTCGGCCGGTGAGCAGCAGCGCGTCGGCATCGCGCGCGCGATCGTCGCGAAGCCGCCGCTCGTGATCGCGGACGAGCCGACCGGCAATCTCGATCCGACGCTGGCGGCCGAGATCATGGCGCTGTTCGCGACGCTGACCCAGGCCGGTACGACCGTGCTCGTCGCGAGCCACGACCTGCCGCTCGTGCAGCGGATGAAGAAGCGCGTGCTCGTGCTCGATCACGGGCGGCTGATCGACGACTTCCGCCCGGTGCCGCCGCCGCCCGCGCACGTCGCGGCGGCGATCGAGTCGGTGCGGCCGTGAGCGCGAACCGCAGCCCCGAGCCCGGCGCCACCAACCGCCGCACCGCGGCGCGCGACGATGGGGTGCGCGAGCCGGCGGCGCACGCGTCGCTGCGCGCGTGGCTCGGCCAGCATGCGTACGGCGCGCTTTCGAGCCTCGGCCGGCTCTGGCAGCGGCGCGCGGCGACGCTCTTGACCGTCGCGGTGATGGGGCTCGCGCTCGCGCTGCCGCTCTTGCTGCATCTCGCGCTGCGCAATCTCGAGCGCTACGGCGGCTCGATCCAGGAGGCGCGCGAGCTCAGCGTGTTCGTCGCACCCGGCAGCGACGCGAAGGCGATCGGGAAGCTCGAGACCGCGATCGCGGCGGACGCCGCGGTCGAGAGCGTGCGCCTGCGCTCGCCCGACGAGGGACTCGCCGAGCTCGAAGCGCTGCCCGGCTTCGCCGAGGCGGTGGCGCTGCTCGAGGAGAATCCGCTGCCGACGGTGCTGCTCGTGGCACCGCGCGCAGGGCTCGCGTCTGACGCGATGGCCGCGCTCGCCGGCCGGCTCGGGGCGCTGCCCGGCGCCGACCTCGTGCTCTACGACCTCGAGTGGCGCGAGCGCATGACGCGCGCGCTCGCGCTCGCGGCACGGCTCGCCGCCATCGTCGCGGCGATGCTCGCGCTCGGCGCCTTGCTTGTCGTCGGCAACACGATCCGTCTCGACGTGCAGGGCCGCGCCGAGGAGATCGCGATCGTGCAGCAGCTCGGCGGCAGCGACGGTTTCGTGCGGCGCCCGTTCCTCTACGCGGGCTGCTGGTACGGCCTGTTCGCGTCGCTGGCGGCGCTGGTCGGCTGCGCGGTGGCGCTCGCCGCGCTCGCGGGCCCGGTCGCCTCGCTCGCGGAAAGCTACGGCAGCACGCTCGGGCTCGTCGGTCTCGATCTCGAGACCGTCGGCGCGACGCTCCTCGCGGGACTCGTGTTAGGCTGGCTCGGCGCATGGATCGCCTGCGGCCGGCACCTCGCGAGGGGTAGGCCGGCCTAGTTCGCGTCAGTAGCGGGCGGCCCGGCGCACCTCCCGATCGCGATCCGCGGCCATGGCAGGCGACGTCCAGCTGACCCGCCACATCGCGACCGACGCGCCGCGCGTGATGGTCGTCGACGGCTCGAAGGTCGCACGCAAGATGATCGCGCAGGTGCTGAAGCAGCACCTGCCGAATTCGACCGTGCTCGCGTGCGAGACCGGCGCCGAGGCGAAGGCCGAGCTCGGCAACGGCGTGGTCGATCTCGTCACGACCGCACTGACGCTCGACGACATGGACGGGCTCGAGCTCGCGCGCTACGTGCGCGAGCACTCGCCGCAGGCCTACATCCCGATCGTCGTCGTCTCCGGCAGCGTGCAGGAGCGGCTCGCCGATCGCGGCCTGTCCGACGACGTCACCGACTATTTCGACAAGTCGCTCGGCTTCTCGGCGCTCGCCCAGTTCATCCACGGCTACGTCGCGCCGCAGACGCGCGTCGAGGGCCGCGTGCTCTACGTCGAGGACTCGAAGGTCGTCGCGCTCGCGACGCGGCGCATGCTCGAGAAGTACGGGCTCACGGTGCAGCACGTCGTCAGCGTCGAGGACGCGCTCGCACTGATCGATACGGCGCGGCATCAGAACACCCCACCGGCCGACCTCGTGCTGACCGACGTTTATCTGAAGGGCGAGCTCTCGGGCAAGGACCTGCTCGAGCGGCTGCGCGGACCGCTCGCGTACACGCGCGGCAATCTCCCGGTGCTCGTCATGACCGCCGACGACAATCCCGCCAATCAGGCGGCGCTATTGCGCGCCGGCGCAAACGACCTCGTGCACAAGCCGGTCGAGGAGCGTCTCCTGATCACGAAGCTGATGTTCCAGCTCAGGGTCAGCCAGAACGTACGCAAGCAGGCGGCGGGCGCGGGCTGAACGTTCCGCCGAGCCGGCCATCCTTCGGATGTCCGGCCTACTTGGGGCACGCGCGCCGGCCGTAGGCCGGACATCGCGAAGCGATGGCCGGCAATCCGACGACGGTCATAATCGGAGCCCATGGAAACCACCGACCGCGTCCGCCTCGACCCGAGCTGGAAGCAGCACCTCGTGCCGCTGTTCGAGACCGAGCGGATGCAGGCGCTGCGCGAGTTCCTGCGCGAGGAAAAGCGCGCCGGCAAGATCATCCATCCGCCCGGTCCGCAGATCTTCGCGGCGCTCGACGCGACGCCGTTCGATCGGGTGCGGGTCGTGATCCTCGGCCAGGATCCGTACCACGGGCCGAACCAGGCGCACGGGCTCTGCTTCTCGGTCTCGCCCGGCGTGCCGGCGCCGCCGTCGCTCGAGAACATCTTCGTCGAGCTTAATCGCGATCTCGGCATCGCACGTCCCGACCATGGCTGCCTCACGCCATGGGCGAAGCAGGGCGTGCTGCTGCTCAACGCGGTGCTGACGGTCGAGCAGGGGCTCGCGGCGTCGCACCAGGGCCGCGGCTGGGAACTCTTCACCGACGCGATCGTCGCGCGGCTCGATGCCGAGCGCGAGCACCTCGTGTTCATGCTCTGGGGCAGCCACGCGCAGGCGAAGGGCGCGCGCCTCGACTCGAAACGCCATCTCGTGCTGAAGGCGCC
>Ga0187892_10012383_pt1 | contig 10155 bp, 8 predicted proteins | sample MA1701073metaG_FD_139345 | JGI IMG/M metagenome (GOLD analysis project Ga0187892, IMG submission 139345) | Bio-ooze microbial communities from a basaltic lava cave in the Kipuka Kanohina Cave System on the Island of Hawaii, USA - MA170107-3 metaG ...
TCAGGTCTTGGGCTTCCAGTCCCGCGCCATCTGCTGCGCCTTGACCAGCTGGTCGGGGCTCAGCTTGCTGGCGATGTATTCGCGCTGGCGCTCGGCGGCGGTGCGCTCGTCGCCCGAGAGTTGCGCCGCGGCGAGGTTGCTCCACATGTGCGCCTTCACCAGGTCCTTCTGCCCGGCCTTGTCGTCCGAGAGCAGATAGCCGAGTGCAAGCTGCGATCGTCCGTCGCCTTTCTCCGCCGCCAGCCCGTACCACTTGACCGCCTGGGCCGGATCGGCGACGGCGCCGTGCTTGCCGCTTTCGTAGATGTACCCCAACAGGTATTGCGCGTAGGTGCTGCCGTTCTCGGCCGGCTGCCGGTACCACTTCGCGGCCTGCGCGTAGTCCTGCTGCACCCCCTGGCCGGAGAAGTACAGCGCCCCGAGGCTTTCCTGCGCACCGGTCACGCCCTGCTCGGCGGCCTTCTGGTACCACTGCACCGCCTCGCCGTAGTTCTTGCTCTGCTCGAGCAGGTAGCCGAGCATGTACTGGCTTTGCACGTCGTTCAGGTCGCCCGCCTTGCGAAACCACTTCGCCGCCTCGGCGTCGTTCTTGGCGGTGCCGTTGCCCTGGTAGTAGGCCCAGGCGAGCAGCGCGTACACCGAGGTCTCTTCCTTCTCCGCGGCTTTCAGATACAGCTCGAGCGACTTGGCCTCGTCCTTCGCCACCCCGCGGCCCTGCGAGTACAGGTACCCCAGCCCGCTCAGGGCGCGGGCGTCGCCCTGGTCCGCCGCCTTCTGGTACCACTTGGCGGCCTCGGCGTAGTCCTGCTGCACGCCGCGTCCGTAGTCGTAGCAATAGCCCAGCAGGTACTGCGCGAACGCCCGTCCGGCCTCCGCCACCGGGCGGTTCCACTTGACCGCTTCGGCGTAGTCCTGGGCCACGCCCTGGCCGAAGAAGTACATGCGCCCGAGCGCCTCCTGCGCATCGGCGTTGCCGCCCTCGGCGGCAATCTTGTAGAACTGCGCGGCCTGGGCCTGATCGGCGGCCACCCCCTTGCCGAAGTCATACAGGTAACCGGCCAGGAAAGCGGGATACACCTTGCCCGCCTTCGCCGCCCCCGCGCACATCTTCGCGGCTTCAGTCTCGTCCTTGCGGATGATGTTCTCGCCGAAGAAGTAGGCACTGCACAGCTTCTCCATCGCCTCGGGGTACGCCTGGTCGGCGGCCTTGCGGTACCACTTCAGCGCCTCGGCGTAGTCCTGCACGGTGCCGCGCCCGAGATTGAACGCCTCCGCCAGGTAGAACTGCGCTTTCGCGTCGCCGGCTTCGGCTTGCGGCTTGAACTGGTCGAACGCCGTCCGGTAGTCGCCCCGGTTCCAGGCCTCCACGCCGGCCTGCACATCCGCCCAGGCTTCCCCCGCGAAGGCGAGAAGCATCGCCAGGGTCACACCTGCTCGCATCGCTCTCCTCCGATTCGTCTGCGTGAGCGGCCGCGTCGATTGCCATTGACGCCGGGTCACCGAATAGCCCGGCGATAAACCCCGGGGTCAAGCCCAGGGGGGACAAGCCCAAGGGGACAAGCCCGAGGGAACAAACAAACTAAGGCGCAGCCGATCGCGGCCGGCCGCTGCGAAGAGGCAGATGATAAACCGAATCGCGGAGCCGCTCGCGGCTGACCTGCCTCGGACACCCTGCTAGTATGCGGGCCTGACGTTTCGCGCACGGGAGGAGAAGAACCATGGAAGGGACTCAACCCGCACCGCAAGTCGCCGAGCGCACGCTCGGGCATCTGCCCCCGCTGAAGCTCGCCACGATGCCTGTTTACATGGGCCTGCTGGTCTACATCGGCCCGGGCATCCTGTGGGCGGCGCTCGCGCAAGGCTCGGGCGAGCTCATCTGGTGGCCTTACATGACCGCCAAGTACGGCACCGCATTCCTGGGCCTGCTGATCATCGCATCGCTGCTGCAATACTGGCTGAACCTGGAGATCTGCCGCTACACGGTGGCCACCGGCGAGACGCCGATCACCGGCTTCGGCCGGATCGGCCGCTGGCTGGCCTGGTCGGCTTGGGTCCTGGTGTTCTTCGAGAACATCTGGTTCGGCGCCTACGCCTCCGCCGGCGGCACGGCGCTGGCCGCGCTCACCGGCTTTCCCGAGGGTTGGACCCCGCGCGGGCAGTCGCTGTTCTGGGCCTACTTGACCATTTCGATCTACCTGGTGGCGCTGGTGTTCAGCCGCGTGGCCTACGCCGCGGTGGAGAAGTTCTCCATGGCGATCGTGCTGATCACCATGAGCGGGATCATCTTCGCGATGTTCCAGCCGAAGGTGCTCGCCACCGCCGGCGAGTTCTTCCCGGCGCTGCTGCCGCATCTGCCCGGCGAGGTCCCCAACTGGGACCCGAAGGATTGGAACACGCTTGCGACCTGCATCGCCTTCGCCGGCGCTGGCGGGTTCGGACAGCTGTTCCTCGCCTACTGGATGCGCGACAAGGGCGTGGGCATGGGGCACATCGTGGGCCGCGTCACCTCGCCGATCACGGGCAAGGCCGAGAGCATCCCCGCCACCGGCTTTTACTTCGCCGACACCGAGGAGAACAAGCGCCACTACAAGGGCTGGGTGCGCTACTTCAGCGTCGAGAACGCGATCGGCGTGGGGCTCAATCTGGTCACCACCATCATCATGTGCTGGCTCGCCTTCGCGCTGCTGCTGCCCACCGGCACGGTGCCCAAGGGCTGGGACATCGCCGTGGTGCAGTCGGCCTTCTTCGAGGTCGCCTGGGGCGACATCGGCAAGGCGCTGTTCCTGATCGTGGCGGCGGCCTTCCTGTGCGACGCGTGGCTGCAGCTGACCGACGGCTTCTCGCGCATCCAGGCGGACTTCTTCTACTCCAACTTCAAGCGCGCCCAAAAGCTGCACTACCGCAGCTGGTACTACATTTTCGTCGGCATCTTCACCGCGCTCACCACGGTCACCATGCTGATGGCGCAGCCCGACACGCTGATCATCATCCGCGGCGTGATCGCGTTCCTCGCCATGGCCATCATCGCACCGGCGTTCGTGTACCTGAACTACGTGCTGCTGCCCAGGGTCTTCCCCAAGTGGATCCGGCCGCATCCGGTGACGCAGACGCTGATGCTGCTGTGCACGGCGGCCTACATGGTGATGGCGGTGGGATATGTGGTGCTCAACTGGCGGCAGCTCCTGGCGATGCTGGGCGGATAGGCTCGAGGCGAAGCCCCGGTTCGCGCCGTTTCCGATCGTCATCGCCGCGCTGGCCTGCGCCTGCGTCTGCGCGCAGGCGCAGACGCAGCTGCAATACCAGAGGCGCGCGAACCATTACGAGGGCGTGCGCGCGCGCCCCGTGTCCGGCTTCGACATCGAGCTGCTCGCTGCGCAGGCGGCCTACGCCGACGATTCGGAGAAGATCGGCGAGCGGTTCCACGTGCGCTTCTTCCTGACGCGTCCGCGCGCCGTCCACCTGGTGGTGCGGGAGCTCGACTACCGCCACTTCTATTGGCTCGACCGGGTGCAACCCGAATCGCCGTGGCGCGCCGGCTTCGCGAACGTGTTCAGCTGGTCGACGGCGGAGGTCGTGCGCCAGCTCGGCGACCTGCGCATCTCGGACCTCGGCGTGGTGGTGCGGCTGGACCGGGACACGCCGTCGGCGATCGAGGAGGTTGCGCCGGCGCTGTTCTACCAATCGCAGTTCCCCGCCGCAGTCCGCGCTTACGTGTTCCATTTCAGGCTGCGGGAGGAAGCGATGCTGCGCGCGGCCATCTTCCGGGACGCGGGCTCGGAGCCGATCTGGTCTGCGCCGTCCGCTCGGCGCACCGCCGGCCGGCCGTTCTCGTACCAGTGGGACCTCGCCAACGGCGCTGCGCCGGAAGGCGCGTATCGTCTGGTGTTGTCGGGTTATCTGCTGAGCACCAACGATCCCGTCAGCCAGGTCGTGAGGTTCCATCACCGGCCACGGGTACGTTGAGCGCCTGGATGGTGCGCGTCTTCATCAGCTACGCAAGCGAGGATCGCCCGGGCGCCGAACGCCTGGCGCACGCTTTGGCGCAGAGCGGGTTTTCGGTATGGTGGGACCGCAAGATCCCGCTCGGCAGCTCCTTCGACCAGGTCATCGAAGAGAACCTGGCGCAGGCCGACTGCGTGCTGGTGCTGTGGACGGGCGCGTCGGTGCAGTCGCGGTGGGTCCGCGCCGAAGCATCCGAGGCCGCGGCACGCGACGTGCTGGTCCCGGTGCTGATGGAGCCCGAGCTGAGGATTCCGTTGGAGTTCCGGCTGCTGCAGGCGGCCGACCTGTCGGATTGGTCGGGCGACGCGCAGCATGCAGAGTTCTCCGCGCTGGTGGGCCACGTCACCGCCATCGGAAGCCGCGCGGGAGGCGCACAGCACCGCCCTGTCTCGGCCACCTCCCGCGCCGAGACGCAACCCGCTGCCCGCGTGGATCGGCTGCCCGAGCCGCTTCGAGCGCGCGACGCTTCGCGGCGGACATCACGTCGCCCGGGTCTGGCCTCGATACTCCTGGCGCCGGGCGTTGCGATTCTGGCCGCAGCGCTCGCCGCGACGATCTGGCGCGTGCCGACGCGGCTGCACCTCGATCTCGTCGTCGACCGGCTCGGGTTCACGCTGACCGGGGAGCGGCCGGTCGACATGCCGGCGCGCCCGCTCGGTTTCCGCACGCTGAGCATCGAGAACTTCGATCGGCTGAGCTTCACCCCCGACCGGGTGCGGTGGATCGACCGCGCATCCGGATCGTCCCGCATGCTCAGGACCGCCACGATGGTGCTGAACAGTGCGGGAGACGCCGTCGCGATGGCGGTCCTGGAAAGTGCGGGACCCCGAACCCACTCGGCCAGCGCCGGACGCATGCAGCCGCTGGCGATCGCACCGCGCAGCCGCGTGATCCTGACCACCGGTGCAGATGCCTCCAATCGCCTCACCCTGCGGGTGGAAGGACAGTCCCTGGACACCAACGTCCTGCCCGCCGCGGAACTGGCCCTCTCCGCCAGCAACGTCACGCTCGGCGAAACCCCGCCCTCGGCGCGGGCGGGCGGTTCGGTCGCGCTCGCGTTCTCGCTGCCGGAGGATCGTCCCTTCGTCCAGGTGCAGGGCACGCGCCGCTGGTTCGCGATCACGGCCAGGCCCAGCGCGCAATCCGCGCTCACCCTGTTGGAGCGCACCGGCGTGAACCGCGTAGAGTTGCTCAAGCAAGGCGCGGGTGGAGCCGTCGAGAGCGCCGTCGTCGCGAACGGCGAAATCCGCTATCCGCAGCAGCCGCGCATCGCACCGGTTCCGGTCGGCGCGCGGGACTTCGTCACGCTCGGCGACACAAGCCCAACCACCATCACCCGGCTGGAGTTGCCGCCCGACCAGTCGGGCATGCTGCTGGTCATGGATGTCGAGGCGGCCCAGGCCACCCTCGCGTCCGGCGGCGTCGAGCGCAGCCTGCGTGTCACCGCGCTGCAGAGTCTGTGGCACCGCAGCCGCATCGGCGTCGTGCTGCTCGCCGCAGTCTGCCTGGCTTCGATGGTGGCCGGGGGTCACCGGCTGTACAAGGCCTACGCCCCCGCATGAAGCGCTCGGCCGTACGCTGCATTTGCTGGTGGATGCTGATGCTGATCGCGGGTGCCGTCTGGCCGCAGGACCTGGACCGGCAGAAAGCGGGCGTGGTCAAGGTGACGTCCCGGCTGGACGGCGCGCGCCGGACTGGCACCGGTTTCATCGTGCAGCTCGACGCCGACGCCGCATACATCGTCACCGCCTCGCACGTGGTCGAGGGCGACAACCGCCCGCTGATCGAGTTCTTCACGCGTCGCAACGCGACGGTCGAAGCGGAGACGGCGCGCATCGAGGGCGGAGACCCGCGCGGACTGGCGCTGCTGGTGGTGCGCGGCAAGGAGCGGCTGCCGGCCGGCGTCGCTGCGTTGCCGCTGCGCCGCGGCGCCGATCTGCGCGGGGGCGAGTCGGTGACCACCATCGGCTTCCCGCGGGGCGGCGGGGCCTGGGCGGTGGTGCGCGCCACGGTGGTTTCGCGCGAGGGCCGCGACCTGCTGCTCGACGGCAGCATCGACGAGGGCAATTCCGGCGGACCGGTGCTGATGGGAGAGAGCGTGGTGGGGGTGGTCACGCTGCTCGACGGCAAGTTCGCCCGCGCCGCGCCCGCGGACCTGGTGAGCTTCGTCCTGGAAGGCTGGGGCGTGCGCCCGGACGCTGCGCGCGCGGCGCAGGAGGTCCCGGCGCCGCCCGCCGAGCGCACCGGGACACCGCGCCCCGAGCAGACCTCGCGTCCGGACGCGAGTGTCGAGATCGCGCGCGCGGTATGCGAGCGCCTGCGCGCCGGTACGAGCTATCGCATCAGTTTCAACGGCCGGGCACAGGGGCCGGCCGGCAGCATGGTGCGCACCGCGCTGCTGCGCGCAGGCGAAGAGGTCTCCGCGCCGAAGACGACGTGCCAGGATTGGAACGGATGCCGGCGCGGGACGAGCGAGCCGGGCGCGACCCGCTGGTCCACGTCCGTGATCGCGCTGCCACCGATCCCGACACACGCCATGGTCGCGGTCATGCCCGACGGCACTGCGCCCGCCACCCAACCCTACGCCACGCAGCGGCTCGAGCTGGATTGCCCGCGTTTCTGAGGCGCCGTTAGCCGCGCAGCCGGCGTTGACGCCCGTACAGCAGCATCAGCCCGAGCAGCGTGATGCCGAACACGATCTGGCGGCCGAAGGGCGGGATGTTCAGGGTGGTGAGAATGCTCTGCAGCAGGACGAGCACGATCGCTCCCGCCATGGTGCCGACGTAGCCACCGCTGCCTCCGGCGAGCGACGTGCCGCCGATCACCACGGCGATGATGGACGGCAGCATGTACTGATCGCCGGCGCCGACGAACACGTACTCGGTGTAGCCGAGCAGCAGGATGCCGGTGAGGCCGCTCAGCAACCCGCTGAGCGCGAACAGCAGCGCGCGCGTGCGCCGGACCGGAACGCCCGCCAGCGCCGCCGCCGGTTCGTTGGTCCCGATCGCGTACACGTTGAAGCCGAAGGCGGTCCGCCGCAGCACCAGCGTGAGCACGACGCCGACCACGATCCAGATGAACAGGATGCCGGGCAGGCCGAACACGATCGGCTCGCTGACGATCCGGCTCAGCGTCGGTGCGGCACGGCCGGATGGCACCCCGCGCGTGAGCAGCACCAGCCCCCCTTGCACCACGCCGAGCATGCCGAGCGTCATCACCAGGGGCGGAATGCGCAGCCACGTGACGCCGAGGCCGGTGACGAGCCCGATCAGGAAGCTGACGCTCAGGACGATCAGCAGCGCCTGCGCCAGATAGGCGTCCTGCTGCTGCATGATATTGCCCGCGAGGAAGGCGGCGAACGAGATGATGCCGCCGACCGACAAGTCGATGCCCTCGCGCCCGCCGAGAATCACCAAGTTCTGGCCGGCGGCCACCACGCCGAGCAGGGCGGCGATGGTGAGCAGGGTGACGATCTGGCGGGGCGAGGCGAAGCCCGGCGACAGCAGCTCGCCGGCCACGAGCAGCGCGAAGATCGCGACCACGGCGATCGCCAGCGGCTGCTTGAGGAGCGCGGCGAGCCCGAGCGCGGGCATGTCAGTCCTGCCTGCCGCGCGCCATCACCACCCCGCCCGCCAGCGCGGCGAGGATGATCAGCCCCTGGATCAGTCCCTGCCATTCGAACGGCAGCTGCGCGAAGAAGATGACGTTGCTGATCAGCCCGAGGATGAACGCGCCGAGGATGCTGCCCGCCACGCCGCCGACGCAGCCGCGCAGCGCCGTGCCGCCCAGCACCACCGCGGTCACCGACGACAGCGTCAGCGCGCCGCCGATCAGCGGATCGCCGGATGCGGTCTCGCCGACCAGTGCGAGCGCCGCTAGCGCCGCGAACAGTCCCGAGATGGTGTACGCGCCGAGCCGCACGCGCGCAACCGGCACCCCGGTCTGATACGCCGCCTGCATGTTGCCGCCGGTCGCCCGCAGCGCCTGGTAGAAGCGCGTGCGGGCGACGAGCGCCGCGAACGCGATCGCCGCGGCCAGGATCCACAGCACGGTGGGCACGCCCAGCAGCGAACCGGCGTAGGTCAGGTACAAGTCCGGCGGAACCTGCCGGCCGGCCTGGGGAAGCACCCACAACGCGAAGCCGGCGAAGACGATGCCGGTGGCGAACGTGGTGACGATCGGCTGAAAGCGCAGGAAGGCAACGCACAGGCCGTTCACCGCGCCGCACAGCAGTCCCAGCGCCAATCCGGTAACCAGCCCCAGCGCCATGCTCGTCCCGGTGCCGCCCATGCCGTCGATGATCGATACCACCACGACGTTCACCAGCGAGACGACGGCGCCGGCCGACAGATCGATGTCGGAGGCCAGCACGACATAGGTCTGCCCGACCGCGACCAGCGCCATGGGCAGAAAGGCGGCGACGTTCGAAGCGGCCACGCCGAAGCGCAGGAACGTGGGCTGCAGGATCGCGTTCACCGCGCACAGCACCAGGAACACCACCGCCGCCATCAGATAAGGATGGCGCTGCGTCGAAAAGCGTGAAGCCGCGGTCGCGCGCATGACCTCAGGCCGGGTGCTTCGAGGCGTAGGCGGCCTGGTACAGCGCGAATCGCGTGCGTTGCTCGCCGCTCAACTCGCCCATTACCTGCCCGCCGTTGAAGACCAGCACGCGGTCGGCCACGGCGAGCAGCTCCTCGTCGTCGGAGGAATGCAGCAGGATCGCCACGCCCTGGCCGCATAGCTCGTCCATGGTCGCGTACAGATCCTCCTTGGTCTGGATGTCGATGCCCTTGGTAGGATCGTCCAGCAGCAGCACGCCGGGCCGGGTCGCCAGCCAGCGGCCGAGCACCACCTTCTGCTGGTTGCCGCCGCTCAGCTCCGACACGGCGGCGCGCAGCGAGGAGAACTTCAGCTTGAGCCGCTCGATGAACGGGCCGACTTCCCGCTCCAGCCGCTGTCGCGCCACCGTCCAGCGGCGATCCCGGGCGAGCAGCGAGATCACCAGATTCTCGAAGATGGGCCGGATCGCCATCACGCCGTAGCGCCCGCGGTCGCCCGAGACGTAGGCGATGGAACGCCGCATCACGGCCCGCGGTCCCCGCGGATCCAGCGGTTGGCCGGCGACGCGCACCGCCCCGCCGCGCAGCGGCGTGGCGCCGAACAGCGCGCGCAGCAGCTCGGATTGTCCCTGCCCGTGCAGTCCGCCGAGCCCGACGATCTCGCCGCGGCGCAGCTTGAACGACACGCCCGCCAGCTTGGCGGCGGACAGGTTCTCGACCTCCAAAGCGATCTCCTCGGACGGCACGTGGCGCCGGTCGCGGCCCGCGCGCGCCACCGCTCCGCCCACCATGGTACCGACCAGCTCGTCGCGCGTGATCTGCGCCAGCGCACAGGTCAGCACCGTGGCGCCGTTGCGCATGACGGTCACGCGATCGGCGATCTCGAACACCTCGTCCATGCGGTGCGTGATGAAGATCACCGAACGCCCCTCGCCCTTGAGCGCGCGGATGCGCTGGAACACGGCGCTCACCTGGTTGCGGTCCAGCGCCGCCGTGGCTTCGTCGAAGATGAGGATGCGCGGGCCCGCGGCCAGGACCTTGAGGATCTCGACCAGCTGGCTCTGGTCGGCCGACAGGTCGGCCACCCGCGCCCGCGGGTGCACGCCGGCGCCGAGTACATCGTCGAACTGCGCGAGGGCCGCGGCGGCCGCCGCCTCGAGCGCGTCGCGATCCAACATGCCGGCGCGGCCGCGCGGCTCGCGGCCGAGAAGGATGTTCTCGGCCACCGTCATCTCGCGGATCAGGCTCAACTCCTGGTAGAACACGCCGATGCCGGCCGCCGCGGCCTGGCGCGGGCCGGCGAACGACACCGCCCGGCCGTCCAGCAGCAGGCTGCCGGCGTCCGCCGCGACCGAGCCGGCGATGATCTTGCAGAGCGTGCTCTTGCCGCAGCCGTTGGAGCCGATCAGCGCGTGCACCTCGCCGACCTCCAGCGCGAACTGCGCGCCGGCCAGCGCCACCACGCCGCCGAACTGCTTGCGGACGCCGCTCGCCTCGAGGACCGGCATGGGCGGGCTCTGCGGGCGGCGCCGCGGACCTACTTTTTGAAGAACATCTGTTCGGCCTGCTCGGGCGTGACCACCGTGCTCACCGA
>Ga0187892_10012384_pt1 | contig 10155 bp, 12 predicted proteins | sample MA1701073metaG_FD_139345 | JGI IMG/M metagenome (GOLD analysis project Ga0187892, IMG submission 139345) | Bio-ooze microbial communities from a basaltic lava cave in the Kipuka Kanohina Cave System on the Island of Hawaii, USA - MA170107-3 metaG ...
AAACAATTCTTCACATGGAACTTACTAATCCGATGCTTCTCCCGGCTCAGCCTGGACCTAACTTTGCTTACTCAAAAGCCGATAGGAAATGGCGACAAAGAAACTGATATTGGAGCCGAATGTCGATGCGGACTCAAGACAATAAACAAGAAGGATTCTCGCTGCTGGAAGTAGTCGTCGCGATGGGCCTTATTGTAGCCATGACCGCAGCGGTCATCCCAAATATCAACTCTTCAATTCAGAACTATCGGCTGTATGCCTCTGCTCAAGAGATTGCCAGCCAAGTGCAGTCGGCGAGGCTGCGAGCGGTGCGCGGCAACGCGATGTGCACTTTCCTGATGAGCGCTTCTGGTAGGCAGTTTGGCATCGACATGGATGGTGACGGAATCATATCGAGTAGCGCTGACGTAGCCCTGACCTTGAACGCAAATGTCAGTTTTTCCAATCTCAGCACACCGCCCATCACCAACGCGGCCACTCTCAGCAACGGCACCAAGACTGGAATCGGGTTCACCCCGCGCGGAACCTTGACCGCGGTCGCGTCCAGCGGACTTCCTGACTTCAATCCGGCCAACCTGGCAGCCAGCGGCTATGCCATCTACTTATCCAACACGCAGAATCACTTTGCTGCGGTCACAGTCAGTCCTCTGGGACGCGTTCGCACCTGGACATCGACGTCAGCCAACGGAGCGACATGGAAATGAACACGGCGGACAAACGGAATCCTTTGCAGATTTCTGAGAAGACAGCCATGAAGACAATCTCTCCGAATGAAAAAGCAATCAGAGGCGACAAGGGCTTCTCTTTGATCGAACTGATGATTGCATGCTTTGTTCTGGGCATCGGCGTCCTGTCGGTCACCACCATGATCGGGACATCGATTTCGAGGAACCTGTCCTCCAAGAACGACACGATCGCAATGGCCGCAGCTGAGCAGATCATGGAAGAGCTAAAGGCCAGGAACTTCACCGCCCTGACCCCGGGCGGAAGCACGCTGCAGGCTGACGGACGGCTGTTGTTCGAGAACCCCTCGACGGGTGCTGCTTACTCCACTGTAGTCGGCTACGTCGATACCGTCTCTCTTGCCAATTCAGATGAAGCCGGCCAGTCGGTTACTTACCAGGTCCGCTGGAACATTGCTGCCGCGTTCAACGACGGCACTTCGGACCGACTTCTTCGAATTACCATTGGTGCCAGGCGTATGCCGAGAAACTTGCGCCTGCAGCCGGTGCAATTGGTTTTTGTAAAAGGGTATTAGGCAACTCGTGAGGAAATCGATGGCGTCCAAACCCAACCTTCAGGCAAAACACGGATTCTCACTGCTGGAAATGTTGATTGTGCTGGCCGTCTTCACCTTTATCGTGGGCGGCATTTTCAGCAACCTCAGCCAGAGCCAGATCCGCTATCAATTTGAACAAGAAGTAGCCGAAGTGCAGCAGTCGGCTAGAAATGCCATGGACATCATGGTGCGGGAGATCAAACTCGCTGGTTTTCCGAAAGCGAGTTACTACGACAGTGGCCAGAACTGGACTAGTGCCAATAGCAATAAGGTCGCTGCTGGGTTCATCACGATCAACGCAACCAATCTAGTGTTTGAGGCGGACGTTGAAGAAGACAGCATCGTCGATCGCGTGGACTACAACCTCTCCAATGGAACTCTAAGCCGGAGTGCGCAGGACAAGCAAGTCGGTGGCGGAGCGCCAGCGGCCGTCTACCAGGTGCTTGCTGACAACGTCACCGCACTCACCTTCACCTATCTCGACAGTAGTCACACCGCCACAGCGACCGCGTCACAAGTCCGCTTTGTGCGAATTCTGCTGAGCCTGAGCACAACCAATGTTGACCCGCAGAACCGCAACCGAAGGACGATTACCGTGCAATCTGAAGCTTACGTTCGAAACTAGCGCCACCGAGGGTATCCATTATGAGTAGCCACCAACTTGAAACTGGATCCAGTCAGAAGGCAACCCGTGAGAAGGGTGAACAAGGAATTGCTCTGATGGTCGCCATGTTTGCCCTGCTGACTCTGACGTTGATTGGTCTAGCCATGCTGACACGGGCCACCACTGAAGTTCTCATCAACGACAACTTCAAGCGTGCCAAGACCAATTACTTCACGGCGGAAGCGGGAACCGAGGAAGCTCGTTTCCGGCTGACGCCCCTCGCCGCCGGCAATCGCATCGATACCGCGTTTTCCGATGTTACGGCGTCAACGAGAGTCGTCTATATTCGCGCCAATGCGTCGTTTGATCCGACCAATCAGAGCGCTTCGAACCGATATCGCGACTCTGAGTACTCCAGCATTGCAACGCGGGATGCAGGCGGCACTCAGAGCACCGTCACTTCGACGATCTATGGCCAAACACCGACTTACTACACCAGTATCATGACTGGCACGGTTCCGTTTGCCTGGATTAAGGTGACTCGGAAAACCGAAACACTGGCCGGGCAGAATGTCGACGCCGATGGCGCCAACCAGAACACCTCCGTCTACTACGGCCCAACGCTCGCCACGGGTGTGGTCTCGCAGTATGTGAAAGACGCAGCCAGCGCGTTGACGCGCGACCAGACTCAGTCCAATCCGGTGTACTTGCTTACAGCCATGTCTCTGGATGGAACAGGCGCGCAGCGGAAGATTCAAACCGAAGTGGTCGTGCCGCCTCCGATCTCAGCGAATGCAGCGGTCGACTCCTATCAGAACGTCGATTTCTCGGGCAACTTGGCCATCAGCGGAAATGACGAGTGCCATCCGGGAAATACGTCCTATTCAGTTTATGGTGTCAGTTCTGCAGGGACAATTGACAATCTGAACGGTCCTCAAACCGTTACCGGAGCAGACCCGCCGCCGCCGGCTCTTCCCGGAAGCCCCTCACTCTGTCCCGGTTGCGCCTGGAGTTGGGATGTTCCAACGATGATCAATCAGTACAAGAACAATCCGCTCTTTAAGTCCATTACGGATCCATCCACGGGCGTCAGTTGCTCGGGGAGCCCTGTAAGTTGCTCGGGTTCGAACGCCAAGCTCGGAACTCCACCAAACATTCCGCCGCCGGGAACCCCAACCAACACGCCCGTCCCGCAGTTCTATTATTCGCCAGGCGATCTGCATCTCACGGCCAACAATACTAAAGGTTACGGCATTCTGATTGTCGACGGCGACATTGACTTCAACGGCGGTGTTTACTTCGAGGGAATCATCATCGCCAAAGGAACGTTCAACTTCACGGGTGGCGGTGGCAATAGCGTCAATATTCGCGGCGCGGTCATTGCCGGCGACAGTATCAACGATACAACCACCGACCTTGGCGGCAGCATTGACGTCCAGTATAACTCGTGTTCAATTGCGAATGTTTTCACGCAAATGCCAATGACGGTGCTGACTTTTAAGGACCGCGCACTGTACTAAAACCGGTTTGCACTCGATGGAGCGAATAACATGATGAGAAGCAACTACGCACTGAGCCTTTTGATCCTGTTCCTAGCCAGTCTCACCGTCTTGGGTCAGTCGTCCACTGACAAACCCGCCAAGACAAAACGGGTTTTCACCAACGAAGATTTAGGAAAGTTTCGGGAAAAATACGGCTCCGAGCCCGATTCGGAGCCTGCCACGCGGCCAGGCCAACCCGCCGACACCGCGAAACAACCTGTGGAAACGGGGGCGCCTGGCAAGGCCGCAACTCCGGAGAGCAAGGCCTACTGGGTGGCTAAACTGAAGGAAACAGATTCTGCACTGGAGAAAGCCAAGGCGCAGGAGCTGAAGTTCTACGGCATTGTCGATAAGTTTGAGCAGAAGTTGCGTGACGCCAAGGGAGAATTCCAAATACGAACCAGCCAGGAACAGGTAGCCGATTCGACGAAACACCTTTCTCGCGCCAAGGACGAAGCTAAGCAAGCAGAAGAAGCAAGGACAAAATTGCTGGCGGAGGCCGCCGAGAAAGGGTTCAAACCATCCGACCTGCGGGAAGAAGCCCCGCGCTAGGGCAGCAGACAGATCAAAAAACGACGACAGAGGCGAACAAGAGGGGACGCACAGCAATGGCGTCCCCTCTTGTTTTTTGGTGAGCAAAGGGTCAGAAGAGTTCTCGTTTTGCTGATGCCAGCGATCACGGAACATCCTCGTTTCTTGCAATTGGCTTCTAGAGCAATCTGGACCCGAAACGACGTCCTTGTTGGTAGCGAACCGCGAACCGGAAACCTGAGAGCAACTCAGTTCCAGGTATGAGAGGCTTTATTCCAGCGATAGATCTTCAGCCGACTTGCCATGTTGAAGCTCAACGCGGCAGCGTCGCCGGCGCCATTCTGCAAATAAATAGTTCCCAACCCGCTGTTGACCTTTCCCCCCGGATTGAAGGTCAATCGATCGCCGCCAAAGGTGATCGGGTCTGCAACACTGCCACTGGGATTCGCTGGCGGCCCGAGCAAGCTGACGCCGCTAAACAGCACCTGGCGTGGCAACGAATAGCTGCCCAGCGATAGTTCGCCGGAATCCCTTGCGCCATTACCGTTCTTGTCCTCAAAAATCTCATACCCCGATGCGCCCACGTAAAACTGAGCGACCGCATTGTACTTTCGGGAGATCGCAGAATAACGAGCCACCTCCAAATTGGACGACAACATCTGGGTCGCCGAGTCCAGCGCATACAGCTGCCAATAGCGGCCGATGCGCGGAAAAGCCAGCGCGCTGAGAGCCAGAATGATGGCGATTCCTGCCACAATTTCGAGCAGCCCCAAGCCCGAATTCTTGTTTATCACTTTGCAATTCATGGCAATTTCCTGGTGATTTGATTTGACAATTCTATCGATTCTCCTAACATTGGGACAAGTCTTTTCATAAGTCTCATTGATCGTCAGTACTCCGCATTTATCGTTCCGCTTTGCTTCCGGGGCCTGTTCCATGAAACACACCTCTGAGCCCAAGATCACCCGGCTGACTAGCCGTTGGAAGTCAAACCGGCGAGCAAATCGCCGCTGCCAGGAGCACGGGTTTACGCTGGTCGAAATGCTCATCGCCTCATTGGTGTTTACCGTCGCCATTGTGTCGCTGATGTCGATGGTGTTGTTTGCGCTGGCCGCGCGCTATTCGTCGCGCATCGATTCGGCGGCGCTAAAACTCTCGCAGCAGAAGTTGGAGGATCTCAAAGCACACCCGCTGGAACACCCGGCACTGGCAATTTCGGGCAACCTCCTGGATGGCAGCGGGAAGATTGACTTCGCTGCTGCAGCCGATCCTCAGGCCACCGTTACGAGGCAACTTCTGTTGAACGCCGCACGCAATACTAGCCTGAATTTCGAGACGCGATGGAACATCACCAATTCCGGATCGCGCAAGATTATTACTGTTGCAACACGGAAAACCGGAGGTGTTCCCTCCAGCGCTGAACCGGTGAACCTCAAGGTTGTCCTCGCCCCCTAGCCACCGCGCCGCCCGCGCATGAGGAGAAGTCATGAGATCGACTCGGGACCGCCCAAGCTCATCAGGTTTCACCCTGGTGGAACTTCTGATCGTACTCGCGATCTTTGGATTGCTGATGGGAATGATCTTCTCTTCATTGGCTAAAAGCCAGAATGCCTCTGCGATCGCCCGCGATGAAAGCGAGATGAATCAGAATCTGCAGGATGTCTTTAGTTTGATGACATCCGAAATGCGCACTATCGGATTTCCACCGGCCAGCTATTACGACGAGAGCTACCTGCAAAATCCGGGCTCTCCGAAAAACCTCGTGGCGCAAGGTCTGGTCGAAGCAAGCAGCAACGTGTTGAAGTTTCAGGGCGATATTAATGGCGATAAGACGGTGGACTATGTTCACTACTACGTGAGTGGCAGTGCGGCGCCGTATTCACTTCACCGATTTGCTGGCAGCATGAACGCGGATGGGTCGTTGCCGGGTGGCTCGGCACAGAAGCTTTCGGAACAGCTCGAGAGCTTTCAGTTTCGATATTTCGACCGCTCGGGCAACGAGACGGCCAGCCTTCCGGACATTTCCACCATTGAGTTAAGCGTCACTATGCGTACCAGGCAGGTCGATCCCTTAACGCGGATTTACCGCACCCTGAGTGAATCTACCCGCATTCATCCACAGAATTTGTGAGGACAAGAACATGGTTCCAATGAATCCTGCACCTCAGCGATCGTCGGAAAAAGGCATCGCTTTGGCTGCCTCGCTGCTGGCCTTGTCGATGCTGACACTGATCGGACTCTCAATGACCTTCGTCAGTTCCACTGAAGTGCTGGTGAATCAGAACAATCGGATGCGTCTCGTGAACTTGTATCTGGCTGAATCCGCCACCGAGGAAGCGCGAGATCGGATCAGGAACTTGATTGGGTCCAACCAGCTTTCACTTTCGGACTCAACAAAAGTGGTCTATATCGTTGCGGACTCTTCGATCAATCCAACCACTGGCAATGCAGATTCGAATCCTTACTTTGATCCGGACTATTCTTCGTCGCTGTCAGTTTCAATCATCAACTCCGACCTGAGCGCTCTCGGATCCTCTTGGGTCAAGATATGGCAGAAAACCGAAGCCCGCGCAGCTTATTCCTTGACGAACGCCTCTGGTAACACGACCGACCCTGTTTTCTATGGGTACGACCGGATTCAACCCAACGCGCAGCTCTCTCAGTATGTGAACTCCGGTTCCAATGTTGCGAACCACACAGGTTCTCCTGTCTACCTCGTAACGGCTCTAGCCAGAAATAGCGGTGGCTACAGGCAACTGGTGGGAACCGATATTGCGGCGCTTCCCTCCCCGCCTCTGAATGCCGCGCTCTTTTCGAAGGACGCAATTGACGTTTTGGGGGCCGGAGTGATTGTGGTAGGTGACGATCAGAACGTCGGAAACCCGGTGAACTTGAATGGGCTCGAGTCGCAAAACACAATCACGGGGAATTTGACGGGTGTGAACGGCACACCGCTCGCCGACAGGCCTCTCTCCGGCTACTCCTACAATATGGGCAGCCTGATTAAGGCATTGAAGCCCCCCTTCACCAAAGAGATCGAACAGGTGGTCCCCGGAATCACGATCCTATCAGATGGAACCTATGTCGGAAATGGACTCAGCCTCGGCCAGATTCCGAGCAGTGGTGACGTTTCTCAGTCGACGTATGTCGACGGACCATTGAACATCTCAGACTCCAGCGGCCAGGGAATTCTTGTGATCAATGGAGACCTTTCCGTGACGGGAAGCTTTACCTTCTTCGGACTGATTATCGTCAAAGGAAAGATTCATTTGAATGGCGGGGGAATGGAAGGCATTACAATCCATGGAGCGATGATTGCCAGCTCCGACGCGGGAAACGCCCAGTCGATTCTTGAGGGCATTGTGCAAATTCGGAACGACTCAGCCATGATCCAGGCGCAGTTCAACCGCCTGCAGTATGCCCGGCTGGCGTTTCGCGAGATGTGATCGCTTCAACGAGCACGAGGACGACGAGGAACGATTTCTACAAATAGATATTCACGCACGTTCCCTCTCCAGGTTTTGATTCGACTTCAAGCTTCCCATCGTGCATCAGCACGATCTTCTGCACGATCGCCAAACCCAAACCCGAGCCACTGCTTTTGCTGGTAAAGAATGGAATGAAGATGCGCTGCAAGTCTTCGGAGGAGATGCCGCAGCCGTTGTCGCTGATCTTCACCAGTGTCTTGTGCGACCGGTCGCCGACCAGATCCAGCAGCTTGCATGAAACCTGCCCACCGTTTGCATCAGATTCGAGCGATTCGGACGCGTTCAGCAGCAGATTGTTGAAGACACTCTTCAACAAGGATTCGTCGCCCGCGTATATACGAGCGTTGCCCTCAAATGAATACTCGACGTGCTGGAAACGAGCATCCCGGCGAATCTCCTCGAGGCTGTCTCTCAGCAACTGACCGAGATTCAGCTGTTGCCGATTCAGATGCTGGGGCTTGGCAAAGTTGAGAAATTTGTTGATGGTGCTCGTAAGCTGCGACGTTTCTCTGCGAATCATCTTCAGACTGTTTTCAACGGCGGGCGGCAGCGCATCGTTTCCGACCAATTGAACATAGCCGCTGATGGTAGCGAGCGAGTTCTTGAACTCGTGCGCTATTCCAGCCGACATCTCTCCCAGAAACGCAAGGCCCTCCTTCAGTCTCACCTGTTTTTGCAACGCCACCAGTTCCGTAAGATCGCTGATCAGGCAGACGACTCCAGAAATCTCGTCTTTGGCGGATTTGATCGGTGACATGCTAATGCCAAGCGTCTTGTGTTGAGTGCCGCCCAGCAGCACTTCCATCTCAACGCGATGAAAACGCTGCCCTGTCTGCAAACAACTTTCGACCATGGGTACAAAGGTTCCCGCCGCTGGCAGCACTTCGGTACATAGCATCTTTTCGAGCAGCTGCCGTTGCAGAATTTCCTTCGCTGCCGGATTGGAGCTGCTGATGATGCCGCTGCGGTCGATAGTGATCAAGCCCGTGGGCATGTTGCGCGTAATGTTTTCGTTGATACTTTGGCTGAGGTCTGCGCGCTCTTTCTCCAGCTGACGCAGGCGTTCCAACTCACGTTCCTGCTCCTTTTGGCGCTGGATGACACCCTGGAACGTCGCCAACATGAACTGCTGGTCATTGGTAGAGTTAGCTGCCCGCGGCGGATCGTCCGGTGCAGCGCGGCGACTTGCGGTTCTCCTCAACACTCGCAGGAGGACTGCAATAACAAGAACTCCAAGAACAACTCCACAGCCAACGACGATCCAATTGGCAGTTTGTAGAAGACGGTCGTTCACTTACTTAGTCTTGATTTGCTTTCGAAACCGCAGGCGTCGCCACAGAGGTTACGAGGCGAGACTGGCCACTCCTCACTCGGCGCCTGCGAAGGCTGCCACAACTCTCAAAGCGCTTGGAACAAGCTGGCGTACTGGCCAATGACTTGTGCGCCTCGCAAGGCAGCGATGATCGCTGCGACTCCAAGGAAGGAGCCAAACGGGAGTTCATACTGGCTGTCCTTGCCCGCAAATTTGATATACACGAGCCCGATAACCGCGCCCATGAAAGATCCCAGCAGGATAGTCAGCAATGCCAGCCGTACACCAAGGAACGCACCGACCATCCCCATCAGCTTGATGTCGCCGAACCCCAGCCCCTCGATCTTGCGAATGCGGTAATAGATCTCTGCGACCCCCCAAAGAAAGCCGCCGCAAACCAAGGCGCCAAACAACGAATCGAGGAAAGAGAGCAGGATGGGGTGTCCAATCGGGAATCCCATCAATCCGGAGAGAAACTTGGCCGTTCCATCCTCAACTGGCGCCAGAAAGCTGAAAAGCAGACCGACGACCGTTCCGCGCAGCGTAATGATATCAGGAAGGATTCGGTGATTGAGGTCGATGAAAATGAGAACAATGATTGCCGAAAAGAAAACGAGCAGAACACCGGTCTTCCACTGAAACCCAAGAACCGCGTATGTGGCCCAAAAGATCAGGGCTGTCAGTACCTCGACTACCGGGTACTGCCAGGAGATCGGTTCCTTGCAAAAGCGGCATTTGCCGCTCAGCAACAAGTAGCTGATAACGGGGATGTTGTCATACGGTTTGATCGCTTTGTCGCATTTCGGACAGCGCGAGTTCGGGAGCACAACCGATTCGTCTGCAGGAATCCGTGCGATGCAGACATTCAGAAAACTTCCGACGATCAAGCCGAAAAGAATGAAGAAGAGATCAGGGAGTAATAGTGAGATTTCGGTTGGCACAATTTCCAGTTCAGGAAGCTTCTGATGGTTACGGCTCAGACTAACGAGCGCTATTCATGATCCAGTGGAGCAAGCTGAAACGGACCGAACTCCTGCACTCCCGCCCCGGCTTACTATCCGCCGGTGTGACGTTCTTTCGCGGGAACGACCTGCAAAGCGTCCATACGGTCCTGGGTCGCAATCTTTCCGGAAACCACTTCTGAAAGTGGTTCACACACTATTCTTCTTTGTGCTTCTTCGTCGCAAGAAATCTCGACCTGGACTTCTGAGCCTTTTCGTTTCAACCCCTTCATCGAAATCAGCCTCGAAGGACATTAGCGTAAACTTCACGGGTTGCCTCGACCATGCGCGCCACTGAGAACTTCTGGGCGACGGCCTTCGCCGCAGCTTCTGCCAGATTGCGGCTTCGCTGCGGCGAGTGCAGAACGTCCAGCACTCCTTGAGTGATTGCGGCGGGAT
>Ga0187892_10012386_pt1 | contig 10155 bp, 9 predicted proteins | sample MA1701073metaG_FD_139345 | JGI IMG/M metagenome (GOLD analysis project Ga0187892, IMG submission 139345) | Bio-ooze microbial communities from a basaltic lava cave in the Kipuka Kanohina Cave System on the Island of Hawaii, USA - MA170107-3 metaG ...
CGCAGCCTCGACCAGAAGACGTGGCTCGAAATCACCATCAGTGAAGGCCGCAAGCGTGAGGTACGCCGCATGTGCGAGACCGTCGGCCATCCCGTCGACAAGCTCTGTCGGGTGACCCTCGGTCCGCTCTCGCTCGGTAAACTGCGCCCCGGCGCGCATCGTGAGCTCACGGAGCGTGAAGTCCACGAGCTGCGCCGGGCCGTAGGGTTGGGGTAGTGCGGCGCAGGGGAGCAGAGGAGCAGGGGAGCAGAGGAGCAGGGTATCCCACTCTCCCCTGCACCCGCGCTCCTCTGCACCCCTGCTCATAGTTGACTTCGCATACCGGCATCGCTAACACGCTCTCTCTGCAGCGGGGTGGAGCAGTCCGGTAGCTCGTCGGGCTCATAACCCGAAGGTCGGAGGTTCAAATCCTCCCCCCGCAACTTTGGAAGCCCCGCGATTCTAACTGAGTCGCGGGGTTTCTCGTTTGCAGGCCGGATTGCGAGGCGGTGCTCGAGCATGCCGAGCGTAGCTTGGCCGTTGCCTGATCAGCCTAGCCGAGGCGGGGATACTCCGTACGCCGAAGGCGTTGCGTAACATAGCCCAGGGTTGCCGCTACAGCGGCTACCCTGGGACTTCCCCGGAACCGTGTTCAACCCTGAAAGGGGTTGCGTCCGACTGCCTCAATCCCACACATAGCGCTCATCATAGGCGACCCCGTGCGCCCCGAGCAGCTTGCGGAGCTCCGTCTGAAAATTGAACCGGCGGTGATGCTCTTCTTGCCCTTCAATATATTGGTCCACCTTGTGGCTCAGGGACTGACTGACCGAGAATGCTCCATATCCCGCCTGCCACTGAAACGCGCGCAGCGATGCACTCTGCGTCTTGGCCCATTGCGAGGAGGCACGCTTGAGCTCCTTTACCCACTCGGCCACCGTGATGGTGCGGCTTTGCCGTGCCAGGCAGTGCACATGATCAGCGACGCCACCGACGCGGATCACGGGACAATCCAGGCGCGTGGAGACCGCACCCAGATAACGGTGCAGGGCGCTTCGAGCGCTCGATTCCGCAAGAAAGGGGTGCCGTTCTTTGGTTGAGAAGATGAGGTGGACCAGGAGATTCGAGAGAGACTGAGCCATGCGGGGAGGTCAACACACGTGGCGCGGTGTGTCTAGAGTGCAACCCCTGCGGGGCAACGCACATCGGGTTGGCCTCTCCCAGGGTAGCCGCTAGCGCGGCAACCCTGGGCTATATTGCGCAACGCCTTCGGCGTAGAGCTGCGAATTGACCCTTCCCGCCGGCCACGCTTCACTTCATTGGCGTTGAATTGACACGGTGGAACGCGACCTCCGGGCGCGTTTTCCTTGCCCTGGAGTATCGCGTCGAGGAGTGAAGTGGGACAGCACCCGTACGCACGGTTTCGTTGACATGAAACGTCATCTCCGAGTACGTGGTGCACTGATGGTAGCCACGATGCATCTGCTGGGCAGTCGGGGGACGGATGCCTGGTAACCATACTGACATCGAAAAGCGCCTGTGGGACGCGGCCGACGAGCTGCGTGCCAACTCGCTCTCCGAGGAGGAATTGGCGCTGTTCGACCTGCTCACCAAGCCCGACCCCAAGCTGACGAAGAAGGAAGAGGCGGCAGTGAAGAAGGTCGTTACCTCTCTGCTGGAGACGTTGAAGCGGGAGAAGTTGGTCCTCGACTGGCGCAAGCGCCAGCAGTCACGGCAGGCAGTGCGCCTGTGCATCGAGGAGACGCTCGACAACCTACCGCCGGTGTACACAACCGAAATCTACCAACGGAAGTGCGAGCTGGCGTATCAGCATGTCTACGATGCCTACTTCGGTGAGGGCCCAAGCATCTACACGACGGTGGCGTGATCCAACGCTGTCCGTCGGGCCCTCACACCGGGGCGATGCCCAATAAGTGCTTACAGAGCATCCTTGTTTGGCTAGTCTGAGCCACGCCGAAGGCGTCGTGCAACATAGCCCAGGGTTGCAAAGCTACCCTGGGTTCAGTCAACCGCTCTCCATCTATCAGCCATGCTGCGGGGTGGCGTAACCCCTTTGGGGTAGGATGTATCCCTTACTCAACTCACCCAGGGTAGCCGCTGCGCGTCAACCCTGGGCTGTGTCGCGCAACGCCTTCGGCGTAATAAGGATGCTGGCCACGGCTGTTCCTCTGCGGCGCGCGGATCTCGCGTCCGGTGTCTCTGGGTGCGCCTGGGGTGCTGGGCTATGGTACGCAACGCCTTGTACGGAGTATCTGCGCCCGGCGCATTTTGATGGCGTGGCCGCGTCGTGCTACCCAGGCGTCGATGGCGACTTCGCTGATCGCAGCGGCCGAGGCCGTCGAGCAGGAGTTGCAGCGCTGCGAGCACCTCTCGGCCCAGCTCGCACGGGAGCGGCTGGACTCGGAGAAGAACTTGCGGCGTGCGGCGCAGGCGCTGAGCAGTATCAGTGAGAGCGGCGTTCGCCTGGGTGAGCAGCTCACGGCATTGCTCGCCGCAATCGACGTTGCACGCCAGCGTCAAGAAACGTTGTCGGCATCTGTCCAGGCGACCGCCGAGCTGATCCGCCAACGCGGCGCAGTGTTCGGTACCCTGATGGAGCGCTGGACGACTCTCGGCGCGCACGCTGCCGAGGTGAATCAGTTGGCGCAACGTCCACCGGAAAAGGAAGGCGATACCAACGGCGGTAGTTCGGCTTTTGAGGAGGTCGAAGGCCGCCTGTCGCGCTTGGCCGAGGAAGCGGAAAGCTTTGCGGCTGCCGCCGCTGCCGAGCAATTCGGCGACTTGGCGCGTCAGGGCGATGCCCTGCGCACGCAGATCCTATCGGTGCGCAATAAACTGCGCTTGGCTCGTCGCACGACATCATAATGTGCGGTCGCATCGCGCCGCGACGCGCTGCAATCATTGGGGGCGATCCAGGCGGCCGGCAGTCCCACGAGCCCCTTTGCCCGCCAATTGAAGCGCGCCCCTCGATACGCCTCCAAAGGAGGGCGGCTACTCGGGGTGAGCGGATTTTCCCTCGTGTTTGAAGCAGTTTTCCGTTCGTCCCGAGTAGGCGCGGTCTTCTCACGCGCCGTATCGAGGGATCGGATGGATGGGCGGGCAAAGCCCCCACGAGCTTCCTTGACACACGCAGGCAGCCAAGGGTATCGGCAACGCATCGGAGATCGCGCGGTGTTGTCTGGTAACACGCTGTCGTGTCGCACATCGCTCATCTCCGGAGCCACTCAGAAAGGGTCATTGCTCGATGCTGTGCTCGACGCGCATGCTCCGCATCGCGTTCGCCGTCTGGTTGGTGCTCTCCAGCAGTACGGTGTTGGCGGAGGAGAAATTCTTCGCTCCGGGGACCGGGAACTGGCTCGATGGCATGAATTGGAGTCCCGAAGGCGTACCCGGCGCTGCTGATAGCGCAGTCATCGGCGCCGGAAAGACGGCGCAGCTCGACGCGCCGGCGACCGTCGGCGGACTCAAGCTCGACGGGGGCACGCTGACCGGGACCGGCGTGCTTACCGTCGCCGGCTTACTGACCTTGAAATCCGGCGCAATGACCGGTTCGGGGACGACTCTTGCTCAAGGAGGCATCGACATCACGAGCGGCGTGTCACTCGGTGACACGCGAACGCTCACCAACATCGCAACGGCAGCCTGGAACGGTGGGCCGCTACAGCTGGCGCCGGGCGCGGTGTTCCAAAACGCCGGTACGCTTAATATCAATGCGACGACTGACTTCACCGGCGGCACGCTGAACAACAGCGGTGCAATCGCGAAAGGCGCGGGCGGCGTCAGCCGTTGCACCGGGGCGCTCAACAACAGCGGCTCCGTCACCGTCGCCGTCGGCGAGCTGCAACTGCGTGGCGGTGGCATGCACACCGGCGCGTTTACGGTCCAACCGAGCGCGACGCTCGAGTTTGGCAACGGTTCGCATACACTGGACGGCGGTGCGATGGTGACCGGCGGAGGCATCGTGCGCTTTCTCGCGGGTACGACGACGTTCAACGCGGCCACCTACGACGTCACCGGCAGCACCACCGCCAGCGGCGGCACGCACACCTTCACCACTGCGGCAACCGTCAGTCACGTCGGATCCCTGGCACTGAGTGCGACCGCTGTGCTGGTCTTCAACAGCGGCGAGCTCATCGCACCCTCGGGCTACATGCAAACCGGCGGTACGCTCGGCGGCAGCGATACGGTGACGGTTGCGGGACCGATGACCTGGTCCGGCGGGACGATGAACGGCAGCGGCATCACCAATGCCAACGGCGGCATCACCTTCGCTACCGCCACGACCCCCACGATCGGCAACACGCGGACGGTGAACAACGCCGGCACCGCGACGTGGACCGGATCGTTCTCCTTTCACCTCGATGCCGGTGCGGTGCTCAACAACACAGGGACACTCAATATCAACGCCTCCGCAGACTTCCTCGGCGGCACGCTGAACAACTCCGGCGCCATCCACAAGACCGCGAGCCCCGGCTCGGCGCTGACCCGCTGCACCGCAGCGCTCAACAACACGGGAACGCTGTCGGTTACCGGCGGCGTCCTGCAGCTGAACAACGGCGGCACGCACAGCGGTGCGTTTGCTGTGCAGCCCCCCGGCGTTCTCGAGCTCGGCGGCGGGACGCACACACTCGGTGCCGGTGCGGCACTCGGCGGAGCTGGCATTCTGCGGCTCACTGGCGGCACCACGACCATGAACGGCGGTGTGTACAACGTGAGCGGTACGACGAGCGTCACCGGCGGCACGCATACGATCGGCGCCGGCGCCGCGATCCAGGGTGTCGGTGCCCTCCAAGTGCTCGGGAACGGCACGATCAACTTCGACAGCGGCGACGTCGTGGTGCCGACGAGCTACTCGCAGAGCGGCGGCACCGTGGGCGGATCTGATACCCTGAATCTCAACGTGCCGATGATGTGGTCTGCCGGCACGATCAACGGATCGGGCACGATTAATGCCAATGCCGGCATGAACCTCGCGGCCTTGGGCACGCTCGCACTCGGAGACACGCGCACCCTACACAACACCGCGACTGCCACGTGGAGCGGGTTCGGATCATTTCAAAACGCCGCTGGCGCCGTGTTGACCAACAGCGGCACGTTCGACATCCAGACAGCATCCGATTTTCTCGCCGGAACCTTCATCAATAGCGGCACCCTCACGAAATCGGTTGCCGGGGGTGGCGACGGACGCACCCGCGTGACCGCGGCGCTCACCAACAGCGGTATGATCGAAGTGCCGGCGGGCATTCTCGAATTCGCGGGCGGCTATACCCAGAGCGCCGGCACCACTCGGTTGAACGGCGGAGCGCTGCAGGCGAGCGCGTTTACGTTCAATGGCGGCGTGCTCGAAGGTGTCGGCATGGTCACCGGTATGCTTACGAGCGGTGCGCAAGTGCGCCCGGGTCTGTCGCCGGGAATCCTGAATCTGAGCGGGCGTTACACCCAGCGCCCCGAGGGAAGCCTGCAAGTCGAAATTGGCGGCCTTGAGGCCGGCACGAACTTCGATCGCTTCGCCATTGCCGGACAGGCCGTGTTGGACGGGACCCTGGAGGTGACGCTCATCAATGGTTTTGTGCCGAGCATTGGCGATCAATTCCGCGTCATGAGTTTTGGCTCACGTATGGGCGACTTTAGCGCCATCAACGGCCTGGCGCTCGGTAATGGCCTGGGCTTCAATCGGATTGCCGACCCCAACGGTGTCACCCTGCGCGTTGCGCAAGAGATCTGTGCTGACGAGATCGATAACGACGGCAACGGCGCCACCGACTGCGACGACCCGAAGTGCAGCGGGGTACCACCTTGCGCTGGACCACCATCGCCGACGCCTTCCAATGCCACACCAACGCAGATGCCATCATCGACGGCGGGCGCGCCGACGCCTACGCGGACACCCACCTCGAACACGCCGACCCCAACACCGACCGCGACCTTCTCAATCGGACCGACCCGCACGCCGACGTCGAACACCGCCACCCCCACGCCGACGCCAACATTCGGGTCTTCGCGCACGCCGGCTGCCAACACGCCGACCAGGACGCCTACCGCAACGTTTGATGTCAGGTCGACCGCCTCGCCGACGGTAACACCGACACCGACACCGACTCCGGGCTGCGTCGGTGACTGCGACGGAGACCAGATGGTGTCGCAAGGCGACATCGCCTCGGTGGTCAGCGGGTTGTTCAGTCCACAGCCTGCCTCCGTCTGTGACGCGCTTGGTGCGGACGACCGAGTCTCCGTGCAAGAGCTCGTGGAGGCCGTGACCAACGCCATCAATGGGTGCCGGTAGGCATCTCGATGTGTCGACACCATCCGGTGCATCGAACGATGATTCGGCGTACAGTGGGCGCGATGCAATGCGGGCGGATGGCGATGGGAATCACCTTCGTTGCGCTTGCCGGTTGCAACAGCGAGCCGGCAATGGTGCGCCAGATGCAGAAGGAGCGCCTCATCAGCGCCATTCGCCAAGAGCTCCTCGAGTCCGCAGAGGAAGAGAAGAGCGCCGTGCTGGCGATGACGGACGAAGAGTCGCAAGCGTTCGCACAAGAATCGCAGCGATCGGCGGCGGAGATCAACCGCCTCCGTGGCGAGTTGCGCCCGCTCATCGTGGCCGATGGACGCCCTCTCGAGCTCGAGAAGCTCGATGCCTTCGACGCCACATGGGCGGACCTCGAGAAGATCGACCAACGCCTGCTCGCACTTGCGGTGGCCAATACCAACCTGAAAGCCGCCCGGCTTTCGGCGCAAGAAGGAGCGGCCGCCCTCGACCGCTTCGTCACCGCCCTGGTGTCACTGGAGGGCAATACCTCCGACCCTGAAACGATTCGGAGATTCGCGCGCGCCTCGGTGGGCGCACTCCGCCTGCAGTCGTTACTGTATGCCCATATTCCGACCGCCGACGAGGCGGAGATGACACGCCTGGAGCAACGGATGAGCGAGTTGACTACCGAGGTGGACCGCAGTCTCGAGAGTGCGGCCGGGCAGGAGCCGCCGGCAGAGCTCGCTGCCGCCGTCCAAGCGTGGCAAGACTATCAACGCGTCGTGGCCGACGTCGTGCAGCTGTCACGGCAGAATACCGACGTCATTTCCTTCGACGTTTCGATTCACGAGAAGCGCGAGGCGGCGAAGCGATGTCTGGCGGCGCTGGCCGCTCTTCTGGCAGCCGTCGAGTCGGGTCCTTGGCCGTCGCGGTAGGACCCAGCTTTGCCCGCCAATTGGAAGTTCATGGTCCCGGGTCCCTGGTCCCTGGTTTCTGGTTCGGATTTCCCCGGCGTTTTCTGGAACCAGGGACCCGGGACCCGAGACCAGGGACCTCGCCAAGCGGATCGGCGGGCAGAGCCGTAGGACCTGGAACGTCTCGACTCTTGTAGTAGCGCCCTGGCGTGGTGCCGAGGGCCTGTGAAAACGCGGCGATGAAGGCACTCGGGCTTTCGTAACCGACCTCCAGAGCGATCGAGGTGACGGATTCGCCGCGCGCCAGCAGGCGCATGGCGTGGAGCAGTCGGGCTTGCAAGCGCCAACGGCCGAGCGACATGCCGGTCTCCTTGTGAAACAACCGCTCGAGCGTGCGCCGACTCGCACCTGTCCGGCGCGCCAGTCCGTCGACCGGGGCGATCTCAGCAGGGTCGTCACGCAGCCGCTGCGCCACACGCAGGGCGCGCGTATCGCGCGGCATAGGCAGCTCCAGCGGCATCACCGGCAACGTGCGGAGCTGGTCGAGCAGAAAGCCGACCAGCCGGCGGTGCTCCGGAACTGCACGGCGCAGTGTCCCCTGCGCCACCGCATGCAAGATCAGCTCGCGCAGCAGCGGCGGCACCGCCAACACGCAACAACGGCGCGGCAGCCCTCGTGCAAGCCGATGTGGAATGTACAGGGTACGCATCGAGACCCAACCCGACATGGCAATCGAATGCCTGACGTCCTCGGGCACCCACACGCCTCGATGTGATGGCACAACCCAGGTCCCCTCGTCGGTGTGGACGCTCATCACACCTTCCGAGGCGTAGACAAGCTGTGCCCAGTCATGCGAGTGGCTCTCCAGCACTGCCCCGGAGGGGTAACCAACGGCGAGGGTGCGGAGCAGGAGCTCGGGAGGCTCGGTTTGACGCATTCTCGATATTCTATGGCAAAATACGGTAAGACAGTCGATCGGGAAGCGGGCTAGAGTGCTGGCCATGGCCAACAACAACATTGCCCATTTCGATATTTCGGCTGACGATGTCGAACGAGCTCGGTGGTTCTATGAGCGGGTTTTCGGCTGGCGATTCGAGCCCTGGGGTCCTCCCGACTTTTACATGATTCATACGGGCCCACCGGAGGATCCCGGCATCCACGGCTCGGTCAGCAAGCGTGCCGAGCCGGTCGTTGGGCACGGGCGCCTGGGTTTCGAGTGTACGGTCTCAGTAAGCGACCTCGCTGCGATCAAGGCCGCCATCGTCGCCCACGGCGGCAAGATCATCTTCGATGAATACGAGATTGTCGGCGTTGGCCGAATGATCCGTTTCGAGGACACCGAGGGGAATGTCGCGTGCGCGATGCAGTACGTCGCGACGCAGACCTGCGGGTGAACGGTCGCTGGGATTGGGAGGTGACGTATGCCACTGCAGCTGGACCATCTGATTCTGCCGGTAAACGACCGTGAAGCGAGCATCGCTTTCTACACACGCATCTTCGGCTTCTCACACGAAGGACAGCGCGATCCCTTCTCGGCGATACGCGTCACGCCGGACCTGATCCTGCAGCTGGCGCCGTGGGGCACCAAGGGCGGCGAGCATCTCGCGTTCTCGATGTCACGCGCCGAGTTCGATGAGGTCTTTGGTCGGATACGCGATGCTGGGATCGCGTACGGGGATACGTTTCAGACGGTCGGTAACATGCGGGGCCCGCAGACGAACCCGGTGCCAGAGGGCCAGGCAAGGCCGTCTATCTCTTCGATCCGAGCCGGCACCTCATCGAAATCAGGTACTACGAGACAGCTTGATTCAGACGCCGGGTAGAACGTACCCGGCCATGAAGACGTAGTGGAAGATGCTGCCGCACAGCACGAAGATGTGGAAGATCTCGTGGTGGCCAAAGACCGCGGGATACGGGTCCGGACGTTCCATGGCATAGATCACCGCGCCTGCGGTGTAGGCGAGGCCGCCGGCGAGCAACCACAGCATCCCGGACGGCGGGACACTCTGCATCAATGGAACGATGGCGACGATGGCCAACCATCCCATGCCGACGTAGAGGGCAGCGGTGGACCACGCCGGTAGATGCCGAGCAAAGATCTTGAGGCAACCTCCGGCCAACGCCAGCGCCCACACGACGCCGAAAAGGCTCCAGCCCCATCCGCCCCGCAGCGTCACCAGACACACAGGGGTGTAGCTACCGGCAATCAACAGGAAGATGGCAATATGGTCGAAACGCCGCAGCGCGTCTTCGGTTTGTGGCGAGACGTGCAGCCAATGATAGATGGTACTGGCCGAGTAGAGCAGAATGAGCGTGACCCCGTAGATCGAGAACCCGACGATGCGCCAAGGATGCCCGTTCGAGTACACAATCAGCATGATCAGACCAACCAGCGATAGCAGCACGCCGAGAAAGTGCGAGTAGCTATTGAAGGGCTCTTTGGCTTTCCAACGCATGTCTGCGTACGGTACCTGCTCGTCCCAGCAGAGTCCAGGACAGAACACGGACGCCGGAAGATGGAGCGTGGCTCGCCGCTACGAGTCCGCGTTCCGCTTCTCCACCAGGTGCTACGAAGTCTTCTCAGCAGTTCTTGCTGGAGCAACGCTGAAATGCGTGGAACGACTTTCATTATGTTGGCATTCACGTCACTTTAAGGATGGGTGCACGTCCAACAGCGACAGTGGATGAGCTGGAGGCGGTTGGCGGCGTGTGGTGCGTTCTTATGCATCATCACCGCGCGGCCGACGTCTGCCCAGGAGCCCTGCCGCGGGGATGTGGATGGTAGTGGGCAAATTTCCGCAGATGATCTGAGTGCGCTGGTTCCGTTGCTGTTTGCCGGCGACGCCATCGATCCGGCTCTTGCCGCGCGCGCCGATGGCAACGCCGACGGTGTGCTCACGGCCGCGGACGGCACCGCCGTCGTTCTACTCGATGGCATGCCGTGCGCGTCGGCAACACCGACCGCGACGCCAACGGCTACCGGTGAGCCGC
>Ga0187892_10012387_pt1 | contig 10154 bp, 4 predicted proteins | sample MA1701073metaG_FD_139345 | JGI IMG/M metagenome (GOLD analysis project Ga0187892, IMG submission 139345) | Bio-ooze microbial communities from a basaltic lava cave in the Kipuka Kanohina Cave System on the Island of Hawaii, USA - MA170107-3 metaG ...
CGGCATCACCCTGTAACCCCGACCTCGCGCCCGAACGGGGGCAGGAGCTCGAGCTCGGCTTCGATGCCACCCTGCTCAAGGACAAGCTCGGCCTCGACTTCACGTTCTACGCGCAAAGGACTGAGGGAGGGCTCTTCACTCTCGACGTCGCCCCCTCGACCGGCTTCGCCACGAGCCGCCTGGTCAATGCCGTCACGGTCCAGAATCGCGGGCTCGAGCTCCAGCTTCGGGGCTACCCGATCCGAAGTCCGAACCTTGTCTGGGATGTCGCCTTCAACTTCGCCAAGAACTGGAACAAAGTGCTGGACCTCGGTGGCGTGCCTTTCATCTCGGTCCAGGCGCTGGCCGGCGACCGCCGGGAGACTCAACGTCACCAGGTGGGCTACCCGTTGGGAGGCAATTGGCTCCGGCGGGTCGTGAGCGTGCAATTGGATGCCACCAACACCCCCATCCGATCGAGCGCGCTCTGCGACAACGGCCAAGGCGGCACCACGCCATGCTTCGATGCGGCCGGCAACATCACGTCGCCGCTGGTCTACCACGGGCCCGCGATCCCCGACAAGGAGGGCTCGTTTCAGACCAGCGTGACACTGTTCAGGCGACTCCAACTGTTCAGTATGGTCGATTTCAAGTTGGGTGCCTTCATTACCCAGAACATCGCCCGCGCCCGCTGTCAGATCTTCAGATCCTGCCTCCGCAACTACGAAAAAGAGGGAGTCGATCCGATCCTGCTGGCTGAGGACGCTTTCGGCAACACCTTCCGTGCCTCCTTCGTCGAAGACATGAGCTTCGCCAAGCTTCGCGAGGTCTCTGCGAGCTATACGATGCCCGACCGGTGGGCCCGAGCGTTCGGAGCCTCCGCGGCCCGGATCACCCTCTCCGCCCGCAACCTCAAGACCTGGACCGGGTACTCCGGCATGGATCCCGAATCGTTCTCCGTCGCCGAGCAGTACGTCCGCGTGGATCAGGCTCAGACCCCTCAGCTGACCCAGGTCAAGGCCACCATCAACCTGACGTTCTAGCAGCGGTCTCCCGACCGTGGACCGCGCAAGGAGCGCACCCAAGATGCCATTCCACTCTTCCGTCAGCCGCGCGGCCCGTCCCTGGATCCTCGTCCTCGGCGTCGGGGCCACCGGATGTGGCCTCCTCGACGTGCAGACCCAGACCCAGATCACCGAAGCCGCGTTGCAGAACTCGACCAACGCCGCGCTGATCGTCAACGGCGCCGTCTCCGACTTCGAGTGCGCGTTAGGCGCCTATGTGGTCGGCATGGGACTCTTGTCCGACGAGTTCGAGGCCGCCGGCGGGTTCGCGGTGTTCTGGGACTGGGATCGCCGGACCATGGATCCCGCCAGCGGGACCTACGCCCTGGGCGACTGCCTCCCGAACCAGGTCACCATGGGTACCTACCGGCCGGTCTCGACCGCCCGCTACACCGCCGACAATTCGTTGGCCCTCCTGAATGGCTGGACCGACGCGGAGGTCCCGGGTCGGATCGGGCTCATCGCCCTCGCCCAGGCGTACGGCGGCTACAGTCGTATCCTCCTGGGGGAGGGCTTTTGCTCCGCCGCCATCGACGGGGGTCCCGAGCTCACCCCGGCGCAGGTCTTCCAGCAGGCGGAGGCGAAGTTCACCGAAGCCATTGCCTCGGCCGGCTCTGCCGCGAGGCCGGAGCTCGTGCTGATGGCCCGGGTGGGGCGAGCCCGGGCGCGACTCAACCAGGCCAAGCTGGCTGACGCTGCCCAGGATGCCGCGCTGGTCCCCGTGAGCTTCGTCTGGAACGCGAACTACAACGCGACCGCGGTGCGGAGTCAGAATCAGGTCACCAACATGCACTTCCGCACCAATAGCATCATCGTCTCGGCGCCCTTCCGGAACCTGAGCTTCGACGGCGTTCCGGATCCTCGGCTCAAGGTGGTCGATACCGGTCTCAACTCATTGGATGCGACCCGCCGCCTCTGGTTGACGTCGAAGTACCCTCTGCAGAATTCGCCCATCCCGCTCGCCACGGGCGTCGAGGCGCAGCTCATCCTCGCGGAGGCGCAGGGAGGGGCGCAGGCCGTCACGATCATCAACAATCTCCATGTCCGAGTCGGCTTGCCGGCGACGTTTGCCAGCACCGATCCGGCGGTGATCAAGAACCAGATCATCGATGAGCGGCGCCGGGAGCTCTTCGTGGATGGACACCGGTCGTACGACGTGCTCCGGTATGATGTGCCTCTGGTGCCGCCTCCTGGCGCGGTGCACCCGCACGGCGGCGCCTATGGGAATCAGAAATGTCTTCCGCTCCCGAACGTCGAGCGAGACAACAACCCCAATCTCCGGCGAGGATCCTGACTGGTTCGGCAGAGCGGCGCATGCGTGATCGATTGACCCGGGTGAGCGAGCATCTGTACCGCTTCGCCGACACCTGCGCCGTATATGCGTTGGTCGACGGCGATGCCGCGCTCTTGATCGACGCCGGCTCGGGCGAGATCCTGTCCCATCTCGGCGAGCTGGGCGTGACCCGCGTCGAGTGGGTCCTCCACACCCACCACCACCGGGACCAATGTTGGGGAACGCCGCGGCTCCGAGAGCACGGCGCGCGGGTCGCGGTACCCGAGTATGAGCGGCACCTGTTCGATCGCGCCGAGGCATTCTGGCAGACCCGCAGAACCTTCGACAATTACAACGACCGCAACACCTTCTTTGCCGCGACCACTGACATCGAGGTCGACGCGGTGCTGGAGGACTACGAGGAGTTCACCTGGCGCCGGTATCGGTTTTTCGTGCTCCCGGCCAAGGGCCACACGTTCGGATCGGTCACCCTGATTGCGGAGATCGATGATCGGCGGATCGCGTTCACCGGCGACCTGATGGCCGCCGAGGGCAAGCTCTATCAGCTCCACGCGATGGAGTACACCTACGGCTCGATGGAAGGCGTGCTGTTCACGCTCCAGTCCATCCAGGCGCTCCGAAAGCGCCGCGTCGACCTCTGCCTTCCGTCGCACGGCGGGCCAGTCACCGACGTCCCGTCGGACCTCGATCGGCTCGAGCGCCGGCTGATGGACTGCGTGAAGCTCGGCCGCGGCATGCGGGTGGCCGGACGCGAGAGCATCCCGGAGCCGTTCTACCTCCCGGAGCCGCGGTTCATCCCCCTCTCGCGGCACCTCCTCTGGGGCGGCGTGTGGACCTGCTCCAACTTCTACGTCGTCTTGAGCGACAGCGGAAAAGCCCTCTTCGTCGATTACGGCCACGCGTTCTGGGCCCACCTCCACATGTTCTCCGATCACGATGGCCAGGAGACCATGCGCTTCGTCGAGCACCACCTGGACGAGCTCCGGGACGACTACGGCGTAACCCGCTTCGACCTCGTGGTGCCCACCCACATTCACGACGACCACACCTGCGGGATTCCCTTCCTGCAGCGCCACCACGGGACCCGCTGCTGGGCGCTCGACTTGGTCGCCGATGTGCTGGAGCAGCCGGCCCGGTGGGCCAGTACGCCCTGCGTCTTCCCGAAGCCGATCCGGGTCGAGCGCCGGCTCCAGGACGGCGAGCAGTTTCGGTGGGAAGAGTACGAGTTCGAGATGCGCTACGCGCCCGGTCAGACCGAGTATCACTCGGTCTATGCCGGGTTGATCGACGGCCGCAAAGTCGCGTTCACCGGCGACAACTACTTCGTGGCGGAGGTGCTGCGGGGTGGGCGGACCGAGGTGGCGCCGTACCAGACCACGGTGCTCCGGAACAGCTTCCAGCTGGGGATGCATCGGCGGTGCGCCGCGGTGATGCGCGACCTCGCTCCGGAGCTGATCTGTCCCGGGCATCGCGAGGTGCTCCCCTGCGTCAAGGCCGATCTGGACGCCTACTGTGACTTCATCGAGCGAAAGGACCGCGTGTTCCGCGAGCTCGTTCCCCCCCCCGCGGATCACTACGTCGACTTGTTCTGGGCCCGGCTCCTTCCCTACGTCGCGACGGCCGCGCCGTCGCAGCTGATCGAGTACACGGTCCTGCTCCGAAACAACCTGGACCATCGAGCCGAGTATGCCGCTCGACTGCTTCCCCCGCCGGGTTGGAAGGGCAGCGCCGACTTCGTCTGCCTAACGCTCGATCCCGGAGGCCGGGGACAGCTCGGCTTGGTGGCTCAGGCGCCGATCGCACCGGACCGGGCCCGGCGGGTGATGACGGCGGAGATCACGATCGACGGCGTGAGTCAGGGTCCGCTCGTCGAAGCACTGGTAACGGTCGCGGAGAGCGGGACGCCGGAGCCTGATCCGAGATCCTGAGCCGGGGTCGGAATCTGCCTAACGGCATCACCCACTCCTGGTGAAGCTCCTCTCCCGTCGACGCCGGCGGCGCAGGGTGGCGGCGGTGCGCTTCGGCTCTTGCGTTTTGTCGTGGGGGGACGAATATTGTCGCCGACAATGATAACAGATTTGTTAACATCTTTGTGGAACATACCAACGCCGAACGGCTCCGTAGACATGCCCCACTGACTCTCGGTCCCGGGAGCACCCATGAGACCAGCTCACCAGATCGCGATTCTCGCCGCAACCATACGAGCCCTCGCCGGGGCACCCCTCTCGGCCCAACCGGGCTCCGTCTCCGGCTCCGTAGTTGACCGACGGGGCGCCGCCCTCGCGGGAGCCGAGGTGTCGGCTGTCGGTACCGCGCTCACGACTCGCACCGATGCCCGAGGACGCATCGAGCTTCGCGGTCTCTCCACGCCGACGGTGACCATTCGTGTCCGCCTCATTCCCTATCGTCCCGTCGAGGTGACCGCCGCCGCGGGTGCGACGGATCTCCGGATCGAGCTCGACCGAGGAGTGGTCGACCTCCAGGAGGTGGTGGTCACCGGGACCGCCGGCGGAGCGCAGCGGCGAGAGGTGGCCAACGCCGTCGCCACGGTGCGCGTCACCGAGGCGGTGCCCAGCGCCCCGATCCTCAGCCTCGGTCAGCTCATCAACGCTCGGGCCCCGGGCGTCTCGGTATCGCCGCCGAGTGGCGACGTCGGAGGCGGCGAACGAATCCTCATCCGGGGCCGCTCCAGCCTCACGCTGCGGGTCACACCACTGATATACGTCGACGGAGTGCGGGTCGATAACCTGACCCCGCTCGGCGGCGACGGGATCCAGTCGGTCTCGCGTCTCAACGATTTCCACCCCGAAGAGATCGAGAGCGTCGAGATCATCAAGGGGCCCGCGGCGGGCACGCTCTATGGAACCGAGGCCAGCAGCGGCGTGATTCAGATTCTCACCAAACGGGGCAAGGCGGGACCGGCGACCATCGGAGTCTCGACCCGCTCCGGCGTTGCCTATTTCAATGACGCCGAGGGTCGTTGGCTGACGAGCTATTATCGCGATCCGACCACCCAGCAGATCCTTGCCTTCAACCTGGCCCAGGAGGAGACCGATCGGGGCACGCCTCTGTTCCGCACCGGCTTGCTTCAGGGGTACAGCCTGGACGTAAACGGCGGCACCGATGCCATGCAGTACTATGGCGCGGCGCACTTCGACAAGGATGAGGGCGTCACCCACATGAACGAAGCGAAGAAGTTCGGGGGGCGTCTCAACCTCAACATCACGCCGGGACCGAAATGGGACGCAAATGCTCAACTGGGCTTCGCCAGCCTTCGAACCGAGCTCCCTGATCCTGCCTTCATGTTCGGAGCGTTGCTCACCCGCCCGACGACACGAGACACTCCGCAGCGCGGCTTTTTCACCGCTCCCACCGAGGTCTGGGTCAATGAGTTTTCGACCCGAGAAAACGCGGACCATCTGACCGGTGGTGCGGAGGTTAGACACCATCCCATCTCGTGGCTGAGTCACCGGCTTCGAGCCGGTTTCGACCTCGTGTATCAAGACGACGTCTTGCTGGGTCGAAGAATGACACCGGAATCCGCTCGCTTCTTCAGTCCCGGGGACGCGGCCGGTCTGAAACAGTTCAGCCAGCGTCACTTGGCGAGCACAACGGTCGACTACAGCGCTTCCGCCACTGTCAATCCAACCACGTCGCTCCGCCTCGTATCGACGATTGGCGCCCAATACTACCGGCAGAACCTCACCACGCTGGGAGCTTTTGGACGGACCTTTCCGGCGCCGGATGTCACCTCGATTTCGGGAGCCGCAACGACCTTCGGAACCGACGATCGGGTCGACAATGTCACCGTAGGACTGTTCGGGCAGGAGCAGGTGAGCTGGAAGAACCGGATCTTCGTTACGGTTGCGGTCAGGGGTGATGACAACAGCGCCTTTGGCCGAAGCTTCGACTTCGTGACCTATCCGAAGTTCAGTGCGTCGTGGGTGGTGAGCGAGGAGCCGTTCTGGAAAACCGGTATGGTCGACAACCTGCGACTCCGGGCGGCCTGGGGAATGTCCGGTCAACAGCCGCAAGCCTTCGCCGCCCTGCGGACTTTCCAACCGGTGACGGGCCAAGCTGGCGGCGCGGCGGTGACCCCGCAATTCGTCGGCAATGAGGAATTAGGGCCGGAAAAAGCCCGGGAGCTCGAATTGGGCTTCGATGCGAGCCTGTTCAGGCAGCGGATTGGTGTGGAATTCACCTTTTACAATCAGCTGACGCAGGACGCCATTGTACTCCGTGACATCGCTCCGTCCTCCGGGTTTCCGCAGAAACAGTTCGTCAACGCCGGTGAAGTGCGAAACCGCGGATTCGAGCTGCTGGTGGATGGTCGCGTAATCGATTCTCGCTCGTTCAGCTGGGATCTGGGATTCAACTTCTCGTTGAACTCGAACAAGGTGCTCACTCTTGGCATCCCGGGTACCGAGTTCCTGGAGTTCGGCTTCGGAAATCGATTCCAACCCGGGTTTCCGGTCTACGGCATTTTCTCCAAGCGCATCATCCAGGCCGATCGCGATGCCAGCGGGCGACCCATCAACGCCATGTGTGATGGTGGACTGCCGGGTGGGTTGCCCGGCGGGGGCCCGGTGTCATGTGCGACGGCACCCCATGTGTATCTCGGGCGGGTCGATCCCAAAATCGACGGTGCGGTCTCGTCCAGTATTCGACTGGGCGGACGGCTGACCGTATCGGGTCTGCTCGACTTCAAGCGAGGCCACCGGCTCTGGACCTCCAGCCTTTTCTGTCCCGGCATTCTCGGGTGTGAGGAGGAGTTTTTCCCCGAGCGGTTCGACCCCGTCAAAGCAGCATCGACGGTGCTGGGCATGGTCGACGATTGGGAGTGGTTCCGCGACGTGAGCTTCGCCAAGCTGCGAGAGGTATCCGTGAGCTATCAGCTTCCAGCCCAGCTGGCGCAGAAATTTGGGGCGACTCGCGCGATGGTGAGCCTTGCGGGTCGGAATCTTCACACCTGGACCAAGTTCCAGGGGCTCGATCCGGAAAACGTGGGGAATTACTCGGAAGGGGCCCCGGAGTTCGGGACCCCATATGAGCAAAACGAGGTGCCTCAGCCGCGTCAGTTCGTTGTTCGCATCAACCTGAGCTTCTGACACTCCAGAGCGCCAGAGCGGCGCGGGAGAATGTGGCAATGGGTACCATGTCGCCCCGAAGGCTACGCGGCCGTTCCGGCTCGATGGTGGGCGGGTTGCTCATCATCCTCGGGTTGAGCGCCTGCGACCAACTGATCGAGGTCGATGCTCCGTCGCGAGTGCTGGCCGATCAGCTCAATCAGCCCCAGAATGCCGCCTTGATCGTCAACAGCGTCGGCGCCGACTTCGAGTGTGCGCTGTCCCATTACATCGTCGCCACCAGCCTGGTCGGCAACGAACTCTTGATCGGCACGACGCTGCTCTTCATGACGGACTACGACAAGCGGGATTTCAATCCGGTGAGCTCGGCCTATGCCGCCGTGATCTGCAGTGATCCGGTCGTGGGTGTGCTAGTAGGTCTGTACAAGCCGGTATCGACCGCCCGGTGGCAAGCCGACAACGCAACCAGGCTGCTCGAAGGTTGGAGCGACGCGGAGGTCCCCGAGCGCCAACGGCTGCTCGCGACGGTGGTGAACTACGCGGGGTACGGGCTCTTGCTTCTCGGAGAAGCCATGTGCACGGCGGCCATCGACGTGGGTCCGGAGCTTACCCCGGCCCAGCTCTTTCAAGAGGCGGAGCAACGCTTCACCAAGGGCCTGGCTGCCGCCCAGGCCGCGAACAATGGCGAGCTCAGGAGCTGGGCATTGGTCGGGCGGGCGCGGGCTAGAGCCCGATTGGCCCGGTTCAGCGACGCGGCCGCGGATGCCCAATTGGTTCCTGACGGTTTTGTGAAGGTAGCCACCTATTCCGGCGACTCGCCTCGGCGCGAGAATCTGGTTTGGGTTCACAACCAGCGAAGCCGAAGTGTGACGATCGATCCGTCCTACCGAAACCTGACCTTCGGCGGCGTCCCCGACCAGCGGGTCGCAGTGGTGCAGGGCCAGGGGTCAGCCAGCGACGGCATTTCGCCGCTCTGGATCTCCAATAAGTACACGGACAACGCTTCCCCGATTCCAATGGCGACCTGGATCGAGGCCAAGCTCTTGATCGCGGAAGCCGCGGGCGGGCAAGCGGCGGTAGGAATCATCAACCAGCTCCATGCTCGCGCCGGACTGCCGAATTTTGCGAGCAACGACCCGGCTGCCATCCGGAGCCAGATCGTCGAAGAACGGAAACGGGAGTTTTTTCTGGACGGTCACCATATGGGTGACTTGCGCCAGTACAACATTCCCCTGACGCCGGCGCCGGGTACTCCGTTCTATCAGGGCGGCACCTATCAAAGTCAGTCATGCTTTCCGCTGCCTAACGTGGAGCGGCTGAACAACCCCAACGCCAACCGATGACCGGGTCGATGGGCCGAGGGGCCACGTGAACCGAGCCGGCCTCTTCCTGGTTGCGACCGGGCTCGTTTGGCCGGTTCTTGGTTGCCGAGAGCCCGGACGCTCCACGTCCGAGATTCTCTGGGACACCTGGGGGGTTCCACACCTTTACGCCCGGAGCGACCCCGACCTATTCAAGGCCTTCGGCTATGTCCAGATGGCCGGCCACGGGAACCTGATTCTTCGGCTCTATGCGGAGGCCCGCGGGCGGGCGGCCGAATACTGGGGGGCGAGTCATCTCGAGACCGATCGCTACATCCGGACCATGGGAATCCCGGCGCGCGCCGAGCAGTGGTACCGGGAACAGGATCCAACGTTCAAACAGAACCTCGATGCGTTCGCGGACGGACTCAACCTGTACGCGCGGCGGCATCCCGACCAAATCGCCGACAGCCTGGAAGCGGTTCTTCCGCTCACCGCCACCGACGTGATCGCCCACACCCAGCGGGTGGTCCACTTTGCCTTCGTCCACGGCAACGACAGGGTGCTGTCCGGGTTCCGCCGGCCCGCCGGGTGGCAAACTGGATCGAACATGTGGGCGATCGGCCCGAAGCGCGCAGCCGCGGGTCACTCGATGCTCCTCGCGAGTCCCCACCTTCCCTGGAGCGGCATGCTGCTGTTCTACGAGGCCCACTGGAACGGCCCCGATTACAACGTGTACGGCGCCTCCCTGGTTGGCTTCCCGACTCTGCTGATCGCCTTCAACGACAGCCTCGGCTGGTCTCATACCGTCAACACCTATGACGGCTCCGACTCCTACCGCCTGCTCCTCGAGGGAGACGGGTATCGCTGGGACGGAGGCGTCAGGCCGTTCGAGCGGTCGACCGAGATCATCAAGGTCAAACAGCCGGATGGAGGGTTGAAGGACGACACCCTGATCATTCGCCGGTCAATCCACGGACCGGTGACGGCGGACTCCGGACAAACCGCCATCGCCGCTCGCATCGCCGGGCTCGACCGGCCGAGGATGCTCGAGCAGTGGTGGGACATGGCCCGGTCGCGCAATCTGACGGAGTTCGAGAGCGCGATTCGGCGGCTCCAGATCCCGATGTTCAACGTCATGTATGCCGACGCGGCGGGGCACATCTACTATCTGTTCAACGGCGATATCCCGGTCCGCTCCCGCGGAGACGTGCTCTACTGGCGGGGTACCGTGCCCGGCGACTCCTCGACGACGCTGTGGACCGACTACATCCCCTATGAGCGGCTCCCTCGCCTGGTCGACCCCGCCACTGGGTGGTTGCAGAACGCCAATGACGCGCCCTGGATCAGCACCTTCCCGTCGTTGCTCCATCCCGACAGCTTCCCCACCTACCTCGCCCCGATCGGCATGCATTGGCGCGCCGAGCGC
>Ga0187892_10012388_pt1 | contig 10153 bp, 12 predicted proteins | sample MA1701073metaG_FD_139345 | JGI IMG/M metagenome (GOLD analysis project Ga0187892, IMG submission 139345) | Bio-ooze microbial communities from a basaltic lava cave in the Kipuka Kanohina Cave System on the Island of Hawaii, USA - MA170107-3 metaG ...
CCTTGTGGCGCGGGCTGCTACGCCTCGAGGCATTGGTGGAGGGCTGCAGGCTTGCTCAGTTCGTCAGCCGCCAGCGCGACGGCCCGTGACCAGCGGTCTTGTTTGTGGGTAATTGTCAGCCCTGACACCGGGAGGAGGTCGTCGTCCAGCTCGAGCGCGGGCCCCTCGCACAGGATCGCCGCCCGCTCGATGACGTTCTGGAGCTCCCGGATGTTGCCCGGCCACGGGTACCGTAGCAGCCGATCGAGCGTGTGGGGGGGGATGGTATCGACCCGTCTGCCGAACTTCCTGGCGAAGCGCGCGAGGAAGTACGTCGCGAGCTGAGGAATATCCGACGGGCGCGCGCGGAGCGGCGGCACCTCCAGGGGGAAGACGTTCAGGCGGTAGAAGAGATCAGTGCGGAAGCGCTCGGCGCGTACCGCCGCCTGGAGGTCGCGGTTGGTGGCCGCGATGACCCGCACGTCTACGTGCAGGGCGCGGCTGCTCCCCACGGGCTCGAACTCCCGCTCCTGGAGGACGCGCAGGAGCTTCACCTGGGTCTCGAGGGCCAGCTCGCCGACCTCGTCCAGGAAGATCGTGCCGCCGTCGGCCAGCTCGAAGCGCCCGAGCCGGCGCTCGATGGCGCCGGTGAACGCGCCCTTCACGTGGCCGAACAGCTCGCTTTCGACCAGGCCGGCCGAAATGGCGGCGCAGTTCACCTTGACCAGCGGGCGGTCCTTCCGTGCGCTCCGGCTGTGGATGGCCCGCGCGATCAGCTCCTTGCCGGTGCCCGTCTCCCCGGAGATCAGCACGGTGGTGTCGGTTGCCGCCACTTGCTCGACCTTGCGCAGGGCGGCCAGGAGTGCGGGGCTCGCGCCGACCATCTCGACGAAGTTGTGCTCGCGGCCGATCTCCTCCTGCAGGTAGACGTTCTCGCGCTCGAGCCGGACCTTGAGCGCCTCGACCTGTTCGAAGGCCTTCATGTTCTCGACGGCGAGGGCGACTTGGCTCGCGATCTCCTGCAGGAAGCGCACGTCGGCCTCGGAATACCGGCCGGGCTCCGTGCTGGCCACGGCCAGGACGCCCAGACAGGCGCCGCGCAGGATGAGCGGGACGATGATGTAGGAGCGCACTCCGTCGGCGTAGGCAAGCGCCTCGGCGGGGTACTGGCCGTCCGTGGCGAGGTCCCGCCGCAGGAGTGGGCGCCGCTGTTGGAAGACCCATCCCACGTGGCTCTCGCCCGCGGGCATTTCCAGGCCGACGGTGAAGTAGGCGGAAGGCAGCGTCGACTCGAGGATGAAGAGCGTCAGCACGTCGCGGACCGGGTCGTGCAGGAAGATGGCGGTCCGGTCGAAGGGGAGCACGCGACGGAGGGCCTGCGCGATGGCGCCGAACAGCGCCTCGCGCGTCAGGTTGGAGATCAGGGCATTGCTGATCTCGAGCAGGGTCCGGTAGCGCTCCGAGTCTGGGGCGATGCCTGTCTCCGGCGGCTCTGGCAGCATGCGCTCTCTCAGCCGCTATTCTACCGGTCGGACGCGGCCGGCTCCGGGCGCGGCCGGGCGCCGCTCGCGCTGAATGTCTCGGAGGCGAAAGAGCTCGGGGCCCGGCGCGGCTAGCCGATTGTCGGAATAGGCCCGCTCCGGGAGTGGGACGTGGTCTCGAGCGCTGATTTCGGAATCAGGGCTACGGCTCGCCTCGCACGGCCACACCGGCGCAATCGTGCAACCTGGGGGGGAGGTTCGGAAGGGGGGCGAAGCCCCCCTCCGAGGATCTAGTCGCTCCCGCCGCGGGAGAGTTGGGTGAGCAGCAGGTCACGGAGCCGGCGCTTCATGTCGTCGGGCATCTCCACCTGGCCGGCCTTGGCCGTCACCTCGCGCGTCTTCTTGTAGGTCGCGATGTACGCGACGCATTGTGGACAGGTCGCGAGATGGCGGTCGAAGGCGCCGACCATGTCCTCGCTCAGTGCGGCCTCGAGGTAGTCCATCAGCATCCCGATGACGTCCCGGCAGGTCAGTCGCAGCGGCCCTGGGCTGGTCATGTGTCGCTCTCGCCCGCCCTAGGACTCGACCAGGGGCGCTGGTAGTCCTCACCGGCGACCTCGGTGTCCGACACCTTCTCGAACGAGAGGACCCGAGTGTAGAAATCGATGGACCGGTCCATGTCGGCGACGGTCATGCCGACCGCCTCGACAGCCACGACGGGCGGAGCGTCCTGCGCTCGCGGGAGCGACGCCGTCAGTCTACAGGCGAGGAGCAGAGCGAGGGTGATCAGCACGGGGCGCCGTTTCATACCAGAGCCTCCTTGACGCGGGGGTCGGCCGCGGCGCGGGCGAAGACCGCGTCGGCCGGAGGGGCTGCGTAGCCACAGCGGAAAATACCGCGGCGGTCGTTCCACTCCTACTCTCTTCATCGCGAGCACAGCGCCCCCGGCCAGGATGAGCACCGTGGGTGTGCTCTGGTGAGACCGCGCGGGGCGGACATGGTCACTCTCCGCTCTGCTGGAGCAGCTTGGCCACCAGGCCGGTCCAGCCGGTCTGATGACTCGCGCCGACACCCCGCCCGGTGTCGCCGTGGAAGTACTCGTAGAAGAGGACCAGATCGCGCCAGTGGGGGTCGTGCTGGAAGCGGTCGTGGTCAACGTGGACGGGCCGCTGCCCACGCTCGTCGCGCAGGAAGATCCGAGTCAGCCGGCGCGACAGCTCGGCGGCGACCTCCCACAGGTTCAGCTTCCGGTCCGAGCCGGTGGGGAGCGCGACGCGCAGGCCGTCCCCGTAGAAGTGGTGGAACTTCTGGAGCGCCTCGATGAGGAGGAAATTCACCGGGAACCAGATGGGCCCGCGCCAGTTCGAGTTGCCGCCGAAGAGCCCGGTAGACGACTCGCCCGGTTCGTACTCGACCCGGTGCGGTATGCCGTCGACGTCCAGGATATACGGGTGCTCCCGAAGCAGAGCCGCTGGTGATTGTCTGAGATCCCGGCCAGGCCATCCTCGCCCCAGCGATAGGCGCGCGACCGGGCGTGATCGTGGGGGAAGTAGTCCCAGGTGGTGCCATGCGCGCTGTAATCCTCGCGGACCGTGCCCCACTGGCGCTCGGACAGGTACGGTCCCCAGCGCTTCCAGTGCACCGTGCGCTCCCGGGCCTCCTCGAGCCGCTGGTGCTCAGGCGTCATTGGCGCGTCTCCTCGGCCAGTTAGACACGACGCGCTCGGGCGGGGGTTCGGGAGCTGGTCATCGGGGGTCATCGGGGGGGGCGCCGGCCCTCTGCGAAGCCCCCCGGCCCGGGTTGGCGCGGGTCAGTCGAGGATGACGCCGCCGTCGACGTTGAGGGACTGGCCGGTGATGTTGCGCGCCTCGGGCGAGGCCAGGAAGACAGCGAGCGCCGCCACGTCCTCGGGCTCGTTGGGCCGGCCCAGCGGAATGCCGGCGTTGCGCCGGCGCGTCATTTCCTCCAGGGAGATACCTTCCTCGCGCGCGTGGCCGGCCACGTTACTCTCGGAGAGCGCCGTCACCGTGGTGCCCGGACAGATCGCATTCACGTTGACGTTGTGGCGGGCGAGCTGCAGCGCGGCGATGCGCGTCAGCGCGATCACGCTGCCCTTGCTCGCGGCGTAGATCGCGTTCGACGTGCCCGCATAGCCCTTGCCGGCGATCGAGGCGATGTTGACGATGACGCCGCTGCGTCGGGGGATCATCTCGCGGGCCACGCGCTGCAGGCAGAAGAACGCGCCCTTGGCGTTGACGCGGAAGATCCAGTCCCAGTCACCCTCCGTGAGGTCCATGATGTAGGCGCGCCGGGTGACACCGGCGTTGTTCACCAGCACGTCTATCTGGCCGAAGGCCGCCATCACGTCCCGCACCATGCGGTCGATGGCGGCGAGATCACCGACATCGGTGTCGAGGGCCAGGCTCCGCCGCCCGAGCGCCCCGACCGCTTCCGCCGTCCCTTTGGCGGCGGCCGCGTCGACGTCGATGGTGGCGACATGGGCGCCAGCCCGGGCCAGGGCCAGCGCGGTGGCCTTGCCGATGCCGTTGCCTGCTCCGGTGACGATCGCGACGCGGTCGGAAAGCGTCATGTCTTCTTCTCCCCGGAGACCGGAAGGACCGGTCGTTACCATTGCTGCGCGGTGGTCATCGCGTAGCCGTCGGCATTATCGCCGAGCGGCGTCGGCTGCATCAGCAACGCTACCTGGGCCCGAGCCCGAGTAAGACGTTGACGGTGACGGCCTGGGCCAGCTCGGCGAAGCGCGTGGCGCGCTTAGCCAGCTGTCCGTCCACGGCGAGCGCCGAGAGCCCATGGGTCGCTGACCAAGCGCAGAGCGCCAGCTCCTCCGGGTCACCGTCCCGTACGACCCCGGCCTCCTGACAGTCCCTGATGGCGCCGACGAGGAGGCCGAACGCCTCCCCCGCGGCCTCCATCAGGCCCGGGTGCACCGATTGCCAGAACAGGCCGTCGGCCCGTTGCCCGACACACGCCGGAGTATGTCGCCTGGTCCTATAAGAACGTGCTCGAGGATCGCATCCGCAGCGCCGCCGGGAACGTGGACGGGTTCCGCCAGGAGAATCCCGAGCCCGGAGCGCCCACCATCATGGTGCGGTCGCGCTTCGCCTGTACGGGATGCCACCAGCGCTGAGCCGCCGACCGCCGCCAGCGCTCGAGACCGGCGTCATGGCGCTCGGCGAACGCTCGCGCGAGCTCATCGCTCGCTCGGTTTAGGGGCGTTCGCCATGCTAGGGGCAAGATGGCGGGTGAGCTGCTCCCGCAGCGCCATCCGGGCTCGGTGCAGCTTGGATTTGACCGCCGCGATCGTCTCGCCCAGGGTCTCGGCGACCTCCTCGTTCGAGCGCTCCTCCACATCGCGGAGGATCAGGATTGCGCGGTAGTGATCGGGGAGTCGATCGAGCATCTCGTTGATGACGCGCCTGGACTCCGCCGACAGCACCTCGTGCTCGGGAGACTGGGACCAGTCGGCGAGGAGGAACGATGTATCGCCTTCACGGTGTCCGTCATCCCGGAACTTGGGGAGACAGTCGTCCAGCGGCATCTCCATCGTGAACCGCTTGCCCCGTCGCTTGTTGAGGGCCAGGTTCGTCGTGATGCGGTAGATCCAGCTCCCGAGTGCCGCCCGCCCCTCGAACGAGTCATGCTTGCGCACGAGGGTGAAGAACACGTCCTGCACCACTTCCTCCGCATCCGCGTCGCTCCGCGTGATGCCTCGCGCCAGGCGGTAAATGCGCGCGCCGTAGCGGGTCATCAGCGCGTCGAGCGCCTCGGCCTTGCCGGCGCGGAGCTGCTCGAGCAGGCCGAGGTCCCCCTCCTCCTCGCTCCCGCCGGCGGCCACGGCCGGGCCCCCCCTCAGCTGCTCGGTCACGAAGGGCGAGCAGTTCGTGACCTGCACCCGCCGGCGCATCAGGTCCTGCACCAGCGCGACGCCATCGCTGTCCATGAACGAGACCCCGGCCAGGTCCAGGGTCAACCGACCGTCGCGATCGAGCACCCCGGCGCACGACTCGCGGAGCTCGTTGACCCAGGGGCCAATCAATCGCCCTTCGACCTTGAGGGCTGCAGCCGTCTTCGCCTGCTCGATCACGATTTTCAGCATCGGGTAGCTCCTTCACGCGGCGATAGAGCAAAGGATGTGCCCGCCTACGATGGCGACCCGAATCCAGAGAATTCCCGTCTTGCTTGCCGAGAAACGCGATGGGCGACGACTGCCTCACGATCTTTCGTGGGATCCGAGAGGAGACGAGGCCACCGCCCGCGGAGGGCACTACGATATGTCGTGGCTCGAGCGAGTGATTCCGAGCGCCGACTCCTTGGCGAGGAACCGCTCGCCGTCGGGTACGAAGAACGTCCTTGCTTTTTCGATACCCTGAACCGCACCCCGACGCTCCGTGCCTTCAGGCTTCGGAATCAGCACCCGCCGCACGGCTTGGGGACGGTACGTCTCTTGCGCGACGCTAAGTGACCGATTTCGATGTCGGAATCGGCAGGCATGGTACGCGAATCGAGGAGCGCCATGCTTGCACGCACGGCACGTTTGCTGTAGAAGGAGGCACGGCCCGCTGGCGCCTTCGCCAGCTCGAACGCGAGCGAGCAGCGCGGCCGAACACGCTCAACCCACACCGAGAGAGGAGACCAACCCATGGAACACGACTTCATCGATCTTGCCAAACCGGAAAAGCGGAAGGAGGAGCCACGGGCCATGAGCCGCCGGGGGTTCCTCAAGGCCGCGTCGGCGGTCGCCGCCGTGACCGGCATGGCGTCCGAGGCGTTCGCACGCAACTTCATCGACCAGTACGATGCGGACGGACCGATTGCCCGCTACCCCAACCCCGATGTGATCGGGCTCGACAAGCGCTTCAAGTACAAGCTTGGCAACACCCCGATCGTCCGGCTCTATCGCGGCACCATGTGGGCCGAGGGCTGCGCATGGAGCGGGGTCGGACGCTATATTGTCTGGAGCGACATTCCCAACAACGAGCAGCTGCGCTGGTGCGACGAGGACGGCCACGTCGGCCGCAGGTTCCACTACCCGGCTGGCAACAGCAACGGCAACACCTTCGACTACCAGGGGCGCCAGATCTCCTTCGAGCACGGCACGCGTCGCGTAGGGCGCTATGAGCTCAATGGCGACTACACAATCCTGGCCGACAAGGGCCCGGATGGCAAGGGCTTGAACGCGCCCAACGACGGCATGGCTCATCCCGAAGGCTGGCTGTTCTTCACCGATCCGGGCTATGGCGGCTTGATGAACTACGAAGGCGAGCGGCTCAATACCGGCAGCCCGCAGCCGATCCAGAAAGAGGCCATCTACCGCATCGATGCCCCGGGCAAGGTGGAGAAGGTTGCCGACGAGCCGTTCAAGCCGAACGGGCTGTGCTTCTCGCCGGACTTCACGAAGGTCTATGTCGCCGACACCGGACTATCGCATTATCCAAACGCCAAGAGCGTGATCTGGGTCTACGATGTTGACGCCAAGAAGCTCAAGAACCCGCGCGTGTTCGCCAACATGGAGATGAATGGCAAGACCGGCTTCGCCGACGGCATCCGCTGCGACGAGGACGGCAATGTGTGGGCCGCCATGGGCTGGGTGGGTGACGGCTACGACGGAGTCCACATCTTTGCGCCAGACGGCGCCCGCATAGGCCAAATTCGCATGCCCGAGATCATCGGCAACCTCTGCTTTGGTGGCACCAAGCGCAATCGCCTGTTCATGGCCGGCAGCACGTCGCTGTACGCGGTGTACGTGGAGACGCGCGGCGGCACCCTGACCTGATACCCTCACTCGGACCGCCTCCACTGCGTGGGGCGATGCGGGCCACCCGCATCGCCTCCCAGCGTCTGGTGAAGCACCAGGGACCTACCGCAGCACGACGTCGGCGATGCGGGTGAGCGCCGCTCCCATCTCCGTCTCTGTCTTGACCGCAGTCGGCCGGACGACGACGCGGTGTGCGCCGGCATCGAGCAGCCGCCGGATCAGGTCGCGGTCGGCCGGCTGGCCAAGGACCGATATGGTGAGGGCAGAGGGGTCGCGGCCCGCGTCCTTCGCGAGCCGGTCGAGGGTCGCCCGTCTGTCCCGGAGCTGCTCCGGGGTAATGCGGTTCGGTAGCCAGCCGTCGCCCCAGGCCACGATGCGCTGAAGCACGTTCTTCGCAGCCCCGCCCAGAAGCACCGGCGGGTGGGGCGTCTGGGCCGGCTTCGGGTACGAGCGGACGGGCGGGAAGTCGTAGTACTGCCCATGGAACTCGGCCTCGGGGCGAGTCCACAGCTCCTTCATCGCCAGCACCGACTCGCGCGTCTGCGTCCAGCGATGGTCGAAGTCGCCGCCCATGATCTCGGTCTCCTCGCGCAGCCAGCCCGCGCCGATGCCAAAGAGAAATCGGCCGCCGCTGAAGAGATCGAGCGTGGACACCTCCTTGGCCAGCAGCAGTGGGTGCCGCTCGGGAACCAACACGATTCCGGTCCCGAGCTTGATGCGGCTCGTGGCGCCCGAGGCCCGCGCCAGGGCAACGAACGGGTCGACGAAGTGCGAGTAGCTTTCGGGGATGACGCCGTCCTCCGAGTCCGGGAACCGACTGGCCGCCTGCACCGGGATGAACGGGTGCTCGGCGCACCAGAACGACTCGAAACCGAGCTCCTCGACCTTCTGGGCCATGAAGCCGACGTCGACGAGGTAGGCCGGCAGGGGGACCGAGATGCCGATGTTCGCCATGGAGACTCTCCTACGCGCCGAATTCCCGGAGCACCTGGCCTGGCCGCGCTCCCGCTGAGCGCTCCACCACTGGATCCCCCGTGTCCTGCGCGTTCTCGTGCGTGTGGATGTCGATCAAGCCGAGGGCGACACCGAGCCCGCGTGGGCGCGATGGGCGGGATGGATGATCAGGCCGGGAGCAGTCTCCCGCTGACCGTCGAGGATGACAGCCTTGCCGCTGAGCACCTTGCCGTAGATCTCGGCCGCGTCGATCTCGCACCCGTCGCGTCCCCGGATGTCGCCGAGCGCGCTGATGCGCCCGTCGCCCAACAGGACGTCCGCGCGCCGCCCGGCCGCACCAGTCCCGACCACCATGCTGCCGCGAATGAGCAGATCCATCATGCGGGTCTGGTCGCCCTCGAACCGCAGCGGGATGGGTGCCCGCTGTCACGCGACGTCGGCGGGATCACGAGCGGACTCTCTCGGCCAGCGCCTCGAGGGCCGCGCCAGCTTCACGAACGATGGTCTCGATCACCTCGCCGGCGCCGAGGAGATTGTGAATGAGCCCGACGCTCTGGCCCGACCACATCGGAAAGTAGTCGGGGCTGCCGTCGCGGATGGAGGCCGCGGTGATGTCGGCGGCCGCCCGTGACTGCCACAAAGTCGGCAGCACCGGCGCCGCCGAGGCCTCGTACTCATCCGTGTACCGATTCCGGAGCGCGCGGGCCCAGAGCCCGGTGAAGGCATCGGTGATGATGGTCTCGTCGGCGTCCCGCTCCAGGAGCGACTTCTTCCAGACGTCCGCGGCCGTCGACTCCCGGGTGGCGACGAAACGCGTGCCCAGCAGGACTCCGGCTGCCCCCAGCGCCAGGGCCGCGACCAGTCCGCGACCGTCGGCCAATCCTCCGGCGGCGATCACCGGCACCCGGACCGCGTCGACCACCTGGGGCACCAGGGCCATCGTGCCGATGGTTCCGACCAGGCGCGACGCGGGCTTCGAGGGGACGGCCCGGTGCCCGCCCGCCTCGCTGCCCTGCGCGACGATGGCATCGCAGCCGTTGGCCGCGACGACCCGCGCATCCCCTTCCGTCGCCACCATCGCGATGACACGGATGCCGCGGCGGTGGCAGGCCTCGATGCGCGCCGAATCGGGCGGGCCGAATATCGTGCTGAAGACCGGCACGCGCTCATCCAGGATCACCTCGAGCGCCTCGGCGATGAGGTCTGGCGGTGGAGTCGGCCGCTCCGCCGCCGCCGGGAGACCGAGCCGGTCGCGGAACTGGTTCAGCGTTCGCTGAACCGCAGCGATCTGGGCATCGCTGACCGCGGCCGCGGGCACGGGGGGCTCGAGCTGGTGGTGGAGCCAGAGGTTCACTCCGAAGGGACGGTTGGTCAGCGCCCGGATCTGCCGGATCTCGGCGCGGAGCTGGGCTGCCGTCTTGTGAAGGCCGGCGAGGACCCCGAGCCCGCCCGCGTTGGAAACCGCAGCGGCCAGATCCGGCCCGGCCACGTTTCCCATCCCGGACTGCACGATCGGGTAGTCGATTCCGAGCAAGTCGCAGAGCGGCGTACGCAGCGTCATGGCAACCGATCCTCCTCCACGGCGGCGAGACGAGTCTGGCGCGACGATCACCTTATCACGCCAGATCCCGACGCTGCTCCATCCCGGCCTCGCCGCATGAAAACGGCCGCTCCCGGGCGGAGCCCGTCAAGAGCTTTCTCGCTCCGGTGCATCTCAGCTTGAAGACCGGGACCAGGGACCTGCCACGACAGCCACCATCTCGCGCCGCTGTCTCTTGGATGCTAGGGGGGGATCGAGGGCAGAGCGGTGAGGCCTGGTCGGGCGCGGAATCAATTGGCCCGACTAGCCTGGATTTCCACGGACGGGAGTTCGCCTAAGATTCAGCCTCCCGGCCGCGGTCTCATGTGGTCAAGCGAAGCGGCACGCCATTCCACCAGGGCACCTTGACGGGCTTGTTGAGCC
>Ga0187892_10012389_pt1 | contig 10152 bp, 8 predicted proteins | sample MA1701073metaG_FD_139345 | JGI IMG/M metagenome (GOLD analysis project Ga0187892, IMG submission 139345) | Bio-ooze microbial communities from a basaltic lava cave in the Kipuka Kanohina Cave System on the Island of Hawaii, USA - MA170107-3 metaG ...
CCCATCTTGTAGGCCTGGGTCCAGCTGGCGTCGGCCGAGTACAGGACGAACAGCCCGCCCGTCCCGGGGTTGCGCAACACCTCGGGACCCTCGTTGATCGGGGCCACGCTCATCTCCCAGTCGTGTTCGGGACGGGAGATGCGGCTGCGCTCACCGCTGATCGTCCAGGGGTTCGACATGGGTGCGATGTAGAGGTTCTGGGGGAAGCCGTCGTCGACGCCCTCCCAGCCCGACCACACGGCGAACAACTGCCCGTCGTGGGTGAACGCGGTCAGGTCGATGGCCCACACGTCGTGGCGCGGGTCGGCCAGCAATCCCCGCTCGCGGTAGGGCCCCATGGGAATGTCCGCTTCCAGGACGTACATGCGGTGGTTGGCGTTCTCGCCGTCGCAGGCCGCGTAGTAGACGTACCAGCGGCCGTCGAGGTGGTGCAGTTCGGGGGCCCACAGCTGGCGGTCGTGGTCGCCACCCTTGGGCGCCCAGATCACCCTCTCCTCGGCCTTGTCCATCCGTTCGAGATCCTGGAAGCGGCGGACGACGATCTTGCGGTCGTTGGCCGCCGACTGGAGGAGCAACAGCGACCCGTCGTGGGCCACCACCCACGGGTCCTGGCCCGGGAACAGCCGGCGCTCACGGAAGGTGTCGAACAGGCTCATCGTCGCTCCACCAGGCTCAACACTGCCGGGAGGCGGTTCATGCCAGCCCGCCCAGGGGCGACGCGATCCGGTCGGCGATGAGCCCGAGCAGCCAGCCCGTGGTGAGCAGGCCCCACACGGTCACGCTGGCGTGGAACAGGGCGACGCTGTCGTCGTCGCTCAGGTAGCGGGCGATGGGGGCCACCCAGACCAGGCTGCGCAGCAGCCGGCGGCCCGGCCTGTTCTTCAAATCGGCGGACAGGGCGTCGACGCACCACACCACGAACGCCATCGTCACCTCCCCCGCCACGAGGAAGATCGCCGACGGCACCCGGTCGTAGAGCAGGCTCAGCAGCCAGCCGGTCGTGACCAGGAACCAGACGACAGCCCCGAACCGGCCGAGCTTGTCGAGGTTGCGGTGCGTGAACCACCGGGTCAGCGTCACCATCCACAGGACGGCCCGGGTAAGGCGCTCGGAGGTGGGCCGTTCCTCGTCGCCCACGGAGTCGGCACAGAACACGACGAACGCCAACGTCAGCCAGGCGAGGGCCCAGGCGATCATCGCGACGCTGGGGGACGGTCACCGCGACGGACCCGGCGGTGACGGTTGCGGAGCCTGGCGGGGCGGCCCATGCCCCATGGATCGGCGTGCACCGCCGCAGACTTGAATGCCCGCCGTCGCCGTCGCAAAGGCGCGAGCCCCCGCCACCGCCGCCCTCGCCTCGCCGTCCGCCGCCGCCGTACGCGCCCTTGCCGCCCGCATCGCCCCAGATTTTGCCGTCACGAACACCCCCTCGGTGAGGTGTTCATGACGGAAGAAGTCAGCGCTTGGGGGTACAGCCGGACGGCGTTGGCCGGGAAGCCACCGTTGGCCAGCTCCTGCCAGAGGCCGGCGGCCTGCAGCAGGTCGAGGTGGAGGCGGCGCGCCCGTTCCCGGGGTGCCTGCGTCCACTCCTCGTAGCGCTCATCGGGCAGCAGCTCGCCCGTGTACCGGCCGGCGGCGGCGGCGACCCCGCCGGGCCCGCGGAGTTGAGCGCCTGGCGGGCGAGGGTCGCCGCCTTGTGCAGGTTGGCGCGAGCTGCCTCCGGCGGCAGGTCGGGCCAGAGTGTGTCCATGACCTGCTCGGTCGTCAGCCGGCGTTGGGGAGCCAGGGCGAGGAGGGCCACGAGTTGCACGCCCGCCGGCTCTTCCACCCTCCCCCAGGCTCGACCGCGAAACCCCAGCAGGGTCACCGTGACGCGCACGGCGTCCAGTCTCCCACCGCCGTGGCCGGCCCGGCGGCGCTCACCGCCGGGAAGCCGCCGCCTCGGTGGCCATGGCCCGCAGTCGGGGCTTGTCGACCTTCCCGATGGAGTTGTGGGGGATCTCGTCGACGAGGTGGACGAACCGGGGCGCGGCGTAGTCGGCCATGCCGGTGCGGACCCACTGCTGCACGGTCGTGGCGCTGACGCCCGCGCCGTCGCGGGCGACGACGTAGGCCGCCACCGCTTCGTAGGCGATCGGGTCGGGTACGCCGACCACTGCGGCATCGACGATGTCGGGATGGCCGAGCAGGAGCGCTTCCAACTCGGCGGAGAAGATCTTGTGGCCCCCACGGTTGATCATGTCCTTCTTGCGGTCGAGGACGGTGACGTAGCCCTCGGCGTCCATCCGGGCGATGTCGCCGGAGCGGAACCAGCCGCCGGGGGCCATGGCCGCGGCGGTGGCGGCCGGGTCGCCGTAGTACCCGGTCGTCACCAGCGACCCCCGCAGCCACAGCTCGCCGGCCTCGCCCGCCGGGAGCGCCGACCCCTCTTCGTCGACCACCTGGGCCTCCATGCAGGGCAGCGGGCGCCCGACCGAGCCGGGCTTGCGGCGGAACTCCTCGTCGAGGAGCATGGTCGCCGGGGAATGGGTCTCGGACAGGCCGTAGATGTCATGCCAGCGGGTCTGGGGCATCCGCCGGCGCAGCTCGGGCAGGGCCGACCGGGGGAACGGGGCGCCGCCGAACGCACCCACCGTCAGGTGCTCCAGGGCCGGCCAGCCGAATGCCTTCACTCGTAGCAGCATCAGCCAGAAGGAGGGGACGGCGTACGCCCAGGTGATCCGCTCGGAGGCGAGGACCTCCACGAACCGAATGGGCGAGGCGTCGGACACCAGCACGCACGTCCCGCCTACGAGCATGATCGGGAGCAGGTGGGCGTGCATGCCGCTGATGTAGTACAGCGGGAAGAGAACGGCCGAGCGATCGTCGGAGGTGAGGTGCAGCACCCGGCTGTAGGTGATCCCGCTGTGCACGCTGCAGCGGTGCACGACCTGGCTGGCCTTGGGCCGCCCGGTCGTCCCGCTCGTGTACACGACGGCGTAGGTCGCGGCCTCGTCGGGCTGCTGGGTGGCGGGGTCGTAGGACCACGGCCGGCGGCGCCCCGTGAGGTGGTCGCCGATGGCCCGCACCCGGTCGGCCGGGAACCCCACGCCGCTTGCCGCGCCGGCCAGCGGCGGCAGGAAGTCAGGGTGGGCCAGGGCCAGCGCCGGCCCCGAATGTTCGAGCAGGTAGCCCCACTGCGCCGGCGCCAGCTTGACGTTCAGCCCGACCAGGATCAGCCCGGCCCGGGCGCAGGCGAACAGGGCGACTGCCAGGTCGAGCCCGTTGCGGGCCGCCACCGCCAGCCGGTCGCCGCCCCGGAGTCCCGCCTCGGCCAGCCGCTCGCAGGCGCCCTCCACCAGTTCCGCGAACTCCCGGTAGGTGACCTCGCCGTCGGGGGCGACGAGGTAGGGGCGGTCGCCGTAGCGGCGCACAGCCCGGTCGAGGGCATCGACGACGGTACGGGGCCGGTTCGGGTAGCTGAGGACGTCGGCCCCCAGCCAGGGCTCACGGGTGACCGGGCCCATGAGGTCCTCGTCGGGGATCACCGGTGAACGACCGGCGCCGGGTGGTGGTGACCGGTCTGGGCGCGGTGACGCCGCTGGGGCCGGACACCGCCTCGACGTGGGATGCGATGCTGGCGGGCCGGTCGGGCGTGGGCCCGATCACCCTGTTCGACGCGTCCGCCCTGCCGGTACGGATCGCAGCCGAGGTCAAGGGCTTCGACGCCGTTGAACACTTCGGGCGGCGGGACTTCCGCCACATCGACCGCTTCGCCCAACTGGGCGTGGTGGCGGCGCGCCAGGCGGTCGCGGCCAGCGGGCTCGACATCGAGGCCTCCGCCGAACGGGTCGGCGTGGTGTTCGGCAGCGGGCTGGGCGGCATCGGCAGCATCGAGGAGAACGTGCTGGCGATGGCCGCGCGCGGGCCGGCGCGGGTCAGCCCCTACTTCCTGCCCATGATGATCCCCAACATGGCAGCCGGGCAGATCGCCATCGAGACCGGGGCCCGGGGCCCGGTGTCGTGCACCGTCACGGCCTGCGCTGCGTCGGCCAACGCCATCGGGGACGCCGTCGAACTCATCCGCCAGGGCCGGGCCGACGCGGTGATCGCCGGGGGCTCGGACGCCGGCGTCACGCCCATCGGCGTCGCCGGGTTCGCCCGGATGGGTGCCCTGTCGGTGCGCAACGACGACCCCGCCCGCGCCTCGCGGCCCTTCGACCGGGGACGCGACGGGTTCGTCGCCGGGGAGGGCGCGGCCGCCCTCGTCCTCGAGGATCTCGATCACGCCCGACAGCGCGGTGCGGTCATCCACGCCGAAGTGCTCGGCGTCGGGGCCAGTGGTGACGCCCACCACATGACCGCGCCCCGCCCCGACGGCGCAGGGGCGATGGAGGCGATCCGGGCTGCCCTCGACGATGCCCATGTTCACGCCGGCGACGTGGGCTACGTCAACGCCCACGGCACGTCCACCGAGCTCAACGACCGCACCGAAGCCCTCGCTGTTCGGGCCGTGCTGGGTCGCGCCGTGCCCGTTTCGTCGACCAAGTCGGTGACGGGCCACCTGCTCGGCGCCGCGGGGGCGGTCGAAGCGCTGGCCTGCATCCGCGCCCTCCAGACAGGGCTGCTGCCGCCGACGGCCAACCTCGACGACCCCGACCCCGAGTGCGAGCTCGACCACGTGCGGGGCGAGGCGCGCCCCGCCAGGCAGCTCCGTGTCGCGATCTCCAACAGCTTCGGCTTCGGAGGCCACAACGTGGCGCTCGTGTTCGGTCATGCCGCTGCGTTGTAGACGCGGCCCCGCGTCATCTGCCGGCGAGGACCTCGTCCAAGACCTCGGCCTTGAGGGCGACGAAGGCAGGGTCGGAAAGGGTGTGACGACCCCGCTTCTCGCCGAACGCCAGTGCCCGCTCGCTGACGAGGCGGGCCGGGCGGGCGGAGAGGATGCCGAGGCGGTCGCCGAGGAGCAGGGCCTCGTCCACGTCGTGGGTGACCAGGACCGTCGTGGTCGTCCGTTCTGCGAGCACGCCCCGCACCCACTCGTGCATCCGCAGGCGGGTCTGGGCGTCCAGGGCGCCGAACGGCTCGTCGAGCAACAGCAGCGGTGGCCGGTTGGCGAGGACCTGGGCGATGGCGGCCCGCTGGCGCATCCCCCCGGAGAGGTGGCGCGGCAGTGACTTGGCGAAGTCGGTGAGCCCCGTCACGGCCAGCAGGTCGGCAACGATGCGGTCCCGGTCTGGGTCGCCGTGCTCACGGGGGCCGAACCCGATGTTCTGCCTGACGTTCAACCACGGGAACAGGGCCCCGGCCTGGGACACCATGCCCCGCCGCCGGGACGGGCCCAGGACGGGCTCACCGTCGACGGTCACGGTGCCGCCGTCGGCGGCCTCGAAGCCGGCCAGCAGCCGCAGCAGCGTCGTCTTGCCGCACCCGCTGGGGCCGAGCAGGGCGAACGTACACCCCGCCGGCACCTCGAGGTCGAACCGGTCGAGTACGTGGACGTCGCCGTAGGACTTGCGCACGCCCCGCGCCACCAGCACCCCTGACGAGGTCACGACTCGCTCCAGCGGATGACGGGGCGGACCAGCGTGCGCAGCACCCGGTCGCCGAGGTACCCCACGACTGCGAAGGTGATGATCCCGACGATGATCTGGTCGGTCCTCCCGCTTTCGCGGGCCGCGTTCATCATGGCGCCGACACCCCTGCTGGTGCCGCTCAGCTCGCCCACGATCACGCACGTCCAGGCCAGGATCAGCGAGAGGCGGAGGCCGGTCACGATCTCGGGGAGGGCGCTGGGCAGGTAGATGCGGCGCCAGAGCCTTCGCCGCGGGGTGCCCAGCATGCACGCCGTCTCGAGCTGGGCCCGGGGCACCCGGGCCACGCTGTCGGAGGTGGCCACGACGATCGGCCAGAGCGCGCCGATGAAGATCAGGACCCGGGCCGGCTTCTCGCCGATCCCGAGCTGGACGATTGCCAGCGGCAGCCAGGCGAACAGGGGGACGGCCCGGAGCCCGTTGGCCAGCGGCTCGAACAGGGCCGCGACCCACTTCGACGCGCCGAGGCCGAGCCCGATGACGGTGCCGATGACCACTGCGTAGGCCCACGACCACCCGCACCGGCTCAGGCTGGCGGAGAGGTGCAGCCAGCCCGCGCCCCGGTAGGGCACGACGCCGGCGAACGTGTCGACCCGTTCACCGAGATACAGGGTGTCCAACGCGGTGAGGACCTGGTGAGGCGAGGGGAGAAGCGAGCGCGGACGTGCTTCGAGGTTCCAGGCCAGTTGCCACGCGCCTAGTAGGGCGAGGGGCGCGACGAACCAGAGCAGCCGCAGCGTGCGCCGACCACGGCGGGCCGCGCTGGCGGGGTGGGCGACGGGTGCGGCGCCGAGCCCGGCGAGGGCGTCGGTCGCCGGTTCGGCGGTCTTAGCGATGGCCGCTCACACCGTCCAGTACTGGCGGGCGTACATGGCCTCGTAGTTGGGCTCCGCCGCCAGCTCCTTGATCTCCACCAACCCCTTCCCAACGGCCTCGAACTGCCCTTCGCGGACCCGGTCGAACTGCCATTGGGCGCCGACGTTCTCCAGCAGGGCCCGGTAGAGCGCCTCGTCGAGGCCGAACTGGGTGACGATCAGGTCACGCCACACGGCGGGGTCGTTCTTTCCGCCCGGCGTCATGTACTCGGCGGCGTCCTTCTGCATCTTGACCGCCGCCCGCACGACCTCTTCGTCCCTCAGGATCGAGGGTGAGGCCCACAGGGCGGTGTTGAGGTCGCCGAGGGGAGTGTCGAACGTGCCCGGCACCCGCACGCCGACCCCGTTCACGACGGCCTGTGTCGCCGGCGGTTCGGTGCCCATGAACGCCTGGATGTCGCCGCGGGTCAAGGCGGCAAGGTGGTCGGCATAGCCCAGGGGGATCCCCTCGAGGTCCCTCCCGATCACCAGGCCGGCCTTGTTGAGCATGTTGTTCAGGATCAGGACCTGGGCGCCGGGCGGCGGCACGCCGACCTTCTTGCCCCGCATGTCGTTGACGGTGGCCACCTCGCCCTTCTGCCCGATAAGCCCGAAGCCCTGGCGGGCGACCATGGCCACGACCTTCGAGTTGAGGCCGCCGTTGGGCTGGGCCAGCATCGGGACGTAGGGCGACATGAGGCCGAAGTCGAGGGTGCCCCCCTCGAGGGCTTGGAGGACCCCCGCCGTCGAAGTGACGGGCACGACATTGACCGTGACGCCGGGCGGGGCGAACCTCTGCCAGTACAAGATCGACGAGGCATGGTTCTTGGCGTAGACGCAGGTCTTGATGGTGACGGTGCGCCCGCCGGAAAGCGGCTGGGCTTGCGTGCCGCCGGCAGCCGTCGTGGGCGAGGTTGCGGTCTCCTCGCTGTCACCCCCGCAGGCCGACAGGCCGACTGCGGCCGCGGCCGCGCCGGCCAGGCCGAGGAACGACCGCCGGCTCATCGGGTGGTCTTCGTAATTGGACAAGCTGCACCCCTCCCCCGGATGTGAACGAACCGGCGGACCCTAGCGTATGCACGGGCGTTTATACGCCCGCAAGGCGGCGTGGCGTGTACGACCGGTGCATGGCCAGGACACGGACGAACCTCGAGATCGAGGGCGCGCCTGTCCGCACGATCAGGCATCAGGACCAGGACCGAGGCGGTCGATCTCGCTCTGCGTCAACGGCGGTTGGTAGTGTCCGGCGCACTCATAAACGACGGTACATATCAAAGGCCGGTGCATGACATGGCCCACTCCCGTCTCGCCATCATCGGTGCCGGTCCCACCGGGCTCGACGCCGCATTGGCCGCCGCCGACCGAGGCTGGCCGTTCACGGTCTACGAGGCGGGTGACGGCGCCGGCGCCGCCATCCGCACCTGGGGCCACGTGCGTCTCTTCACGCTTTGGCCGATGAACGTTTCGCCGCGTATGGCTGCGCACCTCTCGGCGGCGGGACGCGAGGCCCCCACCGGCGACGACTGCCCGACCGGCACGGAGCTGGCCGACCGGCTGCTCGAGCCGGTGGCCGCCCTGCCGGAGCTCGCGGGCTCGATCCGCTACCGGGCGCGTGTCACCGCCCTCGGCCGCCAGGGCCTGCTCAAGCACGAGGAGATCGCCAACGACCAGCGAGCGGCCCGGCCGTTCCGGCTCCTCGTTCAGACGGCTGCCGGCGAGGAGGTGGCGACGGCCGATGTGGTGCTCGATTGCTCAGGCACGTACGGGACCCCGAACTCGACGGGTGACGGGGGCATCCCCGCCATCGGTGAGCAGGCCCTGGCCGACCGCATCGTCCGCACCCTGCCCGACGTGCTCACCGACGTCTCGTCCTGGGCGGGCCAGCGCGTGCTGCTCGTCGGTGCCGGCCACTCGGCCCAGACCGCGGCGGGAGCCCTCGCCCAGCTGGCCGCCCGGGCGCCGGGCACCGAGGTCGTGTGGGCCGTGCGCTCGACCGAGCCCACGTGGGGCGCCGTCGACGAGGATCCCCTCCCGGCGCGCGCCGACCTGACCGGCGAGGCACGGCGGCTGGCGGCCGGCGTGCCCGGGGTCGAGCTGCACACCGGCGTGGTGGTCGAGGCCCTGGCCGACCGGGGCGGGCGGGTGGCGGCGACGCTGCGCAACGGCACGACCGGCGAGGTCGTGGTCGACCGGGTCGTGTCACTGACCGGCTACGTGGGCGACCACAACCTCTACCGCCAGCTGCAGGTCCATGAGTGCTACGCCACCTCGGCGCCCATGAACCTCTCCGCCGCCCTCCTCGGGGCCGCCGCCGGCGACTGCCTCCAGCAGCAGACCCACGGCGTCGACGTGCTCCGCAACCCGGAGCCCAACTTCTTCATCCTCGGCGCCAAGTCCTACGGGCGGAACAACCAGTTCCTCATGCGCATCGGCTGGGACCAGGTAGACGAGGTGTTCGGCGCCCTCGACGCCGCCTCCTGAGGGTGACCGGCCCGCGCCTGTTGAACGCGGACTGGAACTTCTGGCCCGGCCACCTGGCTCCGTCGGCAATCTGGGCCGTCTGCGCCGAACTCGGCTTCGACGGGTTGGAGCTGGGCGTCTACGACCCCGACGTCGAGCTGTCTCCCGAACGGGTCGCGGAGGCGGCCGCTCTGGCCCGGCACCACGATCTTCCCGTGGGGGCCGCCCTGTTCTCCATGCCGTCGACGCGGTGGCCTGAGGGCGGACTGGCCTCCGCCGAGCACCGCCGGCGTGCCGTGAATGCGGCCATCGAGACAGGCCACCGGGCGGCCGGCCTGGGGGCCGCGGTCCTCGGGGTGTGGCCCGGAGCGGACCCGCCGCACGCCCCCGACGCCAGCCACGACGGATGGGCGCGCACGGCCGACAGCCTGGCCGCCATCGCCGCCGCCGTCGCCGCCGACGGGATCGTGGTCGCGGTCGAGGCCAAGCCGGGGCAGGCCGTCGCCAGCACGGCCGATGCCATCCGGGTGTGCGGGGAGGTGGGCGAGGGCAACCTGGGCGTGCTGCTCGACACGGCCCATGCCCTGGCCGGTGGCGAGGACCTCGACCTCCTCCCTGGCGAGGCGGGTGCCGGCCTGGTGCACGTCCACCTGGGCGACAGCGTCGGGGGCGACGCCGACGCCGACCTGCCGCCCGGCGCGGCCCACGACTTCGGGTCGTTCCTGGCCGCCCTCGACCGGACCGGCTACGCCGGGGCGTTGTCGTTCGACCTGTACGGAGCGGTCGCCTCCGGCGGGTACACGGGCGAGGCCGCCAGCAGGGCCGGCCTGAAACACCTCCGCCGCGTGCGTCCCGCCCGCGGGTGAGCACCGCCAACGAGATCGTCGAGCTGGCCCGCCGGATCGCCGCGGCCGGGCTGGTGGTGGGCGCGGGCGGGAACGTGTCGGCACGCACCGGCCCCGACCAGGTCCTGATCACGCCCAGCGGCCGCCGCCTTGACCAGCTGGGCGCCGGCGAGCTGGTGACGATCCGCCTCGACGGCATGCCGGTGCCCGGCTCGGCCGCGAACGCGGCGCCCTCGAGTGAGTGGCCCATGCACACCGCCGCGCACCGGGCCCGGCCCGACCTGGGGTTCGTCGTCCACGCTCACCCCGCCAAAGCCAACGTCCTCGCCGCCACCGGCCGGCCCATCCGGCTCATCACCCTGGACCACGCCTACTACGTCCGCCGGTTGGCTCACGTGCCCTACCTGCCGTCGGGAAGCG
>Ga0187892_10012392_pt1 | contig 10151 bp, 13 predicted proteins | sample MA1701073metaG_FD_139345 | JGI IMG/M metagenome (GOLD analysis project Ga0187892, IMG submission 139345) | Bio-ooze microbial communities from a basaltic lava cave in the Kipuka Kanohina Cave System on the Island of Hawaii, USA - MA170107-3 metaG ...
GTGCCCCGGGGCAGCCCGATCAGCCGCTGCAGAATCGGCAGCAGGAACGCCGCGGTCTTGCCGCTGCCGGTCATGGCGCAGGCGAGCACGTCGCGCCCGGCCATGGCCGGGGGAATGGCGTCACGCTGGATGGGGGTCGGGGCCTGGAAGCCCAGGGCCTCGACGCCACGGAGCAGATCGGGGTGGAGCTGGAATTCGGAGAAGGACATGGAGCGAGTAACCTCTTGCGGGCACAACCGGGCCCGTACAGTCTTCCGCGGATGTCTTGACGCGCCCCACGATGCGGAAGAGGACGGGAAACGCGGTCTGCGATGTTGCAGTGACTACAGCATACACGCGGCGGGCGGCCGCCGCCTAGAAATAACGCCGGGCGTTACTCCGGCCGCTGGGCCATCCGCTCCGCGATCTCGGCCTCGAAGAGCTGGATGGTGAGCGGGCAGGGCGGCTCATTGGTGTCGATGTGCTGGCACTCGGTCTCGCTGCAACGGACGAAGAGCTTGCCGTGGCCGCCGAGCGACTGGCGCCGGCGTAGCGAGATGGAAACGATTTCCGAGACGACACTGCAGTTGAACGACTTCGTGGGAGTCCGGGGCACGGGCGAATCCTTTCCTCGCGGGCGTTGCGACCGAGGACACCAGTATACACGGTCTCGACGGCGTACTGCGCGCCGAGATAGGCACGCCGGTTCTCGGTCGTTCGTTCCGGAGTCGGTTGTTTCTACCGGCCGATGAGTCCGGGCGTCGGTCCTAAGTCTGCGTCCCGATAGACAGTGGACCCGGGGCATCCCTGATGCAGTCCAGAGAGGGCATGGGCATCACCGTGGTGCTCGCGGACGACAACGAGGACCACCTCACGGTGGTGCGCTTTGTCCTCGAGCTCGCCGGCGACATGATATCGATCGTGGGCGAGGCGGTGGACGGCCAGGAGGCCCTCGAGCTCGTCCGCCGTGAGCGGCCCGATCTCGTGATCTCGGACCTCGTGATGCCGAACCTCGACGGGCTCGAGCTGACCGGGCTCGTCAAACGCGCCCGTCCGGAGACCAAGGTCATCATCCTGACCGGCTACGGCGGACCGGATTTCCGCGCGGTGGCCTGGCGCAACGGCGCCGACGCGTACGTGAGCAAGCGGGACGTGGCCGGCGAGCTGGTGCCCGCGATCCGGAGGGTCGTCAGCCGGGCGGGCCCCGGTCCCGGTATCTGATCGGCGATCCCGAGCGGGCCCGGAGGGCGCCCACGGTCGTCCATCGCGCTGAGTTATACTCCAGCGCGATGCGCGCCCTGATCTGCCGCGGGTGGGGACCGATCGAGAATCTGACCGTCGAGGACGTCGCGCCGCCCGCGCCCGCCGCCGACGAGGTCCTCATCGACGTGCGCGCCACCTCGGTGAACTACGCGGACTCCATCATGGTGGCGGGCAAGTACCAGACGCGCCCACCGTTCCCGTTCAGCCCGGGGCTCGAGACCGCGGGCGTGGTGGCGCGCTGCGGCGCCGGCGTCACCCGCTTCAAGGCGGGCGACCGCGTGATGGCCACGCTCGCGTGGGGCGGGCTCGCCGAGCAGGCGGTGGCCAAGGAGTCCGAGACCTTCGCGATTCCGGGCCGCATGTCCTTCGAGGAAGCGGGCGGCTTCCCGATCGCCTACATCTCGAGCGACGTCGCCATCCGCTGGCAGGGCCGGCTCGAGGCGGGCGAGACCCTGCTGGTGCTGGGCGCGGCGGGCGGGGTCGGGCTCACCGCGGTGGAGATCGGCAAGGCGATGGGCGCGCGGGTGATCGCGGGGGCGAGCACCGCGGAGAAGCTCGCGGTGGCGCGGGAGCACGGAGCGGACGACGGGATCAACTACACGACCGAGAACCTCACCGAGCGGGTGATGGCGCTCACCGGGGATCGGGGCGCGGACGTCTGCTTCGACCCGATCGGCGGCGACCTGGCCGATGCCGCGCTCTCCTCCCTCGGCTGGGGCGGACGCATGCTGCTGGTCGGCTTCGTGGGCGGCGTGCAGCAGATCCCGGCGAACCGGCTGCTGGTCAAGAACCGCGCGGCGCTCGGCTGCTCGCTCCGCCACTACCGCCTCAACGCCCCGGACAAGCTCCGCGCGTCGGTGCAGGCCCTCCTGGGCTGGTACGCGGAGGGCAAGCTCAAGCCCCACGTGAGCCACCGCCTGCCGCTCGAGCGCTCGGTGGAGGCGATCCGCTTGCTGACCGAGCGCCGGGCGCTCGGCAAGGTCGTCGTCACGCTCGGAGCCTGAGGCGATGGAGATCCGCGTCGCGGCGCACGGCCCGCACGTGATGGTCGTCACGATCGACAACCAGCCGCGGCTCAACGCGATGTCGCGGGCCATGATGGCGGACCTGGGGCGGGTCTGGGACGAGCTCGAGCGGGGGAGCTGCCGCGCGATCGTGCTCACCGGGGCGGGCCCCCGGGCCTTCTGCGCCGGGGCCGACATCAGCGGCGACCTCAGCGCCTCGCCGGACACCGCGCGGGTGGTCGGGCACGCGCTCCTCAAGCAGGACGCGTACCCGAAGCCGATCGTGGCCGCGGTCAACGGCGACTGCGTGGGCGGCGGCGTGGAGCTGCTGCTCTCCACCGACATCCGCGCGGCCGCCCCGCACGCCCGCTTCGGCCTGCCCGAGGTGAAGTGGTCCATCTACCCGTTCGGCGGCGCCACCCTCAAGCTCCCGCAGCAGATCGGTCACGTGCACGCGATGGATCTGCTGCTGACCGGGCGGCTGATCGACGCGGTCGAGGCCGCGCGGCTCGGGCTGATCAACCGGGTCGTCCCCGCCGACGGCCTGATGGGGTGGGCGCTCGAGACCGCGGAGGCCATCGCGTCCAATAGTCCGTCCGCGGTGCAGGCCGTGAAGCGCCAGATCAGCTCGACCATCGCCGATCACGCGCGCGGCCGCGCAGCGCTCGAGCAGGAGCTGGGCGACCAGGTGCGGGCGAGCGCGCATTTCGCGGAGGGCGTGGCCGCGTTTCGCGAGAAGCGGCGGCCGCGCTACGAATGACGCCCGCGACCCGAGAGAGGAGCCCTCGATGACCAAGCCGGTTCGCGTCCATATCCGGGTGCCGGGCACCGCGCCCATGCCCGAGCTGATGCGCCTGATCCAGTCGATCGAGTCGGCGGGCTTCGACGGCGCGGGCATCCTCGACAGCCAGATGATCTCCCGCGACACCTTCGTCACGCTCGGCCAGGCCGCGACCCATACCAAGCGGATGCAGCTCTTCCCCGCGGTCACCAACCCGTTCACCCGTCACGCCTCGGTGCTGGCCGGCGCCATCCAGACGGTGGAGGAGCTGGCCCCGGGACGGGTGAAGTTCGTGATGGGCACCGGCTACACCTCGGCCTCCACCATCGGGCGGAAGGCCGCGACCCTGGCCGAGATGCGGGAGTCGATCGCCACCATCAAGACCCTGCTGGCCGGTGAGAGCGCGCGGTTCGGTGAGACCGCCGGGCGCCTCGGCTACGCGGGCGGACGGCGCATCCCGGTGCTGATGGCCGCGTCCGGGCCCAAGGCCATCGAGGTCGCGGGCGAGATCGCCGACGGCGTGCTGCTGCTGGTGGGCAGCAACCGCGGCATCGTGCAGCGCGCGCTCGAGCTGCTCGAGCGCGGCGCCCGGCGCGCGGGGCGGAAGGTCGAGGACCTCGAGGTCATCTGGGCGGTGCGCACCGCGGCCCTGCCGACCACCGCGGAGGCCCTGCGCCAGGCGCGGCCGACGTCGGTGCACTGGGGCATCCTGCGCTGGGGCGGCTACTGGCTCGAGCCCGCGGGCCTGAAGCTGCCGCCGCTCACGATTCCCGACGCGGTGTGGAAGATCTATCCCGACCTCTCCCACGCCACGACTGGGAGGCGGCCATCGCGGCCACCGCCTTCGTGCCCGACGAGGTGGTGGCCCAGCTGTGCGAGGCGATGGGGCTGATCGGCACCGCGGCGGACTGTGCCGCCCGCATCGCGGAGCTGACCGAGCTCGGCGTGCAGAACCTCTACCTGATGCCGCTCGAGACGTTCACCCCGCCGGTAGGCGAGATCGCCGCGTTCCGCGACACCATCTTCCCCCGCCTCGCCGCCTCGGGCCTCCGGTAGGGGTCAGGTCTTACATTCCGACATTTCGACCGGGGTCAGGTCTTGAAATACGATATTCCGACGGCCCGGGCATGGACGCGCCTCACGAAAATGTCGGAATGTAAGACCTGACCCCAGCCTAGCGCTGGGCGGCGAGGTGCTCGGCCAGCTTGAACTTCTGGACCTTGCCGGTGCTCGTGAGCGGGAGGGACTCGCGCGCCATGACGTGGATCTCTTGCGGGACCTTGTAGGCGGCGAGGGCGTCCTTGCAGAGGGCGCGGAGGGCGGCGGGATCGGCGGCTCGGCCCGGCTTCGCCACCACCACCGCGACCAGGATCTCTTCTTTGCGTGGATCGGGGAGGCCGACCACGTAAGCTTGCTCGACGGCAGGGTGGCCCAGCAGCACCTCCTCGACCTCCAGCGGGGCCACGTTGATGCCGCCGGTCTTGACCATCTCCTTGATCCGCCCGCGGAAACGTAGCCGACCGTCCTCCCCGACGAACCCGAGGTCCCCGGTGAGCAGGAAGCCGTCGGCGTCGAAGGACGCCGCGTTCTTCTCCGGGTCGCGGTAGTAGCCCGGCGTGAGCAGCCCGCGCACCAGGATCTCGCCGACCTCGCCCACCGGTAGCGGTTTCCGGCTCTCGCGGTCGACCACGCGCACCTCCTGGCCGGGCAGCGGGAAGCCCACCGTGGTGAGCCGCACGTCGGGCGCGTCGTGCGCGTCGGTCACCGTGCAGTTGCCGTAGCACTCGGTGAGCCCGTAGACATTGCAGATCTCGCGCGCGCCCAGGTCCATCACCATCTGCATGGCCGCGGGTGGGCCGATGGCCGCGCCGGTGCGTAGTGATGACAGATCGCGCCGCGCCCGATCGGGATGCTCGGTGAGCGCCAGCGCGATGTTCGGCGTGCCGTAGTACACGGTGCAGCGCTCGCGCTCGATCAGAGCCAGCGCCTCCCCGGCGTCGAGTTGCTCCTGCAGCACCACCGTGCCGCCGTGACTCATCACCGCGACCAGCGCGTTGGCCCCGAAGCTCCAGAAGAGCGAGATGCCCATCCACATGCGGTCGGCCGGCGTCAGGTGCTGCCGCTCGCCGATGTTCCACATGTTCTCGAGCAGGCCGCCGTGGCAGAGCTGCACGCCTTTCGGCGTCGAGGTGGTGCCGGAGGTGTAGAGGATGCAGGCCACGTCCTCCGGCGTCACCCCTCGCAGCGCGGCGTCGATCTCCGCGTCGGGCACGTCGCGGCCCATCGCTTCGAGGTCGTCCAGGGCGGTCACCCTCGGCGCGCGCTCCGCGCTCGCGACGACCACGTGGCGGAGGGCCGGCAGGCGGGCCGAGCCCGGGCCGCCCATCTCGATCACCGCATCCGTGAACCGTTGCGCGCCGAGCCGCGGGATCGTGATGAGCGTGCTGACCCCGCAGTGGGCCAGCACGTACTCGAGCTCGCGCGGGCGCGACCACGTGCTGATCGGCACCAGCGTCGCGCCGAGCATGGTCACCGCGAAGTCGATCAGCAGCCACTCCGGCCGGTTGGTCATGATCAGCGCGACCCGATCGCCCGCGACGACGCCGAGCCGCCGGAGCCCCTTGGCGAGCCGCCGCGCGCGCCCGCGCGTCTCCGCATAGGTGAGCCGCTGCCCGGCCCCCACGATCAGCTCGTGATCCGGCTGGCGCGCGGCCAGCTCGTCGAGCAGGCCAGGAAGGGTGCGGCTCGCCGGGCGCGTCACGCCGCTACGAGGCGTAGTGGTCGCGCGCCAGCGGCGGCCGGGTGCTCTCGCCGCTGAAGAGCACGGTGAGCACGATCTCCACCGAGTGGTTGATGGCGAGGCCCTGGCAGCCGATGGCTGCCCGGGTCGGCTTGCCCCGGTCCCCGTAGAGCTCGACCAGCAGATCGGTGGCGCCGTTGATCACGCGCGGCTGCTGGCTGAAGCCGGGCGCGGAGTTGACGAACCCGATGAGCTGCACCGCCTGCTGCACCCGGTCGAGATCCCCGAGCGCGTACTTGATGGCGGCCAGGCTCGTGATCGCGGCGTAACGCGCGGCCTCGTAGCCCTGCTCGATCGAGAGGTCCCCGCCGACGATCCCGGGCAGGTACGGCCGGCCGTCGAGGAGCGGCGTGGTGCCGGAGAGGTAGAGGATGTTGTTGACCGCCAGGTGCGAAATGAAGCGCGCGCCCGCGGCATTGCCGCGGTAGAGCTGATCGAGATCGGGCAGGGTCAGGCCGAGCGTGGCGAGCTTCGCCTCGACGAGCATGGCGAGCGATCCGGTCAGCGGCCCTGGAACTGGGGCCGGCGCTTCTCCGAGAAGGCCTTCACGCCCTCCTGGTAGTCCTGGCTGTTGAAGCAGTCGGTGATCAGCCGGTCCAGCATGGCGAGGTCGCGATCGGCGGCCGGGCGCAGGAGCTGCTCCACGCTGGCCTTGGCCGAGCGCAGGGTGAGCGGGGCATTGCGCGCCATCATCGTCGCGTAGTCGCGCGTGAAGCGCTCCAGGTCCGCCTTCGGCACCACCTGGTTCACCAGCCCCATGCGCAACGCGTCCTGGGCGCTGAAGTCGGTGCGGGCGGTGAAGAACAGCTCCTTGGTGTAGGCGGGGCCGATCAGGCCCATCAGCTTCTCCATGCCGCGGTAGTGGTAGCCCAGGCCCAGGCGGGCGGCCGGGATGCCGAAGCGGGCGTCGTCGGCCGCGATGCGCAGGTCGCAGGTGATCGCGATGCTGACCCCGCCGCCGATGCAGAAGCCGTGGATCATGGCGAGCAGCGGCTTGCCGAGGGTGGCGAGCGACTCCGAGCCGGCCGCCGAGATGCGCCGGTACTCCTCCTCGTCCGCCGCGTTCCGCCGCCGGTCCTTGAACTGGGAGATGTCGGCCCCGGCCACGAAGGCGGCGTCGCCCGCCCCGCGCAGGATGACCACCCGGATCGCGCTGTCGGCGGAGAGATCACGCACGTACTCGGGCATGCGCTGCCACATCTCCTGGCTCACCGCGTTGCGCTTGTGCGGCTGGTTGAAGGTGATCCAGCCGATCGGGCCGTCCTTCTCCATCAGCAGCGTCTCGGCCTGGCTCGTCACGGTCTCGCTCATGGGCGGTCTCTCCTGGTCTCGGGGTTCCGGCGCCCACTGGTGTATCCCGTCCGCCGGCTTCGCGCAAGTGCGGTATGCCCAAGTGGGGTATCCTCGATCGCCGCACCCTGCGACCCATGAGCCGCCCGAGCCATCGCGACGCGTGCCAGGCCTTCCGCTGGGAGGAGAGCGTGCGGGCCATGGGCTTCGCGGCCGGCGCCCCGGTGAACTTGGGGCGCGCCATCGTGGATCGGCACGCCGGCACCGGGCGTCCCGCGCTCCGGTGGTTCGGCAAGCGCGGGGAGGCCCAGACCTATTCCTTCGACGAGCTCGCCCGCCTGACCGCCCGATTCGCCAACGCGTTGCGCGCGCAGGGGGTCGGCCCCGGCGACCGGGTCGCGGGGTTCCTGCCGCGCATTCCCGAGATGCTGATCGCGATGATCGGGACGTGGAAGGCGGGCGCGGTCTACGTGCCGATCTTCACCGGCTTCGGCCGGGACGCCATCGACTTCCGGGTGCGCCACAGCGGGGCGCGGGTGCTCGTCACGCAGTGGGAGCAGCGCGGGCGGCTCCCCGACCCCCTCCCGGGCGGGGTCACGGTCATCACGGTGGCCGGCGGGGCCGCCGGCGCCCCGGGCGATGTGGACTTCTGGCGGGTCATGGACGGGCAGTCGGACGTGGCCCGATCGACCGACGTCCGTCGCGAGGATCCCGTGGTGCTGCTCTACACCTCGGGCTCGACCGGCCCGCCGAAGGGCGTGAAGATCGCGGCGAACTTCCTCGTCGCGATCCATCCCCATCTTGTCCACGGCGCCGATCTGCGACCCGACGATGTCTTCTGGCCGACCGGCGATCCCGGCTGGGGCTACGGGCTGGTCTGCTACATGGGCGCCCTGGCCCTGGGCGTGCCGGTGCTCTCGCACGAAGCCGCGCCGACGCCCGAGCTCTGCCTGGCATGGCTGCGCGAGCACGGGGTGACCAACCTCGCGACCACGCCCACGCTCCTGCGCGGCGTGATGGCGCTCGGCCCGTCCGCCGACGGGCCTCGGCGCCTGCGCAGCGCTAGCAGCTGCGGCGAGCCCCTGAACGCGGAGGTGGTCCGTTTCTTCCGCGAGCACTGGGGTGTCACCGTCCGCGACCAGTACGGCTCGAGCGAGTTCGGCCTGCCGATCGGCAACTTCGCCACCGTCGACATGACGGTCAAGCCGGGATCGATGGGGCTTCCGCTGCCCGGCTGCACGATCGCGGTGGTGGACGACGGCGGCCACGAGGTCGCTCCGGACGTGGTCGGCCACGTCGGGATGAAGCCGCACCCGGAGGGCTACTACTCGCTCGGCTACTGGAATGACGAGGGCCGGGACCGCGAGATGTACCGTGGCGAGTGGATGACCTGCGGCGACCTGGCCCGGCGCGACGCGGAGGGCTACTTCTGGTTCGAGGGCCGCGCCGACGACGTGATCAAGAGCGCCGGGTACCGGATCGGCCCCTTCGAGGTCGAGAGCGCGATCCTGAAGCACCCGGCGGTGGCCGAGGCCGCGGTGGTGGGCAAGGCCGACGCGCTGCGGGGACAGATCGTCAAGGCCTACGTCGTCCTCAAGCCGGGGCGAACGGCGCAGCGCGGGCTCGAGACGGAGATCGTGGACGTGGTGAAGACCCACGTGGGCCGGCACCAGTACCCGCGGGAGATCGAGTTCCTGGATCGGCTCCCGAAGACCGAGACCGGCAAGATCCAGCGGTTCCTGCTGCGGGGGCGGTGAACTCTTCCTGATGGCGGGCCCCCGCCCGAGGAGAATCCGATGCCAGCCTACGAGGTGATCACGGGGCCGAGCCCCTGGCCCGCCCGATACACGTTCTCGCCCGCGGTCCGCGCGGGCAACCTGCTCTTCATCTCGGGGATGACCGCGGGGGACGAGAGCGGGAAGATCGTCGGGCCCGGCGACATCGTGGCCCAGACCCGCTACATCTTCGCGAAGTTCGCCGCGCTCCTGGCCGCGGCCGGCGGCGGCTTCGAGCACATCGTGCAGACCACGGAGTACGTCACCACCACCGAGAACTACGGCAAGACCGCGGAGGTGCGTCGCGAGCTCTTCAAGGGACGCTTCCCGACCGCCACCGGCGTCATCGTGGCCGGGCTCCTGCGCGAGGGCGCGCTCATCGAGATCTCTGCAATCGCCGTGCTGCCCGATTCCCCTCTCCCCTCGGGGGAGAGGGCAGGGTGAGGGGGAACCGCCATGCCCGACGCGAGACTGATGGATCAAGCCTTCCAGCGCATCATGCGGAGTCTGGTGGACACCGGCCGCGCGCCGCACTACGCGGAGCTCGGGCGCGCCTTCGACCTGGGAGCGGAGGGAGGGCGCGGGCTGCTCCGTGACGTCATGCAGGCCTACCCGATCGGCTGGCTCCATCCCGAGACCGACTACATCGCCTCGTTCCCGCCGCTGAACAACCTCCCCACCCAGTACCGGATCACGGTGCGCGGAGAGCAGCGCTGGTTCGCGCAGTGCGGGTTCGAGGCCACGTCGGCGACGTGGCTCTTCCCGGGCGAGACCGTCCGCGTGGACGCGCCGTGTCTCGACTGCGCCGAGCCGGTCATGGTGGAGATGCGCGATGGGCGGATCACCCGGGTCGATCCGCCCTCGGTGGTCGGCCATCTCGCCTTCGGGTTCGGGCCGTCGCGCGGCCGGCCGCACTACCTCTGAACCGGGATGAACCTCTTCCGGTCGGAAGAGCACGCGCGGCGCTGGAGCCAGTTCGAGCCGCGGTCCGAGCAAGGGTTCATCAGCCTGACCGACCTGGCCGACTTCTTCGGCACCGAGAGCCGCCGGCACATGCTGGACGCCGACTATCTCTCGTCCTGGTATCCCCACCGCGCCGCGGAGCGCCGCGCGTTCCTCGAGCAGATCGGCAAGAACTCGCCGTTCTGGATGGGAACCCCGGACCCGCCCACGTCCTGATGAGGTAGACTCGGGGGCCGAAAGGAGCCCATCCATGAAAGCGATCCGCGTCTCGGAGTACGGCGGTCCGGCCGTCCTGA
>Ga0187892_10012393_pt1 | contig 10148 bp, 12 predicted proteins | sample MA1701073metaG_FD_139345 | JGI IMG/M metagenome (GOLD analysis project Ga0187892, IMG submission 139345) | Bio-ooze microbial communities from a basaltic lava cave in the Kipuka Kanohina Cave System on the Island of Hawaii, USA - MA170107-3 metaG ...
CACACTTCTGGGCACACCTGCGCTCCGCCGGGTTCGTGTCGGGCACCGGCTCGGACAACCCGTTCAACGCCGTGTCCGGAAAGATGGGCGTGCAGACCGGCGACGGCGCCGCCGTGCCGGCCGCGGTGCTCGCCACCGTCGGCCCGCCGGCGGTGCCCGGCTTCACCAGCCTGATGCTGTGCTCGGCGAACCTGCCCGACAAGATCGCCATCTCGGTCGACGCGCAGATGGACGACGGCGACGGCAAGGCCGGCAGCGTGCGCACGCAGAAGCAGGCCGCGCCCAACCCGGCCACCATCAACGCCGCGGCCGATGCCTACGCCGAGGACGGCGTCAGCACCTACGTGGTCTGCCGCCTGATGTAGCTACCGGCTGGTGAGGCGCTCCTCGGCCGCAGCGAGCGCCTCCGGCACCCCGAGCAGCACCAGGACGTCGCCCGCCTGCAGCGCGCCCGCGCCGGCGGGGTCGAGCTTCGCTTTCACGCCCCGCCGCCGCACCGCCTTGACCTCGACCGGAAGATCGAGCTCGGCAAGCGTCGCGCCGACGGCGCGCGCGCCCGGCTCGAGCGTCACGGAGTGCAGCCGCGCAGCCGCGTCGATCTCGTCGCGGCCATGGAACAGCCCGCGCAGCAGCCCGTAGCGCTCGCCGCGCACCTGGCTCACGCGGCGCATCACGCGGCTGAGCGGCACGCCGACCCAGACCAGGGTGTGCGAAGCGAGCATCAAGCCCGATTCGAACGCCTCGGGCACCACCTCGGAGGCGCCGGCCGCGGTCAGCGGCCCGATGTCGGCCTCGTCGCGCGCGCGCACGATCACCGGCAGCGACGGGTCGAGCTCGTGGATGTGGGCGAGCACGCGCGCCGCCGCCGCGGCGTCGGCGAAGGTGAGCACCACCGCCGCGGCGCGCGCGATCCCCGCGGCGACCAGCGCCTCGCGCCGCAGGCCGTCGGCGAACACCACCGTGTCGCCGGCCGCCGCCGCCTCGCGCACGCGCTCCGGGTCGAGGTCGAGCGCCACGTAGCGCACGCCCTCGGCCTCGAGCAGGCGCGCGAGGCGCTGCCCGTTGCGCCCGTAGCCGACGATGATCACGTGGCGGTCGGCCTCGAGCGACTGCACCGCCACGCGGTGCAGCTCGAGGGAGCGCAGCATCCATTCCGTGCGCGACAGGCGCAGCACGATGCGGTCGCTCGCCGCGATCACGAACGGTGTGGCGAGCATCGACACGATCATGGCGGCGAGCAGCGGCTGCAGCAGCGCGTCCGAGACCACGCCGGCGGCGAGCGGCAGCAGCACGAAGCCGAACTCGCCGCCCTGGGCGAGCGCCAGGCCGACGCGCAGCGCCGCGCCCTGCGCCGCGCCGAACGCCGAGGACAGGGCCGCAATCAGCAGGAATTTGGCCAACGTCAGCAAGGCCAGGAAAACCAGCACCAGCGCGAGCTGCTCGAGCACCAGCCGCGGGTCGAGCATCATGCCGACCGTGACGAAGAACAGGCCGAGCAGCACGTCGCGGAACGGCTTGATGTCCTGCTCCACCTGGAAGCGGTACTCGGTCTCGGAGATCAGCATCCCGGCGAGGAACGCGCCGAGCACCAGCGACAGCCCCGCCGCCGCGGTCACGAAGGCGAGCGCGAGCGTGATCAGCAGCACGTTCAGCATGAACAGCTCGTTCGAGCGCCGCCGCGCCGCGGCGCGCAGCCAGGCGCGCATCGGCTTGGGGCCGGCGAGGATCACGATCGCGAGCGCGGCCGCGGCCTTGGCGAGCGCAATGCCGACCGCGGCGCCGATCGCGTCGGCGGGCTGCCCGAGCACCGGGATCACCACCAGCAGCGGCACCACCGCGAGGTCCTGGAACAAGAGCAGCGCGATCACCTCGCGCCCGTGCGCGCTGTCGAGCTCGCCGCGCTCGGCGAGCAGCTTCGACACGATCGCGGTGGACGACATCGCCATGATGCCGCCGAGCGCGAGCCCCGCCTGCCACGGCACGCCGAGCGCCGCCGCGGCGCCGACGGCGAGCGCGATCGTCGCGCCGACCTGGCAGGCGCCCAGCCCGAACACCAGGCGGCGCATCGCGCGCAGCTTGGGCAGGCTGAACTCCAGCCCGATCGAGAACATCAGGAACACCACGCCGAACTCGGCGAGCCGGTGCGTCTCCTCGCGCTCGGCCACCACGCCGAGCGCGTGCGGCCCGAGCGCAAGCCCGGTCGCGAGGTAGCCGATCATCGCCGGCAGGCGCAGGCTGCGGCACAGGGCGACGGCAAGCACCGCTGCCGCGAGCAGCACGAGCACCGACTGCAGGGCAACTGCGCTGGAGTCCATGGGCTATACTCTTCGGCGCATGATAAAGGCAGCGCAAAAACCGCGCGTTCAGGCCAAGAACCCTCTCGAAATCGCGCGCCGCGTTCTCGAAATCGAGGCGGACGCGGTGCGCGGCCTGATCGAGCGCCTCGACCAGCGCTTCGCGGCCGCGGTCGAGCTGATCGACGGCCGCAAGGGGCGCGTGGTCGTGAGCGGCATGGGCAAGTCCGGGCACATCGCGCGCAAGATCGCCTCGACGCTCGCGAGCACCGGAACCCCGGCGTATTTCGTGCACCCCGCCGAGGCGAGCCACGGCGACCTCGGCATGATCACCGACGGCGACGTGTTCATCGCCATCTCGTACTCCGGGACGAGCGAGGAGCTGCTGCAGATCGTGCCGCTGGTAAAGCGCCGCGGCGCCAAGCTGATCGCGCTCACCGGCAAGCCCGATTCGGCGCTGGCGCACGAGGCCGACGTGCACCTCGACGCCGGCGTGGCGCAGGAGGCCTGCCCGCACAACCTCGCGCCTACCGCCAGCACCACCGCGGCGCTGGCGCTCGGCGACGCGCTCGCCGTGGCGCTGCTCGAGAAGCGCGGCTTCTCGGCCGACGACTTCGCACGCAGCCACCCGCGCGGCCAGCTGCCGCGCCAGGCGCTGGTACACGTCGCCGACGTGATGCGGCAGGGTAGCGACGTGCCGCGGGTGCAAAGCGGCGTGAGCGCGATCCAGGCGGTCGCCGAGATGACGCGCGGGCGCATCGGCATGACCGCGGTGGTGGACGAGGCGAGCCGCGTGCGCGGCATCTTCACCGACGGCGACCTGCGCCGCTCGCTCGAGAAGGGCGCCGACTTCGCGCGCACCGGCGTCGACGCGCTGATGACCCCGGAGCCGCGCACCATCCGCGCCGAGGCGCTGGCGGTCGAGGCGGTGCAGATCATGGAGCGCCACAAGGTCAACCAGCTCCTGGTGGTCGACGCGCAAGGCGCGCTGGTGGGCGCGCTCAACATGCACGATCTCTTCCGCGCGAAAGTGATTTGAAAGAAGTTCCTCCAGAAGCGCTCGACAGGGCGCGCGGCGTAAAGCTCATGATCTTCGACGTCGACGGCGTGCTCACCGACGGCACGCTGCTCTACGGCCCGGCGGGCGAGGCGCTGAAGGCGTTCTCGGCGCACGACGGCCACGGGCTGAAGATGCTCGCGGCGAGCGGGGTCGCCTGCGCTCTCTTGTCCGGGCGGCGCTCGGCCGCGGTCGCGACGCGCGCCGCCGAGCTCGGCATCGAGCACGTGCTGCAGGGCGTCGAAGACAAGCTGGCCGGATGCCGGCGGCTCGGCGTTCCGCTCCAGCACATCGGCTACATGGGCGACGAGCTGGTGGACCTGCCGGTGCTCACGCGCTGCGGCTTCGCCTGCGCGCCGCGCGAGGCGCCCGAGGCGGTGCGCGCCCGGGTGCACTACGTCGCGGCCGCGCCCGCCGGCCGCGGCGCGGCGCGCGAGGTGTGCGAGCTCGTGATGCGCGCGCAGCGCACGCTCGAGCAGGCGCTGAAGGCGTACCTGGCGTGAGATTCTCGACCACGCGCCTGTTTCCGCTCGGCCTGATGCTGGCGCTCGCGCTGCTCACCTTCTATCTCGAGCGCACGGTGAGGGACGACGATGCGCCGCCGGCGCTGCGCCGGCACGACCCGGACTACCTGGTGAGCAACTTCACCACCACCACCTACAACCGCGACGGCGCGGCCGAGACCGTGATGTCGGCGGCGCGCATGGTGCACTACCCCGACGACGACACCACGGAGCTGTTCGCGCCGCGCATGGTGCAGGCGAAGCCGCACGAGCCGCGCTTCACCGTGCGCGCCGAGCGCGGCCAGCTGTCGCGCGACGGCGACGAGATCTTCCTCTACGGCGACGTGCTGCTGGTGCGCGACGCCACGGCCGAGCGGCCGGAGGCGCGCATGACCACCGAGTTCCTGCACATCCTGCGCGAGCGCTCGCTGGTGCGCACCGACCGCGAGGTCAAGTTCGTCGAGGGCGGCCGCCTGCTGCAGGGCCGCGGCATGGAATACAACAACGAGTCGCGCGAGCTCCTGCTGCGCAGCGACGTGGTGGCGCGCTTCGCGCCCGCGGGCGTCGAATGACGCGGCTCCTCCTGCTGCTGGCGCTGGCCGTCGCGCTTCCGCTGCGGGCGGAAAAGGCCGACCGCGACAAGCCGACGCAGGTCGAGGCGAACCGCATGAGCGCCGACGACATGCGGCGCCTGAACGTGTTCGAGGGCAACGTGGTGCTGACCAAGGGCACGATGTCGCTGCGCGCCGACCGCCTGGTGGTGCGCCAGGACGCCGACGGCTTCCAGCTCGCCACCGCCACCGGCCGGCCGGTGCGGTTCAAGCAGCGGCAGGACCCGAAGCCCGGCGAGAAGGAGGGCATCTGGCTCGAAGGCGAGGCGCTGCGCATCGAGTTCGACGACCGCAACCAGAAGATCGAGCTGTTCGAAAGAGCGCGCGTCAACCGCGGCTGCGACGAGGTCGCCGGCGACTACATCTTCGTCGACCAGCGCTCGGACTTCTACGAGGTCAGCAGCGGCAAGGACCCCGCGGTCAAAGGCCGCGTCAAGGCGATCATCCAGCCCAAGCCGGCCGCGGAAGCGCTCGCCAAGCCCGGCTGCAAATGAGCGAGCTGCGCTCGCAGAAGCTGCGCAAGCGCTACAAGGCCCGTACCGTGGTGCAGGACGTGTCGCTCGAGGTGTCGAGCGGCGAGGTGGTGGGGCTGCTCGGGCCGAACGGCGCCGGCAAGACCACCTGCTTCTACATGATCGTCGGCCTGATCCCGGTCGACGCCGGCTCGATCCACCTCGACAGCCGCGAGCTCACCCACCTGCCGATCCACCGCCGCGCGCGCCTCGGCATCTCCTACCTGCCGCAGGAAAACTCGGTGTTCCGGCGCCTCACGGTGGAAGAGAACGTGCAGGCGATCCTCGAGCTGCAGGGGCTCGCCGCCGGCGAGATCGAGGCGCGCCTCGCCGAGCTGCTCAAGGACCTCAACATCGCCCACCTGCGCAAGCACGCGGCGATATCGCTGTCGGGCGGCGAGCGCCGGCGGCTGGAGATCGCCCGGGCGCTCGGCACCCGCCCCGCGTTCATCCTGCTCGACGAGCCCTTCGCCGGGGTCGACCCGATCGCGGTGCTCGACATCCAGCGCATCATTAGGTTCCTCAAGGAACGCGGCATCGGGGTGCTCATAACAGACCATAACGTACGCGAGACCCTCGGGATCTGCGATCGCGCGTACATTATCAACGAGGGGGCCGTGCTCGCATCGGGCCATCCCGAGGAGATTGTCTATAATGACAGCGTTCGCCGAGTATATCTGGGTGAAAACTTCCGCATGTAGCTGTCTGCGATGAAGCCTTCGCTTCAATTCCGCCTCTCCCAGCACCTCACCCTCACGCCGCAGCTGCAGCAGTCGATCCGCCTGCTGCAGCTCTCGACGGTCGAGCTCAACCAGGAGATCGACCGCCTGCTGATGGAGAACCCCGCGCTCGAGCGCGAGGATGCGGAGCCGGAGCACGAAGCTCCCGTCAAGGGGGCAACGCCAGAGCCCGCTGCCCCGGCCGGTTCCGCCTCTTCCGAGACGCCGGATTGGCCGAGCGAAGCCGCGGCCAACTGGCGCGGACCCGACGATGACGAGGAAGGCGACCGCACCCACGCCACGCCCGACACGCCGACGCTGCGCGACCACCTGCGCGCGCAGCTCTCGCTCACCAACCTCGGCACCCGCGACCGCGCCTTCATCGAGATCCTGATCGACGCGCTCGACGAGGACGGCTACCTGACGCAGCCGCTCGAGGAGATCGCGGCGCTGCTGCCCGAAGAGGCCGCGGCCGACCCGGAAGACCTGACCATCGCGCTGCGCCACCTGCAGCATTTCGAGCCCGCCGGCGTCGGGGCGCGTACGCCGTCGGAGTGTCTGTCTTTGCAACTCAAGAACCAACCGGATGATGCGGCGCGCAACCTGGCGCTCGAGATCGTCGAGAAGCACCTCGAGCTGCTCGCGGCGCGCGACTACACGCGGCTGAAATCGCTCACCGGCGCCGACGACGACGCGCTGCGCGCGGCGCAGCGGCTGATCCAGGGGCTGAACCCGCGCCCGGGCAGCGCATTCGCCCGGGTCGAGGCGCGCTACGTGATCCCCGACGTCGTGGTGCGCAAGGTGCGCAACGTGTGGCGCGCCAGCCTCAACCCCGACGCCATGCCGCGCCTGAGGATCAACCGGCTGTACGCCGAGCTCGCCGCGGCAGCGCGCAGCGCCGGCCCCGGCATCTCCTCGCAGCTGCAGGAGGCGCGCTGGCTGATCAAGAACGTGCAGCAGCGCTTCGACACCATCCTGCGCGTGTCGCAGGCGATCGTCGACCGCCAGCGCCATTTCCTGGAGCACGGCGAGGTCGCGATGCGGCCGCTGGTGCTGCGCGAGATCGCCGCCACCCTCAGCCTGCACGAGAGCACCATCTCGCGCGTCACCACGCAGAAGTTCATGGCCACGCCGCGCGGCACTTTCGAGCTCAAGTATTTTTTCGGCAGCCACGTCGCCACCGAGGCGGGCGGCGCCGCCTCCTCCACCGCGATCCGCGCGCTGATCAAGCAGCTGGTCGCCGCCGAGGACGGCTCCGCGCCGCTGTCCGACGCGCGCATCGCGCAGATCCTGGGCGAGCAGGGCATCGTGGTCGCGCGCCGCACGATTGCAAAATACCGCGAGTCGTTGCAGATTCCTCCTGTCAACCAGCGAAAGGCCCTTTGACCATGAACCTGAGCGTCAGCGGCCATCACCTCGAAGTGACTCCCGCCCTGCGCGAGTACGTGCAGTCGAAGCTCGGCCGCGTCACGCGCCACTTCGACCACGTGATCGACGCCCACGTGATCCTGACCGCCGACAAGATCCGGCGCAAGGCCGAGGTGACGCTGCACGTGCGCGGCAAGGACCTGCACTGCGAATGCGAGGAAGACGACCTGTACGCCGCGATCGATCTGCTCGCCGACAAGCTCGACCGGCAGGTCCTGCGCTATAAGGATAAACTGTACGAAAAACGGATATAAGCAACCCGCCTCGATGAGTCTCGTCGCCAAGCTCCTGTCGCCGTCGCGGATCGCGCTCGACCTGCCGCTGTCGAGCAAGAAGCGCTTGTTCGAGCAGGCGGGCCTCCTGTTCGAGAACCAGGACGGGATCGCGCGCAGCCTGGTGTTCGACAGCCTGTTCGCGCGCGAGCGCCTGGGCTCGACCGCGCTCGGCCAGGGCGTCGCCATCCCGCACGGCCGCATCAAGGGCCTGAAGGAGGCGCTCGGCGCCTTCCTGCGCCCGGCCCAGCCGGTGCCGTTCGACGCGCCCGACGGCGGCCCGGTGAGCCTGCTGTTCGTCCTGCTGGTCCCGGAAAAGGCCACCGAGAAGCACCTGCAGATCCTTTCGGAGCTGGCGCAGATGTTCTCGGACAAGGCGCTGCGCGAGAGCCTGAGCCGCGCGCCCGACGCCGCGGCGCTCCTCGAGCTCGTCACCGCATGGCAGCCGGATGCTGCAGGTCAACGTCGCGCGGCTGCATGAGGACAACCGCGAGGCGCTGTCGCTCGCCTGGGTCGCAGGCCGCGAGGGCGCCAGCGCGGTGCGGCGCGAGGCCGCCGCAGCGGCCTCGCTGATCGGCCACCTCAACCTCACCCACCCCAACAGCATCCAGGTCATCGGCGCGTACGAGGCGCGGCTCGCCGAGCACCACAACGCCGCCCGGCGCGCCGAGCTCGCCGCGCGCCTGGTGGCTTCGGGACCCGCGGTGGTGGTGTTCGCCGACGCGGTGCAGCCCTTTCCGGAGCTGGTGCAGGCCGCCGGCGACAACACCGCGATCTTTGCCACCCCGGTCTCCGCCGCGCGCGTGATCGAGAAGCTGTCGCACTACCTCGCCAAGGCGCTCGCCGACTCGACCGAGCTGCACGGCGTGTTCATGGACGTGCTCGGCCTCGGCGTTCTAATCACCGGCGAGTCGGGCGTCGGCAAGAGCGAGCTCGGGCTGGAGCTGATCAGCCGCGGCCACGGCCTGGTGGCCGACGACGTGGTGGAGGTCTCGCGCATCGGCGCCAACGTGCTCGAGGGACGCTGCCCGCCGCTCTTGAAGGACTTCATCGAAGTCAGAGGGCTGGGCGTGCTCAATATCCGCACCATCTTCGGCGAGACCGCGGTACGCCGCAAGATGAAGCTGAGGCTGGTCGCGCACCTGGCGCGGCCCGCGCCCGGCGCGCGCGATCCCACCGAGCGCCTGCCGCTCGCCGAGCTGTCCGAGGAGGTCCTCGACGTCACGGTGCGCAAGGTGATCATCCCGGTCGCCGCCGGCCGCAACCTCGCGGTGCTGGTCGAGGCCGCGGTGCGCAACGAGATCCTCAAGCTGCGCGGCATCGACTCGATGGCCGAGTTCCTCGCGCGGCAAACGCAGGAACTCCAGAAAGGAGACAAGTGATGCTGCTTGGAGCGATTTTGATCGGCATGGCCGTGGCCTTCCCGGTCCAGGCCCAGGAGAAAAAAGACGCCCCAAAACCCCCGACGGCGCAGCAGCAGCGCATGGCCGACTGCAACCAGCAGGCGGCGGCGAAGGGCCTCAAGGGCGACGAGCGCAAGGGCTTCATGAGCTCCTGCCTCAAGGACAAGCCCCAGGACCGGATGGCGAAGTGCAACGCCGACGCCGGGGCGAAGAAAATGAAAGGCGACGCGCGCAAGAAGTTCATGAGCGAGTGCCTCAAGGCCTAGTCCTGGTGAGCGGGCTGTCGGGCTCGGGCAAGAGCATCGCGCTCAAGGTCCTTGAGGATGCCGGCTACTACTGCGTCGACAACCTGCCGGCGACGCAGCTCGCCGAGGTGGTCGACTTCCTGGGCGAGGCGGGACACGAGCGCGTCGCGGTGAGCGTGGACGCGCGCAGCGCCTCGGCCGCCGCGCTGCCGGCGCATGTCGCGCGGCTGCGCAGCCGTGGCCTCGACTGCCGCGTGCTGTACCTCGAGGCGGACACGCCGACGCTGCTGCGGCGCTTCTCCGAGACCCGGCGCCGCCATCCGCTCGCAGGAAGCCTCACGCTGCCCGAGGCGATCGAGCGCGAGCGGATGCTCCTCGCCGACGTCGCGGCGCTCGGCAGCCGCATCGACACCAGCGAGCTGCAGCCGCGCGTGCTGCAGAACTGGATCCGCGACCTGCTCGGCCTCGGCGCCGGGGCGCTGACGCTGCTGTTCGAGTCGTTCTCCTACAAGCACGGCATCCCGCTCGACGCCGACTGGGTGCTCGACGCGCGCATGGTGGCGAACCCGCACTACGATCCCGCGCTGCAGCCCCTCACCGGGCGCGACCCGCCGGTGATCGAGGTCCTCGGCCGCGACGCCCTGGCGCAGCGCTGGCTCGAGGACGCGCGCGCGCTCCTCGGGCGCTGGCTGCCCGAGATCGTGCGCGAGAACCGCAGCCACGTCACGGTCGCGATCGGCTGCACCGGCGGGCGCCACCGCTCGGTGTACCTCGCCGAGAGGCTGGCCGAGGCGTTCCGCGCCGACTGGCGCGTGCTGGTGCGCCACCGCGGGCTGGCGCGGGAGAACCCCGGATAGAAGACCTGGCGCTGTTCCCGCTCAACACGGTGCTGTTTCCCGGCGGGCTGCTGCCGCTGCGCATCTTCGAGCAGCGCTACATGAGCATGGCGAAAGCCTGCCTCAAGGACGGCACGCCCTTCGGCGTGTGCCTGATCCGCGAGGGCGCGGAGGTGGGTGCGCCCGCCACGCCGAACCACGTCGGGACGCTGGCGAAGATCACGCAGTGGGACATGCCCCAGCTCGGCCTGCTGCAGATCACGGCGCG
>Ga0187892_10012394_pt1 | contig 10146 bp, 12 predicted proteins | sample MA1701073metaG_FD_139345 | JGI IMG/M metagenome (GOLD analysis project Ga0187892, IMG submission 139345) | Bio-ooze microbial communities from a basaltic lava cave in the Kipuka Kanohina Cave System on the Island of Hawaii, USA - MA170107-3 metaG ...
CCCGGTCCCGCACTGGAGGCAATAGGCATGAAACAGCGGGGGACCGGGTTACTGGAGGAGCGCCTCCTTAGTCGCCCGAGTAGCGGCGGCCGCCACTGATTTCGAGCATAGGTCCCCAAGGATTCGGCCCCTGATCGAAGACTGAGGAGCCGCCGATGCTGAGGAGCAGCCCGAACTCCGCGGCCGGCCGCCATGCGTGGGCGGCGATCTCGACGAGCGCCAGGGCATCCACACCCGGAACCGTACTACGGAAGCCAGCGCGAAGCGGCCCCGTGATACGCTGGCTTCTTCACGCGCTCAGCTCCGGTGTGAAGAGACAGGGAGGTCTGGCCATGCAAGAGATGAGCGACGCAACCACGAGATGGGCCCGTGGGGCCGGGGCCGAGTTCTTCCGCACGCTCAACGCCCTGGTGGAGCCTGCGGTGCGGGCCGGCTGCGCGTCGCCCGGGCTGCTTCCCACCGGCATGGTCCTGCTCGAGACGACGGGAGCGAAGAGTGGACTGCCCCGGAGCGTGCCCCTGCTGGCGACCGTTCTCGAGGGGTGCCTCTTCGTCGGAACCGCGCACGGCGACCGGTCGCAGTGGCTTCGGAACCTTCGCGCGGAGCAACGCGTCCGCTACTGGCTCGCCGGCCGCGAGCATCGAGGCTCTGCCCTCGTCTTCGCCGAGGGCGCGCCCCGACCCGCGACTCAGGTGCTTCCACCTCTGGCCCGCGCCGTCGCCGAGGGCCTGCTGCCGGCTGCGACGGCCTGTGGCTGGCAGTTCGCGGTCATCCGCCCCGAACGCGACGGGTGTGGTCCGGCCCCAGGAGCAGCTTCAGGAGCAGCCGAATGACGCCCGACTTCCCCGCGGCCCACCGCATCACCCTTCCCGAGCGTACCACCTTCTCCGGCACGCGCGAGCCGGGCATCACGCTCTCGGTGTACGAGGCCAGCCGTGGCCCATCCTGTGCCACGGCTTCCGTTCAGATGGGGTCAACCGCGAAGATCAGGCGGTTCGACTTCCGTGATTGTGGGCCCCCGCAACTACCGGAATTGAGGCGGGATGCAAAGCCATCAAACAGAGGCTCCAGCGCCGCTCTCGGACGAGGTATATGACGTCCACCTCCGAAGGCAAGGTAGATCGAAAGGGCGTGACGCGCGAGACGGCCGTGGCGGACGCCTCGCGCGTCCTCGCCGGCCAGTTCGCACTGCTGATCGACTTCGCGGCGTCGCCGCCGGCCGAGAGCGGCGAGACGGCCGAGCCCCCGGTGTGCAGCGCGGTCAACGAGCACCTGTTCCAGGGCGTGGCCGAGCTGGAGCTGTCGGTGCGGCCCTCCAACTGTCTGAAGACCGCCCACATCGGCACCATCGGCGACCTCGTGCAGAGGACCGAGTCCGAGAACCTTGACGAGTCGCGGCCCCACTGGTAACGTCTGCGCTCACATTCGCCCGTTCGACGACCGCTCCACTTCCAGAGCCCCGGGGGTGTCCCATGACGGCACGGTCCCCACGTCGTCCCGCACGAGTTCTCTTCGTCCTCCTTGTCCTGCTGGCCTGGGCGGCCGTCTGGATGCCGGCGGATGCGCCGGCCGCGGAGACCCCGCGCCGCGGCGGGGTCCTCCTGGCGGTCACCGGCGCCGACGCGCCGAGCCTCGACGCGCACCAGGAGAGCACCTTCGCCACCCTTCACGCGGTCGCCCCGCTCTACAGCACGCTCTTGCAGATCGATCCCCACGGTCACCCGAACGTCATCGGCGACGTGGCCAGCGAGTGGAAGATCTCGCCCGACGGCCTGACCTATACGTTCAAGATCCGTCAGGGGATCAGGTTCCACGACGGGTCGACGCTGACGGCCGCCGACGTGAAGGCCACCTTCGACAAGATCGTCTTCCCGCCGGAGGGGGTCCGCAGCCCACGGAAGATCTACTACATGGCGGTCGCGGGCATCGAGGCGCCGGATCCGAGCACCGTCGTGTTCAAGCTCAAGTTCCCGTCGGCCTCCCTCCTGACGAACATCGCCTCCCCGTGGGCCGTCATCTATCCGAAGAAGTATCTCGACAAGGATCCGAATCACTTCAAGAACAACGTCGTGGGCTCCGGACCGTTCAAGTTCAAGAGCTACACGCGCGGGTCGACGTTCGAGGGCGAGCGGAACCCCGACTACTTCGTCAAGGACCGGCCGTACCTCAACGGGTACAAGTTCTTCATCAGCACGGAGACGTCCGTGCGCGCGGCGGCCATCCGGTCCGGCCGCGCCCACATCGAGTTCCGTGACCTGCCCAACTCCGAGGCGGAGACGATCAAGAAGCACCTGGGCGACAAGGTCGCCGTCCAGCAGGCCCCCAATACCATCCAGTTCGGTATCGCGATCAACAACACCGTGAAGCCGTTCACCGACGTGCGCGTCCGCAAGGCCCTCACGCTGGGGCTCGATCGCTACACGGCGGGCAAGGTGCTGTACGGGATCACGGGCCTCAAGGAGGTCGGGACCCTCACGCGTCCGGGCACGGAGTGGGCAATGTCGCCGGCCGAGCTCGAGAAGCTCCCGGGCTTCTGGCGGGACGCGGACAAGAGCCGGGCCGAGGCCAGGCGGCTCCTGGCCGAGGCGGGTTACCCCAACGGCTTCAAGGTGGTGTTGAAGAACCGGAACATCAAGCTCCCCTACCAGGACTGGGTGGTGTTCGCGATCCAGGAGTGGAAGAAGATCGGGATCGAGGCCGAGAATCGGCCGCTCGAGACCGCGACCTGGTTCGCGGATGGACGGGACCAGGGGAACTTCGAGCTGATCGTTCAGCCGAACGGTGCTGTCATCGACGATCCCGATGTGTTGCTGAATCTCGCCGTCACTGGGTCCCCTCAGAACTGGGGCCGCTTCTCCAATCCCGCGATCGACGACATGTACTCGCGGCAGGCCCGGACGCTCGACCCGGTCGAGCGCAGGAAGCTGGTCATCGAGCTGGAGAAGATCGTCCTCGAGAACGCCTACTACATGCCCGGCCTCTGGTGGATGCGGAACGTCGTGCACTGGGCCAAGGTGAAGAACTACGTGGCCCAGCCGAGTCAGTTCACCAACCAGAAGCTCCAGGACGTCTGGCTCGCGGAGGATTGAGTCGAGGAGGGTGACGGGGCCATGGGCACGTACATCATCAAGCGACTCCTCCTGATCGTCCCCACGCTCCTCGGGGCCGCCATCTTGGTGTTCCTGATCATGCGCGTGATCCCCGGGGACGTGGCCCTGCTGATCTTCGGCGGCGACCAGGCCGGCCACATCGATCCCAAGCAGCTCGCTGCCATGCGCGAGCGGCTCGGGCTGAACGATCCGCTGGTCGTGCAGTTCGGGACGTGGCTCTGGGGGGTGGTCCGGTTCGATTTCGGCACCTCGCTGTGGACGGGCCGCCCGGTCACGGAGGAGCTCCTCATCCGGCTGCCGCTGTCGCTCCAGCTCGCGTTCTTTGCGACGCTGGTCTCGGTCATCATCGCCATCCCGCTCGGCATGCTGGCGGCCGTGCGCCAGGACACCTGGGTGGACTACGTCGTCCGCGTGTTCAGCATCGGCGGCCTGGCCATCCCCGGCTTCTGGGTCGGGATCCTCTGCATCCTCGGGCTCGTGATCTTCTTCGGCTGGGGGCCGCCCCTGGAGTTCACGCCGCCGTGGGTCGATCCCTGGGCCAATCTCCAGATGATGATCTGGCCGGTGCTCACCGTCGGCTACCGGTACTCGGCGGTGACCACCCGCATGACTCGCTCGACGGTGCTGGAGGTGCTGCGGGAGGACTACATCCGCACCGCCTGGGCCAAGGGGCTGCAGGAGCGGGCGGTCGTCATCCGCCACGCCCTGAAGAACGCGATGCTGCCGGTCATCACGCTGATCGGCACCGAGTTCGCGTTCTTGATCGGCGGCCTGGTCGTCACCGAGACGGTGTTCACGCTCAACGGCATCGGGCGGTTCGTGGTGGACGCGGTCGCCACCGCGACTACCCGGTCGTGCAGGCGCTGGTGTTCCTGATCGCCTTCGGCTTCGTGATCGTCAACCTCCTGGTGGATCTGACCTACGCGTGGTTCGACCCGCGCATCCGGTACCGCTAAATTAGCGATGGCGACCAACGTCGAGCTGACCCACGCGACCGGCACCGCCACGCTGGCGCCCAGGCTGACCCCCTTCGACGAGGTCGCGAAGTTCGCCCGCACCAAGCCGCTGGGGGCGGCCGGCGCCCTCATCATCCTCGGGATGATCGTGGTGGCGGCGCTGGCCCAGACGCTGGCGCCGTACGACGCCTACGAGGCCGACTACGGGGCGCAGTTCGCGCGCCCCAGCGCCCAGCACTGGTTCGGCACCGACGAGTTCGGGCGGGACCTGATGAGCCGCATCGTGTACGGCGCCCGCATCGCCCTCTTCGTCGGCTTCACCGCCTCGTTCATGGGCTGCACGATCGGCGGCCTGCTCGGCGTGACCAGCGCGTACCTGGGTGGCAAGGTCGACCTGCTGCTCGAGCGGCTGATGGACATCCTGCTGGCGTTCCCGCAGCTCATCCTCGCCCTGGCCATCGCCTCGATCCTGGGTCCGGCGGTCCAGAACGTGGTGATCGCGATCTCCGTCCCGATCATCCCGCGCGCGGCGCGGGTGGTGCGGGCGACCGCGCTCTCCGTGAAGGAACACGTGTACATCGAGGCGGTCGGCGCCCTCGGCGCCCCCCGGTGGCGGATCGTCCTGCGCCACATCGTGCCGAACGTCGTGGCACCCTACATCATCATGCTCACCGCGCAGCTCGGCGGCGCCATCCTCGCCGAGGCGGCGCTGAGCTACCTGGGACTGGGGGCGGCGGAGCCGACGCCGTCGTGGGGCCTCATGCTCTCCGGATCGGCGCTGTCGTATGCGGAGAAGGCGCCGTGGATCCCCCTCTTCCCCGGCATCGCGATCAGCCTCGGCGTGTTCGGCTTCAACCTGTTCGGTGATTCGCTCCGCGACGCGCTCGACCCCAAGCTCCGCAGCAAGGGGTAGGGAGACCGCAGCGGCGGCCCGGAGCGGCACCAGTCGGATGCTTCGCTTCACCAAAACTTCCGTGGAGGCTTGCTCATGAGAAACTCCCTCGCCGTCGCCCTGATCGCCATCCTGGCGTGCACGCTCCTCCCGCCTCATCGTGCGGAGGCCCAGCAGAAGACCCTCGTCGTCACCGGCTACGGCGGCCGCTGGTCGGAAGTGATGAAGAAGGCCCTCGTGGAGCCCTTCGAGAAGAAGCACGGGGTCAAGGTCGAGATCGTCACCGGCATCACCACCGAGTGGGTGGCCAAGCTCCTGGCCGCCGGACCCGACAACCCGCCGTTCGACGTGGTCTTCGGCAACGAGCCGCCCTTCCCGATCCCGCGCGAGCGCGGCTTCTTCGAGAAGCGCAACGAGCCGCTCGCGCCGAACATCAAGAACCTCTATCCGAAGGCGCTCATCGGCGAGACGAGCCTCGCCATGTTCTGGGGACGCATCGGCCTCGCCTACCGCACCGACTCCGGCGTGAAGAAGCCGACGAGCTGGAAGGACTTCTGGGACGAGACCTACGCGGGCAAGCGGGCCACCTACGTCATCGGCAACACCCTCGGCATCAACTTCCTCTTCGTGGCCTCGAAGCTCTACGGCAAGGACCCCTTCGACATCGACGCCGGGCTCGCCGCGATCAAGCGCGCCCAGCCCAAGCTGGTGGACTTCACGGGCACGGTGGAGAAGCAGCTCGAGCAAAAAGAGGTCGTGCTCGCGGTGCTCCACGACGCCTCCGCCTACGATCTGCAGAAGCGGGGCATCCCGGTGGACTGGGTCGCCCCGAGCGAGGGCCAGCCGATCCTCGACCAGATCGTCCAGGTCACGCGCGGCTCGAAGAACAAGGAGCTGGCGTGGAAGTTCATCGACGCCTACATCTCGCCCGAGGTGCAGCTGGCCTTCGCCACCGAGCTCTTCTGGAGCCCGACCAATAAGACGGTCAAGGTGCCCGCGGACGTGGCGAAGAAGATCATCAGCGGGCCGGCCGACGTGGACAAGCTCCTGCTCTTCGACTGGGCGCACGTGGCCAAGCAGCGCCCGCAGTGGACCGAGCGCTGGAACAAGGAGATGCGTTGACGGAGCGCGCCACGGGCACCGTCACCCTCACCGGCCTCGTCAAGCGCTACGGCGGCACGCTCGCCCTCGACGGGGTGTCCCTGTCCGTCGCCCCGGGTGAGTTCTTCACGCTCCTCGGCCCGTCGGGCTGCGGCAAGACCACCACGCTGCGCTCGGTGGCCGGCTTCGTGACGCCGGACGCGGGCGCGGTGGCCATCAACGGCGCCACCGTCACCGGGGTTCCCCCTCACCGGCGGCGCGTCGGGATGGTGTTCCAGCACTACGCCCTCTTCCCGCACCGCACCGTCGCCCAGAACGTGGGCTTCGGCCTCCGCATGCAGCGCGTCCCGAAGGCGGAGATCGGGCGACGGGTGACCGAGGCCCTCGCTCTCGTCCAGCTCCCCGGCTACGGTGCGCGCTATCCGAGCCAGCTCTCGGGGGGCGAGCAGCAGCGGGTGGCGCTGGCGCGCGCCCTCGTCACCCGGCCCTCGGTGCTCCTGCTCGACGAGCCGCTCGGCGCGCTCGACAAGAAGCTGCGCGACCACATGAAGATCGAGCTGAAGCGGCTGCAGCGGGAAGTGGGCATCACCACCATCTACGTGACGCACGACCAGGAGGAGGCGCTCACCATGTCCGACCGCATCGCGGTGATGTACCGCGGGCGCGTCGAGCAGGTGGCCCCGCCCCGCGGGCTCTACGAGACACCCGCCACCGCGTTCGTGGCCGGCTTCATCGGCAACATCAATCTGGTGTCCGGCCGCGCCGCCGGGGCGAACACGGTGGACTGCCGTGGCGCGACGCTCGCGGCCACCGGCACCGCGCCGGCCGGCGCCAACGTCGCGGTGGCGCTGCGCCCGGAGCGGATCCGGCTCGACCCCGTCGCGGCGCTCGACACGGTGCTCCCGATGACGGTCGCCCACGTGGTCTACCAGGGCGAGACCGTCCGCTATATCTTGAAGTCCGAGGCCGGCCTCGAGCTGCAGGCCGTCGAGCTCGGCGAGGTGCGCTTCGCGGCCGGGGCCCGCGTGCGCGCCGGCTGGACGGCCGCGGACGCCCGCATCATCCAGGAGGAGACCGCATGACGACGGTCGGCTTGATCACGGTGGGGCAATCGCCGCGCAGCGACGTGGTGCCGGACATGGCGGCGATCCTGGGCGGTGACGTCGAGATCATCGAGGCGGGCGCGCTCGACGGGCTCACCCCTACGCTGATCGCCGCGCTCGCCCCCGAGGGCGACGACGAGATCCTGGTCACCCGGCTGGCCGACGGCTCGCCGGTCTTCGTCGGGAAGAGCAAGATCATTCCCCGCATCGAAGCCCAGATCGCCGCGCTCGAAGCCCGCGGCGTCGCCCTCAACGTGCTGCTCTGTACCGGGGAGTTCCCGAAGCTCGCCGCCCGCCGGCCGTTTCTCGAGCCCCAGCAGCTCTTGCTCGGCCTCCTCCGCGCGATGACCTTCCCCGGGCGCCTCGGCGTGCTCACCCCGTCGGAGCGCCACGTGCCGCAGACCACCGCGCGGTGGCGGGCCGCCGGGTTCGACACGCACGTGGCCGCGCTCTCGCCCTACGAGGAGAACGATCCCGCCGCGGTGCGCCGCGCCGCCGACGCGCTGCGCGCCGGGAACACGGGCCTCGTGGTCATGGACTGCATCGGCTTCCGGCGCAAGACGCGCGACGAGATCGCGTCCCTCACCGGTGCGCCGACCCTGGTGGCGAACCTGCTCGTGGCCCGCGTGGCCGCGGAGCTGCTCGGCCGCTGACCCGTGACCCGGGGCGCCCGCGTCCTCCTGCTGGGACCGTACGTGCTCCTGCTGATGGTCTTCTTCACCGCGCCGCTCGTGCTGATGCTCGCGATCAGCCTCTCGCGGCAGTCGTTCGGGCAGCTCGAGTGGACTTTCACCCCGCAGCACTACGTCCACTTCTTCACCGACGCGTACTACGTGGGCGTGCTCGCGGATACCCTCTGGCTGGGGGTGATCACCACCGCGGTCTCCCTGTTCCTGGGCTATCCGCTGGCCTACCACCTGGCCCTGACCCGGTCGCGCTGGAAGCCGCTGCTGATCGTCTTCATCCTGTCCCCGCTCCTCGTCGGCATCGTCATCCGGTGCTATGGCTGGATGATCCTGCTCGCCGACCGTGGCCTCATCAACGCGACTCTGATGCAGCACGGGTGGCTGACCAAGCCGCTGCCGCTCATGTACAACAAGTTCGGCGTGACGATCGCGCTCGTGCACGTCTTCCTGCCGTTCATGGTGCTGTCGCTCACGGGGGTGCTGAAACGCATCGAGCCCCAGCTCATCGAGGTCTCGCAGACACTGGGGGCCTCCCCGCGCCGGGCCTTCTTCGAGGTGACCCTGCCGCTGTCGCTGCCCGGCATCCTCGCCGGCTCCCTGCTCGTCTTCTCCCTGGCCATCAGCTCCTTCGTGGTGCCGATCCTGGTGGGCGGGTTCAAGGTGCACGTCCTGCCCATGGTGGTGTACGAGCAGGTGCTTTCGGTGTTCGACTGGCCGTTCGGGGCCGCCAACGCCTTCGTGCTGCTCCTGATCTCGGTGGCCCTGATCGGAGTCTACATCAAGGTGACCGAGCGCGCGCTGCGGGGGATCGTATGAGTATCGAAGGGGGCCTCGACGGCCCCCTCCGAGCCTCCCCCAACACCGGGTTGCGCCGGCGAAGCCGGCGCTCGAGCGGCGCGTTCTCCATCCTCAGCGTGGCGGTGGGTCTGGTCTACGCCTTCCTGCTCCTGCCGATGGTCATCGTGGTGCTGGCCGCGTTCAACGCGGGCAACTACTTCACCTTTCCCCCGCAGGGCTTCTCGCTCAAGTGGTTCGCCAACTTCTTCCAGCGGCGGGAGTTCATGCAGGCCCTCTGGCTCTCCACCGAGCTGGCGGTCTGGACCGCGCTCGCCTCCACCGTCATCGGGACCGCGGCCGCCATCGTGCTGGTGCGCGGGCGCTTCCGCGGCCGCGATCTGCTGAATGCGTTCGTCACGTCGCCCCTGCTCCTGCCGCAGATTCTCACCGGCGTCGCGCTGCTGCAGTTCTACACGCTCCTCAACATGCACGCCTCCTACGCGGCGTTGCTCATCGGTCACATCGTGGTGACCACGCCCTATGTGATCCGGACGGTCACCGCCACCCTCACCCACTTCGACATGGCACTCGAGGAGGCCGCCCAGAGCCTGGGCGCCCATCCGGTGCGCGCGTTCTTCGAGATCACCCTCGGGGTGATCAAGCCGGGCGTGGTGGCGGGCGCGATCTTCGCCTTCGCGATCTCCTTCGACAACTTCACCCTGTCGCTCTTCCTGACCAGCGCGAAGCTGACCCCCCTCCCCATCGAGCTCTTCGCGTATCTCAAGTATTCCTTCGACCCCACCGCGGCCGCGGTGTCCGCCTTCGCCATCGGGGTGGCCCTGGTGCTGGTCCTGGGCATCGCCCGCTTCATGGGGCTCGAGGAGTTCACCGGGTTCTGATGAGACCGGTAGGGGCGGAGGAGATCGAGAGCCTGGCCATCGGCGCCTGGATCCTGGGGACCGGCGGCGGTGGCAGCCCCTATCTCGCCCTGCTCAACATGCGCCAGCTCTACCGGAAGGGCGTGGTGTGCCGGCTCATGGATGCCGCCGAGCTGGCGGACGACGACCTGGTGGCGGTGGTCTCCAACATGGGCGCGCCGCTGGTCGGCCAGGAACGGCTCACCGACCCGAAGACGATGGCGCTGGCGGTCACCATGATGGAGGAGTACCTCGGCCGGAAGTTCCGCGCGGTGATGTCGCTCGAGATCGGCGGCGGCAACTCCATCCAGCCCTTCATGGCCGCGGCGGTGCTCGACTTGCCGGTCATCGACGGCGACTGCATGGGGCGCGCGTTCCCCGAGGCCCAGATGACGAGCTTCGCCATTCACGACCTCTGTATGTACCCCCTGACCCTCGCCGACGTCCGCGACAACGCGGTGGTGGTGGCCCGCGCGGCGAGCTGGAAGTGGATGGAGCGCATCAGCCGCAAGGCCTGCGTGGAGGTGGGCTCGATCGCCTCCACCTGCAAGGCCCCGCGGACCGGCAAGGAGATCAAGGAGTGCGCGATCCTGGGCTCCACCAC
>Ga0187892_10012395_pt1 | contig 10145 bp, 8 predicted proteins | sample MA1701073metaG_FD_139345 | JGI IMG/M metagenome (GOLD analysis project Ga0187892, IMG submission 139345) | Bio-ooze microbial communities from a basaltic lava cave in the Kipuka Kanohina Cave System on the Island of Hawaii, USA - MA170107-3 metaG ...
CTATCCACGGCGGCCTCGCGCCTTCCGCTCGCTATCCTGCCGGCTGCGGCGCCTGTTTAAGGGGCGGGCAGGCACGCCCGCCACCACAGCGCCCGGCGCCACATCCCTGGTAACGACCGAGCCGGCACCGGTGGAAGCGCCCTTGCCTACCCGCACCGGTGCCACGAGCATGGTATCGCTGCCGATGAGTGCCCCCTCCTCGATAATAGTTCGATGTTTGACCTGGCCATCGTAATTGCAGGTGACAGTGCCGGCACCGACGTTAGCTTCGGCGCCGACAAGGGCATCGCCGATATAGCTGAAGTGGCCCGCTTTCACACCGCGGCCTAAACGCGATCTCTTGACCTCCACGAAATTGCCGATGTGGACCCCCGACTCCAGATGAGAACCTGGCCTCAGGTGGCTGAAGGGCCCGACATCGACGTTGGTTTCGAGGGTTGCCCTCTCCAAGACCGAGGCAATAATCCGGCAGTTAGGACCTATGGTGGAATCATCGATTAGGCTGTTAGGTCCGATGCGGCAGTATTCGCCGATCGCCGAGCGGCCAGAAACCGTGGTGTTGGGATAGATTATCGTGTCCCGGCCGATCTTCACCCTTTCGCCGATATAGGTTGTGGCCGGGTCGACGATGGTGACGCCGCTCAGCATGAAGCGTAGGCAGGTATGCAGCCGAGACTCAGCGGCCAGCTTAGCTTGGGAAATGGCGCGTTTAGCCTCGGCCAGGGCTGTATCCTGCCCACGCTCTGCCATGAACTGACGCAGGGCGGAGCGCAAAGCAGGGGTCAGCTCCAGGCCCAGTTCATCGCCCAGCCGTTTCCAGGAAATGGGCTTGGGCCGCGCTGCTGTGGCTTTTGCCAATCTTTATAGCCTCTGGCCGCCCGCTGCGGGCGGGCGCAAGCAATGGATGAACATGCAATCAGTCCAAGGAAGCGTAGCTAGCCGGGATTATCGAAAAAGAAGACGCTGTCAGTGGGCGCGTCGTTAAGGGGAAAATGGCTGCCCGCCGGGGGCTAATACTCGAAGGTTCGTCGTCTGTAGTTAGCAAGGCAAAAGCCTTATATGAATTCGCCGCTCGCCTTAGCTTGCAGCATAAACAATCGTATCGGCGTGTCGGGCCGTTGTCAAGGCGAACCAGCGCCGGCGGCCTGTCTCAGAATGATCCCATGCTATAATCTCGACGGGCGAGCCAATATGAAAAGCGCTCAGATTCGCCAGGCTTTCATCGATTTTTTCCAAGAACGGGGGCATAAGCTGATGCCCAGCTCGCCTCTAGTGCTCCCGTGGGACCCGACGGTGCTGTTTACCACCGCGGGCATGCAGCAGTTCAAGCGTTTCTTTAAGGGCGAAGCCCAGCCCCCGGCCCGCCGCCTCACCTCCGTCCAGAAGTGCTTCCGCACTTCCGACATCGACAAAGTGGGCGACGCTTCCCATCTGACCTTCTTCGAGATGTTGGGCAATTTCAGCATCGGCGACTACTTCAAGGTTGAGGCCATCAATTACGCCTGGGAGCTCGTCATCCGGGTACTGGGGCTGCCCAAGGAACGCTTGTGGGCCACCGTATTCCTGGACGACGACGAAGCTTTCGATCTGTGGCGCAAGCAAGACGTCCCCGCCGAGCGTATTCGTCGTTACGGTGAGGAGGACAACTTCTGGTTCTCAGGCGACGTAGGTCCCTGCGGCCCCTGCTCCGAGCTCCACTTCGACTTCGGCGAAAGGTTCGGCTGCGGGCCCGAGTGCGAGCCCTCTCACGACTGCGGCCGCTTCCTGGAGATATGGAACTTGGTCTTCATGACCTATTTCCAGCACCCCGACGGCTCCCGCACGCCTTTGCCCACTAAGAACATCGACACCGGCGCCGGCCTAGAGCGGATAACCGCCGTCATGCTCTTCCTGGGCGATTGGAAAAATGAGCGGCCGCCTTCCGCCTACGATACCGACCTGTTCGCCCCCATCATAAAGCGCATCGAGGAGCTATCGGGCCGTCGCTACGGCCAGGACGAGGCCACGGACCGGGCCATGCGCATCGTGGCCGAGCACACGCGGGCGGCCACCTTCCTCATCGGCGACGAGCGGACGCCCACTTTGCCAAGCAACGAAAAGCAAGGTTCTGCTGTCCGTCGGATGATTCGGAAGGCCGTATATTACGGGCACGAGCTATTCTTGTCCAGCCCGGGGAGTCAGCAAGGTCAAGTAGTAGATCTTGAACGTGCGCTATCTGCTCAAGAAGAGCGGCGTACGCAGTGGGAAAGTCTTGTCCTTATGCCTCTTTTGGCCCAGACGGTCATCGAAACAATGGCCCGGGTCTATCCTGAGCTGCATCGGCAGAGGGACTTCATTTTGGAAGCTCTGGGACAGGAAGAAGAGACGTTCAAGGATACCCTAAGCCGTTCTTCCTTCATCGTCGAGACGTTATTCAGCGTACGACAGTGGCTCCGCCATGCTCATGAGGTTGCCGGCCTTCGAGGTCAGAGTTGGCAACAGGTTTTTCGTAACACCCTAAATCAATTCCCCATCTCCTCCGATGCCATTAAGGGAATTCTCATTCAACCTATTTTGACCCGCGATGAAGGGCAGGTTAGCAAACTGGAGAACGAATTATCCGGGGCTGAAGTCTTCCTCCTCCACGACACCTACGGATTCCCTATGGAACTGACGCGAGAGATCGCCCGCGAGCGCGGCTTCACCATCGATGAGGCCGGCTTCGAGGCCCTGATGGATGAGCAACGGCAACGGGCACGGGCTGCGCGGGAGAGACCAGTAGGTGGAGTTGTCGATAGCCAGGAAGTGATAGGAATACAGCGAAGACGACTCAGCGAGCAAAGCAGAGCTGCTCGAGAATCGCAGTTACAGGGGTCGCCACGTGCGGGTTTGGAATCGGAAGGCAAAACTACTGACATCGCTGCCCCTACAACCTCCTTCCTAGGCTACGAGACGCTGCGCGCGGAGACCGCCGTCCTCACCCTTATCGTCGGCGGCCAGCGGGCGGAGATGGCCCAGGAGGGCGAGGCCGTTGAGGTGATACTGAGTGAGACGCCCTTCTACCCTGAAGGCGGCGGCCAGGTGGGCGACCGCGGTGAGGTCATCGGCCCCCACGGCCGAATGCGGGTGGAGGACACTCAGCGCGTCGCCGAGCGCCTCATCGTCCACCGTGGCCATATCATCGAGGGCCGTATAGCGGTAGGCGACGCCGTCCTCGCCCAAGTAGACGAGCAGCACCGCCTGGACACCATGCGCAACCACACTGGGACCCATCTGCTGCACGCTGCCCTGCGCCAGGTCCTGGGCAGCCACGTCCGTCAGTCGGGCTCCCTGGTCGCCCCCGACCGCCTCCGCTTCGACTTCACCCACGGAGGCTCCCTCTCAGAGGATCAGCTGGCGGAAATCCAGCGCTTGGTAAACGATAAGATCCGCACCAACCTGCCAGTGGCTATCCGCCACACCAGCTTCGATCAGGCTATCTCCGAGGGGGTACTCGCCTTTTTCGGCGAGGCTTACGGGGAAGAGGTGCGGGTGGTGGAGGTGCCTGAGGACAGCACGCGCTTCAGCGCCGAGCTCTGTGGGGGCACCCACTGCCAGCGCAGCGGCGACATTGGCTTGCTCTTGATCGTGGACGAAAGTTCCATCGGAGCTGGCCTGCGGCGCATTGAGGCTCTGACAGGCCGTGGTGCGGAAGAATACGTGCTCCAGCAGCAAGGGGCACTGGCCGATCTCAGCCGTCGTCTGGGAGCACCGGCGGAAGCGTTGGGGGCCAAGCTGGATGCCCTTCTCACTGAACAAGAAGCCCTTCGCCAGCGAATCGAACGGCTGGAAATGCAGCTGGCGAAGTCGATGCTGGAAAGTCTCGTTCAGCAGGCTGTTTCCGTAAAAGACGTAACCGCGCTTACGGCGAAAGTAGAGATGGCCAGCGCGGAGGCTGTGCGCTATTTGGGCGATCTATTGCGTCAGCGCCTAGGCAGTGTCGCCCTGGTTCTGGGGGCGGCCGTGGACGGTAGGCCTTACTTTGTTGCCATGGTTACCCCTGATTTGGTCCAGCGCGGCCTGCATGCAGGGGAGATCGTGAAGAGGGTAGCAGCGGTCGCGGGGGGCAGCGGCGGCGGTCGCCCGGATGTAGGCCAGGGTGGCGGCAAAGAGCCTGCTAAGCTAGAAGAAGCCTTGGCCGAACTGCCTCAAATCGTGGACAGTATGCTAACTCCAGCGTGAAATGCGCATCCTTGCCCTCGACGTCGGCGAAAAACGCATCGGCGTCGCCGCCGCCGATGACAGGATGGGCATCGCCATTCCTCTTACTACTATTGAGGCCGGCAGCGATCCTGTCGGTGCCGTCCTTGCCTTGCTCCACCAAGACCGGGCCGACAAGCTGATCGTGGGCCTGCCTCTCTCCCTCAATGGCTCCCTGGGCCCCCAAGGCCAGCGAATCCAGGCTTTCGCCGACGCCCTAGCCGCCCGTCTTTCGCTGCCAGTAGAGACCTGGGACGAGCGCCTGACCAGCGTAGAGGCAACCCGCCATCTGCGTCCAAAGGGTCGTCATTCTGGCCGTAGAGCGAAGGGTAAATCTAAGGCCGCCGTCGACGCCGTAGCCGCCGCCATCATCCTCCAGGCCTATCTCGATTCTCGATCAAAGCGGAGCGGCGAATAACCTCATATGCGCTTTCTCCCCGTTGCCGGCTTTGTCCTCGCCCTGGTACTCGTAGGCGCTGCCATCTGGCAGATCATGGAGACGCCCGGCTCGGTAATCGGCGAGCCGGATCTTTCGCCCGAGGTCACAGCCGCACCCGGCCCGCCGGTGGTAGTGCCCATTAATAGTGGGGAAAGCCCGGATGACATCGGTAAGAAGCTGGAGGCGGCCGGCGTTATCGAAAGCGCTCTGCACTTCCGCATTCTGGTGTCGCTCCTTGGCTATGAGGGTCTCCTTCAGGCCGGCGATTATGAGTTCGACCAAGGGATATCCACTTTAGAGGCAGCCCAACGCATCCGCCACGGCCGCACAGGGCCTTTGCAGGCCACCATACCTGAGGGCCTGCGCCGCGAAGAGATTGCCGCTATATTGGAGCAAGAAGGCGTGATCGCCGCCGATGCCTTCTTGGCTGCCGCCGTAACACCTTACGATTTCGACTTTCTGGGCGACCTGCCGCCAGCTACGTCGCTGGAGGGATACCTGTTCCCGGCCACTTATTCTTTTCGACGTAACATGGCCCCCGAAGAGGTCGTCCGGACCTTCTTGGAGGCCTTCGACCAGAACTTCTCGCTCGAGCTGCGGCAGGAGGCTCAAGCCAAGGGCCTTGGCATTCGTGACGTGGTTAGCCTGGCCTCCGTCATCGAGAGGGAGGCTCAGCTGCCTGAGGAGAGGCCCATCATGGCCCAAGTTTTCCTCAAACGTTTGAGAACCGGCATTCCCTTGGAAGCCGATCCCACTGTCCAATACGCCCTGGCCAACGACCCGGCCAGCGTCGCTGAGCACGGCTACTGGAAGCAGGGGCTAACTATTGCCGACCTGGGAGTCGATTCGCCCTATAATACTTACTTGAATAACGGCCTGCCGCCCGGTCCTATCGGTAATCCTGGCATAGACGCTATCATCGCCGTCATCCGTCCGACCGAAACCAACTATCTGTACTTCGTAGCCAAACCCGACGGCAGCCACGCTTTCGCCGAAACCCTGGAAGAACACCAGCAGAACATCGAGCTGTACCAATAGGTACGAGTAAGTGAAACGTATCGGCGTTATCGGATTTCCCCTAAAGCAATCCTTGTCGCCGGCTTTCCAGCAGGCGGCCCTGGATCACTTAGGAATCGACGCCCGCTATGAGGCCTGGGAGACGCCAGCGGAGAGGCTGGCAGAGGTGGTGAAAGAATTGCGGGTGCCAGACTGTTTTGGGGCCAACGTGACCATACCCTATAAAGAAGCGGTGATCCCTTTGTTGGACAACGTCGATGAGCTTTCGCAGCAGGTTGGTGCCGTGAACACGATTGTCAATCGGGATGGCGAGTTGCATGGCTACAATACGGACGTTTCCGGCTTTCTGCAGGCGCTCAAAGAAGACGCCGGCTTCGACCCTGCGAGGCGGCGGGCGCTGGTGTTGGGGGCGGGCGGTGCCGCCCGCGCCGTCGTTCTGGCTCTCATCCGGCAAGGCGCGACTGCCGTCACCATCATCAATCGCACTTACGCCCGGTCTACTGCCCTAGTGGACGACTTAAGTCCCTACGGAAGCACCAGCCTCCACGCCCTTCCCCACGCCTACGCCTCTCTTGCGGCGGCCCTGCTGGGATGCCACCTTCTGGTAAACTGTACGTCGGTGGGCATGACCGGCATGGCGGACGTGAAGGCGTCGCCCCTGCCCCCTGACCTTATACCTAGCAATGCGCTTGTATTCGACCTCGTCTATAGCCCCCCCCAGACCAAGCTGATGGCCGCAGCCAAGAAGCGCGGCGCCCAGGTCCTGGGTGGCTTGCCTATGCTAGTCTATCAGGGGGCAGCCTCCTTTGAGATGTGGACCGGCCAAGCAGCTCCCTTAGATGTCATGCGAAAGTCGGCTCTCAAGGCCTTGCGCCTCGCGACCGTTAAAGGTAGTCGATAGCGATGGAATGGGCGATATTGGCTTTGGTCATCATATTCGTCGTCTTCTCCTGGCTTATGGTCCAGGGGACGCGGGCCGCTTTAGCCTATCGAAGGCAGGCCGCTGCCGGCGACGTCGCCGTGATCCGTGAGATCGCAGAGGAGGCTATCTCTGGCTGGCGGTCGCAGAAGCGGCCCAAGGAAGCCCCGCCTGAGGTATGGCGCGGCATCCAGACCCTGGAGCTGGTAGATGTTGGTCCAGATTACGTACGCGTTATCGCCCAGGCCGATAGCGAGTACAAGCTAATCGATGGTAGCTGGTTGGAGGTAGCCAGCCCCCTGCGGACGGGGATGGCCATTACTGCTAAGGCCGCCGACATGCTCCTCTACGAACTGCCTAATTGTAAGTTGGATAAGATACAAATCGATGTCTATACCGCCTTCCGTGAAGCCCAGGGCAGCTCCAGCCGCCAGTGTATCCTCAGTACTATCGTCTCTCGGCAAGCGGCCCAGTCAGTAGACTGGGACGGAGGGAAGGCGCAAGAGATTGTTGACGTTTTGGGTGGCCGCTACCGTCTAAACGAGTTAGGCCAGCTTCTGCCCATCGACCCTGATGAAGTGACCGTATCGCCTTCACCAACGACGCCTCAAGCGGAAGGTGACGGTCAACGGGCAGCGACATCTTCATGACCGAGCTGCGCTTCCTAACTGCTGGCGAATCTCACGGCAAGGGCCTCGTAGTCATTATCGAAGGCATCCCTGCTGGCCTACCGTTAACGGAGGAGTATATCGCCGCGGACCTGCGCCGGCGCCAAGGCGGCTACGGCCGCAGCAAACGCCAGGAGATTGAGCAAGACCTGGCCCAAATTGTGGCTGGCGTCCGCCATGGCCGTACTTTGGGTAGTCCCATCTCGCTCTCCATTCAGAACCGCGACTGGGAAAACTGGCAGGACGTGATGCAGGTAGAACCGTACGAGGGAGAGGTCAAGCGGGTGACGCGCCTGCGCCCCGGACACGCCGACTTGGCCGGGGCCATAAAATACGGTTTCGACGACGTCCGTAACGTACTTGAGCGGGCCTCGGCTCGGGAGACAGCGGCCAGATCAGCGGTCGGCGCAGTCTGCCGCCGCTTCCTCGAAGAGTTCGCCATCGCTATCCACAGCCATACCGTCTCTATCGGCGATGTTGGGGCCGATTCTAAGGAGGAGCCCGACTGGGAGGCAGTCGAGGGCTCGGCGGTGCGCTGCGCCGACCTCGCAGCCTCCGAGCGCATGGTGCGGGCCATCGATGCTGCCCGTGAGGCGGGCGATACCCTGGGTGGCATATTCGAGATGTGGGCGACCGGCGTGCCTATCGGCTTGGGCTCGCACGTCCACTGGGATCGCAAGCTTGATGGCTGTTTAGCCCAGGCTGTAATGAGCATCCACGCTGTCAAGGGAGTGGAAATCGGCGGCGGTTTTTCCTTGGCCGGGGCGCCGGGCTCTCAGGCTCACGACGTCATTCTACCCCCGGAACGGTGGGATGGCCGCCCCTGGCGACGGGCCACCAACCGTGCCGGCGGCTTAGAAGGGGGCATGACCAACGGCGAGCCCATTGTCGTCCGCGGGGCGCTCAAGCCCATCTCTACCCTCTCTAAGCCCCTGCCCTCCGTTGACCTGTTGACGGGGGAGGAGATACAGGCCCACTACGAGCGCTCCGATATTTGCACGGTGCCCGCCGCTGGCGTTGTCGGCGAGGCGATGGTGGCGATCGTGCTGGCCTGGGCGATGCTGGAGAAGTTCGGGGGCGATAGCTTGGATGAAACCAAACGCAATTATGAGGGGTATCTGAAGACGATTGGGCCGCGAGGAGGGCACGAATAGGAGGAGCCTCTTCGGCGCTGCTTGGTCACCTGACGGCCAGCGTATCGCTTTTCACTTCCGGCTGCGACTTCGAGAAAGCGGTGCTAATGGTCATTAACGCCGATGGCACGGGCGAGAACCGGGTAGCAGACGCCCCCGCCTTCTTCCCCGCCTGGGTACCGACGCCATAAGATATTGGCATGGGAAGGTTTATTGGTGTTGCCATCGCTAGCTTGGTTGCCCTGCTCCTTCTGGCAGCCTGTGGCGAGGGCAGGCGGCCTACTGCCACGCCGACGCCGGCTAGAGGCAAGATTGCCTTCTTGTCCTTCACGATAGACTGGCCGGGCCCGCCCGCCCACCCCATCGATGAGCCGTCAGATATATACGTCGTGAATGCTGATGGCACGGGCTTGACTAATTTGACCAACCACCCCGCGGGGCATGAGTCCCTCGCCTGGGCGCCCGACGGGATGCGCATCGCTTTCTCTTCCAACCGAGACGGCAACTGGGATATCTACGTCATCAACGCCGATGGCTTGGGCCTCACCAACCTCACGAATAGCCCGTCCCAGGATGTCGCTCCCATATGGTTGCCGGATGGCACCAAGATTGCTTTCGTCTCGGGGGGTCAACTCTTCCTGATCCACGCCGACGGCTCCGGCCTCACTAGGCTCGCCGATAATGTCCTCATCCACGCGGCCTGTCCCCTGTCATGGTCGCCCGACGGGCTGAGGATCGTCTTTACCTCCGGCCCCGGCAATTTCGATATCTACGTTATCAATGTTGATGGCTCAGAGCTGACCCGCCTCACTGATCACCCAAGCCAAGACTGGTGTCCTAGTTGGTCACCTGATGGCGAGAAGATCGTCTTCCAACGGGGCGAATTTCCCCCAAACGACATCTTCATCATGAACGCCGACGGCTCTGGCGTCACAAACCTCACCAACACCGGATACCTTGACATCAACACAGACCGCGATGAGCTTTTTCCCGCTTGGTCGCCTGATGGCACGCGGGTCAGCTATGAGTCCAACGATATATACGTCATGAACGCCGACGGCTCTAATGTGACACGTCTGACCGATACCCCCCTTCAGGAGGAGAAGCCCTTATCCCCTGCCTGGGCGCCGGATGGCTCTTACATCACCTTCGAACTGGAGGGCGACATCTACGTGATGAACGCCGACGGCTCCGGGAAGACGAACCTCACCCAGAGCCCCGCTATTGACCGGTTCCCGGTGTGGACACGTTCAGGATAGGTACGACAACTTATGGCAAAACGTCCCCTGCGCATCATCCTCACCGGCTTCTCTGGCACGGGCAAGAGCGTCGTCGCCGGCCTGGTCGCCCAGCGCCTGGGCTGGCAGGTCATTGAGACCGATAAGCTAGTGGAGGAGAAGCCTGGGCGATCTATCCTCGATATCTTTCGCCGGGAAGGCGAAGAGCGTTTCCGCCAACTGGAGGCCGAGGCCCTGCGCCAGGCATGCAGCCAGCAGAAAGTGGTCGTGTCTTGTGGCGGCGGCGCTATCCTCCGCCCCGAGAACCGCCGCCTCTTGGCCGATGGCGGCTTCGTCGTCTGCTTAGAGGCGCGCCCTGAGACCATCCTTCGCCGCCTCAGCGATAGGGCTGAGGAAAAGCCCCTTGACCGTCCCCTTCTCGCCGTAGCCGATCCTCTCAGCCGAATTCATCAGCTCAAGGCCGGTCGCCAGCACCTCTATGCCCTGGCCGACTGGACGGTTCAGACCGATAAC
>Ga0187892_10012396_pt1 | contig 10145 bp, 5 predicted proteins | sample MA1701073metaG_FD_139345 | JGI IMG/M metagenome (GOLD analysis project Ga0187892, IMG submission 139345) | Bio-ooze microbial communities from a basaltic lava cave in the Kipuka Kanohina Cave System on the Island of Hawaii, USA - MA170107-3 metaG ...
CGGATGCGGGCGCGGATCGTCGCCAAGGCGCGGGGCGTGGTCGCCGGGCTGCCCGTGGCGGCGCTGGTGTTCCGTGAGCTGGACCCGCGGGTGCGCTTCCGCGCGCTGGTCCGCGACGGCGACGCGGTCGGGCCGGCTGTTCCGGTCGCCGTGGTGACCGGGCCGCCGCGCGCGCTCCTCACCGGTGAGCGCACCGCGCTCAACTTCCTCCAGAGGATGTCGGGGATCGCGACCGCGGCGCGCGCGCTCGTGGACCGGGTGCGCGGAACCCGCGCGCGCGTCTACGACACGCGGAAGACCGCCCCCGGCTTCCGTCTCCTGGACAAGTACGCGGTCCGCGCGGGAGGCGCGGAGAACCACCGGATGGGGCTCGACGACGCATTCCTCGTGAAGAACAACCACTTCACGACCGCGCGCGCGCTGGGGCTCGACTTCGCCGGGGCGGTCGCGCGCGCGCGCGCGGCGGCGCGCGGGGTACCGCTCGAGGTCGAGGCGCGGAGCCTCGCGGAGTTCCGGATCGCTCTCGCGGGAGGAGCCGACGTGATCCTCCTCGACAACTTCACGCCGATCCTGATCGGCCGCGCGGTGGCCGAGGCGCGGCGACACCCGCGGCGTCCCCGGCTCGAGGCCTCCGGGGGGATCCACGAGCGGAACATCGGCGCCTTCGCGCAGACCGGCGTGGACCGCATCTCGGTGGGCGCCCTCACCCACTCGGTGCGGGCGCTGGACCTCGCCCTCTACCTCCAGGAACCGGGGGAGTGAACGGGTTCCGGCGCGAGGACGTGGCGGAGGGGCTCGACACCCGCGTGGTGGGGCGCGCGGTCCACCACCTCGAGACCACGACCTCCACGAACGACGTCGTCCTCCGGCTCGCCGAGGAGGGCGCACCCGAGGGGGTCGTGGTGTTCGCCGAGGAGCAGACGCGGGGGCGGGGCCGCCACCGGCGCAGCTGGGACTCGCGTCGGGGGCGGGGCCTCTGGTTCTCCGTGCTCCTGCGCCCGAAACTGCCCGCGGAGCGCCTGGTGTTCCTGCCGCTCCTCGCCGCCGGCGCCGTGGCGCGGACGATCCGGGAGCGCCTCGGGGTCCCCGCCTCGCTCAAGTGGCCCAACGACGTGCTCGTGCGCGGCCGGAAGATCGCCGGCGTGCTCGTCGAGTCCCGGAGCGCCCATTCCGGCGGCCCGCCCGTGTGCGCGCTCGGCCTCGGAATCAACGTGAACCACGAGCCGGACGAGCTCCCCCGGACCGGAGGCGCGGGCGCGACGTCTCTCCGGATGGAGACCGGCGCCGCGGTGGACCGGGTCCCCCTGGCGCGCGAGGTGCTCCGGGCCCTCGATCGGGACTACGCGGCGCTGGAGCGGGGGGACGAGGCGCCGCTCGTGGCCGCCGTGGCGGACCTCGGCCTCCTGGGCCGGGGCGTGGAGGTGACCGCCGAGGGGCGGCGGCTCCGGGGCACGCTGCTCGCGCTCTCCCCCGGAGAGGGCCTGCGGCTCGGCCTCCCGGACGGCTCCGAGCGCCTCCTCCGCCCCGAGCACGTCGACCTCCGTCCAGTCTGAGATCCGGCTTCCTGCTTCAAGCTTCCAGCCCTATCCTTCTGACATTCCTCGAACCGGGCCGGGTGGCATCGCGTCTGAGGAGAGGGTCCGAGCTGATGCCCGGTCACCTCCCCAGGAGGGCAGATTCCATGAGACCGTTCCTCTTCCTCGCGTTCACCGTCGCACTGGCCGGCCCGGCCGCCGCGCAGCACTTCCACGTCCGGCCGCCGCGACACCGGCCGCCGACGCCGCTCCCCGCGATCCTCCCGATCGAGCACCGCCGGCAGTCGGTGACGATCGAGGTGACCGGGATGGTGGCGCGTGCGGACGTGGTCCAGGTCTTCTTCAACCCCAACGGGGTCGAGCTGGAGGGGGAGTACCTCTTCCCGCTCCCGCCCGGCGCCGCCGTCTCCGACTTCACGATGCTCGTGAACGGGAAGGAGATGAAGGGTGAGGTCCTGGACCGGGACAGGGCCCGGGGCATCTACGAGGAGATCGTGCGCTCGCGGCGCGACCCGGCGCTCCTCGAGTACCTCGACTGGGGGCTCTTCCGCGCCCAGGTCTTCCCGGTGCCGGCGCGCGGCGACGTCGAGCTCCGGCTCCGCTACGACGAGGCGCTCCGCCGGAGCGGCGGGATGGCGCAGATCGTCCAGCCGCTCGGCGACCGCGGCGCCAACACGGTCTTCAGCGCCTCGGTCAAGCTCATGGCCGGAGACGCGATCCAGGCGATCTACTCCCCCACGCACTCCGTGGACATCGCGCGCAAGTCGCCGCGCGAGGCGCGCGTCTCGTTCGAGGGGCGCGGGCCCGACGCGGCGCGGCAGTTCCGGCTCTACTGGAGCCTGGGCGAGTCGCGGCTGGCGCTCTCGTTCCTCTCGTACCGCGGGCGCGGCGAGGACGGCTACTTCCTGGCCTTCGTGACCCCGCCGCCCGACGACGGCAAGGCCCCGCCGCTCCCGAAGGACGTCGTGTTCGTGCTCGACACGTCCGGGAGCATGGACGGCGGCAAGCTGGACCAGGCGCGCAAGGCGCTCGACTTCTGCCTGAAGAACCTCGGCGCGTCGGACCGCTTCGGCATCGTGCCGTTCAGCACCGAGGCGAGGCCGTTCGCCGAGACGCTGCTGCCGTCGAAGCCCGAGAACCTCGAGCAGGCGCTCAAGTTCACGGCCGGGCTCCGCTTCCTGGGCGGGACCAACATCCACGACGCGCTCCTGGCCGCGCTCAAGATGATCCCGAAGGAGCCGGGGCGCGTGCCGATCGTGCTCTTCCTGACCGACGGGCTCCCCACCATCGGCGAGACCCGGCCCGAGCAGATCGTCCGGAACGCGCGCGAGGCGAACGTGTCGGGCGCGCGGCTCTTCGTGTTCGGCGTCGGGCACGACGTGAACACGCGGCTCCTGGACACGCTCGCCGAGGAGAACCGCGGCGACCGCGACTACGTGGCGCCGGGCGAGGACCTCGAGGTCCCGATCTCGTCCCTCTACCAGAAGCTGAGCCGGCCGGCGCTCGCCGACTGCCGGCTGGAGTTCCCGTCGCTCGGGGTCTCGGACCTCTACCCGCGCGCGATGCCCGATCTCTTCCACGGCTCGCAGCTCACGATCGTCGGGCGCTACCGGAACCCCGGGAACGGGACGGTCGTGCTCAGCGGGATGCGGGGCGCCGAGCGGGAGGAGGTCCGCTTCCCGATCGACCTGCCGGAGACGGCGGTCGACTACGAGTTCATCCCGCGCCTGTGGGCCATCCGGCGGGTCGGCTATCTCCTCGACGAGATCCGGCTCCGCGGGGAGACGCGCGAGCTCAAGGACGAGGTCGTGGCGCTCGGGAAGCGGCACGGGATCGCGACCCCCTACACTTCGTTCCTCGTGCTCGAGCAGGATGCCGATCGGATGTTGCGCGGACTGCACTCGCGGCTCGCTCCGGGGCTGGGCAGCTCGGGCTTCTTCCTGGACGGGCGCGGCGACGAGTTCGCGAAGCGCGAGCGCGGGGCGCTTGCGAACGAGGAGAGCCTGGAGGCCAAGGCGCTGAAGGCGGCCGATGCGCCGGCGGCGGCCACGCCCCGGCCCGCTCCGACGGGGCGCAGCGCCGGCGCCGGGCCGACGACGGGAGCGCGCCGGGCCTCGGGAGGCGGCGGCACCTACTCCGGGCCGTCCGGCGACAAAGCCGAGGGCGAGGGGCGGCCGCGCGTCGTCGCGGTCGCGGGCGACAAGACCTTCTACCTGATGGCCGGCGTCTGGACGGACAGCGTCTACGACGAGAAGAGCGCGAAGCCCGTCGAGGTGGAGGCCTTCTCGGAGGAGTACTTCCGGCTGCTCAAGGAGAACCCCGCGCTGGCCCGCTATCTCTCGGTGGGGACCGAGGTGCTGGTGGTCCTCCCGGGCCAGGGAGCCTTCCGCTTCAAGGCTCCGCCCAAGAAGGAGTAACGACCGGCCCGCACTTCACCACTCGCGTCATTTGACATACTCAGTTCACCTTGTATAGTTGCTACGACTTCAACAAACCAATTCCTCCTACCGACCGAATGACGGTGACGGCAGATACCAAGGAGATGCCCGGGGGGGTGGAGGGGAGCCACCCTCCCGGGCGGGACTCTCGGGGGGACTGAGCCCAGAACCTCGACGATCCCACACCTGACTCTCGCTGACCTTTTCCCCATGCCAGCCCGGCCCGGGTTCCTCACCCCGGGCCGGGCACCTTTTGGGGAAGTGAAGCCCCGGGCCCTTTTCCGCCTCGGAAAAGGACCCGGAATCCTTTTCTGCTATCATCCCGCCCGCGTTTCCCCTCGGGGGGTGGGAGGACGGATGGACACGATCCACCAGCAGTGAGGATTCCATGATGCCCCGTCGAACGGCCGCGCTGTTCCTGTTCCTTGTCTCTCCGCTCTGGGCCCAGGGAACCAAGGTTCCTGCCACGCTGGCCGACCTCCAGCGGCAGTACGACGACGAGACGGAGAAGGCCGTGCGCGCCGTGAACGAGAAACGCCTGAAGGCGATCGACGGCTGGCTGAAGGCCCACCCCGCCAAGGGCGACGACCGGGGCACCGCGCTGATCGCTGCGGCCGAGGTCGCGTCGGGCCTGCAGAAGAACGCCGAGTCCGCCGCCTATGCGCAGAAGTACCTCGAGGAGCTCCCGACGGGTCCCGCCCGCCTGCAGGCCGGCAACCTCGCCGGGCAGGGCCTGCTCTCCCTGGGCAAGGACGCCGAGGCGCAGAAGGCCTTCGAAGCGGCCCTCGAGGGCGCGAAGCCGGCGGACGAGGTCGTCGAGGTGGTCGAGGCGCTCGGCCTCCTCCACCTCAAGGCCGGCCGCAAGGACGAGGCCCTCAAGACCTATGAGCAGGTCGAGACGATCTTCGGCAAGGGCGCGGCCAGCTTCGTGAAGGGCCTCAAGGAGGGCGCCGACAAGCTGTTCACGGCCCCGCCGCCGCTGGAGGCGAAGGACCTCGAGGGGAAGGACCTCACCTGGGACCGCTTCAAGGGAAAGCTCGTGCTCCTGGACTTCTGGGCGACCTGGTGCGGACCCTGCGTGGGTGAGTTCCCCAACGTGCTCCGCGTCTATCGCAAATACCACGACAGGGGGTTCGAGGTCGTGGGCATCAGCCTGGACAAGGAGCGCGAGGCGCTGGACAAGTTCCTCAAGGAGAAGGGCGCGCCCTGGCCACAGAACTTCGACGGCCAGGGCTGGCAGAACGCGGTCGCGAAGAAGTGGGGTGTCCAGTCGATCCCGGCCACCTACCTGATCTCACCGGACGGGAAGATCATCCGGATGAACCTCCGAGGGCCGAAGCTGGAGCAGGTGGTGGCGATGAACCTGCCCAGGAAGTAGCGCCGCCTCGCATGGCCGCCGCCGTCCTCCTCCTGGGGGCGCTCCTCGCCCAGGAGAAGCCGCCGCTTCCCGCGCCCTTCGCGTGGGAGAGCGACCTGGAGACCGCGGTCCGGCGCTCCAAGGAGGACGGCCGCCCGGTGATCCTCTACTTCACGTTCGACACCTGCGGCTGGTGCAAGAAGCTGCAGAAGGACGCCTTCCCCGACGCCGCGGTCGAACGGCTCGGCCAGCGCTTCCACTGGGTCTACGCCGACCGCGACCGCTCGCCCGAGCTGCCCAGGCGCTTCCAGGTCTCCAGCTATCCGACGCTGCTCACCGTGGAGCCGGAGAAGCTGCGGAAGGTCCACCGGTTCAGCGGCTATCGCGACGCCGGGCGGTGCCGCGCCGAGCTGGAGGACGCGCTCGCGCGTTGGGAGCTCTTCCGCGCCGGCAAGGAGTGGGACGCGCCGAAGCCGCGGCCCGACCGCATCTGCGACCGGGGGGACGTGACCACGATCGCGGCGCCGTCCGCGGACGGACCGCCCGGCGGCATCGCGTTCCTGGACGGCCGCCTCTGGCTGGTGCAGGAGAGGCAGCTCCATCGGATCGATCCGGCGGAGGGGATGGTCGAGGCGACGTTCGAGATCCCCTGGACGGCGGAGGGGCTCGCGGCCGACGGGAAGGTCCTCTACGCGATGGAGTACGCGTGGACGCGCGACGCGCCGATCCACGTGATCGACCCTGCAACCGGGAAGGAGACGCGGTCGATCGTCACGAAGGCGAACGAGAAGAACCAGCACGCGGGCGCGCGCGGCGTGGCGTGGTGGGAAGGCAGCCTCTACGTGCTCGAGGGCGCGCCCGGGACGATCCACCGCGTCGATCCGGCAACCGGCGAGGTCACCGCGAAGCTCGCGACCGGCGAGACGTGGCTGGGCGGGCTCGCGCAGGACGGCCGCAGGTTCCTGACCGGGAGCCGGACGCATCTCTTCTTCCTCGATCCCGCAAAGGGGACGGTGGTCGAGAAGATCGCGGTGAACTACCCGCTCCGGACGATCGCGGCGGGCGCGGGCGCGATCTGGCTGATGGAGCAGCCGGTCACCGACCACGACGTCGAGCACCGCCCGATCCGGCTCTGGCCGAAGAAGATGCTCATCCACCGCCTGCGGCTCCCGGAGACGACGCCCGCGAGATAGCCGCCAGGCGACCCGCGCGAGTAGAATGCCGGCCTCAGGGGGAGGGGGATTGGAGGCCTAACGCCATGATGCTGCGGCTCCGCCCGATGATCCTTGTCGCCTTCTTCGCGGTTCCCGCCTCCGCCCAGTTCCACGACGACTTCACGGGGGCCGCGGTCCTGCCCCAGTGGACGTGGACCGACCCGGACGCCGACTGCAGCTTCCAGCTCGGCCCGGTCGCGGGGAGGCTCCGCATGACCGTGCCGCACCCCAACGACCACACAACCGGACATCCGGGTCCCCTCTACAACGGGCCGATGCTCACCGTGCCCGCGACCGGTGACTTCACGATCACGACCTGGGTGTCGGTCAACTACCCCGGCGTCCCCGCCGCCAAGGAGAGCGGCTTCCTGATCTGGAAAGACTCGAGCAACAACCTCCAGCTCAAGCGCACGAACGCCTTCAACTCGCAGAACGTCCTCTTCTACGGGAACCTCGCGAACCCCACGACCACCTTCCATGGGCAGGTGAACGTGGCGGCGAACGACCTCTTCCTGCGGATCGTCCGGAGCGGGAACACCTTCACGGGCTCCTTCGGCGCCGATGGCAGGACCTGGACGCAGGCGGGCTCGGTGAGCTGGAACGTGACCGGCCCGCTCCAGGTCGGCCTCTCGACGACCTACTACATCTGGTTCGGGACCAACACCGGACCCGCGCTCGGGGACTACGACTTCTTCGATCTCGAGCCTCCCGGCGCGGCGCTGCTCGCGGACCGCGCGGGCGTGCGCGGCTCGCTGGGGGGCACGGTCGGGCTCGCGCTCGACCTCGGCCCCGGGCGCGCCGGGCTCCCCTACCTCGTCGTCGGCTCGCTCTCGGGCGCGTCGCCGGGGACGCCTCTCCCCGGCGGCGCCGTCCTCCCGATCAACTTCGACTCGCTCACCTCGCTCATGATCGCGCTGGCCGGCGTGCCCGGCCTCTTCCCCGGCACGGTCGGCGCCCTCGACGGCACGGGACGCGCCGCCGCCTCCGCGATCGCCCCGGCCGCGGTGCTCGCGCCGCTGGCCGGCACGGCGCTCCGCTTCGCCGCCGTCGTGGTCCCGGGGGGCGCGCCGCTCATCGCCACCAACGCCGCCGAGGTCGCGATCGTCCCGTAGCTCCGGCCATGGCGTTGCGCCCGATCGCTCTGGCCGCGGCGGCGTTCGGCGCCGCCGCGTGCGGGGGACGCTCCGGTTCGGACACGTTCTCCGCGCTCGAGGTGACGGCCCGGCCGATCCTCCCCGCCGAGGTCCGCGTGGAGCCCGGACGCCGCTCGGTCCCGCTCCTGGCGCTGGAGGTGCGCGCGCTCGCCGCCGCTGAGGTCGCCGTGGTGAAGGTCCGGATCGTCCAGCCGCCGGCGGAGCCCACCCCGGTCGCGCGCGTGCGGGTGGTGCTCGACGGCGACGGCGACGGCCGCTTCGATCGCGAAGCGGACGAGGTCCTCGCGGTGCTCGCGCCGCTCCCGGGGGGCCGGGCGCACCGCGGTCCGGTCGGTCGCGCGCTCGCGCGCGGCGCGCGCGAGGCGTGGCTGGTGGTCGCGGACGCGCTCCCGGTCTCGACCGGCGCGACGTTCCGGGCGTCGCTCGACCCCCGCGACCTCGGGGCCCGCGGGCCGGAACCGCTCGACGGACCGCCCGTCGTCGTCGAGGCGCGCGCGCTCTCCTCGGGCGCGCTGCTCCAGGCGGGCGGCGCCCGGGCCGCGCTGCGTCTCCCCCCCGGCATCCAGCCCGCCCGCGTGCTGGTCGCCGGCAACCCCGGCACGGACCTCCGCCGGGAATCGCCCGGGCTCTGGTCCTTCCTGCTCCCCCGGACCGTCCCGGGGGACGTCGAGGTGGTCGCGCTCGGCCCCGCGGGCGAGGTGCTCGCGCGCGTGCCGCGGGCCGCGCGTGTGAACGGCGGCTCGGGCCCCGCGCGCTTCGCCGACCGCTCGCTCACGCTCCTCCCGCGCGATCACGCCTTCAGCCAGGACGCCGAGGTCGCGGACGTGAACGGCGACGGCGCGCCCGACCTCGTGATCCCCTGCTACTCGGGGGAGCCGGACCGGCTCTACCTGAACGACGGCGACGGGGGCTTCGTGGACGCGAGCATGACACACCTCCCCGCCGACGACGCGGACACGGTCCACATCGAGCCCGCCGACGTGGACGGGGACGGCGACGTGGACCTCGTCCTGGCCGTCGAGGGCGGGCAGAACCGCCTCTGGCTGAACGACGGCGCGGGCCGCTTCCGCGACGTGACCGACGAGCCCGGACGGATGCCGCGCGACCGGGACTACACCGAGGACCTCCAGGCGGGCGATCTCGACGGCGACGGGGACCTCGACCTCGTGGCCGCGAACCTCGTGGACCCCGACGACCAGCGGCAGGGCGGACGGCTCCGCGTCTACCTCAACGACGGAAGCGGGCGCTTCGCCGACGGCACCGCGGCCTGGGTCCCGCCGGTCCCGACGCGCGCCTACGACGTGAACCTGGGCGATCTCGACGGAGACGGACGCCTCGATCTCCTGGTCGCCGGCTACGGGGAACGGAACCTCCTCTACCGCAACACGGGGAGCCGCTTCGAGGACCTCTCCGACCGACTGCCTCCCGACGCGGGCTTCCACACGAGCGCCGCGCTCGGCGACGTGGACGGGGACGGCGACCTGGACGTCGTGGTCGGGACGTTCCTGGGCCCGAGCCTGCTCCACCTCAACCTGGGGGAGCTGCGGTTCGCCGACGCGTCCGACCGGCTCCCGGCCGGCGCGATGTCCACCTACGACGTGGCGCTGGGCGACGCGGACGGGGACGGCGACCTCGACCTGGTCTTCGCGAACACCGCGAACCGCTCGATGCTCGCGCTCAACGACGGCGCCGGCCGGTTCGCGCCCGCGCCCGAGACCGACTTCTTCACACCGGACGACAACGCCTACGACGCGCAGTTCCTGGACGCAGACGGCGACGGCGCGCTCGACCTCCTGATCACCGCGTGGGGGGACGGGCAGGACACGCTCTACCTCTCGCGCCCGGCGCCCCCGCCGCCCGGCACGCTCCGCCTCGCGCGCGTCGAGCCCAACCACGGACCGCCCTCCGGGGGCATCTGGCTCACGCTCCGCGGGGACGGATTCCGCGAGGGGACGACGGCCTTCATCGGCGCGAGCGCGCTTGAGGAGCTCGCGGTCCGCGACGCGCGGACGCTGGAGGGGAGGCTCGCCGCCGGTCCCGCGGGCGCGACCCCGGTCACGGTCCGCGATCCCTCCGGCGCGTCGGTCACGGCCGCGGGCGCCTTCGGCTACGAGCCGCCGCCCGCCGGCGCCTTCGAGGACGTGACCGCCCTGACGCTCGGCGCCGAGCCGGCGCCCTCGACCGCGGTCGTCGCGGGCGACCTGGACGGGGACCGGCTCGCGGACCTCGTCTTCGCCGACCTCGCGGTCGGCGCGAGGGTGCGGATCAACACCGGTGGCGGGCGCATGCGGCCCGGCGCGTTCCCGCCGCTCGCCGCGAGCACGAACGACCTCGCGCTCGGCGACCTGGACGGGGACGCGAGGCCGGACCTCGTGCTCGCGGACGCCGGCGGGCCGCCCCGCTTCTTCGCGGGGAACGGGGACGGGACCTTCACGGCGGTGCCGGGA
>Ga0187892_10012397_pt1 | contig 10145 bp, 11 predicted proteins | sample MA1701073metaG_FD_139345 | JGI IMG/M metagenome (GOLD analysis project Ga0187892, IMG submission 139345) | Bio-ooze microbial communities from a basaltic lava cave in the Kipuka Kanohina Cave System on the Island of Hawaii, USA - MA170107-3 metaG ...
CACGTTTTCTGCTTTGCTCATGCTGCGGTGATACGCTCGCTGCCGATTTCGTTTGTTCAGGGCCGGTCGAATGGAAGGCGACCAGATCAAACGCCGTATCGTCGAACTGCAGATCGAACACCGTGATCTGGACGACGCGATCGCGCGCCTGTCCATGCAGTCCGGAGCCGACGAGCTGTCGCTGCGGCGCCTGAAAAAACGAAAGCTGCAGATCAAGGACGCGATCACGCAGTTGCAGATGCAGCTCGTTCCCGATATTCCGGCGTGAGCCGCGCGGTCCATAAGAGCGCGGCGGAGACGCGCGCCGTTGAAGAATCGAATCAACTGGGTGCGGCGCACCGCCAGGTCGCGGCCGCTTTCGACGCCGATGGCGTGCTTGCCGGCGCGATCGACGCTTTCGTCGCGCGCGATTCGCAGCGCGAATTCGCACTCGCGGTGTTCGACGCCATCGTTGCGCGCGGCACGCTGATCGCGGAGGCGGGCACCGGAACCGGAAAAACGTTCGCGTACCTGGTGCCGGCGCTGTTGGCCGGCGGCAAGGTGCTGATCTCGACGGCCACGCGCGCGTTGCAGGATCAGGTTTTCCGCAAGGACCTGACAACGGTAGCCAGGGCGCTTGCCGTCCCGGTGAGGATTGCGCTGCTCAAAGGCCGGCAGAACTACGTTTGCCTGCACCGGCTGGCGCGCGCCGAAGTCGAAGCAACGTTCTCGTCGAAGCAGCAAGCCACGCAGTTGCGCGCGATCGCGCGCTTTGCACGGGTGACCTCGTCCGGTGATCGTGCCGAACTATCCGAAGTGCCGGAGAACGCTGCCGTGTGGCCGCTGGCAACGTCGACGCGCGAGAACTGTCTTGGATCCGAATGCCCGCGCTTCGACGACTGTTTCGTCTATCAGGCGCGGCGGCAGGCGCAAGCCGCCGACATCGTGGTCGTCAACCATCATCTGTTCCTCGCCGATCTGGCATTGCGTGACGACGCGATCAGCGAGTTTCTGCCGGCGGCCGACACGGTGATTCTCGACGAGGCGCACCAGTTGCCGAAGATCGCCGGCGATTTTTTCGGCAGCGGTTTTTCGCTAGCGCAGTTGAGCGACCTGGCGAGCGACGCCAAGGTGTCGGGTTTACAGAAGGCCGCCGGTGGCGCGCCGTGGCCTGCCTTGACGCAGGCGATCGAGGCCGCCGCGCGGGTACTACGCCTGACTCTCGCAGAGGCAGGAATGCAAGCCGGTGCGCGCGTTGCGCTCGAGCGCGTGGCGGGTCGTGAGCGGATTGCCAGCGATCTCGAATCGATCGATGCGGCCCTCGCCGCATTGGCCGGCGCGCTCGCGAGCGTGCGCGGTCACGACGTTGAACTCGATCAACTGATACCACGCATCGCGCAGCTGCGTGCGGAGATCGCGACCTGGACGACTGCCTGCCGCACTACCGATGAAGACGAAGCGGCCGATCACGTGCGCTGGATCAATGTCTCGACGCACGGCGCTCAGTTTCAGGCGACTCCGCTCGCGCCGGGCGCCGCGTTCGCACGCGCACGCGAGCAACGGACGCAGGCGTGGATCCTGACCTCCGCCACGCTAACGATTGCCGGTCGCTTCGATCGCCTGGTCACCGACGTTGGAGTTCCGGAGGCGGTGACTCGTCGGTGGGAGAGCCCGTTCGATTTTTCGCGGCAAGCGCTGCTTTATCTGCCGCAATCGATGCCGTCTCCGCTGGCGGCGGATTTTCCGGAGAGGGTTGCCGACGCGGCCTGGCCGGTGATCGCCGCATCCGGCGGTCGCGCTTTCGTTCTGTGCACGACCTTGCGCGCGGTCGAACGCGTTGCCGCGCGGCTCGCCGAACATATGGGCAAGGAAGACGTCCAACTGCCACTCCTCGTGCAGGGACGCGCCCCGCGCCGCGCGCTGCTGGACGATTTTCGCCGTGTGGGCAACGCCGTGCTGGTGGGCAGCGTCAGCTTCTGGGAGGGAATCGATGTGCGCGGCGACGCGCTCTCGCTGGTCGTGATCGACAAACTGCCGTTTGCACCGCCCGATGACCCGGTTGTCGACGCGCGCATCCGTCGCCTGCGCGCGCTGGGCCGCAACGCTTTCACCGAGTATCAGTTACCGCAGGCGGTCACGTTGCTGCAGCAGGGAGCAGGCAGGCTGATCCGCGACGAGAACGACCGTGGCGTGCTGATGATTCTCGACGAGCGTGTGCTGACGAAGAGCTATGGGAAGGTCGTGCTGGCCAGTCTGCCGCCGTTTGCGCGAACGCGTAAGTTGGAAGAAGCCTGTTGCTTCTTCCGCGTCGGGCGTCGGGCGTCGGGCGTTGACGCTCGACGGGCGACGCCTGACGCCTGACGCCTCTAGCGCTGAACGCGCAACGCTGGACGCTCAACTAAGAACCTCGACTGCGGATAGTTCTGCTTCAGCACGCGTTCGGCGTCGGCCGACAGATTCGGCATTGCGAGCGCCTCGTACGCGCGCATCACGATCGATAGCGCTTCTTCCGACGCCGGCGCCCCCTGAAAGTCGCGCACCGCGCCCTGCGCTCGCTGGATCGCAGCCACATAGGCGCCGCGTTGCAGGTAGTAGCGCGCCACGTTGACTTCGCCTTGCGCGAGCGCATTTACGAGATAGTTCATCCGCTCGGTTGCATCGGTCGCATAGCGGCTCTGCGGATAGCGGTTGACCAGTTCCTTGAATGCATCGAAAGCCTCGCGCATCGCCTTCGGGTCGCGCGTGGTCGGGTCCTGACCGAGCGCGCGTCCGAAAAGGCCGAGATCATCATTGAAGGTCGCCAAGCCTTTTAGGTAGTGCACATAGTCCGCGTTCGGGTGATTGGGATTGAGCTTCAAGAATCGATCGGCCGCCGTGATGGCCTGCGCCGATTCACCCTCACGGTAGTACGTGTATGCGATTTCCATTTGCGCCTGCTGCGCATAGCGGCCGAACGGAAACCGGGATTCCAGTTTTTCAAGGTATTCGCGCGCCTTGGACCAGTTGGCGATGTCGATTTCCCCTTTGGCCTCCGCGTACAGGCGCTCGGCGTCCCACTTGGCGGTGTTGTCGCGCTCCAGCGCGCCACAGCCGGCAAGCGTCAATGCAAACAGAATCGCGAATGTTTTTGACTTCAATGCGCACCTCGACAGAGAAACGCGGCGATTATATTGGCGCGCGATGAATCAACTTGAAGACGACGATGATCTCGCGCTTGCGGCGCCAGAGATCGCGAGCGCGCGACGCCGGCTCGAGGTTTCCACATCGATCGACGGCGAGCGTATCGACAAGGTTCTGGCCCGTCTGCTCCCGGAGATTTCGCGCAGCCGCATCCAACAATGGATCGAAGCCGGGGCGGTGCGCCTGAACGACGCCATCCCCGGCGCGCGCACCGCGGTGTTCGGCGGTGATGTGATCGACGTCGATCCGCCGCCGGTGCCCCAGGCGCTTGCCTTCGAGCCGGAATCGATGTCGCTCGACATCGTCTACGAAGACGACGCGCTGATCGTGCTCGACAAGCCGCCAGGGCTGGTCGTGCATCCCGCCGCGGGTAACTGGTCCGGCACGCTGTTAAACGGCCTGCTGGCATTCGATGGGCGGCTTGCGCAGGTGCCACGCGCCGGCATCGTGCACCGTCTGGACGCGGATACCTCAGGTTTGATGGTCGTCGCCCGCACCATCGTTGCGCAGATGCATCTGGTGCGGCAACTGCAGGACCACAGCATCACGCGCGAATACTGGGCGATTGTCCATGGCATTGCGCCGCCGGCGTTGTTGATCGATGCGCCGCTGGCGCGTGATCCGCGCAATCGTTTGCGCTTTCGGGTCAGCACCAGCGCGCGAGCGAAACCCGCGCGCACCCAATTGCGCCGCGTCGCGACGGCAGAGGCCGGTGGCGCGCAGCTATCGTGGATCGCCTGCCGGCTTGAGACCGGGCGCACCCATCAAATCCGCGCGCACCTGGAGTCGATCGGCCATCCACTCCTCGGCGATCCGGTGTATCGGCGCGGCCGACCGTTCGCCGGTCGCGCTGCGCCGTGGGCAAATTTCGAACGACAGGCGCTGCATGCGTGGCGCCTTGCGCTCACGCATCCGGCCAGCGGCGAGCGCGTCGTCTGGTCCCGGCTGCCGCCGACTGACATGCGCGACCTGATGCGAGAACTTGGTTTTGAGATCCGCCGGCCGATCGAGGTTTTTTCGTGAACGGGTTGCCGGCCGACTGGATCGTTCCGAAGTGGAGCACGCATCCTTCAGTGCGCGCATTGATCACGAGTCGCAACGGCGGAATATCGCAAGGCGCATGGTCCAACATGAACGTGGGACTCGGCTGCGGCGATCGCGCCGAGGACGTTCAAGCCAATCGAGCATGGCTGCAGCGCGCGCTCCCGCAGCCGCCGCGCTGGTTGAACCAGGTGCATGGAGCGACGGTGGTCGATGCGGAGCAGGTGAGCGGCGCGGTGTCGGCTGACGCGGCAATCGCGTTGACGCCTAATGTCGTATGCGCGGTGCTCGTGGCCGACTGCATGCCGGTGCTGTTGGCCGAACGTAGCGGCCGCGCCGTTGGTATCGCGCATGCTGGGTGGCGCGGACTTGCAGCCGGCGTGATTCAAAACGCGGTTCGTTCGATGCGCGCGCGACTGGGTGATGCCGCCGCTGACGTGCAGGCGTATTTCGGTCCCGCAATCGGTCCGGCGCGTTTCGAGGTCGGCGCCGACGTGCTGGCCGCGATGCAGACTTCGCTGCCGCAAGCGAACCGCGCCTTCATAGCTGGCACCGGAGAAAAATACCTCACCGATCTTTACGCACTCGGCAGGATGGCGCTGGCGCAGGAGGGCGTCGTCGATGTGGCGGGCGGCGGCCTGTGCACGGCGACGGATGCAAGGCGCTTCTTCAGCTTTCGGCGCGATGGGGTTACCGGCAGACAAGCCGCAATCGTGTGGCTCGCCTGAAATTCAGGTGCAGCCCAAACATGTAGCGAACGCGAGAGGATGAAATGACAGCGAACCCGAACAGCCGGCCTCCGATTCCACCCTTTGCGCGGGAAACCGCAACGCAGAAGGTACGCATGGCTGAGGACGCATGGAACACACGCGAACCCGAACGGGTTTCACTCGCCTACACCATTGACAGCACATGGCGAAACCGAGCCGAGTTCTTGTCAGGGCGCGAGGCTATCGTGCAGTTCCTTCAGCGCAAATGGGCGAAGGAGCTGGACTACCGCCTGATCAAAGAGCTCTGGGCTTTTTGCGAGAATCGGATCGCCGTGCGCTTTGCATACGAGTGGCACGACGACTCGGGCAGCTGGTTCCGTTCCTACGGCAATGAGAATTGGGAGTTCGACGAGTACGGTCTCATGCGCCGTCGCATAGCAAGTATCAACGACCTTCCTATCAATGAAGCGGGCCGCAAGTATCGCTGGCCGCTAGGCCGACGCCCGGACGTTCACGCAAGCCTGTCGGACCTCAATTTGTAGAGCTTCTCGTTCACGCCTTCTAGTAGCCGGGCTTTGCAACGATATGGACGATCGATGCTGGGTTTGAAATCCAGAAACCCTGGAAACCCTCCGGCAGGCGCTCGATCTCGTCGCACCGCACGACGCCGGCCTCGCTGAACTGCTTCGCGGCGGAGGAGACGTCGTCGGTGACGATCTCGAGCCAGACTTCCGCCTGGCTGAGCGTCACCACGCGGTCGATCCAGAGCTGACAGCTGCCGAACTCGAAGCCTGTTTCCGGCAGGTGATTCTCGAGCGGCTTGAGGCCGAGCACGTCGCGATAGAACCGCACCGTTGCGTCGTATTGATGAGGCGGAACTTTCATCGCGATGTTGCGGCCGCCCGCGTACTTCGATTTCATGAGTTGCTCCTGAAAATCGCGGATCATTTCGGATTGCCGCCCTGTTCGTCTTCCAGGACGGTCTTCAGTCGGTTGAGCGCGTGATCCCACTGCTCGGCGATGAGATTGAGAGAGCGTCGCGCTTCTTCCAGCCGCGTCGGCTCGAACTCCCACAGCCGCTCGCGACCCGCCCACGTATCCCGCACAAGACCGGCATTCGCGAGCACGAGCAGATGCTTCGTTACGGCCTGCCGCGTGATGTCCGTCCCCGAGGTGAGCTGCGCGATCGATCTCGCGCCGCCGCTGCACAAAGATGCGACCAGCCGCAGACGGGTTTCATCGCCGAGCGCCGCGAAGACCGGCGCCGCGTTCTTGAATCGCGCGTTCTTCAGCGGGCTAGCCCGTGGCGACATGCTTTTCGATGTTTTTCATCTGCTCGTCCCAACCCTGATTGTTCTCCCGGAACACGCTGAGCCGGCGCTCGGGCGGAACCTGGTCGAAACCCGATTCGACGACCGACAGCAGCGTGCCGCCCTCGACGTCCTTCAGCTCGAACACGACCAGTGTCGTCGGTTCCTTCGAATCGTCGACGCCGGGCTCCACTGCGGCTGGATGCCAACGCCACGAAAACACCCGCTCCGGTTCCACGCGTTCGATCCAGACATCAAACACGACATGTTCATATCCTGGATGCGTGACCTGCCCCTGGACGCGTTTGCCTGCGGCAAAACTCTTGCCTTTCAGCTGAACGCCAAACCAGCCGCCGAATTCCTCCGCATTCGCCAGCGCCTGCCAGACGCGTGAACGCGGCGCCTTCAGCAAGACCTTTCTTTCGATGCGATCTGTGCTTGTGTCCATACGCAACCTTCTGTTTGCAGATTACGCGGCTCAAGGCAAAATGCAATACTTTAGTTGCATGCCACGCCCGACCGGCGACACCATGTTGCGGCGGCTTGGCCAGGCAGCCAAGGTCAGAGCTCGCCGAGCGATAATCCGCGTAACCGCTTCGAAGGAGACGAGGATGCCAACTCAGGCCGGCACAAGAGCACGCAAGAGTGCCGCCCCCAAACGCGTGGCGGTTCCAAAGTCTCGCGCGTCGGCTCCGAAGGGTCGCCCCGCGGCCAAGGCCGCGCTGCGGTCCCCGCGCACGGCAGATACCGCACAGCCGACCGCTGCGCGGCGGCCCGAAAGCGCGGCCTCCGCGCCTAACGCGCCCATCGCCGCGCAATCCTTCGACGGTGGACACGACGAGTGGTGGTCGATGTTGATGGGCGCACCGCTGGCGCAACCGCAGGTTCCGCACGTCAGTCTGAGCACGGGGCGTCTGCTTCAACTGCAGCACGATTACGCGCAGCGGCTGGCGCAGTTATGGAATGACTTTATTTCCAGTCCCGGCAAGACGTCCGAGCCGATCCGCGACAGCCGCTTCGCCGACCCCGCGTGGCAGAACAATTCGATCGCGTCGTTCTATGCACGCACGTATCTGCTCAACGCGGAGTTCATGAACCAGCTTGCCGATAGCGTCACCGCCGACCGCAAAACGCGCAAACGCGTGAAATTTGCGGTTTCCCAGTGGGTGGATGCGGTCGCGCCCTCGAACTTTCTCGCGCTGAATCCGCGCGCGCAGCAGATGCTGTTCGATACGCGCGGCGAAAGTCTGACGAAGGGTCTCAACAATCTGCTGGCCGACATCGGCAAAGGCAAGATTTCGCAGGTCGACGAGGTCGCGTTCGAAGTTGGCAGAAACGTTGCCACTACGCCTGGAGCGGTTGTCTACGAGAACGAGCTGATGCAGTTGATCCAGTATCAGCCGCTCACGGCGAAGGTCAACCGACGGCCGTTCGTGCTGGTGCCACCGTCGATCAACAAGTTCTACATCCTGGACATGCAGCCGGAGAACTCGTTCATCCGCTACGCGGTCGAGCAGGGCAACAATGTGTTCGTCGTGTCGTGGAAGAACCCGCATCAAAGCGAAGCGCACAAGACCTGGGACGACTACCTCGAACTTGGGCCGATCGCTGCGATCCGGGTCGCGCGCGAAATCACCGGCGCATTGCAGGCCAACTTGCTCGGCTTTTGCGTCGGCGGAACGATCGTCGGCACCGCGCTGGCGGCAATGGCCGCGCGTGGCGAAGACGCCGTTGCGAGTTTGACGCTGATGACCGCACTAATGGACTTCGAAGACGCCGGCGTTCTTGACATCTTCATCGACGAGAACCAGGTGCGCATGCGCGAAAAAACCATCGGCAAGGGCGGACTAATGCCGGGCCGCGATCTCGCCAGCACGTTTTCCAGCTTGCGCGCCAACGATCTGGTCTGGAACTACGTTGTCAGTAACTATTTGGAAGGCAAGAAGCCGCCGGCTTTCGACCTCTTGTACTGGAATGCCGACAGCACCAATTTGCCGGGGCCGATGTATGCCTGGTACCTGCGCAATATGTACCTGGAAAACAATCTGCGCGTACCGGGGAAACTCGTCTGCTGCGGACAGCGGATCGATCTGGGCCGCGTCAAGATGCCGGCTTATGTATTCGCGGCGCGCGAGGACCATATCGTTCCTTGGAAAGCCGCGTACGCATCGGCGCGGCTATTGCCGGGCCGCAAGCCGGGCGACGTGCGCTTCGCACTGGGCGCGAGCGGGCACATTGCCGGATCGATCAATCCGGCATCGAGGAACAAGCGCAGTTACTGGACCTCGCCTTCACCGGCGTTGCCGGCGGACAGCGAAGCGTGGCTCGCCAATGCGCAGGAACAACCGGGCAGTTGGTGGGTCGATTGGAGCAAGTGGTTCGCGCAGTTCGGCGGCGGCGAAGTGCCGGCACCGCGCAAGCTTGGCAATGCACAGTACCCGCCCATCGAGCCGGCGCCGGGCCGGTATGTGAAGGAGAAAGCTTAACCACATACGTGAAATGTGAAACAAGGCACCGCCCAGCTCTTACGTTTCACGTTTCACATTTCACGTTTCACATTTCACGTTTCACGCCCTTAGGAGAATTCAATGACTCAAGCAGTAATCGTCGCGGCTACGAGAACCGCGATCGGAAAGTTCGGCGGCTCGCTGGCGAAGACACCTGCCCCGGAACTAGGCGCGATCGTGATCGCCGAGCTCCTCAAGCGCGCCAAGCTCAAGCCGGAGCAGGTCGATGAAGTGATCATGGGCCAGGTTCTAACTGGGGGCAGCGGGCAGAACCCGGCGCGGCAGGCGATGATCAAGGCCGGTATTCCGGTCTCGGTGCCGGCGATGACGGTCAACGTCGTGTGCGGATCGGGACTGAAGTCGGTGATGCTGGCCGCGCAGTCGATCGCTACTGGCGCCGCCGACATCGTGGTGGCCGGCGGTCAGGAAAGCATGAGTCTGGCGCCGCACGTGCTGATGGGCTCGCGCGACGGCTTTCGTATGGGCGACGCGAAGATGATCGATTCAATGATCGTCGACGGCCTATGGGACGTTTACAACAAGTACCACATGGGCGTCACCGCCGAGAACGTCGCGAAGCAATACGGCATCACGCGCCAGGTGCAGGACGAATTCGCGGTCGCCTCGCAGCAGAAGGCCGAGGCGGCGCAGAAGGCCGGCAGGTTCAAGGAAGAAATCGTTGCCGTGATGATCCCGCAGCGCAAGGGCGATCCACTGGCTTTTGCCGACGACGAATATATCCGCGCTGGCGCGACCTTCGATTCGATGGCGGCCTTGAAACCGGCGTTCGACAAGGAGGGCTCCGTCACCGCGGGAAACGCGTCGGGAATCAACGACGGCGGAGCGGCGGTGCTGGTGATGTCGGAAGCGAAAGCGAAATCGCTCGGCCTGACACCACTGGCGCGTATCAGGAGCTTTGCCACGACGGGCGTTGATCCGAAGATCATGGGAATGGGTCCGGTCCCGGCATCGCAGCGCGCGCTGGCTCGGGCGGACTGGAAAGCGTCCGATCTCGATTTGATGGAAATCAACGAAGCGTTTGCGGCGCAGGCCTGCGCGGTCAACAAGGAAATGGGCTGGGACACGAGCAAGATCAACGTCAACGGCGGCGCGATCGCGCTGGGTCACCCGATCGGCGCCTCCGGCTGCCGCGTGCTGGTAACGCTGTTGCACGAGATGAAGCGGCGCGATGCGAAGCGCGGTCTCGCATCGTTGTGTATCGGCGGCGGGATGGGCGTTGCGATGGTTGTCGAAAGATAGTTCGATACGGTTAGATATGGTTGGGGACAGAGCACTGCGTGGTCTGTCCCCAAGGAGAGAGAAATGACGAAAGTTGCGTACGTCACGGGCGGCATGGGCGGCATCGGAACCTCGATCTCCCGCAAGTTCCACGACATGGGCTACAAAGTGATCGCCGG
>Ga0187892_10012398_pt1 | contig 10142 bp, 9 predicted proteins | sample MA1701073metaG_FD_139345 | JGI IMG/M metagenome (GOLD analysis project Ga0187892, IMG submission 139345) | Bio-ooze microbial communities from a basaltic lava cave in the Kipuka Kanohina Cave System on the Island of Hawaii, USA - MA170107-3 metaG ...
GTACTCGCCCTGCTCACGGCGATTCTCCTCATCCTTGGCTGGCGGGCGACTCCATGATCCGCGATCGGCCTGTTTCGGTGATGGTGCGCGCCCGGAGCGACCAGGGCAAGACCCGCGATCACAATGAAGACACGTTCTTGATCGCGGATCTCACGGAAGGGAAGGACTTGTCTCGCGGAGGACCACATCGCGTAGGAGAGCGAGGAAGTGTCTTCCTCGTGGCAGACGGCATGGGTGGCGCCGCAGCCGGGGAGCTGGCCAGCTCCATGGCCGCCGAATTCATCTTCAACCACCTCGCCGACCGCTGGCGAAATGACCAGGCCAAGAACGCCGAGCGGTTCGCCAGCCATCTCCGGGCCGCAGTCGAGGAGGCGAACGATCACCTCTATTCCTACGCAGCCGAGCATCCCGACGTCCGGGGGATGGGCACGACGGCCACCGTCGTCGGCGTGCTGCAGAACGCGCTCTTTCTCGCCCAGGTCGGCGATAGCCGCGGGTACCTGATTCGAAACGGAATCGCCTACCAGCTCACCAAAGATCAGTCCCTCATGCAGCGCCTGGTGGATGCGGGGGAGTTGACCGAGGAGGAAGCCGCCAACAGCGAGCGCCGCAACATCATCCTCCAGGCGCTCGGCCCGGACCCGACAGTCCGGGTCGACCTGACGTGGCAGGAGCTCCGGCGCGGCGACACCCTCGTCATTTGCAGCGACGGATTGACCGGCCAGGTCAGGCGGGAGGAGATCGCCGCTGCGGTCCGCGAGACACAGGACCTCGACCGGGTCTGCGAACATCTCATCGGGTTGGCGAACGAACGCGGCGGCCCGGACAACATCACGGTGGTCGCCGCGCGTTTCGACGGCCCGGGCCTGCGCCCCGACAGCCCCAGCGGTGAAGTCGGGTACCAGGCGTTCCCGGATTCGCAGGAATCGGAGGATGAAGACGATCCGCCAGTGGTCGCCAAGCCGGAGGTACCGACTCCGGCCCCGGAGCCTTCACCTCCCCCTCCCGTCACCGGCCCTGTCACCACCCCGGAAGCCCGCCGGAGCGGATCACCGCGAACGCTCGCGGTGATTACCGTGGGGATCCTCCTGCTCCTCGCCGTCCTGTACTTCGTGATGCAGGCGAGCTAGCGACTGAGCAAGACCCAGCCGGTGCCGAGCATCCCGCCCAGGATGACGATCACCCCGACCAACCAACGCCGCGCATCTGCGCGAAGATCGTCGAGCGGTGCCAGCCCCACTCGATCGCGCACCGGTCCCCACGCGCCGCCGGGACGCACTCGGGCGTAAAACCGGTCGAGCACCTCAGGTCGCTCGGGCCGGGTCAGAAGCATCGCCGGGAGCCAGACCGCCAGGGATCCCAACGCCGTGAAGAGCAGGCGCTGTCCGAAGCTCAAGCCGGAGAGAGCCGGCAGATAGGTGGCCAGCGCCAGAAGCAAGCCTGCCGCCATCGCTCCGATTTCAGCCCAGGCATTCACCCGCCACCAGAACCAGCGGAGCAACAGCACCAGCCCGGGGCCGTTTCCGATCAGGATCAGGAATCGGAAAACGGTGCCGACATTGTCCATGAAGAAGGAGAGGGTCGCTGCCAGGAGGGTCAGGATCACGGTCGCCCAGCGGGCGGCGCGCAGCAACTTCACCGGGTCGGACTCCCGGCGAAACCGCGCGTACAGGTCGTGCACCAGGTAGCTCGCGCCCCAATTCACCTGCGTCGAAACGGTGGACATGAACGCGGCCAGCAGGCTCGCGAACACCAATCCCAGCACGCCGGCCGGGAGATAGCGCTTCATCAGCAGCGGATAGGCCAGCTCGGGATCGCTCAAGCCAGGTAGGACGACCAGGGCCGCAAGGCCCACCAGCACCCACGGCCAGGTCCGGACGATGTAGTTGAGCACATTGAACGCGTAGGCGGCCTTGCGGGCCTCGTGCTCATTCGCGGTTGAGGCAAGCCGCTGGACCAGCATGCCGCCGCCGTCGCTGTTCCGGAACGCCCACCATTGAATGGCGGTGTACCCGAGAAAGGTGGAGAGCGGCACCAGTGCTTCGGGACCGAGCGGGACCAGGTCCAGCCGGTTCTGCTGTCCGGACGCGCGCAGCTGGTCCAGCATGCTGGACAAACCGCCCAGGTCGTGCAGCGCGAACCCCATGACGACGATCGCGCCGACAATCGCGAGGATGTACTGGAAGAAATCGGTGGCCACGACTCCCCATAACCCGGAGGCGGCGGTGTAGGCGAGCACGATCAGCACGATCGGGAGGACGGCCCAGAGCCGCGGGTCGCCGGGCAGCGCGGGCAAGCCTTCCAGCAGGCCGAGCCCGACGATGACCTTCCGCATGGCGAGCATGCCGTACCCGATCCCGATGCAGTTGATCGGTACCGCGAAGAGAAACGCGCGGACGGCACGGAGTCCGGCGGCCGGCCGGCCGCCGTACCGCAGCTCGGTCAGCTCGACATCCGTCACGATGCCGGCGCGGCGCCAGAGCTTGGCCAGGACCACCGCGAGGAGCACGTGGGCAAAGGCGAAGCTCCACCACTCCCAGTTCCCGGCGACCCCGGCCTGAGCCACCCTGCCCGCCACATAGAGCGGGGTATCCACGTTGAACGTCGTCGCGGCCATCGAGGTGGCGGCGAGCCACCACGGGATGGCACGGTTCCCGACGAAAAACTCCGCGACGCTCCTGGCACCACGGCGGGCGAGCACGAGCCCCAGTGCCAGGGTGGCTGCCAGGTACAGGATGACAACGACCCAATCGATCCAGCTCATCCGACCCGTTCCGCGAGCCACCGGCCCACGGCCTCCTGCATCAGCCGCTGACGGTGCCAGGCGAGGAGTACCGGGACCTGGGCGGGAAGGGCGGCGAGCTGCCTCGGGTGAGCAAAGAGCACGACGAGCGATGAGTCCGGGACGGCTGCGGCAAGCGCCGAGCGGCTCTCGGCGCCGAATCCTGCCCATCCCTTGAACCCGCGCGGTTCGGTGAAGGCCAGCACAATCCGGCTCCCACCCCCACCAAGAGGAACACCGCGAGTGAGCAGGAGATCACGCACGAACGCGGTGGAAACCAGCGGGCTACGGCTTTCCGCATCGTCATCAACCACGACCAGCTCCAGTGGAGCCGTCAGCCTCGGTGGATCCCCCCGGAGCAGTGGTGCGGCAATCAGCCAATCGGCCAGCGCGACCGCGGAGCCGGCCGGGGGCGGCCGCTCGGGCGGATCAGCAGCGCCGGCCTCCTGGACCGCGCCTTCATAACGCGCAAGCGATGCTTCGATCCGGGCCGCCAAATCCCGGTTCGTCTGTACCTCGCGAGCGAGCGCTGCAGCGACCGAGCCGGGATCATCGGGGTACAAGAGGAGGTCCACGCCGGCCCGAAGGGCACGGAGGGCGCCCGATTCGCTCGCACCGGGTGCGCCGGCTCCCGCCATCATGAGTGCGTCCGTCACGATGAGACCGGTAAAGCCAAGCTCATCGCGCAGCAAGTTGAGAATCGGAGCGGACAGCGTCGCGGGGGCGCCGGTGGGGTCGAGCGCAGGATAGGCCACGTGCGCGGTCATGACGGTGCTCACCCCGGCGTGGACCGCGGCCTGAAACGGTTGCAGGTCGGTCCGCCGCAGCTCGCCCGCATCGGCCGCGACGACCGGCGTCTCCAGATGCGAATCGGACCGGGTGCGCCCGTGCCCGGGAAAGTGTTTGGCGCACGCCAGCGCACCGGCGGCCTCGCACCCGATGATCCACGCCGCGGTGGCCGCCGCAGCGATTTCCGGGGCGGCCGCGAAGGCGCGGGTCTGGACGATGGGGTTTGCCGGCTCGAGATCGAGGTCCGCCACCGGGGCCAGAATCCAATTCACCCCGACCGATCGGGCCTCGACGGCGGTTAACACGGCGGCCCCTCGAAGAACGCCGGGATCATCGAGGGACGCAATGGCCAGGGGAGGCGGAAGCTCATCGAGGCCGCGGAACTGCTGGCCGGGGCCTCGTTCCAGATCCGAGGCGAACAGAAGGGGCCGTCCCGCTTGATCTCGAACTCGTGCCGTGAGCTCGGAGACCGAATCCGCGGTCCCGCCGAACAGGATAAACCCACCGGCGCCGAACTCGAGGGCCCGCTCGATCGCACGCGCCTCGTGGGCAAACCCGGTCTCCTCGCTCCAGCGGAGCGCGGGGATGATCAAACGGCCGGAGTTCATGCCGGCGTGATAGCGCCAAGCACGCGACGGCCTTTCGCACCTGTTGCGGCGGGCAGGTTGCCGGGCTGGCCGTGGACGGACAGGTATCCCAGCAAGGCGAACGCGACGGCTTCTTTCGCATCTCCGGAAAAGAAGAGCTCGTCGAACCGACGAAGGGTGCGGTTCTGCCGGGCCAGGGAGTCGCCGAGGGCGCTCCACACTCCCGGGTGCCGGCAGCCGCCGCCGCTTGCGACGACTTCCACGCCGGCCGGGGTCCATCGGGAGGTCGCATCCGCGATGCTCCTCGCGGTGAGGGCGACACCCGTGGCCACCGCATCGTCACCCAGCCTCTGGAGCAACCGCGCCGCGTACTCGGCCCCGAACCGCTCGCGTCCCGTGCTCTTGGGTGGCTCCTGCTGGAAGAATGGATCCTGGAGCAGCTCGGCCACCACCGCCTCATGTACCCGGCCGCGCGCGGCCAGTCGCCCATCAACATCGAATGGGAGGGTGGGGTCGCTGAGTCGCGCCATGGTGTCGACGAGGGCCATCCCGGGACCGGTATCGAAAGCGAAGGCTCCTTCCTCGACCGAGCGGCGCGGAACATAGGTCAGGTTGGCCATCCCACCGATGTTGAGGAGAATCCGCGCCTGGTCTTCGGCTCCGAACAGCAGGACGTCCGCAATGGGGACGAGCGGCGCGCCTTCGCCCCCTGCCGCGAGATCCCGGCCCCGAAATGCCGAAACAACCCGCACCCCAAACCGCTCCGCAAGCACCGCCGGCTCACCAAGCTGCAACGTGACGAGTGGCGGCTCATGCCAGACGGTTTGTCCGTGGAACGCGATGAAGTCGAGGGACGGGGCGCCCACGCCCGAACGGGTCAGAACTTCCTCGACTGCCTCGATCGCCCACCCTCCCAGACGCGCGTGGAGGTGAGCGAGTCGGCGGGCGCCTCCCTCCTGCCTTCCGATCGCCTCCTCCAGCTCGCGACACTCTTCGGGATGGTACGGGCGATGCGCGAACCCCAGAAGCTCGGCTCGCGTCGGTCCCTGAAACCGGACCAGGGCAGCATCCATCCCATCGAGAGACGTGCCGGACATCAGGCCGATCCCGAGGACGGGTGGTTCGGTCATTCCGGTACGACCGGTGGCGGGTCTCCCAGAATGGGACGGAGGTGGTTGTCGTGCTCACGAAGAAGGGCTTCCGCCTCGGCGCGAGAGCAGCCTCGCCGGACCATAACAATCGCGGTTCGAACACTGCCTCCCGCCGCGACGATCGCGTTGCGTGCGGCAGCGCGATCCACCGAGGAAACGCCCATGACGATCCGCTCCCCCCGGTCCACCAGCTTCTGATTCCAGGCCTGCAGATCCACCATGAGGTTTCCGTAGGTTTTTCCCAGCCGGATCATGGCACCCGTCGTCAAGGTGTTGAGCACGAGCTTGGTGGCGGTCCCGGCCTTCATGCGGGTGGACCCCGTTACCACCTCGGGGCCTGTCAGCACCGCGATGATCACCTCACTGGCTTCACGCACCTCGTCGGGCGTGTCGGCGCAAGTGAGGAAGACGGTACGGGCGCCGAGTTCGCGGGCCCGGCGGAGCGCAGCCCCCACGAACGGGGTCGTGCCGCTCGTGGCGATCCCCACGACCGTGTCTTTCGCTCCCACGTGGTTGGCGTCAATGGCAGCGGCTCCGGCACTCTCATCATCCTCCGCCCCTTCCACCGATTTCACCAACGCCGCTGAGCCTCCGGCGATGAGCCCCACCACCATCTCGGGGGGGGTGCCGAACGTCGGCGGACATTCGGCGGCGTCGAGCACCCCGAGCCGCCCGCTGGTGCCCGCTCCGACATAGAGCAACCTCCCCCCCGAGCGGAAGGAGCTCTCTACGAATTCCATGGCCCGGGCGATCTCCTTCCGCGCCATGGCGACCGCCCTTGGCACTGCGGCGTCCTCGGCGGCAATGAGATCCACGATCTGCTCGGGATTCGCGATGTCAATGTCGGCCGTGCGAGGATTGCGGCGTTCGGTAAGGCGGAGTGGAGGCTGAGCCGGATCAGGGCGAATGGGCGGGGCCATAGGTTTCGGGTAAATTACGATGATGATCACTTCGAGTCGACATCACGCCCCGCTCCTCCTCGTGGCCTTCCTGTGCCTCCCGACTTCCCTCCGCGCGCAGCAGGCCGACATCCGCATTGACCCGGGCTGGTCGCTGGCCGGGAAGGCGCGGGTGGTCGAAGCTCCTCGCGCGATGGTGGTGTCGGGCAGCCCGATCGCGAGTGAAGTCGGCCGGGACATCCTTCGGCAGGGGGGAAACGCGATCGACGCAGCGGTGGCCGTGGGGTTCGCGCTCGCGGTGGTCCATCCGGAAGCGGGGAATATCGGCGGCGGCGGCTTCATAGTGATCCGCACCGCCGACGGAACGACGCAGGCGCTGGACTACCGCGAGACCGCGCCGGGGCGGGCGACCCGGGACATGTACGTCAACCGCAGGGGCAACCCGACCGAGTTGAGCATCACCGGGGCGCTTTCCGCAGGGGTGCCGGGGGCGGTGGCAGGAATGCTCGAGGCCCACCGGCGCTATGGCAAGCTCCCCCTCGCAACGGTGATCGGCCCTGCCATCGCACTCGCACGCGATGGCTTCATTGTCGACTCCGCGCGCAGTTTCTCGATCGACGGCGATCGGGAGCGGCTGTATCTGTTCGCCGCTTCACGAAGCCAGTTTCTCCCCCGCGGACAAGCCCCTCCGGTGGGCAGCCGGCTCCGTCAGGCCGACCTGGCGCGTACGCTGATCTCCATCCGGGCACGCGGGGCGGCCGGGTTTTATCAGGGCCGGGTCGCCGATCTCATCGTTGCGGAAATGCAGCGAAGCGGAGGGCTGATCAGTCATGCCGACCTGGCGGCCTATCGCCCGATCTGGCGCGACCCGGTCACCATTCGTTATCGAGGCCACACGATCTACTCGATGCCTCCGGCGAGTTCCGGCGGCGTCACGATGGCGACGATCCTGAATATCATGGAGGGATTCGGTCCCCTACCGGCGTTTGGCTCGACGGCGCTATTGCATCGCGAGGCGGAGGCGATGCGGCGGGCGTACATGGACCGGAACGTGTACCTGGGCGACCCGGCCTTCGTGCAGGCCCCGCTGGCCCGGCTGGTGTCGAAGGAGCACGCGGAGAGTCTGCGCAAACAGATCGATCCTCGCCGGGCCAGTCAGACCCCCAAGTTCGAAGCCACGGCTCCGACCGGCACGTCCACGACGCATTACTCCGTCGTGGACGCGCAGGGAAACGCGGTGAGCTGCACCACGACTCTCAACAACAGCTACGGGTCGGCCGTGACGGTGACGGGCGCAGGATTCCTCCTCAACGATGAGATGGATGACTTTGCCACTGCGCCGGGCAAGCCGAACATGTACGGGCTGGTCCAGGGTGAGGCCAACGCCATTCAGCCGGGGAAGCGGATGCTGTCGGCCATGACGCCCAGCATTGTCCTGGACCCGGCGGGCCAGCTGTTCATGGTCGTCGGGACGCCCGGTGGACCGCGCATCATCACGATGGTGTACCACGTCATCTCCAACATCATCGATCACAAGATGTCCCTGCCGAACGCCGTCGTCGCCCCACGGCTGCACCATCAGGCGCTCCCCGATACGATCCGTCTGGAGCGGGGAGGTTTCGCGAAGGCGGTGCTCGACTCACTCCGGGCCATGGGCCATGCGGTGATTGAAGGGGCGCCCTGGGGAGACATTGCGGCGATCATCCGTCTTCCCCAGGGCTGGCAAGGGGTCAGCGACCCCCGCCGCGGCGGAGGTGGAGCGGGCTACTAGTCCGCGACGAGCGGCGACCGCAGCGAAATCCGAATCACCCCGCCCTCCGGAATCACCACATCCCGGTCGGCGGTCTCGACCGCCACGGCGGCACCGGCCGCGGCTCCGGTCACCGCGCCGGCAGCCGCCCCTGTTCCCCCACCGATCACCTTCCCGATGATCGCGCCCGCCGCGGCTCCCACGCCGACCTTCGCAGCCTCGCCGGTTCCGACGCCACGACCCTTGAGCGTGTGTTCGACGAATGTGACCTCTGCGTCCAGGGGCCGCGATTGGCCATTGATCGTGAGGCTGGTCGCGCGCAGGACGAGGGTACCGTCCTTGGCCCCCTTGTTGGGGGCCGGCTTGATCTCGGTGATCGTCATGGTGATTTCCGAGCCGGCCGGAATGACGGTTCTCCCATCCCGGCCATTCACCGACGCGCTCACCCTGGCGGTAAACATTTCCCCGGCCTTGTTGACCCGTGAGGTGATTTCGCGGGTGGCACGGGCCTCGATTGCGGTGCCGGCATCGAGCCGAGCGGCTGGGCGAGGAGCCGGAGGTGGCGCTGGCGGCGCCGGAGCCGGGGCCGGAGCCGCCGGGGGCGGTTTGGGAGCAGGAGCCGGTGGCCGGGGAGCGGGCGGTGGCGCATCTGGCGGCGGCGGTTGAACGGGGCGGTCGCTTACTGCCAGCGTGGTGTCGGCATTCGGAAGCTGGAAGTCACGAGAGGCTGTCGTGTCGCTCGACAAACCGTCCGTCTTGCGCGCGCAACCCGCGGCCACTGCCGCACTGACAAAAACAAACGCAAGGGACCTCATTGTATTCCTCCCCTGAGGTGTACAGAGAACAGGCAGATCTTCGAGGGATTGTTCGCCGAACCCTTATCAGGGAGACGAGAGAGCGGAGCGATCAGACACGGCGTTCAGGCGCCTGAGGCTGCTGGCTGCTGGCGCTGGCTGCTGGCTACAGCCAGTTCCGAAGGAAGGACGGTGTCAGGGCCTGCAGCCAGTTGGCGATCCGGGTGAATTGTCCCGTGACCAGCAGGAAGCCGACAATCAACAAGAGAATCCCGCTTATCCGTTGGACCCACCGCAGATGGCGGCGGAATCGCTGGAACCAGTCGAGGAAGGCCTCGACGGCATACGCCGAAAGCAGAAAGGGCACGGCCAGCCCGAACGAATAGGCCCCCAGAAGCACCATCCCTCGACCAAGGCTTTCCTCGGTGGCCGCCAGGCCCAGGATCCCGCCGAGGATCGGGCCGATGCACGGCGTCCATCCAGCGGCGAAGGCCATTCCTACCAGCACCGAACCGAGATAGCCCATCGGTTTTCGATCGAGGTGAACTCGGGCGTCCTGATCCAGAAACCGAAGTTTGAGAACTCCGAGGCAGTACAACCCGAACAGGATGATGAGGATCCCACCGGCCCGCTGAATCCAGACCTCGTAGTACTTGAGGACCCTTCCGAGCGCGGTCGCCGTCGCCCCGAACAGCATGAAAATGAGCGAGAATCCGGCAACGAAGAGAGTTGCGTGGAGCATCGCGATGCGGCGACGCCCGCTCATCTCATCGAAGGTGAATCCGGTCACGAAGCCGAGGTAGGACGGCACCAGCGGCAGCACACACGGTGAGAGAAAGCTCAGCAGACCACCAAGGAAGGCAACCGCCAGCCCGAGGTTCGGGGTTTCATTCATGGGCCGGTTTGGCCCACGGAGGGGGGGAACCACGCGGGGATGGGCACTGCGCCCGGTGGCTCATCCTCCTCGGAGCGCTTCGGGACCAGAGCAAGCAGTTCGTCCAGGGCCTCGACTGGCCCACTGCCGACCTCGACGAGGTTCCACTCGAACGCCCCCCGCTTCTGTCCCTTTACCGTGTGGACGAAGGTCGCGGTGTAGATCCTCCGCCGGTCGGTTTCGATCCGGGAGAGAATGGCTGTTCCGTGGTCCTTCCCTTCCCGACGAACCACCCGAAAGGCCCAGATCCCGTCGATCTCCGACGCGGGCATCGCTTCCCGCAGCGCCGGGGCGAGCCGCTCCCACCCCGGGCCGACCCCGGGACCTGCAGGCGTTGGAACTACGGAGCTGGACATCGGAGCCGGGTAGGGGGAGATGGTGACATCGAGGCCGGAAGCTAGGCCGCTGGGTGAAGCGTTTCAAGCTATGTTACCGCCATGCGCCTCCTCGGAATCA